>ERZ869936.829-NODE-829-length-25890-cov-7.851945_pt1 | contig 25890 bp, 23 predicted proteins | sample MGYA00520876_ERZ869936 | MGnify/ENA primary metagenome ERZ869936 (study PRJEB32218, sample SAMN09650985) | biofilter metagenome | isolation source: enrty point of leading RO module | place: Saudi Arabia: Thuwal, RO plant located on Red Sea | collected 2016-02-17 ... | reverse complement strand
CGCCCGGCAGCCGGCCGCGGGCGGCGAGTGCGCCGTGGCGATGGTTTCAGGGGTATCTTCGCGGCAATTGAAATGGCGGCGGACGGGTGACAGAGTGCCTCCTCCGACGAGTAAACCGGGGGAGAACGACGCTATGCAGAGAAGGCTGGCGATACTGATTTCACTGCTGGCCATCGTGGCCGGCTGCGGCGGCGAGGACGCACCGCCCGAGGCGGCCGCGGTCGCGCCGGCGGACCTCGTGCTGCTGAACGGCAGGATCGCGACCGTCGATCCCGCGCTCGGCACCGTCGAGGCACTCGCGGTCAATGGCTACACGATTACCGCGGTCGGCACGAGCGAGGAGATGGCGGCTTATGTCGGCCCGGAGACGCGCGTCGTCGAGCTCGACGGCCGCTTCGTCATGCCCGGCTTCATCGAGGGCCACGGGCACTACATGAGCCTCGGGCGCGCCAAGCAGATCCTCGACCTGAACAACGTGAAGAACTGGGACGAGGTGGTCAGCATGGTCGCCGTCGCGGTGGACAAGGCGCAGCCCGGCGAGTGGATCGAAGGGCGCGGCTGGCACCAGGACAAGTGGGACAGCGTGCCGGAGGACGCCGTGGACGGCGTGCCGCGCAACGATTCGCTTAATGAGGTGTCCCCGGACAACCCGGTCGTGCTCGGGCACGCCAGCGGACACGCCGCGTTCGCGAACGACGCGGCGCTCGCCGCCGGCGGCGTCGACGACGACACGCCGGACCCGCCGGGCGGCACGATCGTGCGCACGCCGGAGGGCAAGGCGACCGGCCTGCTGCGCGAGAACGCCGACGAGCTGGTTACCGACGCGCTCAACGAGTACCTGAGCCGGCGCACCCCCGAAGAAGTCGACCGCATCAACCGCGAACGCGTGCTGCTGGCGGCCGACGAGGCGCTGCGCCACGGCGTGACGTCGTTTCACGACGCCGGCTCTTCGTTCGAGACGATCGATTTCTTCAAGCAACTCGAAGAGGAAGGCAACCTGCCGATCCGGCTCTACGTCATGGTGCGTCGCGAGTCGAACGAGCGCATGGACGAGATGCTGCCGTTTTACAAGATGGAGGCCGAGGGCAATGACTTCCTGACCGTGCGCTCGATCAAGCGGCAGATCGACGGGGCGCTCGGCGCCCACGGCGCCTGGCTGCTCGAGCCCTACGTCGACCTGCCGTCGAGTACCGGCCTCGTGCTCGAGCCCGTAGACGACATCGAGGGCACGGCGCGGGTCGCGGTGAAGCACGGCTTCCAGGTCAACACGCACGCGATCGGCGACCGCGCGAACCGCGAGGTCCTGGACCTGTACGAGCGCATCTGGGACGAGATGGACGTTGACGGCAAGCCGCTGCGCTGGCGCATCGAGCACGCGCAGCACATCAACCCGGACGACGTGCCGCGCTTCGGCGAACTCGGCGTGATCGCAGCCATGCAGGGCATCCACTGCACCTCCGACGGGCCGTGGATCCCGAGCCGGCTCGGCGAGGAACGTACGGAGGAGACCTCCTACCCGTGGCGCGACCTGATCGAAACCGGCGCGATCATCGGCAACGGCACCGACGTGCCGGTCGAGCCGATCGACGCGGTCGCGTCCTACTACGCGAGCGTTTCGCGAATGATGCGCACCGGCGAGAAGTTCTACCCGTCGCAGTCGATGACCCGCGAGGAAGCGCTCGCGAGCTACACGCTCAACAATGCGATCGCGGCCTTCGAGGAAGACATCAAGGGCACGCTGACGCCGGGCAAGTACGCGGACTTTGTCGTGCTGTCGCAGGACCTGCTGACGGTCGACGAGGCGAAGATTCCGGAGACCGAGGTGCTCATGACTTTCGTCGGCGGCGAGCTTAAGTACGACGCCGCCGACGTTGCCTCGCGCCAGCAGCGCCCGGCGATCCGGCTCGCGCACGAGCACTGACCCGGCGTTCGCCTGCCGGGAACGGTGCTGCCGGCACGCCGCGCCGGCAGCACCGCGTAGTGCGCGTTACGCGGCGCTCGAGATATCCACTTTGCGCGGCTTGCGCGTGGCTGCCCGGGCTTTCGGGGCCTCGATCTCGAGCATGCCCCGCTCGAGTTCGGCTTCCACGCGGTCCACGTCGATCGGCAGCGGCAACTGGATACGCCGGTAGACGTCGTTGCTGCGGAACTCCGACCAGCGGATTTCCTTGTCGTCGTCCTTGCCCTTTTTCTTCCGCTTCGCCGCATGATGTGCGCGGACGATAATCTCGCGCGGCGTCGCCGTGATGCTGATCTCCTCGGGCTTGAAGCCGGCTAGGGCCAGCTTGATCTCGAACTCGTCGTCTTCTTCCTCGAGCTGGGCCGCCGGCCAGCAGACTTCGCGCTCGGCCGCGAGCCAGTCGTCGAACTCGAAGCCGTCGTGCGAACCGCGCTGCCGGAAGCGCAGGAAAGCCCTCTCGCGAATACGTTCGAGCAGCTCGTCGAACTCGGCAAAGACGGGCAGGCTGCGGTCCTCGGTCGAGTCCACCTTGTCGATCGATAGGCTGGACATGTGCTGTACCTCTCTGGCGATAGCATTTGGTCGTGCTGCCGTCCGCACTGCGCGGAGTCGCCCCGGCTTTTGTCCGTGTTGTCGACGTCGATGGTTCGTCTACGGCAGGCGTGCACGTTGCATGCACACGATCAGGATAGTGCGGCGGCGCCTGTCACAGGAATACGTACTTCGCGTAGCGGATGCGGGCGTCCCCGCGATTTGCCGCTGCGCCTGAATGCGACCGGTCGCGGCGCGTTCTGCCCGGAATTCCCGACAGCCCCGGCGCGCCGAGGCGCCGGCGAGGCCGGCGAAACGGGCCCTCAGCCCTCGCCGATCGCGGCGAGCGCCGCCTCGTAGTTGAGTTTCAGCGCGTTCTCCTGGCCCACCAGCTCGGCCATGCGATTGCGCAGCACGATCGTCGACGTGCGCAGGTCGGCAGGCGCGACCGCGTCCGGGCCGAGCAGGAACTCGAACAGGCTGCGGATCGTGTTGTCGACGAAGGCCTGCGACGAGTAGGCGCGCGAGATTGCATAGCCGGTCTCGAAATCCAGCCGCGTCGTCACGCCGCCCTGGCGGGCGAGGTCCCAGGCCGTGACGCTGTAGAACTCCTGGATCAGGCCGTTCGGCATCAACCGCATGTACTCGATGCCCTGCTCGCCGCGCAGGCCCTCGCGCAGCCCGGCGGAAGCAATATGCCGGTCGAGCTCCGCAACGATGGAACGGTGATAGGGCAGCAGGCGCTCGACGATACCGAGGTTGTTCCGCATCTCGCTCGCGATCTGTTCGAGGTTCGCGGAGAGGTACGCGTTTTCGCGCCGTTCCTGGCGCAGTTCGTCCAGCCACAGTGCGAGCAGGACGCTGAAGACGATCAGCAGGGCCTCGAAGCCGTAGCGGGCCAGGTCACGGCGGCTCAGTGACTTCCGCATGGGTCGCGCTCTCGTTCCGGGAGCGCTGATCTTCTGCAGCGGCGCCGGACCGGTCAAGTCGACCATGCGCCGAACCCGGCGCGTGGCCGCAGGTATTTCCGGGCAGCACGCGCAGAAACCGGCGTTCGGCTATAGGTATTTCCACGCGTAGCCGGGCAGAACGCGGTTGCTAGTCTGGCCTGGTGGTCTTGCTGGGAGAAAGGAGAATGTCGGTGGGACGTGTTTACCAAGCGCCTGGCCAGTGGATCGTTGTCGCGAACGAGTCACTGGCAATCCTGTACCGGCGTTCGAATTCCCGTTCGCCCCTGGAGGAGACCGGGCGGCTCGAAAACCCGGCCGCCCGTATCCGCGCCGCCGACATCGATGCCGACCGCAGCGGCCGCGTGTTCGACCGTCACGGGACCGGCCGCCACGGGCTCGACCGCGAGCTGCACGGGGCGATGCGCAACGCCTCCCGCGAATTTGCGCGCCGCCTCGCGCGGCGCCTCGAAGAGGCCCGGCATGCCGGCGAGTTCGACCAGTTCGTGCTGGTCGCGGCGCCGCGATTCCTGGGCGAGCTGCGCGCGGCGCTGGCGACCACCAACCTGCCGGCGCCTGCGGCTGCGATCGACAAGGACGTCGTCACGCGCGACCCTTCGTTCCTGCGCGGCCTGCTGGCCGGCGCCTGAGGCCACGCGCCGTCAGGCCGCGGCGAGCTCCGCCTCGGTCTGCAGCCCGAACAGCCTGCGCAGGACGATCGCTGCCGGGCAGAAGCCGGTGAAGGCTTGCTGGAACAGGTTCGCGCCGACAAACACGGTCAGCCAGGCGAACAGCGGGTGCACGAACACGGTCAGCACGACCGACAGCAGCACCATGAAGCCGGCAAAGGCTTCGACGGCGCGTTCGAGTGACATCGGTTTTTTCATCGTTCTTCCCTCTCAGAAGTTGTAGCGCAGGCGAATGTAGAGATTGCTCGCGTCGCGCAGCTGGTTGAAAAAGGTCTGCGGCTCGTCGCCGCCGAACAGGCTGGCGCCGGTCGTCAGGGTCCAGGTATCGCTGTGCCGGTATGTCCAGGCGGGCCGCAGGTAGAAGTCCGCATCGCTCGGCGAGAAGAAGGTGAACAGCGACAGCGTGTGGCGTTCGCGCGCGCTACGCCAGGTCAGGCGATTGGTCAGCAGGTGCCGGTACTCGTCCGGCTCGAATTCGGGTGCCGGTGAATTTGCGAGCAGAGCGCCGTGGTCCCGCGTCGCTTCGAGGTAATACTGCAGGCCCACGGTCAGGCGTGGCCGTGCTTCCCACTCGTAGCCGGCGAGTATGCGCAGCTGGTCGTTCGGTATGCGCGGGTCCGCGCCGTCGCGGTCGTCGCGCGACAGGTACCAGGCAAACTCGGCATTGAACAGGCCGGGGCCCGCCGGCTGGCGCAGGCTCGCGCCTACGGCGCTCAGGGGCGCGAACGTCGGCTCGCCGTTCGCGTTTGCTGCCGTCGGCTGCTTGAAGAAGCCGCGATAGCCGTACAAAGCAAGCTCGCGGCTGCCGACGGTCCGGAACAGGCGCAGCGCGTACTCGCCGTGCGCCAGTGACTCATCCGGCTCGACGGCGTCGAGCGGCGGTTGCGGCGCGATGTTGCCGCCCGTTCGCGGCGAGAAAAACGAGAAGCGCTCGCCGTCGAGGTAGACGTCGCTGTCGAAGACCGGGCTCCACGCGAAGTCGACGTTGAGCGCGTCGCCGTAGCGCGTCACGCGGATCGCGTTGCCGGGGGCCTTCAGGTACTCGTCGTCGCGGCCCGCGAAGAAAGACTCGAAGTCCTTCGGGAACAAGTCGTTCAGGAACAGGAGGTCGCCGGTGCCCCAGGTCAGCACCTGGCGGCCCGCCTTTACGTCGATGCTGTCGCCGACGGCGAACGCGAGCGTCGCCTCGCGCAGCTCGCCGTCCCACTCGTTTTCGACCGCGTCGTGATCGAGATCGACCTTCAGCGCGAGCGTCGCGCCGGCCGGGTGCCACTCCGACTCGAGCCGCAGGCGCAGGTCGCCGAGCGTCAGGCGCTCGGCGAGCAGCGGGTCGCCGGAGAGCCGCCCCCCGGCCGCGATTTCAGCGAAGCCCGCGACGCCGCGCGCCGGTTCTTCCCAGCCGCTGTCGTCCCAGCCATCGTCGGCGAAGGGGTCTTCCTGGGCCGTCGCGGCGAACGGCAGCAGGCAGGCAATGAGGAGTCCTCGCATCGCGGAGCTAGTGTCCTGTCCGGTTGTTCAGCACGATTTCAGCGCGCCGGGCGCTCGAGCCACTCTCGCGGCGGGTTGCGCAGCGAGCGCTCGCTGAAGACGTCCTCCGGCAGACCGAGGTCGTAGGCGATGTAGCGGAACTGCATGTCGGTACGGCCGCCGCCCGCGAGGTCGCTCACGCGGCTCTGCGTCACGGTCGGAAAACCGTCGATCGTCGTCACCTCGACCACTTCGACGCGCCGGTAGATCTCCGCCGCCGCGTCGCGGTACTCGATCTTCATCGGCAGGAATGTCTCGCGGTCGATCCAGGTCCGGTAGTCGGCGAACTCGACCGTCTGCGGCTCGACCGGCACGTGCCGCAGCAGGTAATAGTCGTCCGTGGTCTCGACGAGTTCGTGCTCGTCGTCGCTCGGCCGGCGGCCGGAAACGTCCTCGTAGAAATAATGGGCACCGACGAAGCTCGTGCGCTTGTCGCCGGCCGAGATGCGCTTGACGAGGTCGAGCCCGGGCAGGTACAGCCAGCGGTCGTCGTCGCGATCAATGTGCTTGTCGACCAGGAACACGGTGTTGCGCACGTCGGAGGGCTGGCTGAACACGACCAGGAACTGCTGGTCGCCGCCGTCCGCGAGGTCGCGCCTCAGTACCGTGAACTGGCGGCGCTGCTGCCGGTCCTGGGCATCGGTGATGATCATGCGCACCTCGGCGCGCCCGTCCCCGCCCGCGTAGTAGGACGCGAGGTTGGCCCGCGCCACGATCTCGTCAGGGTCAGTCAGCGGCTCCGCGGCGTCGGCGGCGGCGAGTGCGAGCAGGGACGTTAGCAGGGCGGCGTATCGTGTCATGGGACGGGTCCTCTTCATGTCGTTGACCGTGCGGTCGCGCCGGTTGCCGCGACCTCGGGACGGCGCGCTTCGGGGAACAGCGCCGGGCCGGCCCAGGCAATGATTGCCGGCAGCAGCAGCAGCGTCGTGACGCCGGAGAGCACCATGATCGCGGCCATGAACGCGCCGACCGTGATGTAGGGCACCAGCGGTGCCGCGAACAGGGGCGTGAAGCCGATCGCGATGACGATCGCGTTGCGGGCGATGGCGCGCGCCGGCTCCTCGAAGACCTGCGTCGTCGCCGCTGCCAGCGTTCCGGTGCTGGCAATCAGGGCCCGCAGGCGCTCGATGAAATGAATGGCGAAGTCGATCGACAGGCCGAGCGTCAGTGCCGACAGCACGGCAATCGGCATGTCGTAGTCCTTGCCGATCCAGCCGATGATGCCGTAGACGCCGAGTATCGTGACCGACAGCGGGATCATCGCCAGCAGCCCGAGGCGCAGGCTGCGGAACAGCACGCCCATCATCAGGAACACGACGACAAAAGCGCCGAGCAGGCTGGTCAGCATGCCGTTGACCATTGCCTCCTGCCAGACGACGTTGATGAAGGTCTTGCCGGCCCAGCGCGCCTCAACGCCGGCCGGCAGCGGCTGGTCCGCCAGCCACGCGTCCAGCGCGTCGACGACGGCACTCATGTCCTGGTTGTCGCCGCTCGACAGCTGCAGCCAGATCGCCGTCGACGTGAAGTCCGGCGTCACCATGTGCCAGAGATCCTGCGGCCGGTGCGAGGACTGGTACTGCAGCAGGGTCTGCGCGACCGCCGGCACGGTGTCCGGCACGCGGTACCCGGCCGCATCACCGCCGCGCAGCTCGCGGTTCACGACCTTGACGACGTCGGGCAGCGCGTTCGTCTTGCCGACCTTACCCGAGCGCTCTAGCACCCGCTGCATCTCTTCGACCAGCGCGAGCGCGTCCGGTCGCTGGAAGTACTTCGCGGCCGACTGCGCGTTCTCGGCGAGCGTCAGCAGGCGTTCGAGCGCGTCCATCGTCGCGGGGCCCCCGGCGTCGAACAGGGCGTCGTCGACGGCGGCGATCAGTTCGCCGTAGTAGCGGCCCGCGTCGCCCGCGTCGGCGGCGACCCGTTCGCCCAGCGGGCCCGCGACCGCCGGGTCGACGCCGTCCAGAAGCTGCTGCGCCGCCGTGCGGAACTCGCGCAGGCCGGCCGCCCCGTCGTGGCTGAGCACGACGAAGGCATCGTAGGTGCCGGCGAAGTGCTCGTTCAGCACCGCGTCGGCGACCCGGATCGGATGGCTGGCCTTGAACCAGCGCACCGGGTTGTCATTGATCTGGATGCGCAGCACGCCGGCGACGCTGACGCCGATCAGCAGCACCGCGATGCCGGTGACGAGCTTGCCGCGGCGCTGCGCGAACGCGCCCGCGCGGCGCAGCAGCCGGGCCAGCGGCGTGTCGGTGTGCGGCGTCTTCGCGCGGGTCGCGAGCTTGTCGATCGCGGCGGGACGCATGCGCACCACGTAGGCCGGGATGAGCACGATCGTCAGCAGGAACGCGAGCAGGATGCCGAATGCAACGAAGGCACCGAATACCTGCACCGGCGGAATCGGCGTCAGCAGCAGCGACAGGAAGCCGACCGCCGAGGTAAGCGACGTGAACAGCATCGGCCGGAACAGGTGCTCGACGACCTCGGCGATAACGGCTTTCGCGTCCTTGCCCGGCCGGAACGAGTCCGCGAACCCGGACATGATGTGCACCGAGTCGACGACTGCGATCGGCATCAGGAAGATCGGGATCATCGAGCTCATGATGTGCACGGTGAAGCCGAGGCCGATCAGCAGGCCCATCGTCGTGATGACCGTGGCCATCGCGACCAGCATCGGTGCGACGACCAGCGGCGCGCTGCGGAAGAAGTACAGCATGAGCAGGAAGATCATCAGGCCGGCGAGCGGCGCGGAGATGCCCATCTGCACGAACATGTCGTGGCCGAACGTGTCTTCAGCGACCGGCAGGCCCGTGATGTGCCAGGCGTCGTCGGAATCGAGCTGCGCGGCGAGCGCGCGGATGCGCTGCGACAGCGGGTAGCTCAGGTCCTTGCTCTCGATCGGCACGTAGATCGCGGCCGCCTTGCCGTCCCCCGAAACCAGCGTGTCCTCGAGCAGCGGCAGGCGCTCCACGGCCGCGCGGATCGCGAGCGCCTGGCTCGCCGTTGCCGGCGCCTCGCGCATCATCCATTCGAAGCGGATCGTGCCAGGCCCCGCCTGCGTGATGTTGTCCGCCTGCGCGAGCGACATCAGGTCCGGAGCAACCACCCCGTCGAGCTTGAGGATTTCGCCGCTGAGTTTGTGCAGTGCCGCGAGCGAGCGCGGATTGTAAATGCCCTGCGGGTGCTGCTCGTTGACCATGCCGACGACGATCGCGTCGTAGAGCGCGAAGCGTTGCTCGACGAGATCGTGGAACACGCGGTCGGCCTGGTCGGCGGGCAGCATGTTCTCCGGATCGGTGTCGATGCGGATGCGCGGCAGCATCGCCGCCGCGACGAGGACCAGTAGCGCGACGACCAGGTAGACGGCGCGCGGCCGGTTGGTCGAGACGTCGATCAGGCGGTGCTTCATCAGGCGGATTCCTTGAGCCGCAGCGCGCCGACCATCTTCAGAACGGCCTTTTCGTAGTAGGGCTCGGTCTTGGCCCGGCGCACCTTGTGCAGGAAGTATTTTTCGTAGGCGATCTTCGCGAGGTGTACCCACTTGCCGCGCGAGGCCCAGTTCGTGTTGCGCGGCGGGATCTGCGGCAGCGCGATGAACGCGACGCCGCTGTCGCCGAAGTCCGCGAGGCAGACGGCATTCCAGGTCGCGCGCTCGGCCGGCTCGCGGCCCTCGAGCAGGCGAGCGATGTTGTGCGTCGTCGCCGTGACCATGGACTCGATCATGTAGCCGGTCTTCGGCGCGCCGGTCGGCACCGGCGTGGCGGCCACCGGCGGAATGGCGACGCAGACGCCCACCGCGAAGACGTTGCGGAAAGTCGGGTTACGCTGGAATTCGTCGATCAGTACGAAGCCGCGCGGGTTGGTCAGCCCGTCGATGCCGAATACCGCGTCCACGCCCCTGAAGGCCGGCAGGATCATCGAGTGCGCGAACGACAGCTCGTGTTGCTTCTTCTCCTCGCCGTCCTCGTCGTACTCCGTGAAGCGCATCCGGCCGTCCCCGACCTGCGTGGTCTTCGCGTTGCAGGTCCAATGGATGTGCCGGTCGCGCGGCTCGGATTCCATCAGGCTCTCCGTGTCACCGACGCCGTCTAGGCCGAGATGCCCGATGTAGGGTTCCGGCGTGACGAAGTGCATCGCGACCCGGTCGCGCAGCTTGCGCTTCCTGAGCTCGGTGTCGAGGATGAACGCGTACTCGTACGCCGGGCCGAAGCAGGATGCGCCGCCGGCCGCGCCGATGACGACGGGGCCGGGCTTGGCGGCGAGCTTCTCGAAGTCCTCGTGCGAGGCCGCGGCATGACCGGTCTTGCAGATCGACTGCGTGTGCCCGGCGTCCGGGCCGAGGCCCGCAACTTCGTCGAAGGCGAGCTTCGGGCCTGTCGCAACGACCAGGTAGTCGTAGGCGAGGTCGCTGCCGTCGCCGAGTTCGAGGCGGTTCTCCGCCGGGTGCACCCGCCGCACGCCGGCGCTCGAGAAGCCGATGCCGTGCTTCTCCATCAGCGCGGGCAGCTCGATCGTGACCTGTGCCGGCTTGCGCCAGCCGACCGCGACCCACGGGTTCGACGGCGTGAATTCGAAGCGCCCGGAGTCGCCGACGAGGACGATCTCGTGTTCGCGCCCGAGCGCCTTGCGCAGTTCGTATACCTGGGAGATGCCGCCGATCCCCCCGCCCATTACCGCTACCCTGGCCATGTCGCCGCTCCTCGCCGTGAACCTGCACGGCAATATATTATCTAAAGCTAAATTAGACAAGATTAATTTATATCTTTCTAAATTAGCATGCGCTATATTGCGTGAATCGCCATAGGGACTTGCCGCAAGGGGACGCGGCGGGAGGAGCCGGACGTGCCGGATTCAGCCGGGAAAACGACGTTGAAACAAGCACCTGCGACGGTCTCGGCCGAGGACATGCAGGCCCATGCCGCCGATGCGGCCGGGCTCATGAAGGCGCTCGGCAACGAGAGCCGGCTCATGATCCTGTGCCTGCTCGCCGAGGGCGAGCGCTCGGTCGGCGAGCTGAACGAACTCGTACCGCTCAGCCAGTCGGCGCTGTCGCAGCAGCTCGCGCGGCTGCGCGAGCAGGGCCTGGTCGACACCCGCCGCGAGGCGCAGACGATCTTCTATTCGCTCGTGGACGGCCCGGCGATGCGGGTCATCGACGTGCTGCACGACATCTACTGCGGGCCGGCCGGACCGGCATAAGGAGTTGCCCTGATGGACGAGAATTTCGGATTCGGCAAAGTGGTCGAAGACGGTTTCGACGAAGCCGTCGAACGGGTCACCGGCGCGCTGGCGACGGAGGGCTTCGGCGTCTTGTCCGACATCGACGTCAGCGCGAAGATGAAGGAGAAGCTCGATCGCGACATGCCGCGCTACCGGATCCTCGGCGCCTGCAACCCGCCGCTCGCCTGGGACGCCGTGCACGCGGTCCCGGAGATCGGGCTGCTGCTGCCGTGCAACGTGCTCGTGCGCGAGGACGAGGCCGGGCGGGTGCACGTGAGTTTCATGGACCCCGAAAGCGTCATGGCGCTCGTGGACCATCCCGGCGTGGCTGAGCTGGCCGCCGACGTGCGCGCCCGGCTCCGGCGTGTTTACGATCAACTCTGAGAGGGCAAGACGATGGGCGAACTCGACGACATGCTCGAAGACCTGAAACGCCGCCGCGACGAACTGCGCGTGCAGATGCACCTGGCGTCGAAGGAACTCAAGGAAGAGTGGGACGAGCTCGAGGACAAGATGGAGCACTTTGCGGCGAAGGCGCACCTGAAGCAGACGCGCGAGGGCGTCGGCAACGCGCTCGGCGAGCTGGGGCGCGAGATCGGCGCGGGCTACAAGCGCCTGCGCGACGCGCTGCGCGACTAGCCCGCGGGTAGCACCCGGTCCATCGCCCGCCGCAGCCGGTCGAGTCCGTCGGCGAGCTGATCGACGCTGACGATGAACGGCGGCGCGAGCATGACGTGCGGCACGTTGCGGCCGTCGACGACGATGCTGCCCGGGTAGCAGACCAGCCCTTCCGCGAGCGCCGCAAGCCGTAGTTCGTCGGCGAGCGCCCGTGCATCGGCAAAGCCCGCCTTGCTCGCCCGGTCGGCGACCAGCTCTATGCCGGCGAACAGCCCGCGGCGCCGGATCTCGCCGACCCGCGGGTGCGCGCCGAAGCGCTCCTCCAGCTGTTTGCCGAACTCCGACCCCAGTTCGCGCACCCGGTCGAGCAGGCCGTCGCGCGCGATCGTCTCGAGCACGGCCCGGCCGGCCGCGCAGGCGACCGGGTGGCCCACGTAAGTGTGGCCATGGGCGAACCCGGCTTCGGCCAGCGTCCGCCACAGCGAGCCGCGCGCAAGCGTCGCCGCGAGCGGCGCGTAGCCCCCGCCGATGCCTTTCGCGAGCGTGACGATATCGGGCACGATTCCGGCCGCCGCGTGCGCGAAAAAGTCGCCGGTGCGGCCGCTGCCGCACATGATCTCGTCGGCGATCAGCAGGATCTCGTGGCGATCGCAGATCGCGCGCACGGCCTCGAGATAGCCCGGCGCCGCCGGCACGACCCCGAGCGACGAGCCGACGACCGGCTCGCAGATGAACGCGGCGACGCGCTCCTCGCCGCAGTCGCGGATCGCCCTGTCGAGATAGGCAGCCGCGCGCCTGCCGTATTCCTCGTCCGACTCGCCGGCCGCCTGCTCGCGGTAGGGATAGCAGGGGGGAATGCGTGGCCAGTCGAGGAGCGGCGCCGCCGACGCGCGCCGCCGCCCGGCATTGCCGCTGACCGACAGCGCGCCGAAGGTGTTGCCGTGGTAGCTGTGTTCGCGGCTGATGATCACCTTCTTGTCGGGTTGCCCGCGCGCCGCCCAGTACTGCCAGGCCAGCTTGAGCGCGGTCTCGTTCGCCTCGGAGCCGCCGGACGAGAAATACACGTGCGCGCCAGGCTCCGCGAAGTGCCCCGCGATCTGCGCGGCGAGCGCCTCCTGGGGCGCGTTCGTGAAGAACGCCGTGTGCGCGAACTCGAGCTCGGCGAGCTGGGCGCCGACGGCGGCAACGACCCCGGGATGCGCGTGGCCGAGGCAGGACACCGCCGCGCCGCCGCTCAGGTCGAGGTACTCGCGGCCGTCGGCGTCGGTGATCACGGCGCCGCGCGCGCTGACGGCGAGCGGGTAGTCGTGGGCCGGTGACCGGTAGAACACCGCGCCGGTATTGCCCGGCCCCGTCGTCGCCTGCGTCATCGTCGGCTCCCCGTTGCCGCCCGGCGCCATTACGCACTGTCCCGGTGCAGCCGTCAAAGGCCGCTCCCGCCCGCCTCGGCAAGCGCCGGCGCAGCTGCTATGTTGGCGGCATGAGCGAGCTGATGTCCGGCTACCCGGCCGACCGTTATTACGACGAGCTGATCGCCGCCGACGGCAGCGCCCGGCCGCACGCCGAGCGGCTGGTCGAGTACTTCGGCAGCCTGCCTCCCGACGAGCTCGTCGCTCGCCAGCGCGCCGCGAACGCGACGATCCTCGACATGGGCATCAGCTTCACGATCTACTCCGAGGGCGACAACATCGACCGGGCCTGGCCGCTCGACATCATCCCGCGCGCGATGCCGGGCAGCGAGTGGGACCGCATCGAGCGCGGGCTGGTGCAGCGCGTGACCGCGCTGAACCGTTTCATCGACGACCTGTACAACGAGCGAAAGATCATCGCGGACGGCGTCGTGCCTGCGGAGATCATCGACAGCTCGCGCAACTACCTCGCGGCCTGCCGCGGCGCGAAGCCGCGGCACGGCGTCTGGGCGCACGTCTGCGGCACCGACCTCGTGCGCGACGGCGACGGCACGCTCTACGTGCTGGAGGACAACCTGCGCGTGCCCTCGGGCGTGTCCTACATGCTCGAGAACCGCAACGTGATCAAGCGCGTGTTCCCGTCGCTGTTCGGCACGCACCGGATCCGCCCGGTCAACGAGTACCCGAGCCAGCTCGCGGCGATGCTGCGCTCGCTGGCGCCGCCCGGCCACGACAGCGAGCCCGAAATCGTCGTCTGGACGCCGGGCATCTACAACTCCGCCTACTTCGAGCACAGCTACCTCGCGCGCACGATGGGCGCGGAGCTGATCGAGGGCGGCGACCTGCTGGTCGACGACGACGTCGTCTACATGCGCACGATCGACGGCCTGAAACGCGTCGACACGATCTACCGGCGCATCGACGACACGTTCATCGACCCCGAGGCGTTTCGGCCGGACTCGATGCTCGGCGTGCCCGGCATCATGCGCGCCTGGCGCGCCGGCAACGTCGCGCTGGCGAACGCGCCGGGCTCGGGCGTCGCCGACGACAAGGTCGTGTACTCCTACGTCCCCGAGATCATCCGCTACTACCTGGGCGAGGACGCGATCATCCCGAACGTGCCGACCTGGCGCTGCTCGGACCCGCAGCAGCTCGCGCACGTACTCGCCAACATCGAGCAGCTCGTGGTCAAGCCGGCCAACGAGTCCGGCGGCTACGGCATGCTGGTCGGGCCGCACGCGGCGCGCGCCGAGCACGAGCAGTTCCGCCGCCTGCTGAAGGCCGACCCGCGCAACTACATCGCGCAGCCCACGCTGTCGCTGTCGACCGCGCCGACGCTCTGCGGCCAGGCACTCGAGCCGCGCCACCTCGACCTGCGCCCGTTCATCCTGCAGGGCGCGACGACCTCGGTGACCGCGGGCGGGCTTACGCGCGTCGCGATGCGCAAGGGCTCGCTGGTCGTCAACTCGTCGCAGGGCGGCGGCAGCAAGGACACCTGGATCGTGGAGGACGGGGCATGATGCTGTCGCGCGCCGCGGAGCGGGTGTACTGGACCGGCCGCTACCTCGAGCGGGCCGAGGGCACCGCGCGCATCGCGCAGCAATACTCGCAGCTGTTTTTGGACCTGCCGCCGGACGTCGGTGCCGAGTGGTACGACCTGGTCACGATCTTCGGCGCGATGCAGGCCTTCGCGGACAGCGGGCGCGGTCGCACCGAGAACGACATCCTGCAGTTCCTGCTGGCCGAGGAGGCCGGCCCCAGTTCGCTCATGTACTCGCTGCGCGCGCTGCGCGAGAACGTGCGCAACTCGCGCGACCTGCTGCCGCACGAAAGCTGGGAGAACGTGAACGAGCTGTACCACGTGTCCCGCGAACAGCTGGCGCTGGCGGCCGCCGGCGAGAACCGTTTCGAGATCCTGTCGGACTGCATCGGCCGCTGCCAGCAGGTGTACGGCATCCTCGCCGCGACGATGAGTCACCACAGCCCCTACCGCTTCCTCGTGCTCGGCCAGAACATCGAGCGCGCCGACATGACCAGCCGCATCATCGACGTCGCCGCCGCCTACCTGCGCGAGGACGAACGCCAGGTGCTGCGCTACGAGTCGACGCTGTGGAGCAACGTGCTGCGCTCGGTCAGCGGTTTCCAGATGTACCGGCAGTACTGCCAGCCGCAGGTCAACGGGGTCGGCGTCGTGCGCTTCCTGCTCGGCGACAGCGCGTTCCCGCGCGCCGTGCAGTGCTGCCTCGACGCGGCGCGTGACAGCGCTGCCGCGCTGCCCGCGGGCGAGGACGTGATCGCGGCGCTCGCGGCCGCGAACGAGCTGGTCACGGGCCTCGACGTCGAGGCGATGACGGCCGCCGAGGCCAGCGCCCTGATGGACCGGCTGCAGGCGGCGCTCGGCCGGGCGCACGAGGCCGTCGTGGCGCGCTGGTTCCTGCCCGGGGACGCCGCGTGAGGCGATTCGCCTGCCGCTGCGGGCACGCGGTCTACTTCGAGAACCTGCGCTGCCTCGCCTGCCGGCGCAGCCTGGCCTTCGACCCGGCCACGCTCGACCTCGTCGCCGAGGAGTCGCCCGGCGCCGGCCTGCCGTTCTGCGCCAACCGCGACGGGCCCAGCCGCTGCAACTGGCTGAGCGCGGAAGGCGAGGCGCACTGCCTGTCCTGCCGCACGAGCCGCGTCATCCCGGCGCTCGACAAGCCAAAAAACCGCGAGCGCTGGCTGAAGCTCGAAACCGCGAAGCGGCGCCTGCTGTACGAACTCCTGCGGCTCGGCCTGCCGGTGGACCCGGGGCGGCTGGGCTTCGTGTTCAAGGAAGATCGCCGGACGAACCCGGACGTGCGCGAAACGCACGTCGCCACCGGCCACCTGGACGGCACGATCACGATCAACGCGGCCGAGGCCGACGACGTGTTCCGCGAAACCCAGCGCGTGCAGTTCCGCGAGCCCGTGCGCACCGTGCTCGGGCACTTCCGCCACGAGTCGGGACACTACTACTTCGCGGAGCTCGTCGACGACGACAGTATCGGCGAGGTCAGGCGCCTGTTCGGCGACGAGCGCGCGGACTACGCCGCGGCGCTTGCACATTATTACCGGCACGGGCCGCCGGCGGACTGGGCGACGCGCTTCGTCAGCGGCTACGCGTCCGCGCACCCGGCCGAGGACTGGGCGGAGTGCTGGTCGCACTACCTGCAGATCCGCGCCGCGCTCGAGGCGGCCGAGGAGCACGGCCTGCGCCTGCCCGAGCCGGCGCGCGGCTGGCACATGCGCTTCACGCAGCTGGTGCTGGTGCTGAACGAGCTGATGCGGAGCTTAGGCCAGGCGGACGCCTACCCGTTCGTGCTGACCGGCCCGGTGATCGAGAAGCTGGAATGCGTCCACCGGCTCGTGGAGGCGCAGGCCGAGCGCTGAAACCTCAGCGGTCGACCAGCCGGACCCTCGCCTCCGGCAGCTTGAGCGGCGGCAGGGTTTCGAAGGCCTTGCGCAGGTTCTCTGCCCAGGCGTCGCGGATCGCGCGCAGGTAGGGGTCGTTCTCCTCGAAGACCTGGTGCACCGGCGGACGCCGGCCGTCGGCGTAGCAGATCAGCAGCTCGACCGGCGGGCCGACGCTCGCGTTCGAGCGCATCGTCGAGTCCATCGACACGAGGCCGCAGCGCGCGACCGTCTCGAGGTCCGTGTCGGAACGCACGATGCGGTCGAGGATCGGCTTGCCGTACTTCTGCTCGCCGATCTGCAAAAACGGCGCCAGCGCGGTCGGCGACACGTAATTGCCCTGCGGGTAAATGTGGAACAGCGCGTGCTTCGCGTCGCCGATTTGCCCGCCGAAGATGAAGTCGGCCGCGGGCGAGAATTCCTCGGCCGCTTTCGATTTCGACTTGGCGTATTTCTCCTGCACCTCGCGGCTCAGCGCGCCGACGTAGTCCGCGGCCTCGCGCAGCGTCTCGACCGAGACCAGGCTGGTCGCCGCGGACTTGCGGATGTCCTGGCGCAGCCTCGCGACGACGGCCTGCGTCGTCGCGAGGTTGCCGGCGCTGAGCAGCGCGAAGTAGCGGCCGTCCAGCTCGAGGAACGGGTGCATCTTCGAATACACGCCGAGCTGATCGATGCCCGCGTTGGTGCGCGAGTCCGACACGAACACGAGCCCGTCGTCGACGATGGCGGCAAGGCAATAGGTCATGCGCGCAGCTTAAACGCCCGCGCGGCCGCTGTGAATCGCCGGCAGTGCTTTCGCGGAGCGCCGCCCGCGGTACACTGTGCCGGCCACCCGCCCCGGAGTCCCGCCGTGCCCCTGCGCCTGCTGCCGTTCGTATTGTTGACCCTGCTGGCCGGTTGCCGCGAGGTCGAGGGTCGTTTCGCGCCGGCCTGCACGGCCTACGCCGGCGACATCGTGACGCTCGCCGACGGCCGCTTCGAGTGGGAGCGCTTCACCGACGAGCGCCGGCTCGACGCGAGCGGCCGGGTCGTCGACCCGTTCCCGGGTTATCCGCGGCAGGGCAGCTACCGCGTCGATGGCGCGCGCGTCGAGTTCGTCGACGACGATGGCGAACGCCTCGAGGACCGGTTCCTGGTCACCCGCGACGATGCGCTGTACCTCGTCGACGCGGCGACCCGGACGACGCTCGAGGCCGGCGGCCCGCTGCCGCCCTGCCCGCTGAAGCACGGCGCCGCGACGGAATAGGCCGGGCGCCCGCCGGGTTTTCTGCGCGGATTGCGAACTGGCGCACGTTTTTTTCTCGCCTGTCGCCAAACGGTGACGCTTTTTCGCTTGCCGTGGCCGGGCCCGGTCTGCTTATCTTTGATGTTCGTTTCCGAACACTCGCCGGGTGCGGCATGAAGCCCTGGATTTCCCGATTTTCCGGCCTCTTCGCGGCCTTCGCGCTCGGCTCCGCGCTGGCGGCCGACGGCGTGCATATCCGCTACAGCGAGCCGCTCTCCGGCCTGCACATCGAGCGCATTGCCGCCGGCATAAACGATGTGTCCGCGACCGAGCGGCTCGGTTTCGACGCGTTCGGCCGACGCTTCGCGCTCGAACTCGCGGACAACCGCCGGTTGCTCGACAGCCTCGGCCGCCACGCGCTCGCGCCCGGGGTCGGCGTTTACCGCGGCCGGCTCGAAGGCGCGCCCGGCTCGTGGCTGCGCGTCGTCGTCGTTGACGGCGAACCGGCCGGACTGCTGTTCGACGGCCGCGAGTACTTCGCGATCGAGCGCCCGCCCGGCGCCGGTGCGCCGGTCATCTTCCGGCTCGCCGACCTGCAGCTCGATCCGGCCGTGCTCGGCTGCGCGAGCGCGGCGACGACGGGCGGCGGCATGCTCGACGCACTGCAGTCGGGGCTCGCGAAGTCATCGGCGCTGGCCCCCGGCGCCACCCAGGAGATCGACCTCGCGATCCTTGGCGATGCCGATTTCGGCGACGACCACGTCGACGCCGCGGCCGCGCTGGTCACGCGCATGAACGTTGTAGACGGCATCTTCTCCGAGCAGCTCGGCGTGCAGCTGAACCTGAACCTGGTGCAGGTCTTCGACGCGACCAACGAGCCATTCAGTGACACGACGAGTGCGGGCGACCTGCTCGACGAGCTGACCGCCTACCGCGGCGCGACGCCGGCGCAGCAGGACAACGGGCTCTCTCACCTGTTCACGGGCCGCGAACTCGACGGCAGCACGATCGGCATCGCCTACACCGGCGCGCTCTGCAGCCGCAACTTCGGTACCGGGCTGACGCAGGGCACGTCGGGCGTCACGACCGACAGCCTGGTCGCCGCGCACGAGCTCGGCCACAACTTCGGCTCGCCGCACGACGGCGAGTCCGGCTCTGCCTGCGAAGCCACCGCCCAGAATTTCCTGATGGCGCCGCGCCTGAACGGCAGCGACACCTTCTCGGCCTGCAGCATCGAGCAGATGCAGGACGACATCGCGCGCGCGTCCTGCATTACCGCGCTGCCGACGACCGACGTCGCCGCAGGCCCGGGCGCCGTGCCGGGCAACGCGCTGCTCGGCGACGCCGCGACGGTCGAGTTCGACGTCGACGGCATCGGCACCGAGACCGCGAACGACGTGAGCGTTACGATCAGCGTGCCCGTGCAGCTCGGCCTGCAGTCGGCGAGTGCGACGGCGGGCAGCTGCACGACCGGCGCCGGCAGCGTCGACTGTGCGCTCGGCTCGATCGCTTCCGGCAGCGGCGCGACGGTTTCCGTCGTGGTCGGCGCCGACGCGGTCGGCAGCTTCGAGTTCGCGGCGACGGCCACGGCCGCAGGCGACACGAACGCGGCCAACGACGGCGCGGTGCAGACGCTCACCGTCGATCCGGCCGTCGACCTGTCGGTCGCCGCGCCGGACCTCGCGCAGCTCGGCGTCGACCAGGCCGCGACGCTGCGCCCGACGGTCTCAAACCTCGCGACGATCGCGGCCAGCGACCTGGTCCTGACCGTCGTGCCCGGCGCCGGCCTGCGCATCGACGGTGCAACCCTGCCGGGCGGCGCCTGCACGAGCGATGCCGGCAGCGCGACCTGCGACCTCGCGAGTCTCGCCGCCGGGGCCAGCGCGACGCTGGAGGTCGGCGTTACCGGCGTGGCGGTCGGCGCGCGCAGCTACACGGTCGAAGTCAGCGCCACCGAACCCGACCGCGACGCGGCCAACAACGCCGCGACCGGCCAGGTGACGGTCACCGACACCGCCGGCGGCGGTTCGGGCGGTGGCGGCGCGGGCTCGAGCGGCGGCGGCCACGCTTCCTGGCTGCTGTTGCCGCTGCTTGCGGCGCTGGCGCGCCGCCGCCGCGCGACCGCCTTGCACTAGCTCTTTCCCCGGGGCCGGCGCGCTGCCGCGCCGCACGCCCCTGGGGGAAATCCCCCAGCGTCACTGGGTAGACTGCCTCATGGGCGCGCGTTCGCCCGCGCCCTATCGTTGGCGTTTTCCAGACTGACGTACAAGCGCCTGTCTCGACGGAGCCGCCGCGGCAGCGGCGGGCGGTCCGGCGGGCGCGAGGGGAACCGCCATGACATCCATGCTCCGGGCACACCGCCTCCTGCCAGCCGGCCTCGCGCCGCTCGTCGCCGCCGTCCTGCTGTTCGCAGACACTACCCCGGCGGCGGCGCAGTCCGTGACGCCGCCGATCGCCTGCGACGAGACGACCGGCATGGCCGGCGCCTACGCCTGCGACTCGGTCGACCTGATCGCGATCGTGCCGAGCTTCGAGCTGTCGCAGGAACTCTGCGAACTGCTGAACCCGCTCGAGAACCCGCTGAACCCGACACTGGGCGGCGACCAGCCGCCGGTGCCGATGACCGGCTCCGACATGTGGGGTTGGGCGCACACCGACGAGGACGGCAACCTGCGCGAGTTTGCGCTGCAGGGCCTCAGCGACGCGGTCGCGTTCATCGAGGTGACCGATCCCTACAACCCGGTGTTCCTCGGCTGCATGACGGCGCCGACGCAGAACTTCCTGTGGCGCGACCTGAAGGTCTATAACAACCACGTCTACGTCGTCGGTGACTTCAGCCCGGAGCTCGCGCTGATCCCGCACGACCACGACTCCGGCACCGAGCACGCCGACGACTTCGTGCACGGCCTGCAGATCATGAACCTCGAGCGCCTGCTGACGGCCGACCCGTCGACGCCGCAGAAATTCGTCGAGGACGAGATCTACTCCGGCTTCGACGAGGCGCACAACATCGTCATCGACGAGGACACCGGTTTCGCCACGGCGGTCGCGAGCGACACCTGCGGCGCCGAGTTCCACATGCTCGACCTGAGCGTCGACCCACTGTTCCCGGATTTCCTCGGCTGCTTCAACAGCGGCCTGCCGGGCGCGGTGCACGACGCGCAGTGCACGGTCTACCGCGGCCCGGACCTCGAACACGTCGGCAAAGAGATCTGCCTCGCGTTCATGGAAGACCAGTTCTCGATCTTCGACATGAGCGACACGGCGAACCCGGTGCTGCTGGCCGGCAACATGGTCTACCCGGGCCAGGGCTACGTGCACCAGGGCTGGTTCACCGAGGACTTCCGCTACGTCGGCTCGAACGACGAACTGGACGAGCTGAACGCGACGCTCGCCGGGGCGCCGCACAACACCCGCACCTACATGTGGGACGTGCAGGACCTCGACAATCCGTCGTTCATCGGCACCTACGAAGGGCCGACCGGCTCGATCGATCACAACATGTACTTCAAGGGCAAGTACCTGCACCAGGCGAACTACGTCGCCGGCTACCGCGTGCTGGACGCCTCCGACATCGCGAACGGCGTGCTGACGCAGGTCGCGTTCTTCGACACGCACCCGCCCGACGTCGACGCGGCGGTGTTCGGCGGCGTCTGGAGCGGCTACTTCCATTTCGCGAGCGGCGCGGTCGCGCTGAGCCAGCTCGACCACGGCGAGCTGTTCATCCTGCAGCCGAACCTGCCGGAGGACCCGGACGAGCCGGTGAACGTGACGCCGGAGAGCGGCCGGGTGCACGGCTCGGGCTTCCTCGACGGACTGCCGGTCGACGACGGCGATCCCGACTTCAACAAGATCAACTTCAGCTTCGACGCGCGCGTGAAGCACGGCGAACTCGACGGCAAGCTCAAGCTGAAGGACAAGGAGGTCGGCGTGACGATCGACGCCGAGGCGATCGTCAGCCTGGCGCCGGGCGGCGACTGCAACGGCGGCGCGACCTCGGCCGAGGGCGGCTTCGAGTTCCGCGCGACCGGGCGCTTCAACGGCCTCGACGGCGCCGCGTTCTACGTCTGCGGCGAGGACAACGGCAAGCACGGCAAGGGCAGGGGCGCACAGCCGCCGGACCGCTTCTATCTCGAGTGCACGAGCGGCTGCGTCTACGACACGGCGTCGCGCTCGAGCGGCGACGGCATCGCCGGCGGCAACATCCACCTGCAGGAGCCGATCGTCGTCGCCGACGGTCCGGCGAACAGCGCTGCGGGCGAGGGCGGTGTCGGCGGCCTCGACCAGGCCGTCGTCTCGCTCGATCCACTGCTTGCCGACGGCGCGACGGCCGGCCAACTGCTGGCGTTGACGGCCACGGTCGCGACGCCGGACGGCAACGCGCTGGCCGGGCTGGCGCTGACGCTGCACAGCAAGCACGCGAACGGCGCGACCGGCAGCGCGGCCGGCGTCACCGATGCGCTCGGCATCGCGGTCTTCACGGTGATCCCGGCGGCCGGCGACACGGCCTACTGGGTCAGCTACGGGGAGACCGAGTCGAACCGCGTGGAACTGACCGGCGGACTGTGAGGGCAGGCCGATGACGATGCAGCAACAGGCTTCACCGCGCGCTGCGCAGGCGGCGCTGCGGGTCGCGCAGGCGACGCTGCTCGCCCTCGCCGGCGCGGCGATCCAGGGCTGCGCCGGCAGCGAGCCGCTGGGTGGCGGCAAGGTCGACAGGCCCGTCATGCGGCCCGTCGTTGAGGCCGCCGTGCTGCTGCGCGAGTCGACCACGGACGGGACGCGCGGGCGCACCTATGGGCTGGTCAGTTTCGAGGACGGCCCCTACGGCCTCGTCATCACGCCGAAGCTGCACGATATGGAGCCGGGTCCGCACGCGGCGCACGTGCACGAGAACGCAAGCTGCGATCCGGACGAGGCCGGCGTACCCGCCGGCGCGGCGGGCGGCCACTACGACCCGCACGGCTCGGGCGCGCACACGGGGCCGTACGGCGAAGGCCATCTCGGCGACCTGCCGAACCTGATCGTGGAGCCGAACGGCATGGCGACGCTGCCGGTCGTCGCGCCGCGGGTTACGGTCGCGGACCTGAAGGGCCGCAGCCTGATGATCCACGCCGGCGCCGATCGCTACGATGCCTACGGCGAACACGAGCACGGCAAGGGCGGCATGCGCATGTTCTGCGGAATCATTCGCTGAGATCCGGGTCCCGGCCCTGCACGGCCGGGAGCAGCCGCGGGCACCGGCGCGCGATCCCGGCGGGCATCGTTCATAATCGGGCGGTCCCCTCAGCAGGACCGCGAGCGAAGGCCGTGATCCGCCCACCGACAGCGATTGCCACCCGGGTGCCGCCGTGCCGCGCCCGTCGCCGCGACTTTCGCCGCGCCTGTCGCAGCATGGACCGCAGCACGGATCGCAGCACCAATCGTCGATGTCCGCCGAGCTACTAGCGGGGCTCTCCGATCCCGCCGCGTACCCGCACGCGGTGCGCGACGTCGAGCTGATCGAAACCCACATCTCCTGGGTGTTCCTGACCGGCGACTGGGTCTACAAGATCAACAAGCCCGTCGATCTCGGCTTTCTCGATTTCAGCACGCTCGAGAAACGCCACGCCGTCTGCGAGAACGAGCTGCGCCTGAACCGCCACTGGGCGCCATCACTGTACGTCGACGTCGTGCCGGTCGTGAATGACGGCGGCCGGCTGCGCGTCGCGGCCGACGGCACGCCGGTCGAGTACGCCCTGCGCATGCGGCAGTTCGAGCAGGCCATGCGTCTCGACCACCAGTTCGAGACCGGTGCGCTCGGCGATGACGACATGCTCGAGCTGGCTGCGCATATCGCGGAGCGGCACCTCGCGGCGCGACGGGCCGGCCCGGCCGAGCGGGCGTACCGCGAGGCCCGCGAGCTGATCATCGAGAACTACGACGCGCTCGAGGGCGCGGTGCCGCCGGCTTTCCTCGCCGCGCAGCGCAACTGGATGGACGCTAAGCTCGCCGCGCACGAGCCATTGATGCGGCAACGCTGCGCGGACGGCTACGTCCGCGACTGCCACGGCGACCTGCACCTCGGCAACATCGTGCGGCTCGCCGACGGCATCCGCGCCTACGACTGCATCGCGTTCAACCGCAAGCTGCGCGAGATCGACGTCGTCGCCGACTACGCGTTCCTGGCGATGGACCTGCGGGCACGCGGCGCGGCCCGGCTCGGCGCCGTGTTCGTCAACCGCTACCTCGAAGTGACCGGCGACTACGCGGGCGCCTGCCTGCTGCCGCTCTACGAGGTGTACCGCAGCCTCGTGCGCGCGAAGATCCACGCGATCCGCCAGCGCGAGCGACGCGTGTCCGCGAAGGACTCCGATCAGCGCGAGATCCGTCACTACTGCGCGCTCGCGCGGCTGGTCGCGCGGCGCCGGCAGCCGCTGCTGGTCGCGATGTCCGGTTATTCCGGCTCGGGCAAGACCTGGCTGTCGAGCCGGCTGATCCCTGAACTCGGCGCGATCCGGATGCGTTCGGACCTCGAGCGCAAGCGCCGCGCCGGGCTGGGGCCCACGGAAGACAGCCATTCCGGCGTCGGCATCGGGCTCTACGACGCGGCGACGACGGACGCCCTCTACGACGACCTGCTCGAGGCCGCTCGCCGCCTGCTGTGCGCAGGACTCGACGTCATCGTCGACGCCGCGTTCCTGCGAGCAGGCCAGCGGGCCAGGGCGCGGCAGGCGGCCGCCGACGCCGGCGCCGCGTTGGTGCTGGTGCGCGCGACTGCGGACGAAGCGGTGCTGCGTCGCCGCCTGCGGCAACGCGGCGCAGGCGGAGCCGACGTCTCGGAAGCAGACACGGCGGTGCTGAACTACCAGCTCGAGACGGCAGACGCGCCCGGCACCGAGGACAGGGCCGCGATGATCGACGTCGACACGGATGGCCCGGTCGATCCGGTCGAGGTTGCCTTGGCGGTGCGTCGCATCGGCCGGAGCTCTGCCTGACGCCTGCCGGCGCAGCGACCTGGGGCTGGCCGGGCGGCCCAGCTGGTTCGACGGCGACCGCGTGGCCCCCGGGCGGCGAGCGCAGCGCTCGCCCCGCGCTTGCGCCCGGCCGGCGGTGCGCTCACGTCGACGCGGGCATGAGTCGAGCGCCGGACCGTTACTGCACAGGTGCGAGTGAAGCGCCGCCGCAACAGCTAAACTCGACCGACAAGGACAATAAAAAGGAGACACCATGATTCGAGCAGTCGCCATTGTCATACTGGTCGGCCTCGGCCAGGCGGGATTCGCGCAGGGCCGCGCAGCGCTGACCGACCATCCCCTGGTCTCGCCCTACGAAGGGTCCGAAATCCGTCGCAAGTCGGTCCAGGAGTTCGACGAGTACCTCGCGTTCACGGGCATGAACGAGGACCAGAGCGAACCCACGGGCCTCGAACTCGAGGGCCGGGTCACGAAGATCTTCTACACGAAGCCGAAAGACCGTTCGATCCTCGAGGTGTTTCGCAACTACGAGCAGGCCGTGACCCGGGCCGGCGCCGAGATCCTCTACACCTGCGACCAGGAAAAGAAGGAATGCGTCGAGCGTTACGCGGGGCCGACGATGCAGAAGGCCTCGGACATCCACGCGATTTCGAACCTGAAGGGCCGCTACCTGCTGGCGAAGATCGAGCAGGCCGAGAACACGGCCTTCGTGGCGATTGCCGTCGGCCAGACCTTCACGGACGTCCACGTCGTCGAAGTCCGCGCCATGGAAACGGACAAGGTCGCGCTGGACGCGGCGGCGCTGGGGCAGGGTCTCGACGCCCGCGGCTACGTGATCGTCGAGGGAATCTATTTCGACACGGACAAGGCGGACGTCAAGCCGGAATCGGCCGCGGCGCTCGAACAGCTCGCGCTGCTGCTCGAGGAACGACCGGCACTCGCAGTCTATGTCGTCGGCCACACGGACATGCAGGGCGACCTCGGCTACAACCTGGCCCTGTCCGAGCGCCGCGCCCGCGCGGTCGTCGAGGAACTGGCCACTGCCCATGGAATCGACCGGGCCAGGATGGCCGGGCACGGCGTCGGGCCGCTCGCGCCGCAGGCCTCGAACGCAGGGGAGGCCGGACGGGCGAAGAACCGCCGGGTGGTGCTGGTGGCGCGCTGAGACCCGGGCGTACGGGGCGGCAGGATCCGGGCGGGGCGGAACCGGGCTTCGCATGCTGGCGGTTCAAACGTCTCGACAGCGCATTCAGGCATGGCGTAACCGCCACCGGATTCGCTACACTCCCCCGTCCACCAGGCACCGCGCCCGTAGCTCAGCTGGATAGAGTACTGCCCTCCGAAGGCAGGGGTCACAGGTTCGAATCCTGTCGGGCGCGCCA
>ERZ869936.828-NODE-828-length-25893-cov-8.619553_pt1 | contig 25893 bp, 36 predicted proteins | sample MGYA00520876_ERZ869936 | MGnify/ENA primary metagenome ERZ869936 (study PRJEB32218, sample SAMN09650985) | biofilter metagenome | isolation source: enrty point of leading RO module | place: Saudi Arabia: Thuwal, RO plant located on Red Sea | collected 2016-02-17 ... | reverse complement strand
CTTCTAACACTATTGACACACTAAGAAAATGCCGATATACTTAGGGCATGGCAATGAAGCCAAGAAAAGGAACCCAACAAATGAACAACCAACTCCAAACCGAAACCGCCCAGATCCAAAAGTTTGTAGCCGGCAAGACCTACGCGATGGCATGGAACTGTGACGAAGACCGCGTCAGCCATCACCGCGTAATTCGTCGGACCGCTAAATCGATCTGGATCGAGTTTGCCGGCGAGATCGTCCGTCGTTCTGTCAAGGTCTGGGATGGATCGGAATACATCCTCTCCGGCTCCTACTCGATGGCCCCTTGGCTTCGGGCCGAGAACCCTGTCGGCTGACCCCCCCGCCCCTCTCCGGAGGGGCTTCTTTTTTTTTCATTTTTTTCCTCTAAGACTGTTGACACACTAAGAAAATGCCGATATACTTAGGGCATGGCAACGAAGCCAGCACAGAAAAGGAATCCAGAAATGTTCACACTCTCCAAAATTAGCGGTTCAGCAACAATCATCGAATCACGCTCAGATGCAGAAAATATCTGTGATGCTGTGAAAGTTTGGGCAATGTCCAACAAACAACCTGTGATTCAGGTTTGCAAATCACGGACTAAATCGGGATGGCAAGTACATGCCAAAATGAAAAACGGTTGGATGATGGACGTTGTATTTCCAGCCTACCGCTATCAATAAAAAGCCAATCAAGATCAGTGAATGCTGATCTTCCCGCCCCTCCCCGGAGGGGCTCACTCTTTCCCCGAAAGGAACTCAAACCATGACCCAAACCAAACCCAAGAAGAAGTCGATCCTAATCCAAGACGAGGAGACGATCTCTCTCCTTGAAGAGATCCAAGCCGACCAGATGAAGAAACTCGGCGACCCTACTGGCCTAAAACCCCCATTGACTTGGGTCGCTCGAAGTATCATTCATATGGCCGCCAAAGACCTACTCTCCATCTGAGTCCCAAACACTGGACCCGCTCTGGCGGGTCTTTTTTAGTATTGTCCGAACACACTCAGAGACAAACACCTATGGAGGGTCAAGGATGACGCGCTCAGAAGACGTAGAAACCCAAGCCGACGATCTGATCGGCGAACTCGAGAAGATGCGGAACTTCAATCCCTCGGAGAAGATTCTCCTCCGCCAGATGAGGGAAGCGATCCGGGACTTCTTGGAGCTGCGGGAAATCCTGAAAGTCGAAGGTCTGATCGCGGAAGGCTCCCAAGGTCAACCCGTCGCGCATCCCGGCCAAGCCATGAAAGTCGCGGCCGCGGACCGAATCTCTCGATGGCTCCGCCAACTCTCACTCCTGGAAGAAGCGCCGGACGCCTTAGACGCCTTGGACGATGAGAAGAAACAGATCCTTGGGCTCTGAACCTCCGAGCGATCTGGCCGGCTACGACCCGCTCCGAGACTCGGACGGATTCATCTTCGACCAGGGCAAAGCGGATCGAGCGATCGGCTTCTTCGAGAAGTTCCTCACCCATCAGAAGGGGCTCCAAGCCGGCGAGGCTTTCACACTTCTCCCTTGGCAACGCGACCTACTGTCAACAATGTTCGGCTGGGTCGATGAGAAGGGGCTCCGACGATACCGGCGGGTCTGGCTCGAGATCCCCCGGAAGAATGGAAAGTCGACGATCTCGTCCGGCCTTGGACTTTATCTCCTCTACGGCGACGGCGAACAATCGGCCGAAGTCGTCTCCGCGGCCGGCGACCGAGATCAAGCCGCGATCGTGTTCGATGTCGCCAAGGGGATGATCCAAGGCGATCCAATGCTCTCGAAGATGTCCAAGGTCTACCGTCGGGAGATACGTTTCGAGCATTCTCAGAGCAGTTTCAAGGTCATATCTTCCGATGCCGGCACGAAGCATGGGATGAACCTCTCCGGCCTAATCGCGGACGAGGTCCATGTCTGGCCGAACCGAGATCTCTGGGACACCTTGCATACCTCAATGGGCGCCAGAGCCCAACCTCTCTCGATCGCGATCACGACGGCCGGACACTCGAGAACCTCGATCGCCTGGGAGCAACACGACTACGCGCTCAAGGTCCGAGATGGAACCATCAAGGATCCCCGCTTCCTCCCGGTCGTCTATGCGGCGCCGGAGGGATCGGATTGGACCGACCCGGAGACCTGGAAGATCGCGAACCCCTGCCTCGGAGTCTCGATCTCGGAGGACTACCTCGAACAAGAATGCCAACGGGCGAAAGAAGTCCCCGCGTATGTAAACACCTTCCTCCGACTACACCTCAACGTCTGGACCGAACAAGAGACCAGATGGCTCCCGATGGATCGATGGGACGAGATGAGCGAAGAGTCGATCGACTCCGAAAGTCTCGTCGGGCGAGAATGCTGGCTCGGTCTCGACCTCGGCTCAACCAGCGACACTACGGCTCTCGTCGCGGTCTTTCCCGATGACGATGGATCGATCACGGTCCTCCCGTACTTCTTCCTCCCCGAAGACAACATCGAGTCCAGAGAACGACGCGACCGTATCCCGTATCGGGCTTGGGCTCATGAGGGTCATATCAAGCTCACGCCGGGAGTCGTTACCGACTACGCCTTCGTCGAGGCGAAGATCATGGAACTCGTCGAGAAGTATCGGGTCCGGGAAGTGACCCTCGACCGATGGAACGCGACCGACATCGCGACCAGACTCGACAAAGAAGGCGCTCCTGTCACCTTCATGGGCCAGGGCTATCGATCGATGAGCGGACCCTCCAAACGGCTCGAGGAACTGGTCCTCTCGAAGCGTCTCAGACACGGCGGACACCCGATCCTTCGGGCTCAGGCTTCCCAAGTTCGGGTCGAGATGGACCCGGCCGGCAACATCAAGCCAACCAAGAAGGCGACCGGCGCCCGCAAGAATGCCGAACGAATAGACGGTATCGTCGCTCTCGTCATGGCGATCGGTCGCGTAATGGAGTCACAAGAACCGGAAGTCGATCCGGACGAAGTGTATGGAGACCGAGGAATCCGATGCCTCTGAGAGATATCTTCCGACGAACCAAACCCGCCGAAGAAGTTCGGCACACCTTCAAGACGCCGGACAAATGGTCCTTCCTCGGAACTCCCGCGGCCTCTGGGATGGACGTCTCGGAGACCTCGGCTCTCGCTCTGACGGCGGTCTACTCATGCGTCCGGATTATCTCGGAATCGCTCGCGGCTCTCCCTCTGATCACCTATCGAGAGACAGAAGACGGCCGGCGACAAGCGACGGACCTTCCGATCTACTCCATCCTCCGGGATCAAGCTGATCCGAATCTGACGTCCTTCATGATGATCGAGACCATCGTCTCGCATGCTTGCACCTATGGCAACGGCTACGCCTACATCTCGAGGAACAATGCCGGCCAAGTCATGGGTCTGACACCTCTCGATCCCCGATATATCGATGTCAAGATGACCGAGTCGGGCCGAGTCGCCTACGAGATCACCGGCGGAAGTTTCCAGGGGGCTCTCACTTCCGAGGAGGTCCTTCACATCCGGGCTCTCGGCCAAGTCGGTCTCGTCGGATACTCCCCGATCGGTCTAGCTCGAGAGACGATTGGTCTGGGCTTGGCGGCTGAGAAGTATGGCGCCGCGTACTTCGGGAACTCCGGCACGCCTTCCGGGATCCTCTCGGTCCCTGGAAAAATGTCGGACGAGGCTTTCCAGAACCTCCGTCGATCTTGGGAGAAGATTCACAAGGGAAGCGGGAACTCGGCTCGGGTTGCCTTGCTGGAAGCCGGCATCGACTTCAAGCCGATCAGCATCACTCCAAACGATGCCCAATTCCTCGAGACTCGTCGATTCCAAGTCGCCGAGATCGCTCGGATCTTCCGAGTCCCTCCGTCAATGCTGGCCGACCTCGAGAACGCCGGATCCTATGGGTCGATCGGCGAATTGAACCGGGCCTTCGTCGTTCACACCCTGACACCTTGGGCGAGACGAATCGAGTCGGAGATCAAATCCAAACTTCTCCCCTCGGCCGGCGACGTCTACGCCGAGTTCTCCTTCGATCACCTCCTCCGCGGGGATCTCGAGACCAGATTCAAGGCTTACCAGACCGGCCGACAAGCTGGCTTCCTCTCGGCGAACGACATCCGGGCGATCGAGAACTTGGATCCTCTGGGCGAGATCGGCGACAAGTATCTCTCCCCGCTCAACATGGAAGCACTCACTCCAGAAGAAGAGCCCGACATGCCGGAAGAGATGCGATCCCTCGAGATCCGAGCAGTCGAGGACGATCGCTCGAGAGTACGGGAACAAACCTCGCCGGCGATGCTGGACACCCTCGAGCGACTGGCTCGCCTCGAGTCTCGAGCTGCATCTCGCGAACATGCGAAGCGGGACGACACGACCTTCTTCGACTGGGCCGAGGACTTCTTCCTGGGCGACTACCAGCGACAAGCCTTCTCTCTGATCCTCCCGACTCTCGAGACTCTCGCTCGAGGTCTCTCCTTCACGGTCCAAGACGAACTCGGCGCCGAAGAGCGGATCCAACTCCCAGAAGGAACTCTGGAGGACTTGGCGAGACGCTTCGCGACCCGTAGGTCTCAGAGATCTCTCGCGGCTCTTCGCGGCTCTGGGAACCTCGCCAACACGATCGCCGGCTGGAAGACCAGACACACCGCGGACATCTTGGACGACGAACTCCGTCGGGCCGAAGGTGCGATCGTCCTGGAACTCTTCCGGGCGGCTGGGGTCGAGGAGATCCGATGGCGATCCCCAGAAGACTCTCGAAACAGTCTCTCGGACAAGGTCGTCGGTCTCGGCGAGTCCTTCATCCTCCAAGGGGACAACGTCACGGAGACCGATGGAAGCGATTATCCCGTCCGGACTGACATCCGACACAATCCCTACCGGAGCGGCGATAAGTCTTGGATCGAGGCGGTCCGCTAATGGCGACCGACTTCCCTAGAAGCGGGGACGATCTCGAGGTCTCTCTGGACAACTCGAACTTCGACGTATTCCCTCACCAGTACGCTCGAGATCTGAAAGAGGACTTTCCCGAGATCTGGGACGCCGGCGGGAACATCCGCGGGAATGAGGCTTTTGAGATCTGGAAGCGGGCCAACCGCGGAGTCGAGTCCGAGTCCGTCTTGGACTGGATCCGAGAACGGGAAGCATGGTCGGCTCGACACTTCGAGGACGGGGCTCAGTTCCAGGACGAAGACCTCTCCCCAAACCTCTCGAACATTGCCGGCATCGTCGCTCAAGTCAAATGGGGAACCGTCGGCATCTTGGGCGCCGATCGGATGATCGAGATCCTCGACGAGATGAAGGTCAAACTCGAGGAGCGTCAACTCACGCCGGCAATCGAGAAGGGTCTCGAGAACAAGCTCGAGGAGCATCTCGAGGAGGTCGGAGACGATCCTCGGAAGCAGACAAACATGGAGGTCTTGGAGCAGGTCTTCGACCGAGGTATTGGCGCCTACAAGACCAACCCGGAATCGGTCCGGCCTGGGGTCACTTCTCCCGAACAATGGGCCTACGCCCGCGTGAACTCTTTCCTCTACGCCCTCCGGAATCTTCGCTTCCGATCGGGCAAACACGACACCGACCTCCTCCCCGAGGAGCATCCTCTTAGCACGAAAGGCGAAGACATGGACGAACAACGCGCAATGGTCGGGACCGACCAATACACAACCGAGCAAGAAGCACTCGATCGGGCCGAGGCTCTTGGCTGTGACGGATCTCACCAAATGACCGTCGAAGGCGAAACGATCTATATGCCATGCTCGACCCATGGCGAATACGAGAGAGTCACCTCCGAGACGACCGAGCAGATCGCCTACAACCGCAACGCAAACCCCAAGGCGATCGAGGTCCGGACTTCTCGGGCCATTGTCGTCGATGACGAATCAGACCTCCCGACCATCGTCGGATATGCCTCGGTCTTCGACTCCGAGTCTCGAGATCTGGGCCAATTCAAGGAGATCATCAAGCCGGGCGCCTTCGATCGGGCTCTCGTCGAGGAGCATGATGTCCGGGCTCTGGTCGATCACGATCCCAAGATGATCCTCGGCCGGTCCAAGTCTGGCACGCTCCGGATGCTGGTCGACGAAGTCGGTCTCCGAGTCGAGATCGATCCTCCCGACACTAGCGTCGGCCGAGACACCATCGAGAGCATCCGTCGCGGAGATCTGGACTCGATGTCCTTCGGCTTCGTCGTCCGGAACGATCATTGGCGAGAGGAGGAGGGCCAGGCGATCCGAGAGATCAACGACCTCGACCTCTTCGACGTTTCTGTCGTCTCTTTCCCGGCTTACGAGGACACCTCGGTCGCTGTCCGGCGATTCAACCGAGAACACTGTCGCCGAGATCGCGGGATGTCCGTCGAACTCGCCAAGCTCCGCGTCCTCATGAACGAGGGATGACCGAACAGAATCTCGACCCTCCGGGCTTGGGCTGGGCTCTCGCTCGGCTCAGGTCTTTTAGGTCTGGCAGCCGCCAGCGGGATCCGTCGATCGTCCGGCCTAAACATCTCAGACCAAACCGATCCGTCGATCGTCGCGGGCTGTTTCTCCTCCCCCTTCCCCCCTTGAAAAGGAACTTCTAAGATGAAGATTCACGAACTGAAAGAGAAGCGCGCCGCTCTGATCATGGAACAGCGCTCGATCTTGGACGCCGCTCAGAACGACGGCTCCGCTAACCTGAACGCTGACCAGACCGAGAAATTCGAGAAGATCGAGACCGAGATCCGCGGCCTCGAAGATCGTATCTCCCTGGAAGAACGAACCGCGGCTCGAGAAGCCGAGATGGCAAACGTCGACCTCACCCCAGAAGTCGAAGAGCGCGCTGTCACCGTCGACTCGGAAGAGTACCGGGACGCCTTCCTCAAGAACATCTCCGGCGAGCGTCTCTCCGAGCGCGAACTGCGGGCTCTGTCCATCGGAACCGGCTCGGCCGGCGGCAACTTGGCGACGACTCAAGTCTCCCAGATGATCAGCCAACTCCGCGAAGAAGCTAACTTCATGCGACAAATCGGCTCCGTTGTCGAAGTCGGCCAGAAGACCGCATTCGCGACCGAGTCCTCCATCGGAACAGCCGCCTACGGTGCTGAAGGCTCCGCTATCGGTGAGAGCGATCACTCCTTCGGGCAAGTCACCTTCAACCCAGTCCGCTTGGGCCGGATCATGAAGGTCTCCGAGGAACTCCTCAACTACACCGGAACCTTCTCCGCGGCTCAACTCGAGCAATACATCGCCTCGAGCTTCGCTCGGTCCTTCGCGACCGCCGAACTGGCTGCATTCTTGACCGGCGACAACTCGAACGCTCCTCGGGGCATCTTCGACAACGCCGCTACTGGTGTGACCGCGGCCTCGGCTACGGCCGTTACCGGCGACGAGATCATCGATCTCTTCTACTCCGTCGCGGTCCAGTACCGCTCCGCTCCGACTGCCAACTGGGTCATGAGCCCAGAAGCGGCCAAGGCGATCCGCCAGCTCAAGAACCCCGTCACGACTTCGGGCTCCTTGAACTACCTCTGGACGCCTGGTCTCGGCGCCGCTCCTGACACCTTGCTCGGGAAACCGGTCTACGAGTCGGACAACATCGACGCTCTGACAACTGGTCTGAAGCCGATCCTCTTCGGTGACACTTCCTACTACCAGATCGTCGACTTCGGCGGCTTCGAGTTCTCACGACTCGACGAACTGTACGCCGCCAGCGGCCAAGTCGGGGTCCGGGGTATCGCCTTCAACGACGGCGAACTCCTCAACACCGCGGCCTGTAAAGTCCTGGTCATGGGCTAAACCCAAGCCCAAATCCCGCCTAACGGCATCAGGAGACCCCTTTTCGGAGGGGTCTCTTTTTTTTTCACTTTTTTCTTCTAAGACTGTTGACAGACTAAGAAAGTACCGATATACTTAGGGCATGGCAACGAAGCCATGAAAGGAACCCAGAAATGAACAACGCAATCAACACTCTCAAAAAGATCCAAAAGCAACTCAAAGCAAACGGAATCAAGAGCCGACTCGTAACTAAGTTCGCGACTCTTCATACTGAGATTCTTTCCTATGGAAGCAACGAAACCGGGATGACCCTTTCGGAGCAATTCAAGGCTGATGCAAAAATCACAGAAGATCGAATCTTCGAAATCTGGGATCAAGTAAGAGCAATCGCAAACGCTGAAGGATTCAAACTCGGCGGGTACGAATACGATCGCAAGAATGATTTCGGAGGAAACGACATCACCGAAAGCATCTATCTCCGGGACTGATTGATCGAGACAATCTGGACTTCCTGACCCGCTTCGGCGGGTCTTTTTCATTGATGCCGAACAGAAGGGGGAGGACCGCATGAACTCACACGACTACGGACTCAAAATCTCGACCGGACCCGCGGCGGCCGTCGCCTCGACCGCTACCGCGAAGACTTGGATGAGGATCTCGCATTCGGACGAGGACACCCTCGTCGACTCTCTGATCACTCGAGCGACGAACTACGTCGAGAACGAGACTCGCCGGCAACTGATCAACGCGACGTACACCTTTTCCTTCGACATGTTCCCCCATGGGGATGTGATCTATTCCCCAGTCTCTCCTCTGGCCTCAGTGACCTCGATCCAATACTTGGACGCCAATGGGGCATCCCAGACCCTCTCGACGGACGTCTACGCGGTCGACACCATCCGAGACCCTGGAAGGATCTATCTCAAGTCGGGCCAAGAATGGCCGTCGACTCTCGACCAGGAACAAGCGGTCACGATCACCGCGGTCGCCGGCTACGGGTCGGCCTCGACCGATGTCCCCGAACCTCTGATCCAAGCGGTCCTCATGTTGGCAGCTCACTACTACGAGCATCGCGAAGCAGTCGATCCGAAGGGGAACACCTTCGCTCCGGTCCCGATGGGGGTCGAGCGGTTGATCCTCCAGTATCGGGTCGCGGAGGCTTTCTGATGCGGGCCGGGCTTCTCAGACACCGAGTCGCCATCCAGAATCCATCGATGAGCGTCGACAACTTCGGCGGAAGGTCCGCGTCCTTCTCGACCGCCGAGACGGTCTGGGCCTCCATCGATCCCGTACGGGGAACAGAACTCCAGAACGCCGAGCAGACCAAGGCTCGGATCACTCACAAGATCACCATGAGATATACCTCGAACGTCTCTGCGACGTCTCGCCTGGTGTACGACTCCCGAACCTTCGAGGTCGTCGAGTATCTCAACCGCCGAGAAATCGACCAGATGATCGAGATCCAAGCGAGGGAGATGGTCTGATGGGAGTCTCAGATCTAAACGTCCAAATCCAGCTCGAGGGCGCCGCGGCCTTCCAGCGGGCTCTCTCTGAACTTGGGAAGACCGAGGCGGACAAGATCCGTCGCGCCGCCATCACCAAAGAGACCAAAGACATGGAGCAGACCGCCAGGTCTCTCGCTTCTAGAGACCAGGGGGCGCTTAAAGCCCAGATCGACCGGACGGTCCGAAAGCAGAGAGGGGAACTCATTGGTCGGGTCGGGGTTGCAATCAAGGGAAGGGGCTCTGGCCGATACCGCGGATTCAACTCTCGGAAGAACCTCGCACATATCATCGAATTTGGCCGGCGACCTTTCTTTATGCGTGTACGGGGTCGGGGCGGCAAGCGATACTCGGTAAAGATTCCAGGACTCAAGGGGGACCGCTTCCTTACTCGGACCGCCGAGAGACATCTTCGAGGGCTCGACAAGCGTATGGGGGATCGTATGTTGAAGTCCTTAGCACGCCGGCTCCGCAAACTCGAAAAGACTAGGGGGGTCGCCTGATGGCTGTCATCTCTCAAGCCGAGCGGGCTCTCTTCCGCATCCTCTCGACCGACTCCGATGTCCTAGGCATCGTCTCGACTCGGATCGCTCCCTTGGCTCTGGACCAAGAGCAGGACCTCCCCGCGATCATGTATGAGATCGGATCCTCTCGACCCTACTCGACCCTCGGGGGAGCGTCTGACCTGGTCTCGGTCGACTTTGACATCTACTGTATGGCCGAGGACTACGGGACCGCGACGGATCTCGCTGAGCGGGTCCGCCAGGCTCTCTCTGGCCGGCGGGGGAATACCGTCATCCCAGACTCTCCCGGCTTCGGGAATGTCGAGGTCTTGGGCTGTACGCATACCAATGACCGAACAGATTATGCGTCCCCTGTTGATGGGGGTCGGGTCGGAGTGTTTATCCGACAACTTTCTTTCCTCTTCTCTTATCGATCTAACGAAACGGACTTCCCCGGATGACTGCATACCTCGGACAAGGCGCAACTATTACAATCGACTCGGTCGCCGTCGGCCAGATCCTCTCGATCGACGGTCCAACGATGGAACGAACGATGGTCGATACGACCAACCTTGGAACGACAACTCTCAGAACTTTCGTTCCTGGCTTTGGGGATGGCGGAGAACTCACTATCGAGGCCCAGTTCGACAATGACGACGCCGGCCAACAAGATATCCTTGAATCTTTCGAGGCTGGATCCGCGACCGCCGAGGCGATCGTCATTACGACCTCGGACTCTGATACATTCTCTTTCAACGCCTACATTCGATCTTTCTCGATCTCTCAGAACATGGACGAAGTGAACCGTGTAAATATGGTCTTGAAAGTAACGGGTGACGTGACTCACGCCTCAGCCTAAACCAACTAGGAGGGAAAATGGCAATCCTGAACCGACTCGATATTCTTGGGTCCGACGACCTTCACCTCGAAAAGATCTCTGTTCCTCAATGGGGCGGGGATCTCTTCGTCCGCATCCTGACCGCTTCCGAGCGGGACGCCTTCGAGGCTTCCGTCTCCGGGGGCAAGCGTAGGAACCTCATCAACCTCCGAGCTCGTCTGGTCGTCTTGGCGGCTTGCGACGAGAAGGGGGAGCGTCTTTTCCAGGACGGCGACATCGAGGCTCTCGGCAAGAAGTCCGCGGCCGCTATGGATCGGGTGTTCGGAATCGCGGCGGCTCTGAACGGCTTCACCTCCGGGGACATCGAGACACTAGAGGGGGAATCCGGGGGCGACCTCTAACCCGGTTCCTCTTCCGTCTGGCCCTGGCTCTTGGGAAGACGGTCGCCCAGATAAAGCGGGAGATGTCCTCCCTAGAACTTGCCGGATGGATGGCGTACGACCGGATCTCTCCAATCGGTCCGGAGCGTGACGACATCAACCAGGCAATCCAGACCTCAGTTATTGCCAACGCCAACCGCGGCAAACGGTCGAAGACCTTCAAGCCGGCGGACTTTATGCCGTTTGCGGATAAGGGCGAAAGAGCGACCGATGCCGAACAAATGAAGGACCGCATGTTCGCGCTAATGAATCTCCAGAACAGAGGAAAATGATGGCAACTGTCAAGGCTTTACATATCGCCATCGGGGCACGTGTTGAGGGATTCCAGCGGGGGATGAATAAGGCGAAGAGGGAACTTCAGTCCTTCGAGAAGTCAACCAGACGGGCTCGCGGAATGATTGTCGGGGCTACGGGCGCCATGGCTCGCGGCTTCGCGGCTATCGGGGCCGCTGCGACTGTTGCCATTGCTGATTCGATCCGGGTGTTTGCGGACTTCGAGACCTCGATGTTGCGGATCAAGGCTCTAACCGGAGCGACCGGGGCCGAGTTCCAGAGTCTTACAAACTTGGCGAAGGATCTGGGATCGACGACGGCCTTTACCGCTCGCGAAGCAGCGGACGCGATGGGCTTCCTGGCTCGTGCCGGCTTCGAGGTTAATGAAATCATGAAGGGCATTCCTAGCGTCCTTAACTTGGCGGCGGCTGGGGAACTCGAACTCGCGACCGCGGCCGAGATCGCTTCCAACACTCTCCGCGGCTTCGGCCTGGAAGCGTCCGAGATGGATCGGGTCGCTAACGTCCTCGCGGCTGGAGCGGCTAAGTCGAATACATCCGTCGAGGCTTTGGGCGAAGCCTTCAAGATGGTTTCAAGCGATGCTAAAGGGATGGGGCTTTCTATTGAAGAGACGACCGCCTTCCTGGGCGCCTTGGCGAATGTCGGCGTAAAGGGGACGATGGGCGGTACGGCTCTCCGGGTCGTCTTCGCTCAAATGGGAGACGAGATTCTCGCTCATGGCGGACTCCTTCCGGCTCTCCAGGCATTGGATAAAGACGGGGTCGCCGCTGTCGTTAAGGCTATGAGCGACCTCGGCATCCGAGCAGGATCGAGCGCGGTCAAACTTGCGAATCAGATTCCGGTTATTGAAGAACTGACACAAGAACTCGGAACGCTAGACGACTTCGCCGGCGACATGGCCGAGACTATGTTGTCTGGACTAGCGGGATCCGCGGTGAAGACCGGATCGGCTCTTGAAGGTCTAAGAATCCAAATCGGAGAAACCTTCCATGAGTTTGGGACCGGCTTCTTCGATGAATTGACGAACACCTTCCAGGCGATGAATGAGGAACTTAAGGGGTCGGAAGATAATTTCGAGAACCTAGAAACGGCGGGGAAGATGATGGCGAAGGGTCTGGTCTTCTCTTTGGAAATCGTCGCCAGCGCTATCGCGATGGTTACAGATCTTCTCGTCCAGATGAGCTCTAACATGGCCGATTCGATCATGAAGGTCGACAACATGGCTAGAGGTTTGAAAGGGGGATTCGGCGCTGAAGGCATACTTTCTGCGGAGGATCGTCAAGCGCTAGAACTCCTTCTAGAGTTAGGGACCGGAGAAAGCGCTCTCGATCGAGTTTCCAGCTACTTCGCCGGGGTCGATGCTAGACTCGATGCGACTTCGCGAGCAACCAGAACGGGGCCAACTAGAGGGGAGGGGATGGATGATTTCTATAAGGCTATAGAGTTCGGCTTCGCGGGCAAAAGATTGGTTAGTCGTCCCGAAGATGCCCCAGGGTTCGGAACCAAACCAGCGATCGAAGAAGTCGCGGAAGAAGTCGAAGAAATCGACCTTAAAGAACTGGATCGATTTATCGAAGGAATGGCGGCTCTTCCTCAAGATGTTATGACGATGATGGAGCGTAGAGGCCTGGGCCAGTTTGCCGATGAGCTCATGGCGAGCGATATCACAAAAGGCGAACTCGGCCGATTGTCTACACTTCTCGAACAAGCCGAAACGCTCAGGGGCGAAGGTAGTATTTTCGAGGAGGTACGGAAGGCGATCCTGGAATCCTTCATCGATCTCCCAGAACCGGAGAAGAAAGAACCAGAGGACCCGGTTCAAGGCTTCGCCGAAACAATCAGTACCGTCTTGGGCCAAGTACGGGTCGATCCTCTCGCCGGCAAGAAGGACTCGGACAACTTGGAGAAGATCCAGAAGAACACCGGCGAGTTCGCAAATATGCTTAGAAGACTGGAGTCCTTCACATGACCCTAGAGGCTTTCGAACAGAGTCGAGGATTCGAACAAGGGACCGACGGCCGGAGCGGGACTCGAGAGTTCCTGGTCGTCGAGAACGACTCGACCGTCACGGCTCAACCCAGTATGGGCCAGGTCATCCGATCGACTGGGGTCCGACTGTATGTTCCAGATCTCGATCCCGTCCTGGGGAATCTGATCCCGCTCTCGGTCTCAGTCCGGACCCAAGGCGACAAGCAGATCCAGTACCTTGTTTCCTTCAAGTACGGCCTCGAGACGGTCGGGTCTGACGATACGACGGACGATCCAAGCGCGCCTAGCTTCGTCGCGTTCAATATCTCCCAGCGGCCAGTCTCGATCGATCTATGGCGAGCGAATGATGGGATCCTTCCAACTGACAACAATGAAGACGTCGAGGGTACTCCGGTTGATGAAGCCGGCGAACCTGTGACGGCTTTCATCATCCAACAAGAACTCGAACTCCAAGTCCGGTACGAGAAGTTCGCGGACGTCCCGAACATCGACTCCCTGTATCTCGTCGCCAAGCGGAACGATCAAGCGTATCTCGGCGCCGAAGCTGGCTCTCTCCTCTTCACCGGGATGAGCGTCTCTCGAGATGGGATCAACTCCTACAACGCTTCCTTCACCTTCGTCTGGGATCAATTCAACCATCGCCGGCAAGCACCCAAGCGGGACCAGAACGGAGACGTCATCGTTCAAGAAGATCCAAACAACACGGGGTTCTATATCGCGGAGACGGTCGTCATGAAACAACCCTTCCCGGACACCGCTTCCTTCCAATCTCTCGGCCTTCCGGATCCTGTCTGATGAGAGAGTATCCCGTCATCTCAAAGGGACTCGGGAAGTTCACTCCGGATCTCTTCGCTCGTCTGATGGACATGCTCGAGGCTTTCGAATCTTCCAACGGGGGAGGGAAAGTCAAGCCGGGGATCAACAACACCGGACAAAGGGGAGACGGTCGGGTCTTCGTCGCTCGGATCTCTGGGTCCTCTGCGATCTCGGGCGAGAATAATCGCTTCGCCTACACCTTCGTCGAGGAGACGGCCGACGACTTCTCCAGCGGATCAGCCGACTACAACTTCTCTTCCGGGGGTCGACTCGTCACTGGCACGGCCTACAACATCATGGAGGTGAACAACACCTCCGCTCTTATGAACCCAGGAGTCGATCTCTCGGCCGGCGACTTTCCTTCCGGGATGTCGGTCCAACCTATCTCGACGGGATCGCTGGTCTTCATGCGACAGTATCGGGACAACCAAGGCGCCGGTCTCTATCTCTTCCAAGCCGAGAACGCGATCGATGGATCCTGTTCATGACGATGAACAAGAAGCGGCTCTGTTGCTGCGGGACGAGTCTTCCTGGAGTCCGCTTCATCGAGGTCTTCCCGTATAACGCGATCCCAAGCGGAGCGGTCGAAGTCGCGGGAACTGTCTCCTACTGGATCCGATTAGCAGCACCGACAACCGTTTCAGACTCGACCGTCATCTTCAATACAAGCGGTACGGCGACATCTCAAACCCCAACCAACGCGACGTCCGACGTCACCTTTGCCGACCATGCGAACGCGGTTCTCGTCTTTGGTCATTCGTCTTGGAGAGAGATCAGGCCCAACGGACAAGCCTTAGCGGCTCCGATCGACTCTTTCCGAGAGAACAAGTCTCTCAACCATCGAGGATGGACTTGGGACAATGCGACATCTCGAACCCTGACCGATGCCCAGATGGACGCCTTAACCGGCGAGACTCGGATTATCTGGGACAAGCCTGTTAACTTAGAGAACCGGGCTTTGGATGGGACCGAGGACATCCGGCTGGTCGATGGCGTCGGATATCTCTTCGTCAACTCCGCCTACGACACCTCTCCGGCTCTCTCGCAAACTGTGACGGCCGACGATGGGACATCCCATGTCTACCGCTACTACCCCTATCTCGAGGCGACTCAACCGGAACAGCTCGCCTATTGGACATCCTCCAGCGTCCCCCCAGTCTCCGATCGAGTCCTGGTCTTCGACTTCGCCGACATCTTCCCCAGCTCGATCTCTGTCACTTACCGCGTCCGAGGCACGATCAGAGATATCGTCGCCGGCACTCAGGACTCGATCGACGAGACCTTCTCCAAGACCTACAACAAGACGACGATCTCGGCCTTCGGAGGAACCCCTTCCAAGGCTTCGTATACCTTCGACTTCACGACCGGAGATCTCAACACGCCTCACGGCTTCCAGGGATCCTACGCCTCGGACTCGCCGGCAAGGACTGCATCGATCCAAACCGTGTACCGCCTAGCCGAGACTGTCGGAGCGGATGAGCATACCTTCACAACCTCCGCGGCTTTCGGCTCGGCCTCGGTCATCATCGCGAACCTCCCGATCTACGCCTTCCGCTACTTCTACCAGGGATATCAGGAGATCGGGAGTATCCCGACAATCTCACCTCCGGGATACGACAACGGATACGCGTTCAATCAACCGCCAAGCCCGAACACCATCATCGGCAACCAGAACCAATTCGAGGACCCTTCCCAGAGAAGACGAGTCGGGATCCTTCAGTCTGACCTCAACTTCTTCCGGACTCAGGGCCAACCTCCGCCGGCGGGATGTCCGTCAATCCCTCCCCCATTCGGGCAAGGGGGGACGACCAACGTTGCCGGCGAGTTCGCTCGCAACTACAAAGGGTCCGAAGTCGGGGACAAGAACATCGTCTCGAGTCTCCAATTCGACAACTACAACGGATCGAGCATCACTTCCGACTATCCCATCGGGGATCCCGGTCCAGATGTCGACGTCCCTCACCCCTTCCCCTTCAATCCTGCCTTCCCGGTCCTCCCGATCGTAAGTCACCTTCCAGCGATCGCTTGGGGTAGCACGAGCAGCATTCAGAGCCCTCCTTCGTTCTCTCTGGCTTCGATGTCTGGCTTGACCGAGGAGACCTGTCTCGAGGCTGGGGTCGAGACGCCGGGCATCTATTGCAGTACCAGCCGGCAACTCGGACAATACTCCCAGAGCATCTCTTCTCCCCCAAACCAAGCCGGCCTGACCTCCGTCATCGCATGCGGTCTTCTTGAAGTGACGGCCATCACCTGATCCGAATAGAACACCATGGCGACATATCTCTGGACTGGAACATCGAGCGCAGACTGGAAGACCGGAGGGAACTGGTCCGGGGGTGTAGTCCCTGGGTCCGGCGACACCGTCATCTTCAACACCGGCTCCCAAACCATCACCGGGACATCCATCACGGGGGTCGCCGAGATCAAGGTCCTCGAGGGTTTCCAGGGATCTCTCGGGACCAGTAGCACCCCTCTAGCAGCTTCGGCGACGGACCTCTACGTCGCGACAGAGTTCGGAAAGGTCAACTTGGACGGAACCTATACGACCGCCCATATCTCGAAGACCAAAGCATCGACCGACGCGATCGTCTTCGGATCCTCGAGCGTCATCACGACCCTGAGAGTCACCGGAGGCAAGGGGAAGATTCAGGTCTCCTCTAGCACGATCACGAACGTCGAACTCACTGGCTCGCCATTCGCCGAGATCGAGATCCTCGCCGCAGCCGGCAACTTCGCATCTCTTCTGATGGACTCGGGGACTGTCCGATCGAGCGAAACCCTGAGCGGGACCGCCGACGTCTCGGGCGGGGAGTATCGGCTCGAGGCTTCGGCCGGGGCTACGACGGTCAACGTCTACGGGAAGGGGGTCGTCTCTCACCAGTCCAACGGGACGATCACGACGGCCAACGTCTACGACCGGCCTTCCGTCCTGGACTTCTCCAAGAACACCTCGACCGGGCCAACCGTCACGACGGCCAATCTCTACGACGGAACGATCAACGAAAGGAACGGGGCCGCGAATGTCACCTTCACCAATGGGATCGTCGTCAAGGGCAAGGGGAAGATTCTCGCCGACGTCGCTCGGACTCTGACGGTCTCCTGATGGCTCTCTGGACTCCATCCAACCTTGGCTCCGGCATTCTCACCGCCTGGTACAAAGCGGACTCGATCTCCGGGTCTGACGGGGACGGGGTCTCGGCTTGGACCGACTCGAGCGGGAACGGAAATAATCTCGCCCAGGCTGTCAGCCTCAGACAACCAACACTCCAGACGAATGAACTCAACGACCTCTCAGTCGTCCGATACGACGGGGTGAACGACATTATCTCGGATGGCGACATCTCAGATCTGGATGTTGGAACAGGCGATATCTGGATGGCTTGCGTGTTCAAATCAACCGACAACTCTGCAGTCCAAAATATCTTCGAAAAAGGGGCTACGTCCTTTGGGCTTCGTGTTTTGGCGAATGGCAACCTACAGATGATCATGGGCTCGACGACCTTCGCGGCGGTCCAGAATTCTGGAAACTGGTCGCGTACAGAGTTCGTCTTGGCGACTGCGGCTAGGGTCTCCAACACCAATAGCGGATTTATCAACGGCAGCGCTTCCGACTCAACCGGACTCACGGACAATGGCAGCATCTCAAATTCAGATGTTCTGGACATAGGGGCTAGGGCCGTTGGTGCTGGGGCGATGACCGGCGACATCGCCGAAGTCCTGGTCGGAGGGGCAACGCTGACTAGTTCGGACCGGGAGAAGCTCGAGGGGTACTTGGCTTGGAAATGGGGACTCGAGGACAATCTCCCATCGGCTCACCCTTACAAGACCTTTCCTCCGACCTTCACCCTCCCGACCGTCTATTGGACTGGGGCCGGCAATCTGGCCGACGTCTCAGACGCTGGCAACTGGTCCGACTCCGCGGCGCCAACGGCCTCGAAGAAATGCGTCTTCAACTCTACCTCTAGCACCATCACCGGCGGCGATCTCACGGCCGGCGAGGTCCGTTTCACTGATGGCTTCACCGGGAACCTCGGCACGCCGGCGGCGCCAATTCAGATCACGACGGATCTTCTCTCGATCGGAGCGGACAACGCCTCGATCAATGTCAACTCCAGCTCGATCGCCGACATCTACATCGCCGGCAATGGTCGCGGGGTCTTCATCGAGGGAGACGCGACGACCGTCACCGTCGAGAGTCTGGACGACATCACCCTCGATCTCTCCAATATCACGACTCTCGAGGTCCGGCATGAGTCCGGCGCCGGAGGGATGATCTCAACCCAAGCGGCCTCGAACGTCAACATCGGATACGGCGGAAACGTCATCGGCCAAGACGATCTCGGCAACGTCGACATTTTCCAGGGCGGATATCTCTTTCAACATGCCGGCTCGGACGTGAACTCCATCGAGCTGTATGGGGGAGAATGTCTCTTTCACGGGTCCGACATCGTCCGAGATACCTCGGCGATCTACTCTGGGCTCCTGACGACTAGGTCAAACCAGAGACACAACGTCGACATCAACGCGATCAAGATCTATCCCAACGGGACGCTCGATGTCTCGGATAGTCCTCTCACGGAATTCTCCGGAGCGATCACTTCCTACGGCGGGACCGTCATCCTCGGCGATGGCTACACCGTCGCGCTTTCCTGACACAATCTGTCACCCAAGCCGGCCGGCCAGTTTGACGGATCTCAAATCGTCCCGTATGGTCTGGACTGAGGTACCCCATTGGGGAAGCAAGGCCCAGTCGGCTTTTGGCGGGTCGGATGGAATCATGGCTCCTTGCTTTCTCTCTCCTCTCCTCTCTTCGGATGGAAACATCCGTCGAGGGTTTCTAGCAGGTTGTTCTTGCTGGGATCCTTTCTGTCTCCTCTCAGGTTTCGCAAGTGCCTGGGGGGAGTTCGGGCCAAGGTAGGCTCGACAATTAGGAGCGGTTATGTCGAACGGATTCGACGAGAAGGTCCGGCGGGCAATGGAACTCTACGAGGAGTTCTCTCTCGCCTCCGAGGATAATCTCCTCCAAAGATGCGACGACGTCACTCGGGCCGTGACCCGATGGATGGTCTGCGCGCCTTGGGTCCTTCTCGGGATGCTGAAGACTCAACTCCTGATCGAGTCAAGAGGGGACGACGAACTGTCTCAGGCTTGGCGATTTGAGGTACACCAGAAGTCCCTCGAGGTATTCATCGACGATCTCGAGCGGGCGATTCAGAACATTAGAAGGATCCAGAACCATGACAACGACGAAAATCCCCGAGGGTAGTTTCCTGGTCGAAGAGGACTCGGCCTATCACGAAATCGCGAAGAAGGGCTGGGCTATCTCAGCCTCGGCTCTGAAGGTCTTCCGACAATCCCCGCGGGACTATCAGGCCCAATACCTCCGAGGGGAAGTCAAGCGGTCCGAGAGTCCGGCTCTGGTGATCGGCCGAGCGGCCCATGCTCTCATCCTGGAAGGGGTCGAGGTCTTCGAGAAGTCCTTCGTCATGATCGAGGATTTGGATGAGGAGTTCGGCTTCATCAACCCCAAGACGGGCTCGGCCTACGGGGAGACGACGAAGGCTTGGAAAGAAGCCAAGGCGAAGCTCGACGAGGTCCATCCGGGGACGACGATCATCTCGAGAGAGGTCTGGGAAGACTGCCAAGGGATGGCGGCTTCAGTCCGAAAGCATCCGATCGCTTCCAGAATGCTCGAGGTCGGGGATGCTGAAAAGGTCTTTCGCCAAAGAGTGAACGACGAACCCTTTTATCGTCAGAGTCGGATGGACTTCGTCGCCGACATCGGATCCGGCGGTGTTGTCTTGGTCGATCTCAAGACAACGGACGACCTTTCGACCTTCGGCCGGAAGGCTTGGAAGTTCGGATACCCCGAGCAGCTCGCCTTCTATAAGGATCTATTCTGTCGGACAACTGGGAACACTCCCGGCCAGATCGACGTCCTGATCGTCGCGGTCGAGAAGAAGGCGCCGTACAAGGTCGCGGTCGCGAACCTGCCTCATTCGATCCTTCAAGTCCTCCAGAACCGGAACGAGGAACACATCGGTCGACTGGCTCAACTCTTCAACTCGGAGGAGGACTGGCCGACGGGATACGAGGGAGTTATGCCTTGGTTCCAGGAGTTTGAGGGTTGAGAAGCGAAATTGCAACTTTCGGTCTGGATTTTGTCGAGAGCGGCAGCGGTATACGTTTCCTGATATGCGAACGAGTCGAGCGACACTTGACGGATCCAAAGCGAAAAGTAAACAAGAAATGGAGAGACGACCCTCGTCTTTTCGTTCTGGAGGTTGAGAATCAGATGAAAGACTTAGACGGAAGTATCGATGATTTTGTAATTGAGTCTGACGCTGTCGGAATCATGACGAGATGCAAAGAATACGGACCCGGAAAAGTCATCCTGTCCTCTCCAAGTCTGAACTCTTTTCTCTCGAATCTTCATCTAGATCCTTGGGACAAAGAAAAGAATCGATACCGGGGAGTTTCTTTCCATGAAGGAAAGAAAAGATGGAGGGCCTCACTTATGTTCGAGGGAGAAGAAATGAAGGGAGATTGGTTCAGATCTATGGTCGACGCTTGGGTCGAACGGCTCGAGATGCAACTTCAAGTCTTGGAAATATGGATCCAAAGACTACGGAATAGTCCCCGAAAATTCTGCGCGAAACCTGAACTAATGACCAAGGCTCTCGACTTCGAGAGAATCCGTCTCGAATGCTTGATCTCAAACAATGGGGGCTCGGCATGAGCGGGTACTTCAATAAACACGGCGACTACATCGAGGGTCCTGTGATCCCGATTGATCAAGTCTTCTACGCGGAGGCATGGGCTCAGGCAGTCGAACGGACTGGCCAGAACGGCGCTCTCGCAAGGCAGACCGAGACCGGGAATCACGACTACTTTCAGCGGCAGCTCATCGGGGCCTTGGCCGAGAGGACTGTCCTGTCGACCTTCACCGGCGCCGAGATGAACCCAGACCCAAGGGGATACTGGGACATCATGTACCGCGGAGTCCGTCTCGAGGTCAAGGGGAAGCATCCAAACTTTCGCTACCTCTACGCCTACGAGAATGACCGTCATAAGGTCGCGGACTATTGGGTCTCCGTTGTCGTCGACATCGACCAAGGCTTCACCGCGATCGTCGGATATGTTTCACAGGAAGATCTCTTCTCCGACGAGAACGAGTTCCTCTGGGACGATCACAACGTCAACAAACGCCGGATGGGATACCGTGTCCCGTACTCGGCTCTTCACACTTACGGGAGAGGTCCTCTCTTCCATTGATCCTAGGAGGGATCACCATGCCAGATATCAACTCTTTCTTCCCCTCGTCTTACCTTCGGGCGGCTGATGTCCCCCAACCTCGAGTCCTTACCATGACCGACGTCGTCTCTGAGACATTCGACGACGGGACTTCCAAGCCATGCGTTGGCTTCCAGGAGATCCAACAGCGTCTCGGCCTCAACAAGACCAACGCCAACTCCATCGCTCAACTCTACGGCGGAGCGACCGAAGGCTGGGCCGGCAAACAAATCGAGGTCTATCAGGACATGACTCACTTCCAAGGGCGGTCGATGCAATGCGTCCGCGTCCGGGCTCCCGGCGCCTTCCCGACTCAGGCTATCGCCCAGGGCATCTCGAACCATGTCACCCAGTCGACTCATGAGCGGCTGACTGGGCAGGTCCAACCTCAACAGCCAACCCAAGACGAGATCCCGTTCTGATGGAGCGGATACCTCACACCATGACCGTCGGAGAGGCTGGGGTCGAGTTTCGATCCCGGCTTCCCGGGGTCAAGGGGTATCGTCGGGAAGCGATCATCAAGAAGTGCAGGGCCGGCGAGATTCCCGCGAAGAAGTTTGGGAAAGAATGGAGGATCCTCACCGAATGGATCGATCAAGAAGTCCGGGCCAGACTCCTCGAGCTGGATGATCTGATCCGGAGGCAACTGATCCTCATGGCCGAGACTCACCCCTACGCAACCAAGAAGAAGGTCCGGTCCAAGCATTGGTCCGAAGAAACCGTCAAAGCACAAACCAAACTCAGAATCCTGAAAGGGTCCTAACAATGTCAGACAAGAACAACGCCTGGGTACGCTTCTTCCCGAATGACTGGATGGGCGGGGTCTTCATGCTCCCGCTCGAGGCTCGAGGGGCCTACATCACCCTCCTGGCAATCCAAGCCTCCGGCCAGAAGATCCCGGACGATCTCGAGCAACTTCAAGTCGCCTGTCCCGGAATGTCGATCTCAACCTGGAATCTGATCCGGTCTAAGTTCGATGTCGTCGAGGATCCAGACACCGGGGAGCGATACCTCGAGAATGGCAAAATGACGGAAGAAGTCGAGCGGGCGACCCAAAAGCGGGAGACCGAGGCGGAGCGGCAAAAGGCATACCGAGAACGCAAATCCGCCAAGAAAAAGGACCGTACGCATAACGTCACGCGCGACGTACGCATAACGTCACGCGCTGCGTACGGCGCCCAGAACCAAAACAAGAACCAGAAACCCTCCCCCCCTAAATCCCCCCCAAGGGGGGAGTCGGATGAGGGGGGGGGAGATGGGCTCTCGGTGAGAGATCTGGTCCGTGACTACGCCGACAAATTCAACCGGAAGCGGGAAGCCAACGGATCCTCTCTGAGGCTCTCTGGGGACCGTCTAGTCCTCTCGGCGGGTCGGATGTCTCCGGAAGACTGGGAGACGGTTGTAGGGGCATTCACGGCCGCGTATGTCGAAGGGGTCAACAATCCCAAGAGGGCGATCAAGGATCCGACCGCCTTCATGCTCAAACTGATCCGAGAACTACGGGAGGCGGCCGGCGCCGAATAATCCATGGTGAGTCCTTCGAGAGATCCATCCGAGAAGCTGGCCGGCGAGATCCGGCAACTAGTCGATCGATGGCGGCTCGAATGGAACATCTCGATCCATGAGATCATCGGGGCTCTAGACACGGCCAAATTCGATCTCCAGATCTCGAGATGGTCGATCACGGAAGAACCGATCGACGACGATCTAGAGGAGGAGGAGGAGTAATGGCGAAGAAGCGTCGGAACTGCGATCGGGTGAACCCGCTCACGAAGACGACGCTCGAGGGCCAAGGCTATCTCGTCCAGAACGTCGAGCAGACCATCCCAGGAACTCGAGGGATTAAGCGGGACCTCTACGGCTTCATCGACTTCTTGGCGATCAATTCCCAAGAGACGCTCGCGATCCAAGCGACCTCGAGATCCAACATGTCCGCTCGGAAGACCAAGATCCTCGGAGAGAAGCGGGAGAATTCTCGGGACTGGTTGTCCTGTCCTGGAAGACGGCTCGAGATCTGGGGTTGGGGATGGGATGAGAAGGGGAAGTCCTGGTCGCTTCGGACTGTCGAGATCACCTTGGAGGACTTCGATGTCGGGGCCAACTGATGAAGAAATCATGGAGTACCTCAACGTCTACGCCTCGAAGGCCCAGCGGGAGCGAAAGTATCCCCTCTGGTCTCGGGATGAGATCATCTCCGAATGTTGGCTGATCTGGTCCGCGATCGTCATCCGATACGGCGACGAGATCGACTCTCGATGGCGGCAGCTCGCGAAGACGGCTTTCAACCGAAGACTCCCCGATCTCTACCAGAAATCACTCGGGAAGAAGATCCGAAGGTCTAAGGATCACAAGCGCTCTTATCACTCCGATCTGGATCTCGGCTATGTCACACCGGCCAAGTCCGAACTACCAAGAGCGAAGGACGACATCTTCGCCTTACTCCTCAGAGCAGTCCAGACCCTCGCCAGTCTCGTCAACCATGCAAAAGACCCCAAAGCCTAGTCCCGAGTCCGTCCAACTCTCCTCGAAGGATTGGGTCGGCCTTCTTGCGATCTCTGTCACAATCATCTCGGCCTTCTTCATGGCCTACCAGCGACACGACCGTCTTCTCTCCGAGATCGCGGTCTCTCAGCAACTCCAGGGCGAACGGATCAACCGTCTCGAGAACAAGCTCGACGCCTTGGAGCGGGATCTCCGCGGCCGATGAGACTCTTCGCTTTCCTAGTTGCCGGCTTGATCTCGGCTTGCAATACGACGGGGGGAACTTCGATCCCTTTTCCCAAAAGCGGGACGAAGTCGATCTCGGTCCCGCAACTGACGACCCCAGGCTCCGATATAGCAGCGACGCTTTGGCCTCTCAGCTTCGCGGGGGCACTTGCGATCTTGGCGGGGATTGTGTCGATGGTGCTGATGCCTGGAGCGATGGGGAAGCGGACACTCTTGATCGGCGTCGGGATATCCCTCGTCCCTCCAATGTTCCTCGCACTGAACGAAACTCTCCTAGTCCCGGCCGCGATCGTCGCGTTGATCATCGGCGCCGGGATGTTCATCTCAACCCTCAGAACAGTGAAAAAGGTCGCACCATGTACACCGTCTTCAGCATCATCGGCTCCCTCGTCCTCGGCTTCGTCCTCGGCATGATTCACAAGCAGCGCGTGATCGATCGCCTGAAATGACCTGCCCAGACTGCGAACGAAGGCACGCTCAAGAACAGAAGCAGCTCTCCGACTGCGAGGGTCGCTGTAAGGAGATGAGCGTCAAGAACCAGAGACTCTCGATCGCTCTGGCCGTCGTCGCAACTCTGGCCGGCAAGGAATCGCTGGACTACGCTCTGGGGCTCTCCTCTACGTTGGAGGGCCTCTCTTCCGCATCTCCGGAATCTTCCAGGGCGGAATCCTCGAGCATTGCCTTATCGGCTCCAGACAACTCTCTCCGGACTCCAAAAGGATCGACTGGCTCGAGCTACATCTCGGGAGGCGAAAACGTCCTCTTCGCGAATCTCCCTCCGATTCTCCCCTCGCTCTATGAGCCCGAAGTCCTGACGGGGTACGACTCCTCCCCGATCTTCCTCTCAGATCCCGACCAGATCTTCGTCCCGACCAGCGGGATGCTTCTTCTCGCGGGTCTCTCAACTTTCCCAAGGAGACGACGCAAATGATCCATCGAGTCACCGGAGACGGACGTCTGGTCCCGCTCGGCAAACGTGACCGAGGTCCAGAACCTCGCCAAGATCGGAGCAGTCGACCGAACCGCGGCCATCGTTGGATGAAGCTCCGCTCCCAGATCCTCGCTCGAGATCCTGTATGTCGAGTCTGTAATCAAGCCGAAGCGGTTCAGGTCGATCACATCGTTCCGCTCTCTCAGGGAGGCGGCGACGAATACTCCAACCTTCAAGGGATCTGTCTGGCTTGCCATAAGGACAAGACCGCTCGTGAACAATCCTCCTACCTTCCGCGGGTCGAGACGGCCTCGGAGGTCGAGACGAACATCGTCCGCCATCGACGCTACGAGTCCCGAAACGAAAGAACCCCCGACTAGCGGGGGCTCCCTCCTTCGCAACGGGGCGAGATTAGTCGAACTGGTTCAAGACCTTCCGAACCTTGTCCCAGTATCGATCGAGTCGTTCCTTCTTCTTCCCGGTCGCCTTGGCGGCTTGGGGGCCTCCATTGTGCAGGCGAGCCCAGAACTCCTCTTGGGACATTCCGGCGGGTCGGCGGTCGTCGGATCCCCAGCGGGCCATATAGGCTCGGAAGACCTGAACCGAGAATTCCAAGTCGAAGACCGCATCTGGCCAGCGACCGGGGAGTCGACTGTCTGCGAGATATCCCTTGGAGATGCAAAGCGGGCCGGCGGTCCATCCTCGATCGGCGAAGAACGGCTCACCTCCGGGATGCTGATTACTCTCGACGACCCAGATGGCGATCTCGAGATCGGTCATGCCAACCTGGTCGGCTGGGGTCTCGAAGGGGGCGGAGAAGACCGAGAGAATGCTGGTCACGACTGAG
>ERZ869936.827-NODE-827-length-25897-cov-6.429069_pt1 | contig 25897 bp, 18 predicted proteins | sample MGYA00520876_ERZ869936 | MGnify/ENA primary metagenome ERZ869936 (study PRJEB32218, sample SAMN09650985) | biofilter metagenome | isolation source: enrty point of leading RO module | place: Saudi Arabia: Thuwal, RO plant located on Red Sea | collected 2016-02-17 ... | reverse complement strand
ATGCGGTGAATACGTTCCCGGGCCTTGTACACACCGCCCGTCAAGCCATGGGAGTCGGGAGTATCTAAAGTCCGTAACCGAAAGGAGCGGCCTAGGGTAAAACCGATGACTGGGGCTAAGTCGTAACAAGGTAGCCGTACCGGAAGGTGCGGCTGGAATACCTCCTTTTTAGAGAGGATTTGACTTGCCGGAATTTATTCCGGTAACCCTTACTATTTCTTTCCTTCAAAATCTTCCCTTAACGAGCCAATCAAGTGGTCCAGCGTTTTGCGGCGGGGCACACAGGTGGCAGAGGGCAGTAAGCAGTCTATTTTTATTACTGTAACTGCAAACTGCAATCTTATCTAGTCCCGTAGCTCAGTTGGTTAGAGCACCACACTGATAATGTGGGGGTCAGCAGTTCAAGTCTGCTCGGGACTACCACACAGCTCCAGGAAACATGGAAAGAGGGTCTTTCCACCTTGGTCTGAAATCTCGTTTTAGGGGGTGTAGCTCAGCTGGCTAGAGCACCTGCCTTGCACGCAGGGGGTCATCGGTTCGACTCCGTTCACCTCCACCAATTCGCTTCAAGCGAATGAAGTTCTTTGACATATTGAGAGAAAATATAAGGTTATAAATAAACCTTCAGTCAATTATTGTATTGTAAAGAATACCAATTTCACTGAAAAGAAAGTAATTAAGAGCGTATGGAGGATGCCTTGGCTCCTAAAGGCGAAGAAGGACGTGATAAGCTGCGATAAGCTACGGTGAGGTGCAAATAACCCGCGACCCGTAGATTTCCGAATGGGGAAACCCATCACGCTGAAGGCGTGATATCGAAAGAAGCAAACCCGGAGAACTGAAACATCTAAGTACCCGGAGGAAGAGAAAACAAATAGTGATTCCCTGAGTAGTGGCGAGCGAAAAGGGAACAGCCCAAATCTCATCGGTTACGGCCGGTGAGAGGTTGTAGGACTACAATATGGACTTTGAATTTGAAGTGGAAACTGTCTGGAAAGCAGTGCCATAGAGGGTGATGGCCCCGTACACGAATCAGATTCAATACCTAGTAGTATCCTGAGTACCGCGGGACACGTGAAATCCTGTGGGAATCTGCCAGGACCATCTGGCAAGGCTAAATACTCTTAGGAGACCGATAGCGAACTAGTACTGTGAAGGAAAGGTGAAAAGCAACCCGAACAGGGTGGTGAAATAGAACCTGAAACCATACGCTTACAAGCTGTAGGAGTCCCCAACTTGTTGGGGATGACTGCGTGCCTTTTGCATAATGAGCCTACGAGTTACTCCTCTCTGGCAAGGTTAATCCCGTTAACGGGAGAAGCCGAAGCGAAAGCAAGTCCGAATAGGGCGCATAGTCAGAGGGGGTAGACGCGAAACCTTGTGATCTACCCATGGCCAGGATGAAGCCCCGATAACACGGGGTGGAGGTCCGAACCGGTAAGCGTTGAAAAGCTTTCGGATGAGCTGTGGGTAGGGGTGAAAGGCTAATCAAACTGGGAAATAGCTCGTACTCCCCGAAATGTCTTTAGGGACAGCCTCGGTGTTGAGTGTTATTGAGGTAGAGCTACCGATTGGGCTAGGGGGCTTCACCGCCTACCAAACCCAGACGAACTCCGAATGCAATAACATATAACCGGGAGTGAGCCCACGGGTGCTAAGGTCCGTGGGCGAGAGGGAAACAACCCAGATCATCTGCTAAGGTCCCAAAATGTACACTAAGTTGATATAACGTGGTCCGGTTGCTTTGACAGCTAGGATGTTTGCTTGGAAGCAGCAATTCATTTAAAGAGTGCGTAACAGCTCACTAGTCGAGCGACTGGGCGTGGCTAATAAACGGGCATCAAGTGTACTACCGAAGCAATGACATGAAGATTTATCTTCTATGGGTAGGGGAGCATTCCGTCTGCAGTGAAGGCGTAGCGTGAGCTATGCTGGAGCGGCCGGAAAAGCAAATGTAGGCATAAGTAACGATAATCCAGGCGAGAAACCTGGACACCGCAAGACTAAGGTTTCCTGATCAACGTTAATCGGATCAGGGTTAGTCAGGGCCTAAGGCGTATGCGAACGCAAAAGCCGATGGAAAACAGGTTAATATTCCTGTACCGGTCCAGATTGCGATGGGGTGACGGAGGAGTGAAAGGTCTGCCCCGTAACGGAATACGGGGTTGAAGGACGTATGTATATCACCGGCAGGTAAATCCACCGGAGATGCTGAAATCCGACAGTACCGCGAGCCCTCGGGCAAGCGGATAATGACCCTAATCAGACTCCCAAGAAAAACCTCTAAGCTTAAATCTGTACCGCCTGTACCGCAAACCGACACAGGTAGTCGAGGAGAGAATCCTAAGGTGCTCGAGTGATCCGTGGCTAAGGAACTCGGCAAATTGACCCCGTAACTTCGGGATAAGGGGTGCCCCGCGCAAGCGGGGCCGCAGTGAAATGGCCCAGGCGACTGTTTATCAAAAACACAGGGCTTTGCTAAATCGAAAGATGATGTATAAGGCCTGACACCTGCCCGGTGCTGGAAGGTTAAGAGGAGAGGTTATCCCCAACTTGTTGGGGAGAAGCTTTGAATCGAAGCCCCAGTAAACGGCGGCCGTAACTATAACGGTCCTAAGGTAGCGAAATTCCTTGTCGGGTAAGTTCCGACCTGCACGAATGGTGTAACGATCTGGGCACTGTCTCAGCCACGAGCTCGGTGAAATTGTAGTCTCGGTGAAGATGCCGAGTACCCGCAACGGGACGGAAAGACCCCGTGCACCTTTACTATAGCTTTGCATTGACTTTGGATAAATGATGTGTAGGATAGGTGGGAGACTTTGAAGCTTCGGCGCCAGCCGGGGTGGAGTCACCGTTGAAATACCACCCTTCATTTATTTGAGGTCTAATCCCCTAAACAGGGAGACATTGCATGGCGGGTAGTTTGACTGGGGTGGTCGCCTCCAAAAAAGTATCGGAGGCTTTCAAAGGTACCCTCAGCACGCTTGGTAACCGTGCGTAGAGTGCAATAGCATAAGGGTGCTTGACTGTGAGGCCTACAAGCCGAGCAGGGTCGAAAGACGGATATAGTGATCCGGTGGTTCCGCATGGAAGGGCCATCGCTCAAAGGATAAAAGGTACGCCGGGGATAACAGGCTGATCTCCCCCAAGAGCTCACATCGACGGGGAGGTTTGGCACCTCGATGTCGGCTCGTCACATCCTGGGGCTGGAGAAGGTCCCAAGGGTTGGGCTGTTCGCCCATTAAAGTGGCACGCGAGCTGGGTTCAGAACGTCGTGAGACAGTTCGGTCCCTATCTGTTGTGGGCGTTGGAAGTTTGAGTGGACCTGACTCTAGTACGAGAGGACCGAGTCGGACATACCGCTAGTGTACCTGTTGTCGCGCCAGCGGCACCGCAGGGTAGCTATGTATGGATGAGATAAGCGCTGAAAGCATCTAAGTGCGAAACTCACCTCAAGATGAGACTTCCTTTATGGGTCGTAATAGACGATTACGTTGATAGGTTGCAGGTGTAAAGACAGCAATGTCAAAGCCGAGCAATACTAATTACCCATACGCTTTCTTTTCTGAAGGCTATTTATTCCTTATATTTTTTCTCTTATGTCAAATTTTATTGGTGATCTTTTTCGATCACATCGACTTTTGGCGACTATTGCATGGGTGTCCACCTCTTCCCATCCCGAACAGAGAAGTTAAGCCCCATAGCGCAGATGGTACTTGGTCTAAAGCCTGGGAGAGTATGTCGTTGCCAATTTTCAAAAAACCCCGCATCCGCGGGGTTTTTTGTTTTTATGCCCAGCCCCGCTTCCTTTCCCTATTTTTGTATTCATGAAAGCCCTGCTTTTTCTTGCCTGCCTCATCCCTGTTTTCTCCTTCCCGGCAGGCGACTCAACTTTTTCTTTTCCCAAACAAACAAACCTCCCTTTTCAAACTGTTCCGGTTTTCTCAACCGACTCCTCCATACCTCCCCAATCTCCTGTTATCCCACCGCTCTTCTTTAACTCCCGAAACTTTTTTCCCGCTTCTCCGGCCTTCCCCAATCCAATCCATTTTCTATCCGCTCTGATTCCCCAAAATACTACCCTCGCTACCGGAATTAATAACCCTGTTCTTTTCCCGGAAAATTTTCTCCTTAACCCATTCTTCACTTCAAGGGCTCCCTTTTCTGATATTTACTTTTATGCGGGTTCCAAAAATGAACAACTCCTCAATTGCTTCTTCTCACAGGATATTAAACAAAGAGGAAATCTGAGCTTCGGCCTCATCCGAACCAATGGGGAAGGAATCCTCCGAAAATCCTCTTTCTTCGCCGGCGAACATTTCGCATCTTTTTTTCTAAACGGAAAATTCAATAACCGGGGAATGGCCTTGCTCCTTTACCAAAAGTCAATTAAAAAAGATGAACCCACCGGTTATAACGATACCCTCTTAAGAGAAGATAATTCCGCATTCATAACCTTTGTGCCACCCCTGAGGCCCGATGCCCGATCGAAATTGATACAATCAAAAGCTGAAATTAAATTCTGGCTCGCACCCGGACATACTAAGTCTGATTCCCTTAAACCTAAAATGTTCCTGGTCCTCGCTGAGTCGGAATTCAATTCTTTTAAATATGCCTACACTGACCTGAATCCCGCCAATGCCAACTACACCATTTTCTATAACGACTCTACCATTACCCGCGACTCCATCCGCCTCCTCAGATTCGAAAACAGGGTAGGAACCTTGGTTTCTCCACTAAATGGAAAATTTTCGAAATCATATTTTAAACTCCTCGGCGGAACAAGAAATTATACCCTTTCCCAAAACGACAGCCTTTCCACACCCACGGATATTTTTGCACGGGCTGAATTCATCCTTCTGAATGAAGCGGGAACCGGAAAATCCTGGCAACTTAAAGCCTCCTCAGAGTTTATCCCGGCTGGTGATAATGCCGGATCCTTCTTCCATGAATTAAAGGGATGTCTTCGGTTCCCAAAACACTTATTCGGATTCTCGGCTTCGTCGGCTTTTACCCCCAGAGCCGTAACCCATCATTTCATGAACTTTAATCACAACCAATGGAAAAACAGTTTTGGTAACCAGAGTCATGATTTTTTTTCGGCCTTTTATGTTTTTGAACCCCTGAAACTACAGGCAGCAGTAAATCACCACCGACTCTCCAATTTTTCCTTTCCCGATTCCAATGGTATTCCCACCCTTTCTAACCAAACGATGGCATGGTCTGAGCTGAGTCTTAAAAGAAACAGCGGAGCAGAAAAACTCATTTTTATTCCTGAATTCAAATTCTTTTTTGCCAAAAATTCACCCATTAATCTTCCCTCCCTGACGGGTACTTTAAATCTGGGATGGACCTTTTCTGTCGGTAAAGGATTGGGCAAAATTTCTTTGGGAACCTTGTTAAATTATTCCCAAGCCTGGTCAACCCCGACTTATGAGCCGGCAACCGGACAATGGCAGCAATCGGAAGGAAATTTAACCCATGGGTATTTTTTTCCTGATTTCTATTTTTCCATGAAAGTTAAACGCTTTGGAGCCCGGGTTTTTTCAGGGAATCCTCTGGCCGGAATTTTTGAACCGGTTCCCATGCTCTATACGGGAATACCCGTTTCGCCCCGGAACTTTTCGTTTGGGATTGCCTGGAGTTTTACGGACTAAGGGTTCTCAGGAAGCTTTTATCCGGGTTTTGAAATCGCCCACTACTTTTAGCTTAAGCTTGTAATGACTGTAGATCTTTAAATAGGCAGGGGCGTTGGTTGTGGTGAACTTTGCTTTAATCACTACTTTTTTAGCGGCATTTACATGGGCAATTTTCCATTCAGGAACCGGAATAATTAATTTGGTAAGCCGGGGCGAAGAAACAATACCATTAGAACCCAGCGGGGCTTCGTCAATTACCGAGGAAACCGGAAGAAATTCTGATAACAGATTTCCATTGCCATCCAAAAGCCCAAGGGAAACTTCGCAATCGAGCGGGAAACCGTTTTCGGCATAAAGGAACATTTGTCCGCTTAACACCGGATTTTTTTCAGGATCACCAATGGAAAAGGAAACAGTATCAACAAACGTAAGGCCGTTGGCACCCAGAGATAGAGGAACCTCAAGTTTCCCATTGATTTTAAGGCCTTTTCCATAATAAGCGAAATCGTTGCTGCCGGAAACATTACCAAGAGGATTAATCTCTGCAAAAAGGGCATACCGTAATTTGTTGGGCAGGTTTTCAAGCAAACTTTTCAGGTTTGAATTCTGGTTGTTCAGGGTAACACTGTAAATGGATGGTTGTACCTGACCGCCCGGATCGGTAGCCCGGTTAATATTTATGGTTGAATTGATGATGGAATGATTTAGGGTAACATTGTTTCCTGTATTGGTGTTCCGCGATGTTAGTTCACTTAATCTTACCCGTGCATCAACGCCAAATCCATTTTCGATATTGAGATCCATCGTGGCACTTTCCAAATGGAGGGAGCCGCCTACAATCTTTCTAAACAAATCAAATCCCGTTTCCTCCGGACCAATGTAATGCGTTGATTGACCGAAATAACCTGTGGCATACTGGGGTACCATTTTTTTAAAGCTCAGGTTTATTACAACGCCCTCTCCCTGATAAACCGTATCAACACCCACTTCATTCGGGTGAATGGAGCCTACCACGGACGAAACAAGGGTATTATAACTATTTCCATTCGGTCCCCTGAGGTCAACACTATACCCGTCGAGCCGGAAGGTGTCGGTAAAGATTCCGGGATTATTGCCTACGGCAGCGGGAACCACAACGGTTTTATTGAAAGGCTGGGAATTTTTTGTTGTCAGGGGCATTGAAAACTGAACCAGCAATCGCTTGTGGATGGTATTGGTTACCAACACATCCATATAACCATTGCGGATTACAGCCCGTTTGATCTGGGCCCCGCCCAACTGGTACTGGTTGTTTCCGGTATTGTTTAATATCTGGGAACCGGGAGTAACAACTACCCAGCCCGCTGGAACCAGATAAGAATAATTCAGGGTGGTATCAGGAATTTTGAAAAGGGAATCGGCAATCAGTTCATAAATGGTAGATTCATATACCAGGTTCAGGGAATTGTCGGGATTGGAGGTGATGAGGGAATCGGGAATCAGGTTGTTAATGCCCATATCGGCTTTCAAAAGGGGACCGAAAAAATCGGCGTCCCATTCCGGAAGGGTGGGGCTGCGGCGGCAAGACCAAAAGCCAATCAGGACAACAGAAATAAGGAATGGTAAAGCCTTCCTGAATTGCATTATTTTGCTGATTATCATGTAAATATATGCGAAAATTTTATTTAAACCTATGATTTTATTAAATTTGTAATCCCTATGTACATTTTCAGGAAACGGTTTTTTATTTCGTGGGTTTTGAGTTCGCTTGTGATGTTTGCCATTTCTTATGTTTGGCATGGAGTAGTGTTGAACGACCTTGCTAAAATCAATTACCCTTTAACACTGTTTTTGATTTTTGCCGGCCTGGTTTATTTTGTGGTGGGCTTCCTGCTTACCCGGTTCTATCAAAGCCGGATTTTCTCCAAACGCTTTAAGGATTCTTTTATCAATCGTGGCCTTGCCGCAGGAGCCATTGCCGGCTTTGTAATTTATCTTGTGGTTTTGGTCATGGGGGTTTCTGTTACCCATGTGCTAACCCTTGAATATCTTTTAATTGATTTGGGCTGGCAGATTTTCGAGCAGATGGCCGGTGGATTCGTAGTGGCCCTTTGTCATGTTATGGTGTGGGATCCTGTTCCCCTGCCTGAGGAAGTTGACCGTTAAGCCTCCTTCCCAAAATTTTTGATGGCTTCCAGCCATTTTTCCAGTTCCACCTCCCTTACATTATTTCCCTTTTCGTAAATCTTTTCTCCTTTCAACGCTTCCGGCAGGTATTCCTGTTCTATAAAGTTTCCCGGAAAGGCGTGGGGGTATTGATATTCTTTCCCATAACCCAGCTCTTTCATGAGTTTAATGGGAGCGTTTCTCAGGTGTATGGGAACCGGTAGACTTCCGGTTTTGCGAACCAGTTCCAGGGCTTTGTCAATTGCCAGGTAAGCGGAATTGCTTTTGGGTGAACAGGCCAGATAAATAGTGCACTGGGAAAGTGGTATTCTGGCTTCGGGAAGTCCGATGGTTTCAACTGCCGAAAATGTAGCCTGGGCAAGGGCCAGCGCAGTGGGATTGGCAAGGCCGATATCTTCCGCAGCCAGAATTACCAGACGGCGGGCGACGAACTTTGGATCCTCACCACCCTCAATCATTCTCGCAAGCCAATACACAGCCGCATCGGGATCGCTTCCCCGTACGGATTTGATGAAGGCGGAAATGGTATCGTAATGGTACTCGCCGCCCTTGTCATAACGAAGCGAGCGTTGATGGATAATTTCTTCCACCTTTTCATTGGTAATTTCAGTTTCCCCCTCCGGCAAGGCGTTTATTACCCACTCCAGGCTGTTCAGCAGTTTTCTGGCATCGCCACCCGAAAGGCGGATGAGGGCTTCGTTTTCTTTTAAAACCACTTTTTTCTCTTTCAGATAGTCGTCGTTTTTCAGGGCACGCAGGAGCAGTGATTCCAGATCTGATTTTGACAAATCCTGAAGGGTATATACCTGGCATCTTGAAATGAGAGCGGGAATAACTTCGAACCCAGGATTTTCAGTGGTGGCTCCGATGAGGGTGAGTGTACCGCTTTCCACGGCATTAAGAAGGGCGTCTTGTTGCGATTTTGAAAAGCGGTGGATTTCATCAATGAACAAAATGGGTTTTTTGCCGCTGAATAAATTCTGTTCTTCTCCCTTGGAAATGATTTCCCTTACATCCTTAACTCCGGAAGAGACAGCACTCAAAGAAAAAAAAGGTCGCTTTACGGTGTTGGAGATAATTTTCGCCAGTGTGGTTTTCCCGGTTCCGGGCGGACCCCAGAAAATCATAGATGGACAGTGCCCGGCCAAAATTGCCTTGGAGATAATTCCATTTTCGCCCACCAGATGCGCCTGACCCACAAAATCGGAAAATCCTTTAGGTCGCATTCTTTCCGCCAGGGGAGGCATGGTGGTATCGCCGGAAATGTTCATTCCGGAAAATTACAAAAGATAAATTTCAATCGGGTGGATTTCCGCGAAACAGTTTTCATTATTATTTGAACCCGGGAAAATTTTTTGTAACTTATATCGTTAAGTTCAGGATAAAACTGTTTATATGAATTCAACCGGAAAAAATGCGCTTTGGGTATTCGGGATCACTTTCCTGATCCTTGCCATTCCTTTTGTTGCTATGCAATTCAGCCCTGAAGTAAACTGGTCGGTTTTTGATTTTCTGGTTGCCGGCGCCCTTTTGCTTTCGGCGGGTTTTGGGATTGCGCGGGTTCTAAGGAGAAAAAAACCGATGCTTTCTAAAATGGCCTGGGTAATGGGTATTGTTTTATTATTGATCCTCGTATGGGCAGAGCTTGCCGTGGGTGTTTTCGGAACTCCCTTTGCAGGAAGCTAAACCACGGTTCCCACCTAAGCAGGATTTACCCCACTGAATTTTTTAATAAAGGGCCCGCTGGTAATGGAAGTAACCAATGCCATTATTACCAGGGCCACATAAACCTGGCTGTTGATCAATCCTTCATTGAAGGCCAGGGTTCCCAAAATAATTTCCATGGCACCTCTTGCGTTCATACCAAAGCCAACGGCAAGGGCCTCTCTCCCCGTCATTCCTCCCCACCAGGCGCCAAGGCTGGCTCCGGTTAGTTTTCCGAAATAGGCCAGAAGGCAGATGAATAACACAATTCCCAAATCGAAATTTTCAATAAAATTTACCTTAATTCCTATGCTCACAAAAAACAAAGGGGCGAAGAAATTCGTTATAAACTGGTGAATGATCTCCCGGGCTTTTTCATGAAGATGCACCGAATCGCCTACCGCTATACCGGCAATGAAGGCACCCAGAATGGCATGCAGGTGAATTGCCTCGGTAAAGGCAGCGCTTATTAAGCATAAACTAAATGCAAAAGACAAAACCCCGCCCGGCCATGAAATTTTATTCTGTATCCAGGGTAAAATGCGGTCTATAATTTTTTTGCCCAGGGTAAGCATGAACAAGCCAAAGCCCAGGATGGCAATTATAGTGTACCACACCGATCCGTTGTCGCCTGTTTTCCGGAAAAGACTGAGAATAACGGTGAAAATTATCCAGCCCACCAAATCGTTGAACATGGCCGAGGCAATGATAACCATTCCGATTTTGGATCGGAACAAATTGAGGTCCATTAAAATCCTGGCAATTACCGGAAGGGCGGAGATGGAAAGAGCGGTTCCCAGAAAAAGTGCAAAATAAAAATTGTTGGGACCATCGTCGGGGAGTCCGAAAAATCCGGGAAAGAAATGGGCGGTAAGAAATCCGGTGAAAAAAGGGATTACCATGGAAAAGGTGCTGGTAAACATGGCCACTTTTCCCTGCTTCAGCAATTGGGGCAGTTGCACTTCCATGCCCGCTACGAAAAGCAAAAGGACTACAGAAAGCGAAATCAAGCCGTCCATTGCCACCGGCACATTTCCGGTGGAAGGAAAAATAGTGCTGAACGAATCCGGAAAAAGCATGCCAAATACCGATGGACCGAGAATGATACCCACGATTAATTCGCCCATGACCAATGGGAGTTTCCATTTTTTTCCAAGCTCAGCCAGCACCCGCGATGAAATCAGCATCAGGCTCAGTGAGCACAGGAAAATAATCAACTCTCCATGATCCAGTTTATTCATGGGAAGTGTTTGCGTTGATCCTCGAATGAACAATCAGCACATTGGAGGGCAGGTCTTCAAGAATAAATTCCAGGTCATGGGTAAAAACCCGGTCCAGGAAGCCCAGTTTCTGATCCGGGGAATTAATAATCAGCAGGTCGGCCTTTTTTTCACGGGTGTAGTTGCTGAGGGCAAAGCCGGGCTTTCCCTTGATGGTTTTTTCTTTTATTTCCAATCCGGTATCCTTAAAAACTTTTAAGGCATGGTGCAGGGAATCTTCTTCGGTTTGTGAAATTTCCCTTTTGGTTCTCGTGGTATCTCCGGCGGTGACGGAATCGGCGGTTGCCATGGCTACGCCGGAAAAGTCAATTTCCCTAACGGCGGTAATGGCATTGAAGCCGTAAAGTCCGGCCAGGTATTCGGCCGTTTGCAAGGTGTGAGGGGTTTTCGGGTTGTCGGAAACATGCACGAAAACCTTTTTAAAAGGGGCGGGTGTATGCCTCGGATTTTCCAGGAGCAGAATAGAGCATTTGGCCCTCCGGCAAATAGTGCGGGCCACCGAGCCCAGGTAAAAATTCAAAAGGTTTTCCCTGCGTAAGGCACCCAGAACCAGCAGGTCGGCCGCATTTTCCTTGCAGGCCTCCAGAATGCCCTTTACGGTATTCCCTTTTTTCCAGATGATCTGAGCTTTGGAAATATCATATTGGCGGGCCTCCAGGGCTTTCAGTATTTTCTGTTCTTTGGTGGTGGTTTTTTCACCCACATGAATCAGTACCAGTTTAGCCCCCGAAAGCCGGGACAGGAATGCCGATTCAGATAAAAGAGACTCCCAGCGAGGCGAGAAAGCCACCGCCATGCATATGGTATGGAAAGGATACGGAGGTTTTCCTTTCAGGTGCTCAAAAGACATAGGAAAATTTGAAAACTAAAGGTATATAATATTGGGTTCACACCCATACCCAGCCGATTAAAATGATATTAATTAAAGACTAAATGGTAAATTCGCTTTATGGAAGTACTCTGGTTTTTCCTCCTCCACTGGTTTCTTTCCCTTTTTTGCCAAACCTTTTTCCTTCACCGGTATGCCTCACACGCCATGTTTTCCATGGACAAAGGCTGGGAGCGTTTCTTTTATTTCATGACATTCATTACCCAGGGAGCATCCTTCCTAAACCCACGGGCCTATGCCATCATGCATCGCATGCATCATGCTTACAGCGATACCGAAAAGGACCCCCATTCGCCGCATTTTATTAAGGATGTTTGGGGTCTGATGATGAAAACAAAAAAGATTTACCACGATTTCCTGAAATACAAAACCTCGCCTCCCGCCGAGTTCGATCAGAAATATCCTACCTGGCCTTTGATGGACCGCGTTTCCGATTCCTGGATGGTTAGGATTTTTTTCGGATTAGCTTATACAGCTGTTTATATTTATTTCAGTCCCCCCTGGTATTTGTACCTGTTGTTGCCGGTGCATTACCTTATGGGCCCCTTGCACGGTGCCATTGTTAACTGGTGCGGGCATAAATACGGGTATCAGAATTTCAATAACGGCGATCACAGTAAAAATTCTGTTCCTGTAGATGTATTCCTGATGGGAGAGCTGATGCAGAACAATCACCATAAAGCTCCTTCCCGTGTCAACTTTGCCCGAAGGTGGTTTGAGATAGATCCCGGTTATTTAATTCTTAAATTAATAACCGTTATGGGAATCATTAAAGTAAAAAAGCAATCCAATGATTAATGAATCACTCTGCTTAGCCTTGTATGCCTGGGCCGCCTGCGCTTTCATAATGGTATGTGTTTGGTTTTGGGCCTGGTCTATCAACAACGCGGGAGTAGTGGATATATTCTGGGCTTTCAATTTTACGGTAATTGCGCTTCTTGTTTATTTTTTGGGAACCGGAAATCCTGAGCGGAAAATACTTTCGGCCGGATTGTTATTGATCTGGAGTTTGCGTTTGGGAATTTATTTGCTGATTCGGGTAGGCAGTCATTTGAAGGAAGAAGAAGGAAGGTACAAGGCCCTTAGAAATGATTGGGCTCCGAATGCCAACACCAAATTTTTTATTTTTTTTCAAATGCAGGCGGTGTCAAATATTTTTCTGGCCATTCCCTTTTTTCTAATGGCAGCCAATGGCATGGCGGAAATCTGCGTTTTCGAAATGGCAGGAGCTCTGATAACAGGCATCGCCATTTTGGGAGAAGGCATCGCAGATTTTCAATTGAAACAATTTAAAAGCAACCCTGCTAACAAGGGAAAAGTCTGCCAGGCAGGTTTATGGAATTACAGCCGCCACCCCAATTATTTTTTCCAACTGCTATTATGGGTAGGGGTTTTTGTCATGGCTCTGGCTACCCCCTATGGATGGGTGTCTATTGTATGTCCCCTTTCCATTGGGTACCTGATCTTCAAAGTAACCGGCATTCCCATGACCGAGGAGCAGGCATTGCGTAGCAAAGGTGAAGCCTACAAAGAGTATCAACGGACCACCAGTGTATTCATTCCCTGGTTTAAAAAATCCTGAGTTTGACAGCGTTTTTTCTTGAGCGGGGACTAGTTCCTGATTTCATAATCCGTATGGGAATTCGCCGTTTGTTGAGGCAGCGGTTGCGGGAGCTGGAAACCGTTTTTGGTTCCCAGCCCGAAAAAGCCCTTTTAGCCTACATTGAAAAATTAAAGGCATCTCCCTTGGCGGTAAATACCAAAGAGGCCAATGAGCAGCATTATGAGGTTCCCACCCGCTTTTTTGAATTATGTCTGGGGCCGCGCTTAAAATACAGTTCCTGTTTGTATGAAAATGAAAATTCAGGTCTCCCCGAAGCCGAAGAAGCCATGTTGAATCTGTATTGTGAGCGGGCCGGTTTAAGGGATGGACAACAAATTCTGGAACTCGGTTGCGGCTGGGGTTCATTAAGTTTGTTTATGGCGGAAAAATTTCCCGGCTCAAAAATTACGGGCCTGTCCAATTCTCATGGGCAGCGGGCGCATATAATGCGCAGGGCGGGGGAGAAGGGTTTGAAGAATCTGGAAATAATTACCGCCGACATCAATGGCTTTTCGACGGAAAAAGAATTCGACCGGATTGTTTCTGTAGAGATGTTTGAGCATTTGCGGAATTATGAATTATTGTTTGAGCGCATTGCCGGCTGGCTGAAGGACGATGGACGATTGTTTGTGCATATTTTCACACACCATAAATTTCCCTATTTATTTGAGGTAAAAGATTCCGGTGATTGGATGAGTAAATATTTCTTTACGGGGGGTATGATGCCATCCCATGATTTGTTTAGCCGTTTCAGTACCCATTTGGTAGTGGAAAAAGACTGGAAGGTAAGCGGGCTTCATTACTCAAAAACAGCTGAAGACTGGTTGCGGAACATGGACGGGAACAGGGGGGAGATTCTGAAAATTTTCAACGAGGTTTACGGGGCAGGAAATGAGAAAAAATGGTTTGAATACTGGAGGGTATTTTACATGGCCTGTTCAGAACTCTGGAAATACCGGAATGGGGAGGAGTGGGGCGTGAGTCATTATTTGATGAGGAAACGATGAATTTTTGCCGGTTTTGAAATCGGTTTAGGTGGGCGATCGAAGTGGATTGTTCTTGTTTTATTTATAGCGGTTTTGTCATATATTTGAAATAAGAACAGGTTAATGTTTAAATTAAGCTTATGTTTTCCCAACCTGATTTCTTTAAAGCATGAAGCTATTTCTTTTTTTTCTCCTTCCCCTTTTTTCATTCTCACAACCTGCATTGCAATGGGTTAATAGATTTGCCGTGGATACTTTTCATTCTACTTCCCTCAATGATATTAAGGTATTAAGAAATGGAGATGTGGCCATTTGTGGAATGACCTCAGATTCAAACGGGATTTTTTTGGGTTTTGCCGCGGGAATTTCTTCTTCGGGAATTTACCAGTGGAAACATACTTTTGGTCAATGGCCGGATGATACTTATTTAAGAAAGATTGCCATTGACTCTCTCGACAATATTTATTGCACGGGTGTTATCCGATACGCAAACTCAAACCGATTGGTTTTAAATGCGAAAATTCTTCCGGGAGGAGCATTAAATAATATTGATACATCTTTAATTTATTCGGGAATTGATAATTGTTCTCCGGGGCCGGGTCGGGTAACTACCCTTATCTGGAACGGGAATGTTACGCTTGCCGAGCATCTTAATAATAATCTGACATGGAGCACCTCGAATGATACTAATGTAGTTTTGGTTGGGGTGCGATTAGACCCATTCAAAAATATTTTTGTAGGAGGGATGAAAATGATTGGGAATGATTGGGTATACTTTGTAAAAAAATTTTCTTCAACAGGTCAATTTTTGTGGGAGGGGCAAATTAATCCGAGTAATGGCATTTATGAAACCTTAGAGGGTTTGGAGGTTGATAACCTTGGAAATGTTTATTTAACAGGCATTGCCGGTCTGTCTGATAGTGGATTCGCATTAGGGAAATTCAACGGAATTGGAAATTTAGTATGGGTGAAAATATATAATCCTTCAGTGCAAAGCTCAAACAGGACTTCCATTTCTGTTGATTTGTTTGGGAATATTTATCAAAGTGGAAAATACTATTCCTCAAATTCTACAAATAATGAATGTAGGGTATTGAAATATGATTCCTCCGGAAATCTTATTTGGACTACCATACTTGATTCTTTCGGCCTGGGTAGCGGGGGCACTCGTACTTTGGTAGATAAATTTGGAGATGTATATGTTACCTATCCTAAGAAATCTCCCTCTTTGTCAAATATTGTGCTTGTAAAGCTTTCGGGAGCAACGGGGAGTAAGCTTTGGGAATATAATTACGGCGGTCCTGCCGGTGGACATGAATGGCCGGTGGCAATGACAATGGATTCTTTAGGTTGCATACTAATCGGAGGATATGAGTATGGGTATACCACCCACTATGGTGTGGTTCTGAAATTTTGCGAAACTACCGGCATCGATAATTCCCAAAGTATGGTTGAGGAAGGCTTTTCCCTTTTCCCCAATCCCAATCTGGGAAAATTTACCCTTGTAAGAAATACAGGGCTGAAAAATGCAAGATTTGAAATTTTCGATGCGGGTGGAAAGCGGGTTTTTGAAAAAACTAACGCATACGGCAACAGTCATGAGTTTGATTGTTCAAATCTAAACCCGGGTTTTTATGTAGTGCAGGTTTCAGATTGGGCAGGGGTTCAAAGGCAAAAATTGATAATTAAATAACATCAGCAATGAAAAAAATTATTTGGCTTGTTTTATTTCTCCCCGGATTTGCCGGTTGGTCTCAGGACACAACCGTAATCAATTCTTCCGGAAATGGAAAGTTTACCCTGGTTTCAGAAATTCCCTCCTCCCCGGATACAAGCATTGCCGAAACCCAATACCAAAGAGCCGGTGGAGGTAATTTCAGCATGGTCAGGTCATTGCATGCAGGCAGTAACCGAAACCTATCACCTGGGAAATCGCATAACAGTACAAGGGTCGAAATTTATCCTAATCCCACAAACGGCTCTTTTAAAATTACTGCCTTCGGGAGCAAAATAAAAAGTGTGCCGGTTTTTAATTTTCAGGGACAACAAATTATGGAAATTGTAAACCCGGAATCGGCCGTGGTGGAAGGAAATATTGCAAATTTCAGCCAGGGTATTTACCTGATCCGGATCATGGATGAACAAAAAATCATCCATATCAAAAAACTTTCAAAACTGTAATTCAGGGAAAAATCAACCCTCCTGCTTTCTCTTTTTTACCATGGTTAAAATGGTAGCAATGGCCACGGTTTCCCCGGTTTCGTCGTACACATCTACCAGCCATTTAACAATCCCTTTGGCTACATCTTCGGGCGTTTTCTTTTCCTGATCAATTTTTTCTTTACAGGTAAATCTCACCCCAATGGTCATGCCCGGATAAACCGGCTTTGTAAAACGACATTCGTCAAGACCGTAATTTAAAAGCACAGGGCCCTTGCGGGCATCAACAAACAATCCGGCAGCTTTGGATAATACAAAGTAGCCGTGGGCTACCCTTCGTTCAAAAATGGTTCCCTCAAGGGAGGTAGCATCCATGTGGGCGTAAAAATTATCGCCGCTTACATTGGCAAAGTTGTGAATGTCGGCTTCGGTAACGGTGTGTTTGGCGGTAATCAGGGTTTCGCCCACTTCAAGGTCCTCGAAATGCTGCCGGAAGGGATGAATGTCTTTTTCAATGTATTTCCCGCCCTGCTGGTATTGTTTGCCAATGGCGGTAAGGGTTGTTGGTGAACCCTGAATGGCAGTGCGTTGTAAATAATGAAACACACCCCGCTTTCCGCCCATTTCTTCTCCGCCGCCGGCTCTTCCGGGTCCGCCATGAACGAGGAGGGGCATAGGCGAGCCATGTCCAGTGCTTTCCTTGGCGCAATCGCGGTTCAAAATCAAAATTCTTCCGTGCATACAGGCGGCACCTACGGTGTATTCGGTGGCTATCTGATCGTCGGCGGTTACAATACTGCTAACCAGAGAACCCTTTCCCATTTTGGCAATCTCAACGGCCTGGGAAATGTTTTTATAACCCATAAGGGTAGAAACCGGACCAAAGGCTTCTATCTCATGGCAGTCGGTGTTTTTGAGCGGGTTTTCATTCAGGAAGATCACGGGGGGCATGAAGGCCCCTTTGTTTTTATCTCCGCCCTTAACTTCGAATTTTTCAAAATCCCCAATGATGATTTTCTGGCTTTTGGAAAGCTGCTCAATTTTTTCCATTACCTCTTTCCTTTGTTCCAGGCCGGCCAATGCGCCCATCCTTACCCCTTCTATATTCGGATCGCCGATGATGGTCTGGCTCAATCGTTTGGATAAGGCATTTCTTACTTCTTCAATTTTATTTTCCGGAACCAGAATTCTTCTCACGGCCGTACATTTTTGTCCGGCCTTGGTGGTAATTTCCCGCACAACCTCCTTGATAAATATGTCGAACTCGGGCATGTCGGGATTTACATCGGTTCCCAAAACACAGCAATTGAGCGAGTCGGCTTCCATATTAAAGGGCACCGATTCGTCGAGAATTCTTTTATGAGCTTTTAGCATTCTTCCCGTGGAGGCCGATCCGGTAAAGGTTACCACATCCTGGTTGATGACATGATCGAGGAGGGTATTGGCACTTCCGCAAATAAGCTGGAGGGCTCCTTCAGGGATTATTTTGGAGGCAATAATTTCGCGTACCACGGCTTCGGTGAGGAAGGAAGTTATGGTAGCGGGTTTTACAATGGCGGGAACTCCGGCAAACCAGTTAACGGCTACTTTTTCAAGCATGCCCCAAACGGGAAAATTAAATGCATTGATGTGTATGGCAACTCCTTCTTTGGGAACGCAAAGGTGATGTCCGATAAATGAACCTCCCTTGGAAAGTTTGGCCACATCGCCTTCCAGGCAATACGGCAGGTCAGGAAACTGCCTGCGCAGGGAGGCATAGCTGAATAAATTGCCAATGCCACCTTCAATATCCACCCAGCTGTCGATGCGGGTGGCTCCGGTGGCCCAGCTGAGTTTGTAAAAGGCTTCTTTTTTTTCAAGCAAATGAAGAGCCAGGGCTTTCAACATGCGTCCCCGCTCCTGAAAAGTCATTTTTCGCAAAGCAGGACCGCCCACTTCCCGGGCGTATTTACACATGGCGCCAAAGTCGAGACCTTCGGAACTGGCAAGAAAAATAGGTTCACCGGTTATGGCATTGAATAATTCTTTTTCTTTTCCGGTGCCGGTTTGCCATTTTCCAAGGGCGTAATTGCCAAGGGAGGTAATGGTTTTTGCTTTACTGCTCGCCATAATTCATTTTTTTCAAAAATAAGGAATCCCCCCTTATTTTGGGGCAGGGGTTATTCGGAAATATCAAATAAATTCATTATCCTTGTAAGCAGTATTATTCCATGGGGGTTCCTTTTTCTTTAGGAGAAATTTATTTTGAAGGACGCATCGCCAGGGTTGTGGTAGAGGCTGATGCGGAATTTGACGTGGAGCAGGTCAAGGAAATTGAAAACATCAATCAGGCTCATTTTGGGAAAAAGCGGTATTGCACTCTGGTGGATACCTCCAGATATGTAAAGGCCACTCCTGCTGCGCGGGCCTATTCGGCCACGGCTGAATATAACAAGCAATTAATTGCCCGGGCTATTATCGTAACCTCCATGCCGGTTCGGATTACGGCGAATTTTTTCATTAAATTTCATAAGCCCGTTACCCCAACGCGCATGTTTCCGGATTTGGCCACAGCCAGAGAATGGCTCAATGAAATGATTGCCAAGGAGGAAGCCCGGGAAAAGGCAGCCCGTGAATAATCAGAGATTGTCCTGGATAAAGCGGGTCATTTTAGTGTACAGATGATACCTCGCGTTCCCACCGTAAATTCCATGATTTTTATCCGGGTAAAATAAAACATCAAATTGTTTATTGGCTTTTATCAGGGCATTGGTCATTTCAACGGCATTCTGGAAATGGACATTATCATCGGCCGTTCCGTGAATCAGTAAATATTTTCCCTTTAGCCTGGATACATGGTTGATGGGAGAATTGTCGTCGTACCCGCCCGGGTTATCCTGGGGCAATCCGTTATACCTTTCGGTATAAATAGAATCGTAATACCTCCAGTTGGTTACAGGTGCCACGGCAATGGCCATTTTAAAGACATCAGCACCCAGGGTAATGCAAAGCGATGACATATAACCTCCGTAGCTCCAGCCGAAAATGCCGATCCGGTTTTTGTCGATATAGGGTTGGGAACCGAAAAATTTTGCGGCTTCTATCTGATCGATGGTCTCAAGTTTGCCCAATTGTTTATAGGTACAATGCTTGAAATCTTTTCCCCGTCCGCCGGTTCCCCGGTTGTCGACGGAAATAACAATATATCCCTTCTGGGCCAGCATCTGATGCCAGAAATAATCGTTTCCACCCCAGGAATCCTTAACTGTATTTGCTCCGGGACCTCCATACACATACATAAACACGGGATATTTTTTGTTCGGGTCAAAATCCGCCGGTTTTAGTATCCAGTAATTGAGTTCGGTACCCTGAGAAGTTTTAAGGGTGGCGAATTCCTTTTTTCCCAGATTGTATTCCTTCATGGTCTCTTTCAGCTCTTTATTGTCGACCAGGGTTCGCACAGGCTTTCCGGTTTTTGCATTGTACAACACGGCCCGTGCAGGAGTATTTGCGTTGGAAAAGGATATTACATAATGCTCAAAGTTTGAACTGAAATGCGCCGAACTGCTGCCTTGCTTTTCTTCGGGCGACAAGAGGGTTTTTTCGCTTCCGTCGATGTTTATGGAGTAAACATTTTCCCGTGCGGCTCCCAATTCGGTTGACTGGTAATAGAGCTTTCCGGTTTTTTCGTCGTAGCCGTAAAATTCGGTTATGTCCCAGGTGCCTTTGGTAATTTGCCTCACCATTTTTCCCTCGAGATTGTACAGGTAAAAATGAAGATAGCCGTCGGCATCGCTGGTCCAGATAAAATGTTTTTTGTCGTCGAGGAAATACAAATGGTCGTATATCTCTATATAGGTATTGTTTTTTTCCGACATCAGCAGGGTGGTTTTGATGCCCTGGTTTTTCGCTTTGCCGTCGGCAAGTACTAGCTCCAGGTGATTTTGGAGGCGGTTGAGTCGGGTGTAGCATAGAACATCCGGGTCGCGGGTCCATTGAATCCGGGGAATATACTGGTCGCTTTCATCGCCCGTGAATACGGGTTTGGTTACATTGGTAATTACATCGTAAATATGCAGGGTTACTTCCGAATTTTTTTCGCCGGCTTTAGGGTATTTGAACCGGTAATCCGAGGGGTAAAGGGAACCCCATTTCTGCATATTGTATTCTTTTACTTCGGATTCATCGAAACGGTAAAAAGCAATTTTGCTGCCATCTTCATTCCATTGAAAACCCTTGTCGAAAGAAAATTCTTCTTCGTAAACCCAATCCACGGCTCCGTTAATTATTTTATTGAACTCACCATCAACCGTAATCTGGGTTTCAACATTGTTGGTAAGGTTCCTGAGAAAGAGATTGTTGTCGCGCACAAAACAGATGTAGTTTCCATAGGGAGAAAACTCAGGAATGCTTTGTTTTCCTTTGTTACTCAATGCTTCTGCCTTTTTACTTGCAATGTCGTAGATGTAATAGTTTGCTTTGGAGGAGTGGCGGTAAATAGGTTCCTTGTCGGCGGGGATAAGGAGTTTTTTTTCGTCGGGACTAATCTCGAAGGCATCGAGGGAAATTTTGGCGCCCGCGGGCAATAATTTTTGCAGGGTTTGCAGATCCACTACATCGCCCTTGAACTTTCCGCTAACCAGGTCGGTTTTAATGATTTTTGGATTTTTGAAATCCGAATAATCCAAATCAAGCATGGTTTTGCCATCGCTCAGGGTGCTCAGGCCCCAGAAGTTATCTCCGAAAAAGGAGGGACTTTGCCAGATTTCTTCAAGGGTGATATTTTTCTTTCCCTGTCCGAAGAGGACCAGGGGGAGGAAGGAGATAAAAAGGATAAGTTTTTTCATATCAATAGCTTAGGGCCCTTAAATTAGGAAAAATCAAAAAGCCGGCCAGTTTTAATCATCCCGGCTTGGATTTCAGGGAATTTTTAACTTTGTTTGAATAGCATGGTAACACTACCGGTTGTTATTGCCCTCATCGGAGCCTATCTCATTGGCTCCATCCCCTCGGCTGTCTGGATCGGGAAATTCTTTTATGGTGTTGATGTAAGGGAGCATGGGAGTGGGAACGCAGGAGCTACCAACACCTTCCGGGTTTTGGGAAAGCGGGCCGGAATCCCCGTTTTATTGATCGATATTTTCAAGGGCTGGGCTGCGGTAATGGTGGGAGCCGCTCTGGTAACTGAATCTACCCCAAAGGAACAAGTAGTTGAAATACAAATGGTTATGGGCATTAGTGCCCTTTTTGGCCATATTTTCCCCATTTTGGCTCATTTCCGGGGCGGGAAGGGAATTGCTACCCTGGTGGGAATAACATTTGCCCTTCACCCACCGGCAACCCTGGTAGCCATAGGGGTTTTTCTGGCTGCGTTTTTAATAACGCATTATATATCTCTGGGTTCTATTTTGGGAGCCTTATCTTTCCCTTTCAGCATTTTATTTTTGTTTCCGCCCTCCTTTCCCTCTTTCCATGTTTTCGGGCTGTTCATAGCCATTCTGGTACTTTTTACCCATCAAAAGAACATTGAACGATTGCTTCGAAACGAAGAATCCAAAATGTGGATAAAGGGAAAAAAAAACCCCAAGACTACCCCTAGGGAAGCCACCGAGTAATTTCAACATGGCGATGTTGAAACCCTTTCTTTTTGAATGACTTAAGCCCTTTTTTTTCGGTAAATTTGTAAGATTAGCAGGATTTTTGTGTGAAAAAATGGCACACGCTGAATCTTACAGATAGTCTTAATATTTTGTTGAAAAAGGCATATAGTTTTATCCCCTACCTTTTGGTTTTCCAGATTTTCCTGTTTTGGGGAAACCTGGAAGGGCAGAATAATTTTGCCAATCAGGAGGAGTTGCGGAAAGAAGCGGAAAAGCTTTTCGACAAAGACGAGTATGCCAAAGCCTTTCCGCTTTTTTCACAATTGTTAAGCTTAGATCAAAACAACCCCAACTATGCCTACAAGTTCGGGGTGTGTATGTTGTTCTCTACCGCCCAAAAGGAAAAGGCACTTCCCTATCTGGAAAGCGCTTCGAAAAAGCCCGATGTTGAAAAAGAGGTTTTCTTTTACCTGGGAAGGGCCTATCATCTGAACTATAAATTCAACGAAGCCATTCAGGCATATAAAAAGTTTAAGGGCCTTGCCGGATCAAAAACGGATGTAAGGTATGATGTGGACCGACAAATTGAAATGTGTGAAAACGGGAAAAAGCTTTTAAGAAACATTAAGGATCTGGTTGTGTTGGAAAAAAAGGAATTGTCCCGTGAAGATTTTTTCAACTCATACCACCTTGAGGGGTTTAATGCAAAAATTATTGTAAAGCCCGACGAGTTTAAAACCTCCTACGACAGGAAAATGGGAGATAAATCAGTAATGTATCTTGAACAGGGGAAAGACGAGCTTTATTATTCAAGCTATGGGGATAAAGGAAAAACGGGAAAAGACATTTATTATAAAAAAAGACTTCCGAATGGCGATTGGAGTAAGCCCCTGCCGGTTGGCTATCCTGTAAATACGGATTATGATGAAGATTTTCCCTTCCTCCATCCCAATGGCAATATTTTGTACTTCTGTTCCAAGGGGCATAACAGCATGGGCGGCTACGATGTGTTTAAATCCATGCGCAATGAAGTAACGGGCACCTGGGGCAAACCCATCAACATGGATTTTTCCATCAATACGCCCGACGATGATTTTCTTTTTGTTTCTGATGCAGAAGACAAATTCGGGTATTTTGCCTCCAATCGCAACAGTCCTGAGGGACTGGTAACCGTTTACCGGATTCAGATTGAAAGAGTGCCTGCGGATATTGCCATCGTAAAGGGGAAAATCTTCAGCGAAAATAATGAACCCCTTAAAGCAAAAATTACGGTTAAAAATCTGCTAACCGGAGATCTGGTCGGAGTTTTCAATACTAAAGAAAAAAACGGGGAATACCTTATGAACCTTCCCAATGGCGGCAAGTTTATGTTTTTTGTGGAGTCGAAGGGTTATCAGGACACCAAGGAAATGGTTAAAATTCCGGTGCAGTATGAGTTGAAGCCTCTTAATCAGGAGTTGATGCTGAAATCGCTGGGTGGCGAGGATAAGCTTATCGTTAATAATATGTTTGATGCCCCTGCCACAGAAGACGATTACCTGGCCGTGCTGGAAATTTTGAAGGAGAGGGCCAATCTGGATGTAAATTTTGATAAGCGAAATCCGAATATCCCCGAGGGTCCCGATTCTCTGGATGTGAAAACAAGCACCCCTGATAAATTTGTTACGGCACCCATAAAGGATATTTCCAATGAGGAAATAATAAAAGAGTCCTATGAGGATGCGAAGCAAAGTCAGAAAGAAGCCAATCAGTTTAAAAAAGAAGCCGATCAATTCCTGGTAATAGCGAACAATAAAAATCAGGAGCTGGAAACAAAACAGCAACAACTGGATGTTGTAAACAATAAACTGAACTCAGGTGCTTCGGGATCTGAAAAGGAAAATCTGGAAAAAGAAAAGAAGAGTCTGGAGCGTGATATTTTTAAGCTGAGTCAGGAAACCCTCCTTGCCTTTAACCTCTCACAGAAAATTGATGGCGACGCCAAGCAAAAACAGCTACAAGCCGATTTTGAGCTGAAATATGCAAAGGACCTGGAACGCGCCCTCAATTCCAAATCGAATACCGATGCTATTTTAAAACTCAATGAGCAAAAAGCCCTGCTGGATGAAAATTTGAAAGATCAGAAATTCGGATCGGGCGATTTTGTTTCAGACCTTCAGTCCCAATATTCCAATCAGTCGCAAAAAGAGAACGCTTCTCTGAATAATCTGAACAATATTCAATCCGAGGTGAATGCCATGAAGAGTGAAGTTTCACGGATGAAGACGGAGGCTGAAAAACAAAAAAACAAAGACCTTAAAGCATCGCAACTTGAGCAGGTGAAAGAAATGGAAGAGGAACTTGCCCAAAAGGAGCAGGAGCTCAAGGTTGCTGAAAAGGAATATCAAAAAGAAAAATCCCTGGCTGATAAGCTAAGGCTTCAAAACGATCTGGTTTCGGGGATGGTAAGCACCGTTAGTTCCGGTAATGTGCCAACGGGTGATGTAGCCAACATCGACAAATCAAAGCTTAATAAATCCATCAACGACATCCAGAACAATCTGGAGCTTTCACCCGTGGGTCCTGTTACCACATTTACGCCTGATAATCCTACAACGAATACAGCCCCGAACAACACCGGCGGTTCCGATCTGCCTGAGCTCAACAACACACTGGCTACTATCGATAAAATTAATTCGGGCAATTCCGCTAAACTGAAAGAGATTGAGAAAATCAAAGATCCTGTTAAGCGGGAAGAACAAAAGATTGAATTGCTGCGTTCCTGGAATGAGCAGCTCGACTCAGAAAATAAAAATCTGAAGGCCCTCCTGGATACGGCCCAAAACCTGTCGTCTAAAGTTGACCTGCAGGGACATGTAAACAAAACCGAAAGCCGGATAAAGGAAAATAATAAGCAGGAACAAAAATCGCTTGCTGAACTCAGTAAAAAAGATCCATCCAATCCCCTGATTGCTGCGAACAACAATCCTGATAACACGGTTCCCGACAATACAACTGGTCCGGAAAATCCTGTTACCAACAATAACCCGGTTCCCACCAATACAAACCCGCCTGTCATTGTTAATTCCGGTACAGGCTTTGAAAAACGCATGGCAGATGCCGATAACATTTCCGATCCGCTGAAGCGGGAATCCGCCAAAAAGGAAATTTATGAAGACTGGATCGTAAAACTGGAAAACCGTGAAGACAGTTTGAATAAAGTTTTGGCCAAGACCAAAAAGAAAGACCAAAAGGAGAAAATCAACGATCAACTGGCGGGTGTTCTGAATCAGAAAAACGAACTGCGGTTTCTGCTGGATGAGACCAAAGATAATCTGGCAAAAATCGAAGAAAGCACTACCCCCGGTCCCGACCCATTGGCATTTAAGGACAAAGGATCCAAAATCCTTTTTGATGAATATGCCTCGGCCCATAAGGATGCCATTACAAATAAAAGAAAGGCCGACAGCCTGAGGATAATTGCCGCCGGAACCTCCGACCCCGGTAAGAAAGAAAATTTGTTGCAACAGGCCAATAATTTCGAAAGCCAGTCTGTTGATGATAAGAAAAAAGCAGACCAGTTTCTGGCCGATGCCGGAAATGTACAATACGCTAAAAACGAGGAAAAGTTAAATAAGGTTATTCCTTCCCTTCAGAACTCCAACGATTCCAGGGCCGATTTCGTTCAGCTGCTGGTAGAGGATTCGAAAAATCTGAAAAAAGAAGCCGAAGAAGAAAGAGAGAAAGGAAACGCCCGGAAAGCCTCCGAACTTGAAGTGCTGGCCCTGAACAAACAGGAAGAGGCACTTAAAGAATTGGATAAAATGGGCCCCATTGCCACGACGAACAATCCCGTGACGACGAACAATCCCGTAACGACGAACAATCCCGTAACGACGAACAATCCCGTAA
>ERZ869936.826-NODE-826-length-25904-cov-15.321831_pt1 | contig 25904 bp, 36 predicted proteins | sample MGYA00520876_ERZ869936 | MGnify/ENA primary metagenome ERZ869936 (study PRJEB32218, sample SAMN09650985) | biofilter metagenome | isolation source: enrty point of leading RO module | place: Saudi Arabia: Thuwal, RO plant located on Red Sea | collected 2016-02-17 ... | reverse complement strand
TCAGCTATGGTTAAAGTTCCAGCATCTACTTGACGCATGATTTCAATGTAGTGCCTGTTACCTTGTGATAAAGGAACGCAAACAACAACCCCATCTATTGTAGCTGTTATTCCACTATTTTCATTTGTGTCTGGATCAATGTGGTATTGTGCATTTGTAATGTTCATATTTATAACTCCGAGTCAAATTCTAAAGTAGAATCACTTGCATTAAACCTTATAGCATAAGTCCTTGATGATGTAAGTCCAGTTGAATTACACCCAAAAGAAATATAATTTCTGTCTTTTAAATCAGGTTGACTTGCTGTAACACTAGATATAGTGTAATTTGTACCACTATTTCTTAAAACCATATTATTTTCAGTAATACTTGGAGAATCCCTCATAGCTGTTGGAAAAGTAAAAGAAGCAACTGCACTTGTTGAGTTATCTCCAACTGCAACTCCACATCTTCTTCCAGCAATTTCTGTTTTATACATATTGTAATACCTATAACACCTAGATAATATTTTATCATATGGCTCAAACTCAAAGTCTGTTGCTTTACTTCCAACTTCTAATTGACACCCTGTCATATACCACTCATTGCTTGTTGAATCTGCTAAGTTAACTTGACCAACTACTCTGTTTGCGTTTGTTGTTGATGCCCAAGATGTATTCAATGTGCCTGATGTAAAATTACTACCAGCAGCTAACCAAAAAATAACTCTTAAACTATGGTCATTATCATTATCAAGAGTGCCTGTAGTGTCACCCTCATAAGTAATTTCTTTTTTCTCCCATGTATCAGCAGAATCTATAGTGTATGATTTTGATATTTGTCTTGTATTATCATTATCAACTAATTCAGCAATATAAGTTCCAGTTTTATTTGATTTAACCCAAAAACTCAATGTAAGTTTTTTTGCACTTGATGTGCCTTTAAGTAAGTGCTGTAAATTCTGACCTTCAAGTCTTTGATTGATAGCTAAAACATCTGATGCACCAAGACTTGCATCTGCTGTAGTGCAGTCCATCTTTAAACTATAACCAAACCCTTGTGCTGATGGAACATCAGTTGACCTTTCTTGTGTCCATGTTCCAGCAGTTGTAATTGATGTTTGCCATCTATCTGCTGTGTAATAAGCACCAGTAGTTTTTCCTGTTGCTGAAGTTGCTCTTTGGAATATAGCCATTTGTCCATTGATGAGCAAATTCTTGTTCTCAAAAACTAAATTTTCACCAACTGAATTTTGTATTGTATCAACTTTTAATGTGCTCATTTAATCTCCAATCGCATCAATTTGTGCTTGGGTTGGTTGTGCTAATGTTGGGTGATTCCAAGATTCAATGTAATCATTACCAACTTTTACCTTACCATCTGGTGGTGTTACTCCATCATTTCTTAAAGAGATTGTCCCCTCAAAAGGGTAAAAATCTTCTGCAACAAGAGTGTCATAAAGTGTTGTTATTTTTTCATACAAATCCATCAAATACTCCCTGTTCTCAAAAGGTATCCACATATCATAGTGTTTGCATATAATGAATAACCCAAAATTTGCCTTGTTCCACCAGAGCTTAAATAAGCTGACGCACTCACATAGTCAGTTGAACCATTCAAATAAACAATATTTGTAAAGCAACCTTGAACCTCATTATGATTACTGCCACGAGAAAGTATAATTCTTCCTGAACCTTTTCCAGTTGTAGCACCATTAATTCGCAAATCTGCAACTGCAAGAGTGTAATTTGAACCAACAACATCTAGTCCAACATTACAAGCAATCACATAATAACCAGCAAGTTGTGGAGTAAATCTATAAGTGCTTGTATCATACCATCCATGACTATCATAATCTTCATCTGCAAATTGAATAGTTGTGTTAGTTGCATTTGAAAGTGTTTGATTACTACTTAACCAAGCACGAAACATTGGCACTTCTGTTGTCACACCTGATGAACCAGTAGTAATTATATCTCCAGCATTATCAGGTATATTGATTGTCCTATCAGTATCAGTATTTGGTGCTTGTATTGTAAGAACACCAGTTCCACTTGCGTTCCCAGATATTTTTACTTGGCTCATATATTATTCCTTTGGTATATCAGTTTTAACTTTAGCAATAGCATCTTGCCAAGTTGTTGTTCCATTTTTCTTATCCCAAAACATCATATCTAATTGGTCTTGTGGAGATGGATATGCTTTGGCTCTATCTCTTTTATATTGAGTTGCACTATACTCATCTTTTAGTCTTTTAACTTCTGCATCAAACTCTGCTTGTGTTGGTTTGGTAACTCCATCTTGAATTACAATTGCGTGTTCCCAACACATTCTTTGGTCATCAGGTATTCTATTTCCACTTGAATCTGTCTTTGCCCAACCATACCAATTAGGAGTATCTGGTCTTAAATTCTTTAGTGCTGTTTGTAAATAATCACTTTCTTTTAAAATAATTTTAGCCATTATGTATTCCCCAATCTAACAAAAACAGCATAAGTTTGACTTTCATCTGTTTGACCTCTCATTGTTGTTCCACTATCTGATGACCTAACTTCAAACTTTACCTTTACATTAGATGTGTCTGTTACATCTATTATATAAAAACCACACATACTACTATAATCACCAGCAGCAAATGCTATATAATTCTCTGTAACATTAGCAGAATAGCTAGAATTATCTGTTGTTATTCTTAACATCATTGCAGCATAATCTATTGTTGAACTATGAGTAAATCCACCACACCAATGTAATAACCAAATTCCTGTCGATGGAAAAGTGAATACTCCACTTGACTCACTCATTCCAGAACCAAGATAACCAGCACCAGAATCATCAACTCTTTCCCAATTTGCTGTTATGTCTTGGTCTACATTTGCTGTTGTAACAGTTAAATTTGATGAAATCCTCCATGTATCACCAGCAAAAAATGTAGTGTTAGCAGAATCTAAAATATCACCAGTAGACGCAGAAAGACTTAAGTTTCCAAGTTTTCCATTTGATGTTCCACTAATAGTTAATGCCATAATCTCTCCTTATAATACTACCCAGTTACTGCCACTTGGAACAGTTACAGTAACTCCACTTGCTATTGTAATTGGACCAGTTGACATTGCATTTCTGTTAGTTGAAATTGTGTAATCGTTATCAACACTTTGATCGTTCTCAACAAAGACCTGATCGCCACCAGCACCAGTAGCACCACCACCAACTGCACTCCATGCTGATCCAGTATATATCTCTGCTTGACCAGTAGTGCTGTTAAATCTTAAGTAACCAGCAGCTGGACTAGTATCTCTTTCAGCAGTCGTGCCTGATGGAATATATGCTGAACCAGTATCACTAGACTTTTGAACAAGAGTAGTACCTGGATTGACAGCTATCCCTAGTGTTTCGTTACCACCATCAGAGTTTTCAGTCAATGTAATATTAGTTGACGCAACTAATTTACCATTCAAGAATCCAGCAGTTGTATCATTGCTGGATACTTTTGATTTTTCGTCAGCAACATCTAATGATGTCCAGGCAGATCCATTGTAAAATTTAAGATTGTTACTTGTAGTATTGTAAAACAAATCACCATCATCTAATGATGTAGTTGGATCTGTTGCTCCTATTCGATATACATTAGCAAATGTATTGACATCAGCTATACTTGATGCAACTGTAGATACATTTGAAATAGATCCAGCAACTGTCGTAACATCTGCTTTTACAGCCTCTATTGCATTGAGATCTGATATAAAATCTGATGTTGCTAACGCATTTATATCTGATACAAAATCAGATGTAGCAACTAAATTAATATCACTTACAAAATCACTTGTAATTAAACTTGCTATACCAGCAACAGTTGTAACATTAGCCGATATCCCAGCTACTGTTGTAACATTGCTTGAGTTAGCAGCAACTGTTTGAATTGCATCAGTTGCATCTGTGCCATCCTCTATGTCTGCTAGTGTAGATATATCAGCAGTAATATCAGCTAGCGAAGATACATCAGATATATTTGGCCCAGCTTCTGGATTACCAGTTGTTGCATTAAAGGCTAATACTTTTCCTTTTCTGTTATCTTTAGATGGGATCTCCATGTTCCCATCAGCATCAGACTGTGATTGTCTTAACGCACGATCAAACTTTTCATCTAATTGTTGCACCATGATTACATTTGAATCAAGTTGCTCGTTAATACTGGATGCTAATAGATCACCACCAGTCGTAAAATCTGTTGTTCTTGCTAAACTTCTACCACCAACAATTGTTAAGAGATCTGACGTCACCAATGCTGTACCATTGCCTGATCCTGTAAGAGTTACAGATCCTGTACCATTAGCATTAGTTGTTATAGTGTAGTCTGTTGTAAGAGTTAGCTCTGTATCGTTTTTAAAAACGACAATATCTGAATCTGCTAGTATATTAAATGTAAAAGCAAATGGGCCTAGCCCTGTATTACCAGTAAACTGTACTCGTCTTACAACTGCATTGATTGCTACATCAGCCATTTATTTTTCCCCTTATCGCCTTATAATACATAAATTAAATAAAAATGTTGCATATTTTTTTTAAAATTGTGGCTCTGTTTTACCAGGCCTCCACCAATATTTTTGATTCTGCTCTCTTTTTAACTTCTTTTCATGCTGTCTAAATTTTTTCTTTGCTTTATCATCAGCCCACATTTCAGCTTGATTTACTATTAATCTTTCAAATGCAAGTCTTGAATACCATATTGAAGATGCTGGGTTATACTTTGAAACAAAATCAATCAAATCAGAAGCTATTTTTGGATCATCACCTTTCATGATTTCCTGAATATTCTTTTGTGTTAAATTAATTATATCAACACCAAAGCCAGCAACCGGCCCAGCTATTGATTGTGCTATTGGATTTCTTCCATAAACAGTATGGTCAACAAATAAGTAATCACCAAAAATTCCAAAACCACCACCTTGAAATGTTGCAGCCATCCAAAACTCTGGACTATTCATTTCTCTAGGCTCTCTACCTTTTGATATTTCTTTCATCTGCAAAGCAAACGCACCCATTAATGTGGTAGATATTATAAAATCAGCTAGGTAAGCAGCTCTACCTCTTGATCCAGGCGCATACATGCCTCTCGCTAAATGAGTATACAATAAAGTAGTGCCAAAACCTTTATACATTCCAAAACTTCTTGCAAGTTCCCCAGTTAAAGTGCCTGGTGTGGTTTTGTTTTTTAGAAGATATTGACCTCTTACACTAGATGACGGAACAGCAAAATTTGTTTCCGTATTAATCATTTCCAAATATCTTGTGGCTAGATCTCTTCTTACAGCTTTATTTAAATTTGTGTTGTTTTCAATATCTACAGCTCTTAAAATCTTAACGCCATCTACATCCTCTAATTTAGATTTTCTAATAAGATCCCATTTGTAGTCAGTAAAGCCATATCTTATTAAAGCCTCTCTTAAAGGTTTTTCTAAGTCATTAAACTTTACATTTGCGTTTCTTCCTAAAGTTGTCATAAAATCCATGCCAAAAGAAAATCTTCCGGCCTGAGTAAATGGCGATAACAAAGATGCTCGTAGTGTAAAATCAGCAACTCTTCGACTTAAGTTAGATCCATTTATTTCACCATTAAATCTCATTAAAGCAGATGATGTTGATAAAAATGCTTCAGCATTAAGTCCAGCAGCTAATGCAATTTGATTTCTTTCTTTTGCCCCTAAAGGCATTAAATAATCAAAATATCTTTTAATAGTTGACGTTTGAGGCAAACCATTAAATTGTCTTGTAATCCTTTGAAAATTTAAATCAGTAACAGCAGAAACAAATGCCCCACCTAATTGAAAACCTGTTAAATACTGTCTTAACGCTGCTAGATTTTTACCCCATGATGTAACCGCTATATTATATGACCCAAGAATATGCCCATAAAAACCCTCTAATCTTTGCGCTGTTTCTAAAGATTTTGTGGCAGCATCTGGCACATCTGTTTTACCTTCTAACGCTTGTTTTTTTAAATACTGTTGCAACTTTATTATTGTTGATTTTGGGTTTGGGCCAAGCACTTCCATTAAAGCAATATCTCTTGACATGCTTTGTATATGACCTGTCATTATGTCAAATGGATCTGATTTTCCAAATCGTTGATTATATTCAAGCCAAGCCTCTGGATTTTTAAAAATTAAAAACCTATGGTCTGTTCTTCTATTAGCAACTGATTTTCCAAATGCTGCGCCACTTGGCTCAAGCCTATTCATTCCTTCTGTAGATATAGTTTCGTATACGTTTTCTAATTCTTTTTTTAAAGCTTCTTTTGTAAATGGCTGATTAGTTCTTTCATCAATCATTTTCTTTTCATCTAACTTATTAATAGTGTAATCAACCCATTCGTAACTTTTTACTTTTCTTACTTCTAAAGAATCATGTTGTTGAGGCATGCCCCAACCTTTATTTTTTTGTATAGCCCCACCAGCAGCATTAAATCTTTCTCTTAAATATTCAGAAGCCGCTTTCCAGCCTTGAGCCAATTCTTTTGCATTTTGGTTATTTGTTTTGTGACCAAATACTTCATGCACCATATCATTTAATGTGGCCTTGTTTCTTGTATTGCCAATTAAATTTTTTTGAAACGTTATTAACACTTGATCAAGTCTTGCAGTAGCTAAACCTCTTACTGCCTCTATTTTTTGATCAACACTTGAATACTTGGCAAACCTATCTTCTACCAACAATGCTTCTGCTGCTTTAAAAATATTATTGCCATCTGGACTTCTGTAATCTTTTAATTTTTGCTCTATAGATCTCCACGTATTTATTTGCAATAATTTTTGTCTACGCTTTAACATAGCCTCATAAGCGGCACTATCAAATACTTCTTTTGCTGCCAAAGCAGCAGCTTGAGATTCACTCATTATTTTTTCATATTGTTTGCGTTTTTCACCAAACAAATCAGTAAGCTTTTTAAGCTGATCTTCTGTTACTTTGTTTTCTTTTCTAGCGTTTTTAAGACAATCATCAAACATATTTATTTACCTTTAGGATAAGCACAAGGTCTTAATCTATCTAACATTTCTTGCTCTTGATCTAACTCTTTTTTTACTTCACCAATTGTTGTCAATGTTTCAACACCCTCATCATTAAACTCAGGTATTGGCTTGTTTGTAACGTCAGGCGCATCATTGCCAAAAAGATCTTCATATAATTGATCTGATTGTCTAGCATATGCTGCGCTTGTTGGATCGTTAAAATTATCTAAGACATCTGTTGTATCTGTAACCTCGCTAATTTCCTCTGCACTAGAGATAGTGCGCCCTGATTCGCTAGGTAAATCCCCATAGATATCGCCCTCGCTTGCTCTTGCTCTGATAACGTTGACAAATCCTTTTGTAGCCTCTGTAAAGTTGTTTGTGTCTTTGGCTGTTTGCGCCGCTTTACTGAGCGCTTCTGAGATTTGACCTTCGTAGTTTGCAAGTTTTTGAATAAGTTCGATTGCTCTTTCATCTTCTATCGCTCTCCTTTGGTTAGCTGCTTTTGCAATTTGATTACCTTCTGATTCTATTTTAGATACATTATCAACTAATGATTTAAAAACAGTTTTATCTCTTTGTAAAGTTTTAACAGCCAAGTCAATAATTTTAGCTCTTTCTTTATATAATGTTTCAGCAAACACTTGCTCCCCAAACAAATCAACTTGCTGTCTTAGCTCAACTCCAGATTTGCCTTGTGCTAATATTTGTCGCACTATTGCTTCTGCTTGCGTTGCATTGTCAGGTGCAGCTTCCTTTAGCGTTTTAATTATTGCTTGTTGCGTTAAATCATCATCTGTTAATCTACCTATAATAGATCCATAATTTGTAGGAATAACCCCATTTATAACTGCTTGCAAATTTGCATCTGATAGCTTTGATAAGCCATTTGCCTGTCTAACTAATTCAGATCTTAAGTTTAAACCTTTAATTGCATCAGGATCTTCTTTTAATATTCTTGCTGCTGACAACTTTCTATCAGCTGATGATTGCTCTGTAATATTTTTTATTGCAGCTTTTACTCTTATTTCACTTGGAGTATATCCATCCTTTTCTCTAAATACAGCGCCTATTAATTCTATTTTTTGACTTGGATCTTTTGCTTGTATTCTTTTAGCAAGAGCAAATCTTTGATGGCCATCTGCAACAACTTTTTTGCCATTAGCATATTCATACACCATTATTTGATTGGATAACTCTGGCTGCCATGTTTTAACATTCCTTAAATCTGCTGACACACCAAATTCATCAACATCATCTTCTATTTTATATTGAAATGTTTTTGGCTCTACCTCTAATTCTTTAGGGTTAAATTTAAAAACAGATGTTCCAAGATTTTCATTTTGATATATATCTTTACTTTTTTTCTTAGACGCCGGACCAGTAGATATATTAGGAATGTCGCCATTAGCTACAGCATTATACGCTTTATTAAGTCTTGATTCATGTTCAACAACATCTTCTAAAGGATTGTCTTTTAATATTTCATCTGAATTATCAAAACTATTTTTAAGAGCATAATCATCATCTTTTAATTCTTTATTTTTGTTTTTAATTTTATCAGTAATTTTTTTATCATAAAAAAGATCAAGGCCTTTTTGTATTTGTGCAGTTGTTAAATTAGCAAATACTTCTACTCCTTTTAAACCAGCCGGCAACAACGCTCCACCAACGCCGGCAGTTACAATAGACTGCAAAAGACCTGGATAAGATTCTTCTAAACCTGTTTCTTCGTACCATTTCTTAACACCTGGCTGCAATATGGCCTCAGCTCCCATAGCTACCATAGCCTCTGTAAGCATTATTCTTTTTAAAGTATTTGCATAAAACCCTACTGGCAATAGCATAGATTGCTGTATTATTGGATCTTTTAAAGTAGCAGTTACATCACCTAAAAAAGATCCTGTGCCAGCTAAAAATCCTGATGATCTTTGTTGAGCATCTTTAAATTGCTCGTGATTTAATCTTGCTTGTTCTTTTGCTAGCTCTTCTATCGAATCTAAAGTAAAATCTTGGTAGTCAGGATATAATGTTTTGTTGTTTCTTATATGATCTATTATTTTTTGCGCATCAGTTTTATATTGTTGCTGATAATCTGTAGTAATATATTCATAAGAAAAACTCAAAGCATTTGCCATTCCACCAACAAAAGATGGTTTTTCAGCATACGCTTTCCCCATACCCAAAAATGGACTTAAATTTGTTGTTAAGTTATTTGCTGGATTTGCAAACGTTATATTTTGTTTACTTTGTATTTCATCTATTAATGGCTTCCATTGCTCGCTTAATAAATTTGCTTTTGATGAACTTAAACCTAAACTTTCAAAGTTTTTTTTAGCAGCTTTAAAGTTTTCTGCAAAACCATAACCACCATACAATAATGGCTTTGTTGTTTTTTCTTCAAAATTATATATTGATTCATCTGCTTTTTTTGTAAATAAAGGCATAATTTTTACATCATATTAGGCGGCACGTTTGGTGGCAATTTTTCTGGCAATGTGCGCTCTATTGTTTTATCAAATTGAATAGTAAATTCCTCAAAGTCATCTGGTCTAAATTTAATAAAATTGCCATTGCGATCTGAATAAAAATGTTTCTGGCCATCTACTAATTCATATATATAATAAGTATTACCTTCATCAGCAGATTCAATTTTTATATTGTCGCTTGCTCTAATTCTTTTTGCAAAATTTTTATCAAAATTAGAATTACCCATATCTTCTAAATTTTTTGTTGTTAAGATATCAAGCATTGATGCTAATTTGTTTTCTGAATATTCTCCACTATATGTAACAACACCTCTAACTTCGCCAATTCTATTTCCTGTTATTTGTTGCAAGATGTCTTTGTATTTTTCATCATCAAACTCTTCATCAGAAACATATCTTTGTTTGTATATAAACTTTGATATTTTTCTGTATTGATTTATTTGTGCTGGATTTTGACCAGGAAATGCTGCTACAAAATTCTGATCAAATATTGCATTTGCATTATCAGAACTCCAAGCTTTTTTGCCAAATTCTGGATCTTTTTCGGCGCTCTCCATGCCAAGAAAAGCATCTCGCAGCAAATCTTTACTTGTGCCATCCCCAATTGTTAAAGCCATTGCAGCTATTGATGCTAACTCAGGATTATCTTCAGCTATTTGCTCAATTGCCACATCTGCATATTCTCCTGAATTTTTTACTATTGCTGTAACTAATGTAATTTTATCTTGTACATTATTGCGACTATAGGCTTCACTAATAGCTCTTTGCTCGGCTATTGTAAACACCTTAGGTTTATAGCCAAAATATTCATTTTTCAAATAAGATATTTCATCTAATCTTTCTTTTGGAATAAAATTAACAGGATCATCAAAATTTAATGGCGTAAGAGAAAACCCTGATGCAAGAGCATAATCCAAAGGATTTTTTTGTAGCTTTGTGTCTACAGCATTTCTTCTTTTTTCTAAAAAATTTACTACTTTAACTTCAATATCAGTATCTAATCTGCCATCATCACCTCTTCCAGGTAAGCCTTGTTGGCTTATAACTAACAGCTTATTATTTATTTCATCTGTACTTGCTCCTTTAGTTTCATTAGTTATACTGTTAAATAAAACCACATCATCATACATGTCGACCACTTCAGTTAAATCAATAGGTAAACCATCTGCGTTTTCAATTAACATATTAACTTGACTTGCAAGAGCTTGTATTCCAGATTCACTAAAAGATCCATCACTATTAAGAATTTCAAGGCTATCCTTTAAAGTTTTTTTAACATCAGTTATTTTTGAATTTATAACTTTTACTTGATGTTCATTTTTTTTTAATAATGTAGCCTTAAGATCGTCAATTTGGTTGCTTGTAAAAGCTTCAAGAACAGTAGGATCTTTATCTAAATTTTCTACGAATTTTACTTTCCCACTATATGAGTTAATCCCTTTATATTGTGCATTTATTCTTCCAATTAAAGCTTCTTCATATATTTTTATTTTTGCTGATTCAATATCTTCCGCAGAATAATTCATAGCTGCGTAAGCGTCTGTTATATCTTTTACCTTTAAATCAATAAGTTGTTGATCGTAAGTAAACGGATCATTTGCAATGTTTCTAACTTCAGCATACAGACCACTAACATATTCAAGTGTTTCTACTTTTTTTTGTTCAAAAATTTTATTTTGCGTGTGTTTGCTAAAATCAGTTTTATATTGAGATAAAGATGCTGCAATTTCTGTTCTTGCTTGTAAATATAATTCAGGATCTATATATTTGCCATACTCAGATAAATATGCTGCTGACAAGCTATCAATACTATTATTAAATTCTTGTTGCGACAAGTTGTTTGCTACAGCTTCTTGATACAAAAACTTTGCATTTTTTGTTGTATTCGCTTTTGCATCAATAATTAAAAGGTTGCCACCTATTGCTTGCTGATATTTTTCAACCAAATTTTCAGGTGGGCCTTCACCCTTCATTTCTAAAACTTCTCTAAAACCTCTTTCTTTTATTAACTCTGAAACTTGATATCTGGTATTTTCTTGCAATTGCTCAATTTGTTGTTTTTCTCTTTTAGCCTTTTGATCCATGCCACGAGCATATAAAAAATTAGACATGCGATCTAAGCTTGAAGCTATTTGTTGAAAACCTCTAGCCTCTTCTGATATAGCAGCTTGCTGTGTCCTTCTAATTGTTGGAGCTTCTACTGCCCCACCTTGATATCTTACAAGTTTTGCCATATCTTAATTTATCCCAGTTGTGGCAGTATTACCATATCCTAAGTCTTGTTGTTTAACATAGCCTTGACCTAAAGTAGCAAATGCAGAAAGGTAAGCAGTTTGTTTTGCTCTTTTACCAGCTCGTCTATAATTATCTGCTTGGTAATCACCCATAGATTGAGACACAAGAGAACTATCAATAGCAGTAATAAAATCTTTTCTACCTTCTTTTGCAGCGTAATTTTGCAAATTTAATGCTGATCCACTCAAAGCATTAACGCCACCAGCAGCAGCTCTAGCCACAGTTGCAGCCATTACCTCTTGCATTTTTACTAGTTGTTGAACTGCTTGTTTTTTAAATTTTAAAGATTCAGATCTTGCAGCTATTTCTTCGTCTTGCGCTTTAGCTTGATAATACATATTTTCTGATTGCCCAGCTCTTACTTGAGCAAAAGCTGATACTGCTGCGAACGCCATTTGTGCCATATTAATTCCCCACGCTTAATCTATATTCTAAACCTAATAATGTCATTTTTAAAGGTGCGCTCTGCGATACTGTAATTTGACCTGTAGAACTAAACCCTAAAAAACCATGCGCTGTTTTTGTTCCTGTAAATTCTTGCACAGGAATATCTAAAACGCTTTCTCCAAAATTTCTAAATGCTATCTCTTTACTATTAATAGTCATGTTCTGTGTTTCAAACACTAAAGCATCTATTTGTATAATTCTTTTCTTAACACCTTGCACAGATCCACCAGCAAGATTTGGCTCTGCCGGCATTGTTTTAACTGTAACATCATAACTTAATCCTACCTCGAATGATGATGTTGCAGCTGAATCAAATACGACTGTATATGGTGATACACTAGGAACTAATTTATCGGCCTCCACTACGCCGTCTCTTATAACCTTCACACCTTTGTTTGCTAAATGCTCCATAGCTACATTAGCGCCTGTTGTACCAGTTGTGGCGCTATCAGTTGTAAGTGTACCATCAAATCTTTCTAAGTAATAATTATTTGCTCCGTTTACATTTCTTCTAACAATAACAAATGTTTTATCTACCTCTACACCCACAGCTTTAAATAATCCATCAGTTGTAAATTTTGATGGGGCTATAACATTTTGACTTGCTAATATTGAATAAACAGTCATTGAGCCATCATCATCATTTACTATAAACAAGCGATCTGTTTCATCAGTCGATGACGCTCTTCTAATTGCTAAGTCAATTGGCCCTTTAAGTAAATGTGAACTAAACACAGACAATGGAGCTGACCCATAACTTGCTGTAGTATCTGAAAACTGAAAACTAATTAACGATTTTCCTTGTCGTTGCACAAATATTGTTGCGCCATTTAAATCTTCAATAGGCACTCCAGGCTTGCTACCAATTCTACTTTGTGGCTTAATTAAAAAGTTTGATGGCGTAATTGGATCTGACCCTGATTGTTGAACAACAAATTCACCACCAGTTGTAAATATTTGTAAATCAACACCAGATTGTAAAAAGTGTATACTATTTAATTGGCTAGTATTTATTGTGGCCTCAACACTCTCATCATCTAACGCTGTGCCAACATCAAAATTAAAATAATCTACTACCTTAGATCCCCATATGGTATTAGGCCTAGACTTTGCTCCACCAAAATACAATCTACCTTCGTGGAATGTTGCTGACTTTGGCCAACCTCTAGTTGAACTCCAGGTGTTTTCATACCCTGTTTCTAATTCCCAATCACTGTCGTCAATATTATCCCCATTAAATAAAGGAACTTCTGCATAAACTTTTAAAGTAGAGTTATTTACTTTATCAACAATTCTTAATCTTCCAAATGGACTAACATTTATATATTGACCTATATAAGTTGAAGCACCTGACGTAAATATATTTACTGCTGAGTTACCTGAATTTTCAGCAACTATTTTAAAATTACCTGTTGTTCCATCAGGATCTAAATGATTGTGAGAGCCAACAGATGATCCAGCTGTGGTTGAAATTGTATAAGCGTGTCTTGGTATATTTGTTAAAGGTAAATTACTTATAGTCCAGCTCGTATCAGAATTTCTTACTATTCTTTTTGTTTGTAAATCTTCATGTGCTAGAATTAATGTATCAATTGCTTGAGTAAAATTTAAGTCAGGGATCATTGCGCTTGTAACACCTGTTGATGCTAAATAATCATTCCCTGAACTATTTATGTTTGTTTGCAAAACAGAATCTTTAAAAATATACATTCTGTCATTTACAAATACTAAAGTATACGAATCACTCGTTGAATACTCAAATGGAATAATTTTAAAATCAGTAAAAGAAGTGCCAAAGTTGTGAATAAACTTAAGGCCATCCCTACGCCTAACACCACCTTGAGGCTGGACTGTAACATTAGTTGCTTCCTCCAAAGCATTTTTATATTGCTGCAAATCAGTACGAGCTTTTAATAACGGATCTAATTCTCCGGAACTAAAATTAGTTTGGAATTGAACGATCTTTGTCATTCTATCCTCTTACATCAATTAATGAATAATCCTCTATAACCTGTGGCAATTGGCCTCTACTATCTATATTAACAGATTCTCTAAATAAACCGCCACGATTGTTTTCTGATGGCATGCCAAAAGCTAACCCTCTATAATAATCTGCTTTTGTTACTTGATCTGTTATAACCATTGCTAATTCTGCGGCTAGTGATGTTTTAAGTAAATGCACAAAATAATATGGCATTTTACTTTCATCTACACTAAATTGATAATCAATATATATCTCTTCAAAGTTGGTATATACTTGGTCGCCATATATTTCCCAGCCATACCTTAATGGCTTTACACCAACATTATCACTCTCAAATAATGCTCTAACACCTGAGAGCATATCTCCTGGTAATTGATAGGCATAATCCCACTCATTTATAGGATCTGTAGATAGCCGTGCTAATTGAACTTTTTTATAACTCCAGCTCCACGCATATCTTGACAATAAACTATCTCTTAAATCAGGATATAATCTATCACAAGCTTGAGCAGCGTCTGTTCCTTCAGTAAACGAACTTATTGCAGCAGCGCCCATCATTATTAAAGCGTCTGAGCAAATTGAAATATCGGTATCACCAGCAGCCATAAATCCCCTTTAGATAAACAAAAGGGTAGCTGTGAACTACCCTTATTGTTAGTTTTAATAACAAAGTTATTTTAGTCTGTATCAGTTGCTGTAATTGTAAGACCATCAGTCACATCAACAACTCCTGAAGCATTACTTGCAACATATACCCAGCTTAATGCCTGAGTACCACCAGTTGAGGTTCTAGCTAAAATTACATCACCAACTGACAGCGTATCAGCAAGATCATTAAAATAACCAGATGTGTTTACAGTAGCAATAGTATCTGTTGTTGCGTATCCATATAAGGATTGCACATCTCCAGCCTTTGATGCTCCGTAAACAGTAAAGTTTGTTTTATCGAAAGCCATATATATTCTCCTTATTCAGTACAAGAAATTTTAACAATACCTTCGTCATCAATAGCAACTGCTCCAGCACTAAACATAGAACTTACTAAGAATGATGTTTTCTCAGGTATATAATTAACCTCTGATTTTTGCGACATAGATTCTGCGTAACCCATAGAATCTTTGTGCCATGCAAAACAGCTTCTTGTACTTGGGATTGGAACACCACCTTCATCACGATCACCAATTGTTAAAATGGTAAATCCCATGAACGTGTTGATTTCGCCCCTTACAAGCGCTTTAACTGCTGCAAAATCGCTTGAAGTAGTTTCGGTTTCACTCAATAACGCATCTAAGTTATTAGCATGCATTAATAAGTATCTACCTTCTGCCGGAACGTTTTTTGTATTTAACGCTTTAGCAGCGGCTCTTAGTTTTGCAACATTCATATTTGAGCCAGCTCCACCAACACTTGTAGCAACAGTTGATGGTGATGATGCAGCATTTAATGCGTCAATACAAATCTGATCCATTCTACGAGCAATAGACTTTGATACAACTTCTACTAACTCCCTTCTCTCATCAAAGTTAATATGAGATTGATGGAATACATCAGAATATTCAGCAGCAATGTAATCTGTCATTGTTGCAGTAATCTGTGAGTAAGTAACATTTAAAGGTGTCACATCTGTCTGTGGTAATCTAACAGTTGCTGTACCTTTACCTATTTTTGGAAATTTTACTGTATTTCCTTGAACATTGGTGCGTGATCGCATAGTGCCTCTTAAAACGCTCTCACCTTGATATGCTTGCTTGACTTCTGTATCAAACAGGTCAACAAAAGCACTTGTAACATTTTGAGCCATGTTAATCTCCTGTAATTAAAAATATAAGTTTCGCAAAGCGTTAGCCATGAAAGTGGGCGCTTACTTGCAGATTATGTATCTACCACCAAGAGTTTCACTCTATAGATGGGCCTAAAAGGTTAGCCATCAATTGTAGTTATATACCTTATTGATAGCATTTTCAAGAGAATTTTTTATTATTGTTGTGATTGAAACCACTTCTTCTCTTGTTGAGATCTCCATACAGGATCACTTAACCATCTTGGATCTGATACGGCGCTCTCTAAATCATCCTTGCTCATGCCTTGATTTTCAACTGCCGGCCTCATAGGGATGTTCTCATTAGTAATAGATTGATGATATTTTAAAAAAGCATTTATAGAATCTGCGCTATTTAATGAAGCTGACAAAGCCTCTTTCTCTGCATCATTCATTGGAGCTTTGTACAGTAGTCTTTCAGCCATTGCTATTTTTTCTTTGGCGTTTTCACCAAGCTTATTCATTTCAGCTTTGTAGTCTTGCTCCTGAATATCTTGCTGCTCATTTGAAACAGCAAGGATTTTGCTTGCGAGATCTTCAAAAGCAGATTGCGAAATACCATTTTCTTTCGCCCACTCTTTGTAAATAGATAACGATTGATCATCATCAGCCAAGCCTTTCTCTTGTAAGCTAGAAACATCATACTCTTCAGGCGCTTTATGATCGCCATTTTTAAACTTCTTTTCTAATTCCCCATAGGCCTTTGCCATTTTCTCAACATCTGGCCCATCCTCATCCCAAAACTTTTCAGGATAATAATCTGGTCTTGGTATTGGTTCATCATCTGCAAACTCAACAGGATCTTCTGATTTCTTTTCAGAATCCTCATGCAGAGGAACAGGTTCTTCCTTCACATCCTCTGGTGTTTCTTCTTTTGCATTTTGTGGATTAATTAACGCTTGCTCTTCTTGAGCTTGTTCTTGCACTTGTTCTTCAGCCATTTTCACTCCTTGCTATTCTCTTCTCAATCATCCTAACAATTTCCGCCATGCCTGTTCTTACATAACCATAACTAGCATCTTCGCCAGGATTCCATGATGGTTGCTCTATTGTTATACTTCTCAAATGATTTAAAACTTTCTGCCCTTCCTGAGTTTTAAACACTTGCCCATATAATACATCTAAATCATTTAACTTGTTTGGTTTTTTGTCATCTTGGACTAAACCATCCCATCCATTGTCAATCATTGAATAGCACCTTCAACTGCCCCACCATCTGTCGCCTGTGGTGGCTGGCCTGGAGCTGCTGCTTGTTGTTGCATCTGCATCATCTGTTGCATCATAGCTTGTTGTTCTTCCGGTGAATTTAATAGGTTTTGATCCACTCCCAATCGTTCTGCAATGAACGATAATATTTTAGGAATATTTAAAGTAGTTTGACCTGTTACGCCTGTTGCATTTGCAATTTGCATATATTGAATTATATCATTTACTTCTTGCAACTTCTGAGCCTGAGCCAATGGCGATACCGGAGTAACCTTTACTTCAACTCCATTGACCTTAAGAGGCATATCAATAATGCCTTGTTGGTCTAAAACAAAGAGTATTCTGCTAACAATAGGTATCATAGTTTCATTAATTAATCTACCAAATGCAGATCCTAAGTTTGTTGCCAGCTCCCTTGTTCTTTCTGCAATCTCAGTTGCAGATCTTGCGCTCATATTATCAGGAGGCAATGTATCATCCATCAAGATTTTCTTGATATTCATTCTAAGATCATTAATAACAATTTGCGACACATTAAAATCACCAGCTCTTGGCAATGGGGTTAATGATGGCCCTTGTGGGCCACCATTTCTTGCGACACTAATAATACTACCTGGCTGTATTCTTACATTCTGCGGATTTAAAACGCCATCATCACTAGCAGTATAAACACCAGCAATTGTTAAACTTGCATTTTTTAACACCAACTCTAACGTTTTATTTAGAGTTTTTACATCACTTATTGCTGTTACAAGTGGGCCTCTACCATACACCTCTCCAGCTACTTTCATGTATCTTGAAACTATAAACGGACTTGACTTCATCTCCCTGTATACAATCTCTGTTTTTTTAGCTGGCCATATTACATGATAATGAAACCTTCCAATGTCAGGGTCGTATATAACAGCATCAACTAAATCAACTTCTTTACTTGGAGCTTGATCTATAACCTGTTGCAATTCAGTATTTATCTTAGCATCAGGAAACTCTATCATTATTGATTCTGCCTTAAGCCTTAGTTTTCTGTAGACATTATCAATGTTTCCATAACCACCTTCTTCAATAGCAACTAAGTATTGAGGAATAGCATTAAACCTTATTGGAGTTGTTTCATCTCCTGGAGTTATCATCATAACCCCTGTGCCAACAGCAAGATCTAAAAGAAACTCTCCCATTGCTAAATCAAAATTTGTTTGACGCAATGATTCAAAAACCCTAACTGTATACTTATCTAACACTTCTTGAGCTTGTAGCTTTTGCTCATCAGGAATACCTGATCCTGGCTCTAACCTAGCCCATTGTTTGTATGGTGGAAATAAACCAGCTTGCAGCCTATTGGCAAATCTTTGTGTAGCGTGAATAGCTGTAGAATCAAAAACTCTAGCCATCTTGTTTTTACCAGCAACTTTGCCTTCGTAAAATCCTGAATATAAATTTCTTTGCGGCAAAGCAAACTCGTAACAATCTTCATAAATAGAACGCCACTCATCCTTGCGTGCCTGTGCTTTTGCCTCTCTCTCCATGATACTTGTTACATTTAATTTTGGCATTATTTTTTCCTTGTTCCTTTATGTTTTTCACAAAATGCTCTAGCTGCTGCTCTATTTCTAAATCCCCATGCACGCAATGCTAATAAATAACGTGTAGGTTTACCATCTTTGTCATACTCTGCTGCTTTTATTTTGCTGAACCTACAAGCAAAAGAAACTTTTCTCCAAAAGGCATCAGAATCTTTTGATGGAGTTTTTTTAACTGGTCTTTTTAAATTTGATCCTTCTGTTCTTTTAAAATGATCTCTGCCAGCTTGATTAAGTCCCCCTTTAGGATTCTGATGTTTTTTAAGCGTCATTTAATTTATAAAAAAAATTGACCCCAAGACACAAGTGTGAGTTCTGGAGGGCGTAATCTCAAGGCCAATCTTTGTTACGTTAAAGTAGATCCACCACCAAGCTTTGTTTTTTGCTCTTGCTCGGCTACTCTTACAGGCGAAGTCAACATTCTTAAGCCACCTGTTCTTCTTGCAGCTTTTCTTGCTTGAATCTTCTTTTCTTCTTCAATCATTTGCTTCTCCACCTTTTCCTCTTCTTTTTTCTGCACCTTCTGAACAGGTTTTGGCGGTGGAGCTGGAGCTGCCGGTTTTGAAAATAGTCCACCCATATTACGATATCCTTGTCATTAAATAATAATCTTCACCTTCAGGCCCAAACTTTTTCATCTTAGATTCAACTTTAAAATGCAGCGCTTGAGCAAATTTAAAGGCAGTTTCATTTGAAACTCTAACAGCTATTTGTAATCTTTTCAAGCCAAATTCTTCAATAGAATCACTTAGCAATATCCTTGCTCCCCTTACTAATGATATCGCATTTTGCTCAATGCCATGCCCTGTAAGTAACCATGCCTCAGCAACACCTGTCCACATTGGCCTAACCCCAAAAATACATATCACCTTTCCTTTTGCTATTCCTGTCCAAGTAAGATCTTCAAGAGAATTATTAATTACATACGCTAAGTAATCAGGAATATTTTCTATGTTATCTAATTCATGTTTTCTAAAATCAATTAAATTTAAATGATTAGGCTGAAACGGCACAATCTGTTGTTGCGCTGATGTTTTTATTCTTGCTATTTGTATCACTAAAAAATCTCAAAGTCTGTGTTTGCTGTAAAAGTTTCACGTGAAACGTTTCTGTATTTTCCTCTGCGCAAGCGTGTTTGCTCACCGCCACCAAGCATTAGATACCCAAAAGCATCACCAATGTGCGAATGTTCATTTTTTACTGGTGTATCTTTGTATCTTTCTTGACCAGCTCCCATGCTTTGCCGTTTAAAAAAGTAACCACCAGATAAACTTTTGCGTAAACGTAAACAGCTTTTATCAACAATTATACCTGGCTTACCACTCACAAGCCTATTCATTGGAGATGCGCCAGCTTCTCTTCTAACTTGAAAGGCGTTAGTATCTGTTGGCTGCGCTTTAAATCCAAGAGATCTTAAATGATCAAAGGCTGTTACCTCATAAATCTCATCTCGTTTGTTACCAGCTGGGTCACCCCATATTAGTATATCATGTTTGTTATATCGCTCTGCAATCCTAGCCATCAGTTCTCTACCAAAACGCTCTAATCCCATATCAAAAGTAACAATCTCATCTATAATCCTCCATGCGCCTGTTGTTGTTCTTTGACCAAAAACCGCTGCTGGTGTTAAACCAAAGTCAACTCCTATTTGAACAGGATAATATGGGTCTAAACTTGTATCGCCACTCATAATATCGTCATCATATTCAGGCCACACCGGTCTGCCCTCTTGAACAAAGGTATATTTGCCTTCAGCATAACAGCGAATCCAGTCTAAATTTTTACCACCAAGCAACTGCTGGTAATACCCATTAGGTAAGTTTTCTTTGTTTTCTGCTTTTGTATTTTCTTTCCACCACTTTCCACCAGAAAAAATACAGCCATTTGCTTCAGGATTTTTTGGCAATTTGTTCTTGGCAACTTCAACTACACCACCTGGCTGTTTATAAAAGTTCCAGGCAAATTGACCCTTAATAGGAGTTTTCTCTGCTAAGTTATGCCACCAATGATCATTATCCGGTGGGTTTGTGTCCATCCATATACCATACCAGCTTGGCCCACCATCAGCTTTACTTGGATATCGGCCTACCCTGTGAGTAAGCCCATCAATAACAGCCTTTGGTAGTTCTCTAGCTTCGTTACACCATGCACCTGTTATCTCTAAAGATAATAATTTACGAACACTTTGTGGCGTGTCAAGCGCTAAAAATATAACTTCACAATCTATTCCAGCAGCATCTCCTCTGCTTGGTAACTTAAGATGATGTGTTATTGGTGGCTGCCACCTCATACCACCCCAGACTGCTTCAGGAAATAATTCTTGCCAGGTCTTAATTGTTGTTGTTCTTAATTCAGGATATGTATTTCTTACTACAACAAACCTAGAATATTTAATACCATCTCTAGGTGAAGGCTTTTGTTGCACAGCTCGCAACATAATTTCTGCTGCACACGCATAGGATTTGCCAGATCCAACTGGCCCAAGTATGCCACGCACAAAACCTTTACTTTGTAAAAACTTCCAAACAGTTGGGCTTTTACTAAAATTTAAATTAAGAGATGGTGTTTCACTCATTACTATGAACCTCGATTAATTTTTCTAAATAATGCTTTGCTTTTTCAAGATCAGTCACTTTGCCCTTTGATTTGTAGCGACAGATATATTTTATAATATTCCCTTCGCAAAACGGCAAATCATTTTGAATTATAAAATCCCAAACTTGGATTTTTAATTTTTTATAATGATCACCATCAATTTGCTTATTGTTGATCTCTTCCATAACAAACGCTCCAGCATTTATAACAATAATTTTTATCTCTCATGCCGGCATACTTAATTGTTGTTTGATCTATTTTACCATTACACCTTCTGCAAAACTGTTTTCCTAAAGCATTATCCAAAAACTCGTTTATATCAGCAGTAGTTGCGCTGTGTAAAAAATCAAGATCATGTCTACTCCTTCGACCCATACAGCTCCCTCATTTCATCATAGTCTAAATCATCATCAGATCCAGGCTCACGCACAAAGTTATCACAATCAGTTTGGACAAACTTTTTATGAAATGCGCAATACGTTCTTTCCAATGACTTTTCAAAGTCAAAATACTGACAGTACCAGCATTTAGCTTTCATCTACCTCAATAACCTCCGGTGATTGTAAGTTAATACCAACAATACTAGGCTTATCTTCATTCTCAGGATTATCAAGCATACCAGATGCTTTGGCCATTATGCGCAGCACAGAAACTTTATCATGCAGCTCAATGGAAACGCTGCCATCTTTTGTTACTGTTAGTTTTTTTATTGTTCTTAAAGCGTGTTCCGGTATCTCTTCAATAGGCTTTATCGTGCCATCTAAGTTTATTATATCTGTAATATTAGAAGTGCCTATAGTAATCAGCTCATTTGCCACATCTTCTTTGTGTCGAACCAAAGTTTCAGATCTTGATATTCTTCTTTGGATATTCCTGACACCACCAAATCTAGCAATAGGCGGCCTTTTACTACTCATTCTTGCCACAATCACTCACCCTTATATCACATTCTCGACATTCATAAACGTTTTCTTGTAACAATTCTAGTATTGCTCTACATTTTGGACATAACCCCATTTTGTAAGCGTAATCTAACACATTGTTGTATTCTTCGTCATTACTTATCATAAACCTTTAACTCCTCGTATGTATTATCTCTATTGTGACTTACATATTCCTCTGAAAGCAAATACTTTTTTACAGCAATCAGCTCATACGTTTTCTCAACCAACAACGGCAAACAAAATAACGCAACCAAATTCGTTGCAATTAACAGCTTGTGAAACCAATCCAATTGAATTTCACACACAGCATCAAGCATTTTATCAAACATCTCATCCCCTTAATCTTTGATTATTGTTACTTTTAAATATGGGCTACCATATACCTTGACAACATTAAGTGAGCTGACCAAGCAATCATCAACATAAACCACTTTATTGAAGGCATCCATCACAGCTTTCGCAATATTATCAACATCAGGCTTTTTTGGCGTTATTAAGTTATTTTGCGCTAATTCTCTTTTTTTCTTTGACCAAGATTTTGGAATCTCAAAGCTGGCAAAAATAACCATAGAGCATCCACAGTCTATAACATCAAGGTTTCTTCGATCCATTTCAGCTTGCGCTAAAGCTTTTAAAGAATCCTCATACTTCTTTGTCTTAGCTGGGGTAAAGACATGACCAGATCTTGTAAAACGTGGTCTGCCTTTACCAATCACTAACCCATCTCTAGTGATCTCTATTTTCATTAAAATGGCAGATCATCTTTCAATGTATCTACTGTTACCTCTTTATCGTTGTTATTCTTTTGATATGGCTCTGTATTGGCTTCAAATAAACTTAACCATACCTCACCATCCTTATTTGGAATTGGAAGCGTGTCGAGCTTTATACGAGGTGGTTTGCTATCTTTCTCAAATGCAATACCAACCCTGATCCATCTAGTCTTACCATCAGGAAGCTCTTTTGCTTGACTAACGTTATATTTCTTCATTTTTTCTCCTTTTGTTTAATTATAATATCACAGTCTAAATACTCCGCTATAGTTTCTAGCTTGGTTATAGCAGTAGATCCTTTCTTTCTCCAGGAAACAATCGTTTCCCTTGTAATACCTGTCCACTCAGATACAGCGTGATCTGTCTTTCTTTTCTTCGCCATCATGTCAAAAAGTTGGTCTAAAACTTTCAATTGGAAATCCTGGAAAATATTTTTTTGGGGTACACATACAGCCGGCCGACCCCCAGAGGGGCGCATATGCGTGTTAAAAAATAGCTCGCATGTGCCTGTGTGCCTTTATAATTGGGGCTTGGGCTTGTGTTCTGTTTGCAAATGTTCATTTGTAAATGGATCATGGCATACCTTTTACAGCTTTTTTAATTAGCCCTTTAAATCTCATGCCAGTTCCATTGTCAATGTAGGCTTTAATAATGCTATTAAAATAGCCAATGGCGACTGGGTATTCGATCTGCTGTTCCTTGCAGTGTTTTACATGGTATTCTATTAACTGCTTAAACTTATCAGATCCATAACCACAATTAATCCATTCATTAATTACCCTGTCATCTTTAGAATTAACAAAACGAGAAAGCCCAAAATTGTCAGCACCTTTACAAAAAAGCTTTTTTATTTTTTCTATTTCATCTCTATTATTGTTATATATGTTGTTATATGTTCCGTTCTGTGAAACCTCTGATGTAGCATGGTATGAAACCTCTGATGTTGCACACCCTGAAACATCTGATGTTGACACGCTATTTGCCGGCGCTACATCTGACGTTGACAACTTATGCTCTCTCTCGGCCAAGTCCATTTGTTGTTTAGCTGTCAATGTTTCCCTTGCTTTCTCAACTGTTTTAATTTTTTTATCGTATATTACTTTTAAAGTATTGGTGGTTTGTTTCTTAAATTGTTTCCTAGCATAAACAATGTAACCTAACTTCATAAGCTTTTTAATTTGTCTGTTGATGCTTTGCCTTGACCGGTTTAAATCTTTGGCTAATCTTTCCTGACTTACAAACGTGCGCCCAAGCTCATCACAATAGGAACACAAAGCACATAACACACTAAGGGCGAATGTTCCCTGCACTTCCTTGTCCCTAATAGCTCTGATTGGCACTATTGAATAGTGGCGCAGATCTGTGTTTTTTATGGTGTCAGGTTTCAATGCTTCTATTTAACCAGCTATTAATTTTGTGCTGCTGTTTTATTTCATTGTTAAAAGTTTCTTTCAAGGCCTGAACAATTATATTGGCTTGGCTTGTGTTCTGCTCTTTGGCTCTTGCTAGTATCTTATTTTTTAAAGGCTCAGGAATTCTTAAAATAAATGTCTTTAAATTCTTTTCCTTTTGGCGTGTTGCTGTCATTTGTAAACTTTCTTAATTTAATTGTTATATAACTATTGACTTTATTATATAACTATAAGATAATCAAGTTATCAACAATGAATAAGAGGGCAATACAAATGGACTTAATAATCTGCTTTTTAATACTTACAGCCTTTATGGCTTCAATTATAGCGCCTGTTGCGTACCTTGTCGCAATAGACTTTAAACAATCAACAAAGGGAGGCAATTAACATGGAATTAACATTAGATAAATACAGCAAAGAAGCTTTGCGACTGCTTGATCAATTAATACTTAGGAACTACAACGAGGCCGAGAAACTAAGCCAAACAAGCAAAGAAAAAAGCGAAGAAACTATAAGCAATTTACACACATTTAATCACAGACTTTACTATATAAAAGTAGAATTATTAGACATGATGAAAAACAACAAAGGAGGTAATTAATATGTTTTATTTTACTTTCATGTTTTCAGGTTTAACAATTATTATGATGGCCTTTTTGGCCTTGATCTTTTCGCCATTAGCTGTTGGGCTATTTGGTGGGGTCATGTTTGGTTTTATTATAAATGAATTAATCAACTTACAAGGAGTATAAATATGTTAGAAACATTCACGGAGTTAGACAACTACCTAGATAAATTAAATGCAACACTAGACCAAGAAGAAAAACAGCTTCATAAATATCTAGTTAAAAATCATTTTGTACAGTCTGCAAGATATCCAAAAAATGGAAGCGGCCAAAGCTTACGGCCATATTATAACAATCAAATAAAAGCATTTATTAAACATGTTTTATTATATGGCTTCAGAGGCTCTAAGTTTGAAGAAGGCGACCAGCTTTTAATTAGGTGGAACAGCTCCCATTATTGCCCACAAATTTATAAAAAGCATAACGGCTCAGGAGCTGAAAGCGACTTAAAAAACTTTGACAGTAATATTGAAATGCTTAGTTATATTGAAGGTTATAACCACGCCGCCCATGATGTTGGGAAGCTTTGCTGGTGTCGTAATGGGTAAATTTAAACAACTGGAGGCAATACAAATGGAAGCAATGGAAAAATTAAAAACGTTTACATGTACCATTAAAATAAATTTTAATAATAATCAAATAAAAGCGCACAACAAGGAAGAATATTTAAACATCCTGAAAGAGCAATTTTTAGACGATTACGGCATTTTTTTACAAGATGACGAAATTTATAATTTAACTGTTAAATAAT
>ERZ869936.825-NODE-825-length-25919-cov-6.200201_pt1 | contig 25919 bp, 24 predicted proteins | sample MGYA00520876_ERZ869936 | MGnify/ENA primary metagenome ERZ869936 (study PRJEB32218, sample SAMN09650985) | biofilter metagenome | isolation source: enrty point of leading RO module | place: Saudi Arabia: Thuwal, RO plant located on Red Sea | collected 2016-02-17 ... | reverse complement strand
ATGCCATGAAGTGGATTGTTGTTTTCATATTAGCTAGTTGTTCGTTGGTTTATAGTCAACCCAAAAAAACGTTTGAATTAGTATCAAAAATGGATGGCATTCATTTTTTAGATAATAACGATACAACAAATATTTGGGGGTACTCATTTTACAATAGTGAAGGCACACCAAAACCAAAGCTTCCTTCACCTACTTTAGTTGTGAATGAAGGCGACTCTGTTCATATTATTATGTACAATACTTCAGGTGAAGGGCATACTATTCATATGCACGGGTTAGATGCAGATCAAGCAAATGACGGAGTACCACATTTGTCTTATTTTGTATCGCCTCATGTAGACACAGGTAATTATAGATTTGTAGCAAAGCATGCAGGTAATTATATGTATCACTGTCATGTAACATCTACTCTGCATGTTACTATGGGTATGTATGGAGTGTTTATAGTAAAAGCTCAAGGTGGAGTAAATCAAGTTTATACCGGAGGCCCGACTTATACCAAAGAATATATTTACTTCTCTTCTGATATGCAAAAATCATGGAACGATGATTACATGAGTATTGGTCCATTTAATAAATATAAGCCAGATAGGTTTTTAATAAATGGCATTGAAAAAAATCAACTTTTTCAAGATTCTTCTCAAGTAATACAGGCTCAAGCCGGAGATACAGTTTTATTGCGATTAATAAATCTAGGATACTCGGCTGTTAAATATGAATTTCCCTCTCAATTAAATGCTACATTTTTTACAAATGATGGGAGGATCTTAAACCCGACAGAAAAGTCAGATACGCTGACATTATTCCCGGGAGAAAGAACAAGCGCGCTGCTCTACTTTAACTCATCTTATAGCGGATACATTAAAGTACATTATCATAGCTTGTATCAAATGAAAGGCATTGGTTTTAATGAAATAGGAATAAACCTTTTTTCTCCTTCATCAATTAACGAACAAATTATTTCTACCAATAATTTTAAGGTTTTTCCTAACCCAACATCCGGTATTATCAACATAAATTTTCAAATAGATGGTAACGAAAAAATTAACATTGAAGCCGTTTTGTTTGATGTTTCAGGCAAATTAGTTAAAACTGACAGGCTTTTTCATCAAAAGGAAAGTCTAGATTACTCTAATCTCACTAAAGGAGTGTATATATTAAAATTAACAGGTAGGAATTTTTCGGAAACGCTAAAAATTATAAAAAACTAGCGGTAATCTTTTTCTTCATCAATCATTGCTTTTTGGTAGTCAGGGGGAGTTTTAAGCTCTTCATAGTTTTCTGGAAAATGTCTTTTCAAAAATACTGCTTTATATAGCTCATAGTTCATACTATCCCAGTGAATTAAAGTTATTCGATACTGCCATGTTTGAAATATGTTTAAACTAATAAAAAATAGGATAGCAATTGCAGATATAAACTTAATGATATACTGCTTTTTTATTTCAAATATCTTTTCAAAACATAGGCATAAAGGAATAGCTAAAAGCCCATAAAAATCAATAAAGGTTCTCATTCCAAAACTTCCTCCATACCACCAACACCACCAACTTAAAATAACATAAATGCTTATCGATAAATAAGCCGGAATAAGAAAAGCATACTCTCTAACTCTTCTTAACCAATAAAGACCGATCAAGCTGAAAATCATAATAGGAGTGTAAATAAGCCAGCCTTTTCTAAATCCAAAAAATCCGGGAAGAAGCTTTGGGTTTAAAAAGTGAAAGCCCTCATCGGTATATGACCAGTAAATAAAACTTCCGGTTACTATTTTCCAATAAATTAGTTGAGGTATAAGCGGTATAATAAATATTATTGCTATTACTAAAACATGCACCATGTTCCTTCCTATAATTCTAAGTTTAATGAGAAGTGTTTTATAGTTGTATACGTTATAAAGTATTGGAACTACAGCAAAAAGTAAATTAGTAGGCCTTACTACAGTTGCTAATCCTATGCAAAATCCAATAATTATGGAGTAAATAAATTTTGGCTTTTCATGCCACTTAATGGTTGCATATAAAAGTAAAATCAATAGAAAAAAATTGTAGGCATGAGACATTGGTCCCCATGCGGTCACATAAAAAAACAAATTAGTTCCAAATGCCAAAACCAGTAATGATAAAGCTGTTATCTTTTCACTGAAATAATTGAGTAGAATTTTCCGAAGCAGTAAAATACCTATGAAGGCATAAAAAAAAGCACTTAAGCAGATTAATATTTCATAAGGTAGAGAATATCCGTTAGCAGGGTAGGAAGAGTTTTTTGCTATAAAGTGTGCAACTCCAAAAAAAGGAGAATACATTAATGATAAACCTAGACTCATTTTTGGATGTCTAAATCCTTCCGGAGAAGTGAGTATCCATATTTTACTTTTTACATATTCATCAGAGAGAGTATCAATAAAATTAAAATGAGGGTCATCGTATATAAATGTTGCCGGTAAGTATGAGTAGTAAGAAATAACGTCAGAAACAATAGTGCCATTTCCATTCCATGGTTTAATATTATTCATGTGGTAAAACCAACCGATTAGAATAATAATAACACCTATTTTACTAGGGCTAATATTTATTTTGTTTAATACCATAGATGTCAAATTTCTCAATTTTAACTTTATCATTTCCACTAACTAACCAAATATAAACGCTAACCTTTAAATCTGTTTTTTCAAACTGTGGTAAATTAATTGTGTGAGTTTCACGGAACGAATTAGTTAATCTTTTTGGAATACTCATTCCTCTATATGCAATTAAGTTGCCTTTACTATCAGAAAGACTAAAAACAATATTTAATTCAGAGTCGATTGATTGTGAAAAACTATTTCCTTCTGTCTTAAATAACAATTTACTGTATTCTTTGACTTCTAAATAATTAAAATCTATAGCTGATGTATAGTTGTTAGATAAGTCTAATATACTATTAGTATTTATGGACTTAATTTTAGTTGTATCAAACGACTCAAAATATGATTTACTTTGTGATGACTTCTTTTCAAAAACCACAATATCATAATCATTAAAATCAACACCATTTGAATTGTGTATAGTTGTGTGTGCAGAATAAACCGGGTTTAATGAATCGCAAACGATTAATTTTTCCAAGAGAACTTCTCTTTCATTTCCGAATTGGCTATCCCAAATTAAAAGGGCATTATCGCTTATATTAACAGAAGAATTTAAGTCAAACAATTCTTTTGCTTCTGAGTGATTATGTGGGTTTTTATTCAATAGAAAACAAGAAAACTGATCAAAATAGTAAATCTTTTTGTAGTTGATTTTTTTAATCCATTCACACGTATTTGACATAAGCTTTTGCTGTGGAGTTTGCTCTATTGGAAATTCTTTAATGTAAAAAGGATAATATAAAACTATAAAGCTCACTAAAATCAGCACAAATATGCGAAAAGGCATATTTTTTAATGTTAAAAAATCCATTGTACGAGCTGCCAATATTGCAAAAAAGGGAGTTATACAAGCCATAACCCTTGTTAATCCATAAGACCCACCCTTTCCAAGCCACCACATAAAAACATGGGCAAAGAAAAAAGTTAAGGCAGGTAGAAATAAAAATGATATTTCTTTCCAAATGAATTGGTCAGAGAAGTTGTTGTAAACTCTATAAAAAAGATATAGAACATAAGTCAAGAATAGAACAATTAATGGAACACCAAAAAACAAGGGAGCTTCTTTAAAGTAATGTAAAATACTTCCGGAACCATAAGGATTTTCTTCACCCAAATATGGGGTTTCAGTAATTACCCAAAAAATATCTTTTCCCAAAAAATAACCAAGTAACGTCATAAATATTATTGACCAGAAAAACCATAATGATGTTAAATACTCTTTTTTGAAAAGAAAATAACTTATAAAAATAGGTGCAATAAAAATACTTTCCGTCCTGGCAAAAAAGCATAATGAAAAAACTGAAGCGCCAAGCCAAAATTTAGTTTTGAGAAAAAGATAAACAGATAAAACAAGTAAAAAAGCAAAAGTAATCTCTGTTAATCCACTTATGCTTACCCTCAGAAAAATAGGTGTAAACAATATAAAAGGGTAAATAAGGAATGAGTATTTTATTTGTAAATGTTTCCCAATTAAAACTCCAATAAATGCGGTATGAGTTGCTAATAAAATATTATAAAATACCAATCCTTCAAAACCGAATTGACTAAAAATTGAACTAAAAAAAGTAAAAGTTGGTTTACCCCAATGGTCTAGAAATAGGTATGGATTTTCAAAGCTATATCTTGAGATAAAAAAATGACTTATTGAGTCAGCACCACCTTCAAAACTACCAGAAATAGAATAAATTATCCATAGGAATACAATTGAAATAGGAACTAAAAAATAGATTCCTAAATTGTTATTTATTTTACTTATGTTAGAAAAGTTAGCGATAAAGAGTAATACTTTGTAAATTAATTGCGTAAATAACCTAAATTAGACGCATAAAATAAAACCTATGGCAAAAAAAACTGTAATAGGAAGAAAAGATAAAGTTGATTTTCCTGATTTCGGGCTTTTTAATGTTCCCGCAAAGGTGGACACCGGAGCTTATACTTCCAGCATTCATTGTAGTTATGCGGAAGTGGAAGTTTTAAATAAGAAAAAAGTGCTTACAATTATTTTATTAGACCCTAAACACTCGTTATATACAGGAAAGAAATATGTATTTACCGAGTTTAAAAAGAAGAAAATTAGGGTGGCAAACGGAGAAAGTGAAATCAGATATATTATAAAAACTCATCTACAAATGTTTGGTAAAGTTTATCCTACCGAAGTTTCATTAGCAAAGAGACGAGAAATGAAATTTCCGGTGTTGATTGGCAGAAAAGCATTAGCCGGTAAATTTATAGTTGACCCGGGTAAATACGACCTTTCATTTAAGCACAAAAAAATCACCCAAAATCCATTAACCTATTTACCATAAATGAAAATAGTTGTATTATCCAGAGGGAGTAAACTCTATTCTACAAAAAGATTAGTTGAAGAAGGCGAAAAAGCCGGACATAATATTAACGTTATTGACCACCTAAACTGCAACATAATAATTGAGCAGAGAAAGCCATCTGTTCATTACAAAGGAGAAGAAGTAAGTGGCGTAGATGCCATAATTCCAAGAATAGGAGCTTCTGTTACATTTTATGGAACTGCAGTTGTTCGTCAGTTTGAAATGATGAAAGTTTTTTCTACAACAGAATCACAGGCATTAGTTCGTTCAAGAGATAAGCTAAGAAGCTTACAAATTTTATCAAGAGCAGGATTGGGTTTACCCAAAACAGTGTTTACCAATTATTCTAAAAATGTAGATGATGTTTTGAAGTCGATTGGCGGAGCACCATGTATAATAAAACTTCTGGAAGGAACGCAAGGTCTGGGAGTTGTATTGGCTGAAACAGAAAACGCAGCCAAATCTGTTATTGAGGCATTTAATGGATTACAAGCCAGGATTATAGTACAAGAATATATAAAAGAAGCCAAAGGAGCAGATATACGAGCTTTTGTGGTTGACGGAAAAGTGGTAGGAGCCATGAAACGCCAGGCAAAAGATGGTGAGTTTCGTTCTAACCTACACAGAGGCGGCACATCAAATGTAATACAGTTGTCTTCAGATGAAGAAGAGGCCGCCATTGAAGCTGCTAGAGCGATGAAGTTGGATGTTGCGGGTGTAGATATGCTTCAGTCTGCCAGAGGACCGTTAATCCTAGAAGTTAATTCTTCTCCTGGTTTAGAAGGGATTGAGCGTGCCACCGGAAATAACATTGCCGGAGAAATTATCAAGTTTGTAGAACGAAGTGTTCAAAAATAAAACTCAGTTTCTGTGAAAATATTAGGGCAAGAAATACCTTTTAATAAAAAATCGGTAATAGAGCTGGAGGTTGCTAAACTTCATACAGGAACAAGTATCTCTATTCCTATTGTGGTTTATAGAGCCAAAAAGAAAGGCCCAACCCTACTTTTGATTTCCGGAATTCATGGCGATGAGCTTAACGGAATTGAAATCATAAGAAGGATAAACGCTAAAAAACTGTATAAAGTTGAAAGCGGAACATTAATTACTATTCCTGTAATCAATGCATTTGGTTTTTTAAATTTAAGTCGTTCTTTTCCTGACGGTAAAGATTTAAACAGAATGTTTCCCGGTTCTTTGAAAGGTTCTTTAGCCAGCAGACTTGCTTATAGAATTACCAATGAAATTTTACCTTCTGTCGATTACGCTATTGACTTTCATACCGGTGGGGCACAGCGTTCTAACCACCCTCAAATAAGATGTGTTTTTAAAGATGAACGAGCCCTTGAGTTAGCTAAAGTATTTAATGCAAAGTTTATTATAGACTCTCCTTTTAGAAATAGCTCTTTCAGAAAAACTGCACACGAAATGAAAAAATGCATGCTTTTATTTGAAGGAGGAAAATCATTAATGCTAAAACCTAATGCAGTGAAAGATGGTTTTGCAGGCACCTTAAAAGTAATGAAACATTTGGGTATGATTACTAAATTACCGGACGATATAGAGCTTAAAAAAAATGAAAGCATCTTGTTAAATGATTCAAAGTGGGTAAGAGCCTCTAATTCAGGAATGTTTATCTCTTTTACGATTAATGGTAGCTACGTTGAAAAAGGAAAAACTATTGGGCAAATTTCTGACCCTTATGGTTTTGTGGAGCGAAAAATTAAAGCACCAATATCGGGCTATGTTTTTTGCGTGAACACAGCACCTGTAGTTAATAAGGGAGACGCTTTGTTTAATATTGGGTTTTAGAGTAAATAATTCAAAAGAGAAGCTATTTTGAACAGCTTCTCTTTTGAATTAATGTTGTTGTAACTACTTGATAAATACTTTCCCCGTCATAATTTCTCCGGTTTTAACTTGAACGGTATAAAAATATACTCCGGAATGCATCAAAGAAGAGTTTATTGAAATACTGTTACTTCCCGAATGTTCAATTTTTTGAATTAGCTTTCCTGTTATATCAACTATTAATATTGAGGTAATATGACTTGTCGCAGAAATAGTAATAAAATCTCTAGCAGGATTTGGAAACACTTTAATATTAGCTTTCTCAATTTCTTTTATCGAAGTAGATGTGCAGTTACTTGAAACTCCAGAGCAAGGCGAAGCTTGACAATAAGTTATAGAAGAACCAATAGTGCCAACATTTTGGTCACATATAGTAGTAGTAGCATCACAAATATCCATTGTTCCATTAATAGAAGAAGAGTTAATAAAACAATTTGCTATGCACATTTTTCCATTACCAACCATTGCGGCTGAGTTGGTAAAATTATTACATTTAATTTCTCCATTATTTGTTACCGTACCACTAGTATTAATTGTTCCGGCATCTAACTTCCCATTATTATCATTATAAAAATCATCAGACTGATGCATGTCGCCAAAAACTTTAATGTCACCGTTATTGTATAAGATGCCTGATGTGATAAAAGTGCCAGTTGAAGTATATCCTAAATTATGAAAACCATCTCCGGAACCCAAAGTTAAAGTATCTGTGCTGTTAGTTGCAAAGAGGCATGCATTTGTTTTAATTACTACGCAATCGGGTAGCATAAATAAATGACCTGAATAAGAAACCTGATGATTAATTTCAGCCCTGGAGTCATTGGGCGTTGGAACACCATTAGGTGACCAAACGGTAGGGTCATTCCAAGCCCCATTTTTTGTTGATGTTCGTACTGTTTGGGAGTTTAAGTTTGTACTGAAAGCTGCTATTGCAATAAGAAGTATTATTTTTTTCATATTCAAAAGTTTAAAAATTTAACACTTCTTTAACAATTCCCATGCCAAAAGCTAAAAAGCTCAACAACAACCACCACCATCATAAAAATAGGTGGAATCAGTAATGTAAATGTCTTTTTCTCCGGTTGATTTTAATGCGGCTGCAGTTTTATCACAAACCGATAAAGGAGTATTTTGCATTAAAATATGTCCTTTGTTGTCATCAAAACATTCTTCATTGCCAAAATAGATAGCTGTTTTACCTGTAAAAACGCATGGTCCGTCAGAAGGCATTGGGTCTTTAATGGCGCAAACTTCAACGCTTTCAATAAATATTAATTCATTACAATCGTAATGGTTAGGAGACAGAATTCGATATGGTCTTTTAGCTCTGATTTCAACTGTACCGAAACCAACATCCGTTATCATTTTTACATATTCCCGTAAAGGTAGAGAGCCACTAATGCACAAAGCTCTTAATCGTTCGTCATTTTTAAGGTTTTCGGGCATAACTTGCTCACAAGTTGGGTCGCTCATAATTAACCTACCATTGGGTTTTAAAACCCTGTACATCTCACTTAGTGCTTTTTTTAAATCTTCATGTGTGAAGATGTTGAATAAGCAATTTTGAGCGGCTACATCAATGCTATTGTCTTCAACAGGTAAACTAAGTGCATCGCCTTTTCTTAGGTCAACAAATTCAGATTTAAACCAAGGGTTTAATTTTTCTGCTTCAAGGAAGTTTTTAGCGCTTGCTTCAATCATTTCATCAACTACATCAACTCCAACAACTCCTCCTTTATTTCTGTTAAAGTATGCAAATTGCAAAAGCTCCATTCCTCCACCTACACCTACATATAGAATTTTTGGATTGTTAACTAAATCTCTTGGATTTACCGTACTCCCACATCCATAGTTCATTTCCAACATAATTTTTGGAATGTCTAAACCCGGTAGCTGCCATATTGGTGTGGTTGTACAACAAAGACCAACATCCGGTTTTTCGGCTGCTTCTTTATATACGTTTTTAGTAGTTTCTAAATAAGTTTTCATGTATCAATTAATAGTGAGTTAATATAATTATTTTGCTACTTCACCGCCACAACTTGAACCAGCTCCTGCTGTACATCCAAAGCAATGTTGGTTGATGATAATATTTCGTTCAACTAGTTTTTTGTCATTAAAATCCTTTAAATGCTGAGGAGTACTTCCTGAAAACTTTAAATCTAGCATTTGATTAAAATCACAATCGTAAAGATAGCCATCCCAGCTTACAGAAATGGTATTTCTGCACATAACGCCTAATGCAGCAGCCGGATTGAAAGCATTTACTAATTCGGTTAAATAATCCTCATAATTATCACTTACTATTAAATATTCTAAGAATCGGCTAACAGGAATATTGGTAATCGCAAAAAGAGAGTTGAATTCTATGTCCCAACCTTCTCTTAGTTTTTTCTTAAATTCTTTTTCCAATCCTTCTTGACTAGCGGGTAAAAAGGCTCCTGTGGGATTATAAACTAAATTCAGAATTAATCCACTTCCTTCTTTTCCATAGCCCACATCATTTAGCATTTTTAATGCTTTAATAGACTTTTCAAAAACACCTTCTCCTCTTTGTGAGTCGGTTCTTTTTGCAGAAAAATAGGGTAGTGAAGAAACTACTTCTACCTTATGTTTCTTAAAGAATTCTGGCAAGTCGTTGTATTTTGGATTTGCAACTATAATAGTTAAGTTACATCTCACAATAATTTTTCTACCCAGTTTAGAAATTTCTTCTACAAACCATCTAAAGTCGGGATTCATTTCCGGTGCTCCACCGGTTAAATCAACCGTGTGAACAGTTGAGTTTTTTATAGCATCTAGACACAACTGCATGGTTTCTTTAGTCATTATTTCCTTTCTATCAGGTCCCGCATCTACATGACAGTGCTTACAAACCTGGTTGCACATTTTGCCCACATTCACTTGAAAAATATCAAGTTGTGTTGGTTTTAAAGGAAACAAATCTATTTGCTGTAATTTTTCAGTAAAAGATTTTACTCCCACAGATTGATTATCGCTAAGTATTCTAATCTGTTCTTTGGGGTTAGAAAGGTCGCTTTGTCTTGAGGCTAATGATTTTGTCGCTAAAGCCATAATTACATACTAATGTCTTTTACTTTGTTCATCATTTGTACACCATGAACTAAAGTGGCACCACTTTGAATCGCTGCACCCACATGAACTGCTTCCATCATTTGTTCTTCGTCACAACCCTTTTTGATGCAATCTTTTGAATAAGCGTCAATGCAATATGGGCAATGAACCACATGTGAAACAGCTAAGGCTATTAATGCTTTTTCTCTTTCGGTTAAAGCCCCTTCTTTAAAAACAGAAGCATAATAATCAAAATATTTTTCACCTAACTCTTTTTGCCATTCGGTAATTTCACCAAATTTCTTTAAATCTTCGTCTATGTAATAAGGTTTTGACATTTTATAGTATTTTAAGTTTATCTACCTACGGTAATCAACTTTAATTGGATTTCCAAATATAGACTATTTTTATCTTCCAATTTTTAGAGGTACAAGTAGTTTTTTAGTTCTAACTTTACAAACAATCTATTGGATAATATAGTTTTAATATCTATAATTTTACTTTTAATTGCTTCACTGTACTCATCAGTTGGGCATGGAGGAGCAAGCGGTTATTTAGCTGTTTTTTCTTTAATTGGAATTCAAGCAACTTTACTCAAGCCACTAGCATTAAGTATGAACTTAGTGGTAGCCGGCATTTCCTTTTATCTTTTTTTTAGGGCAGGTTTTTTTAAACTCAGACTATTAACTCCTTTTATTGTTAGCTCTATTCCTTTTGCTTTTTTAGGAGGATATTTAGGTTTAGATGAATGGTTGTATAAAATTTTGTTAGGTTGTTTTTTGTTATTAAGCGCTGTCAAGTTTTTATTTTTCACAAGCGAAAAAGAGGTAAGTAAGTCAGATAAAAAAAGCAATCTATTCTTAGCATTATTTATAGGAGCCGTTATTGGTTTTTTTTCAGGTCTTATAGGAATAGGCGGTGGTATAATTCTCTCACCTATTATTTTATGGCTGGGTTGGGCCGATGCTAAACAAACAGCTACAACATCAGCGGCTTTTATATGGATAAATTCTTTATTCGGTTTAGTTGGTTTCTTTACCGGAGAAACAAAAGTATTAGTAATTGATCTGATTGAATTTCTACCATTTATTGTAGCTATTGTTTTAGGTGGGTTTATTGGTTCTTATTTTGGAAGCATAAAATTTTCAAAACGAGTGGTGTTTAATTTATTGTCTGTTGTATTGTTAGTAGCAGGAATAAAAATGTTGTTTTTTTGATTACAGAGGCTTACATATTAGCGGGTGGAAAAAGCTCTAGAATGGGCGAAGATAAAGCTACAATGGTTTTTAAAGGAAAACCTATGATTCAATGGACTATTGATTCCTTATCTCAACTATCCCTGGAGATTAAAATTTCCTCATCTAATCCTTCACATGAAAAATTTGGGCTTGAAGTAGTAAATGACCGGCATCAAAATATAGGGCCAATTGGAGCCATATATTCATGCTTACAAGATGCTAAATCTGATAGCGTTTTAATTACTTGCTGTGATTATCCTTTATTGAATACTGCTTTTTATCAAGCTTTAATGATGGCATATAATAATGAAGAAGTTTTTATCGCTACATCAAACTTTAAAGCTCATCCATTGATTGGAGTATATAGTCAGTCTTGCCTGCCGGTTATTGAAAAAAACATTTCTGAAGGACAATACAAGGTGATGGAAAGTGTAAAAAAATGTAATTTTAGAGAGTTTAATGCAGATGGTTTTGAACCACTTCTAAAAAATATAAACGAAAAACTAGATATTCATTGAAAATTACCGTAAAATATTTTGGTGTGCTTGCAGAAAAAATGAACCGTAGTTCTGATGTGGTAAATATTGAAGAAGGAACTTTGCTGAGTGAATTTTTAAATAGATGGGAAAATAGTTTTGATGTGAAATTTAAAGTAGCTGTAAATCATAAATTTATTGAAGAAAAAGCATTGGAGGAAAATGATGAAATAGCGTTTTTACCTCCTTTTTCCGGTGGATGATGGGTGAGATTAAATTCATACAAGGAGCTATTACGGCTACCCATATTAGTGAGCTATATGAGGCTGATGCACATAATAATACGGGAGCTCAAATTTTGTTTACAGGAAAAGTAAGACCTGATGTTATCAATGGTGAAAAAGTTTCTGCTATTGAATTTACTGCTTATGAACCAATGGTAGAAGAACAGTTTAAGTTAATTGTTGAAGAGATTAAAAGTGAGTTTGATGTACTTTCCATTTTTCTTTTTCATAGTTTAGGCAATATAAAAGCAAATGAATTGTGCATGGCTGTTTTTGTGAGCAGTGCTCATAGAGAAACTGCCTACAAAGCCAGTAAACAATTAGTTGAAAAAATTAAAACTGATTTACCTATTTGGGGGAAGGAAATTTTTGAAACAGGTGAACATCAGTGGAAAGTAAATAAAATATAATGGTAGATATTACACTAAAAACAAATACATTAAGAACAGCAATTGCGCAAGCTGTAGTGAAGGTGGGCAGTGAAGAAACTATTGTAGCGATTAAACAAGGTAAAGTTCCTAAAGGAAATGTTTTTGAAATGAGCAAAGCTGCCGGTTTGTTAGGGATTAAAAAAACACCTCAAATTTTACCTGATTGTCACCCAATTCCCATAGAGCATGCCGCTATTGAATATGAAATAGACAAACTAACTATAATTATTAAAGTACTGGTTAAAACTATTTACAAAACCGGAGTAGAGGTTGAAGCCATGCATGGAGCTTCTGTTGTTGCATTAAATATGTATGATATGCTTAAACCCATTGATAAAAATGTTAGCATCTCAGAAATAAAATTGTTGGAAAAAAATGGAGGAAAGTCAGATTTTAAAGATGATTTTTTACAAGAGTTAACAGCTTCTATTTTAGTTGTTTCATCAAAAATTGTTTCCGGCCAAAGAGAAGATAAAGTAACGCCATTAGTGGAAAAGAAATTATATGATTTAGGAATTTCGATTTCAAACAAGAGCCTTGTAAATGATGATAAAATTGAAATTGAAAATGCTATTAATACGCTAAAAGAGAGTGCAAACATCATTATTGTTTGTGGCGGAACAGGCGTAAGCAAATCTGATATTACTCCGGATGTAGTTAAAGGCATGCTTACAATGGATATACCCGGAATAATGGAACAGTCCAGAAGTTTTGGACAAAATCTAATGCCTTATTCTATGCTTTCTAGAGGAGTAGCGGGCTTAATAAACAACACATTAATTATTACATTACCAGGCTCAATAGGCGGTGTTAAGGAAAGTATGCAGGCTCTTTTTCCTCATTGCTTTCATATTTTTAAATCAATACCAAAGTAGTGATTGTAGATAGCTTTGATAGAAAACATACTTATTTACGTATATCATTAATTGATAAATGTAATATGCGTTGCACTTACTGTATGCCGCATGAAAACATGAAATTCTTACCTCAAAAAAACTTAATGTCTGCCAATGAAATTTTTGAACTAGCGAAAACCTTTGTTGGGGTGGGAGTTACTAAAATTCGTTTAACGGGAGGAGAGCCTTTACTGAGACAAGATTTTAATTCAATTTTAGACCGACTTTCTTCTTTAAACACTAAATTATCTGTTACAACAAATGGTTTTTTTGTGGACAGGTATATTGACTCATTAATGAAGTCAGATGTTAGTGTCAATCTTAGTATAGATACTCTGGATGAAAAGCTTTTTAATTCTATTACGGGTAGAAACTACTTTGAAAAGGTAAAACAAAACATCAACCTGTTATTAAAAAATGAAGTGCCGTTAAAATTAAATATGGTATTAATTAAAGGGCTTAATGAACATGAAATTTTACCTTTTGTTGAGTTAACTTTAAAGTATAATGTTGACTGTAGATTTATTGAATTTATGCCATTTAAAGACAATCAATGGGATTATTCCAAAACAGTTTCTGAAAAAGAAATTCTCGAAAAAATATCGAAGAGTTATAATTACGAAAAGCTTAAAGATGCTATCGATTCTACCTCTCACAATTATAAAATAGTTAATTCAAAGGGAAGTTTTGGAATCATAAGCACAATTACAAAACCATTTTGTAGCGGATGTAATAGAATTAGAATTACCGCTGACGGTAAATTAAAGAATTGTCTTTTCGACCAAAAAGAAAAGGATATACTAAGTGTATTAAGAAATGGTGGAGACTTAACGCTATTTATTAAAGAGGCATTTATTAATAAAGCCTTTTCCAGAGGAGGATTGGTTGATTTCAAAGAAAATTCTGCTCAAAAAGAATATCAAAAAAACCGACCAATGATTAGTATTGGCGGATAGTTTGTTTTTCTTTATAAAGAACCCAAATCATAACTGTAAAAAGTAAAATGTATTCTACTGACACCAGAATTAGGTTCTGAGAGTATTCTTCTTCTGAATAGGCTCTGTAACTGAGCACCACTAAAAACGACCATGCTATTGCAATCCATTGATATCTTGTAAAAACTGCAAAAAATAGTAGCGTAGATAAATACCAAGGATGAACAGTTGTGGCCATTAATAAATAAAGCATAAAGGCAAAAAAGCAAGCAGTTAGAAAGCTTTTGTCTGAATTCTTTTTGTAAAAAAATAAGATTGAAATTATACCTAAAAAGGTGACGATTGCCATAACCGGCCCAATAAATTGAATAGTATTCCAACCTTTTATCCAGTAACCTATTTCTCTTACCAAAAAGTAAATGCTGGCATTAAATTCAAAAGACTGAAAGTATAAATCGATACTCGAAAAAAAGTTACTAATTAGTTCATTAGATAGAAATGGAAGAAACAGAAGAATACAACCTAGTATAGTAAAAGTATAATGGTATAATGATTTTTTCACTCCAATCATCTTGATTAAAACCGGAAGAAATATCAATGGGATGAGCTTTGTTCCAATTGCCAACGTCCAAAATAAAGAGGAGAGAAGTAGTTTGTTTTTAATTAGAAAATAAATTGCTGTGATAAGGAAAAAAATCATTACTCCTTCAAAGTGTAAATTCCCGGTTAATTCAATGATTATAAGTGGATTTAAAAGATATAAAAGCGATAGGTTTTTGTTTAAGTTGAATTGCTCCAAAAGCTTAGGAAGCATTATTATTGTGCCAATTTCAGCTAAAATTATAAAACTACGCAGTACAATAATTTCAAAATAAATGTTTCCGTTTCCAATAAAACTTGCCAAGCCAAAAAACAGCTGATTAACGGGTGGGTAAATCGTAAAATAACTTTGAGAATTCATATTCTCAAATAGGAAATGAAAATCTTTATCGGAAGTAGTTTGAATGAATTCTGAAGGTAAAATTAAATAAGGGTTAATCTCATCAAGAATCATTCTTCCGTCCCAAATAAAACGATAAAAATCATCACTTAGCGATGGAATAGAAAATAAAAAAATTAATCTAAAAAAAATGGCGAATGCAATTATTTCTTTAAACCTAATTGTTTGGCTTTTTATAACATAAATATAAGCTGTGAATAGCAGAGTATAACAAGAAATTAAAATTCCAAAGTCATTTCGTTTTAGGTAATAGGCACAATAAAAGTATAGAAGTGAGGCGAAGAAAAGAATTATTTTTTCTTTAGCATCTTTCATATCTTTTTAATCGATATTTTGGAATGATACACAGAGGAATAGGTTACATACCCAAACCCAAAGGCTAACATGATGTGAAAAGGAAGTAGCCCAAAATCATGAAACTTAAAGGCGTAAAAAATTCCAACTAAAAAGTAAATACAGAGTAGCGCTTCAAAAATGGTTAAGAGAGAGATATTACTTACTAAATATTTATTGCCTTCCCATTTATCAGTTTTTGTAATTATATTAAACTTAGGAGTTCTTATAAAAGCACTTTTTTTTCCAATATAACCTTCAATTACGGCAATTGCATTATGTAACGAAAGCCCCATTGAAACGGAGAGAAAAAGAGGAAAGTAAAACATAAATAAAAGAATATCAACGAGTCTGATTTTTTTATTTCCTACGGATGAAACAAAGTAAAAAATAGCTAGAAATACCAGACTAAAAAGAAACACGGCAGCGTATTGAAATAAGTGATTGTATTCAGAAGTATTATTTTTAATAAATAGAATAGGCATACTAGCTAAGGCAGTAAAAATTATGGTTAGAAATACACTGCTGTTCATTAAATGAAAAATGGCATGTACCTTAGTTTTAAATGTAAGATGTTTGGATTTTAAAACATTTTGCAGTAGTTTTTTTGTGCACTCTGCAGCTCCTTTTGTCCATCTGTATTGCTGTGTTTTTAGTGCATTCATCGCAGCCGGAAGTTCAGACGGTGAGCCAACATTTTCCAGGTAAATAAATTTCCATTTTTTTAATTGGGCTCTATAACTTAAATCTAAGTCTTCGGTTAAGGTATCTGCTTGCCAACCACCGGCATCTTCAATACATTCCTTTCTCCAAATACCCGCAGTACCATTAAAATTAATGAAATGCCCTCCATAATTTCTGCCCCTTTGCTCTATGGAAAAATGGGCATCTAACCCAAAAGCTTGTAGTTTCGTCAACAATGAGTAATCTTTATTTAAATGTTCCCACTTTGTTTGTACAACTCCCACACTACTGTCCTTAAAGTGCGGAATTGTATGTATCAGAAAGTTTTTATCAGGGACAAAGTCAGCATCAAATATTGCTACAAACTCTCCTTTACAAGACTTTAAACCTTCTGCTAAAGCTCCGGCTTTGTATCCATCTCTGTTTTCTCTTCTGAAATGAATAATGTTTATTCCTTTTTGTTTCCACTCTTTTACTTTTTCAGTTATTAATTCAACAGTTTCATCTGTTGAATCATCTAATATTTGAACTTCTAGTTTTTCTGTAGGATAGTTTAAGCTTGCTACTGCGTCTATTAGCCTATTTGTAACATATAATTCATTGTAAATGGGTAGTTGAATGGTAACATGAGGTATTTTATTAATGTCGGTAATATCTAAAATGTCAAGTTTTACTTTTTCATTCTTTTTACTTTTAATGTAATTTATAACTAAATTAATTTGTACTATGCTGTAACAAAATATGAATAGTAATGCAAGACCGTATAATATAATCAGCAATAACTCCAAATTACATATATTTAAAAATGGTGGTGAGTATTTTATAGCCTGCTAAAATAGTTCCTTTTACGGTTCCTGAAATTTTAGAGAAACCAATTCTTTTCCGGTAGTTTACCGGCACTTCTGTAATTTTCATTTTTTGCTTAGCCGCTTTTAATTGCATTTCTACAGTCCAGCCATAAGTTTTATCAGCCATATTTAATGCTAACAACTTTTCAAACTTAATCGCTCTAAAAGGGCCAAGGTCGGTATATTTTATGCCGTATATTAATTTAAGCAAAGATGTGGCTAACCAGTTACCAAAAACCTGTGGAATTGTCATTGAGCCCTTTTCTCTTTTTCCTAAAGCTCTAGAGCCAATTACCAAATCTGCATTTTCAATAAGTATAGGTTTTACTAGTTGTTCCATTTCTTCGGGATAATCTGAATAATCTGCATCAATAAAAACAATAATATCCGGTTTTTCTTCGCTACTTTTAAAAAACTGTATTCCCTTTAAACAAGCTCTTCCGTAGCCATTTATGGGTTCATCTATTACTATAGCTCCGCAATTTTCTGCTTTAATTTTTGTTTCGTCAGTTGAGTTATTGTTTACTACAACTATTTTATCCACCCATTTAGGAATGTCTCTTATTACATTTCCAACAGAGTTTTCTTCATTAAAAGCGGGAATAATAACACCTATTTTCTTTTCTTCTTTCAATGCTAATCGTAATTCAAAAGTTTGTCAGGATTATAAAAATGCCAATAACCTGTTTTTTTGCCCATTTCATACATGCCTTCTCTTTTAATTATTCCTTTTTCATAAAACTTCCAATAGTCGTCCATTGTACCGGAAGTATAAGTTCCTTCGGCTATTTTTGAACCATTACTATCATAATAAATCCAATACCCTTGTTTAACATCCTTTAAAAAATATCCTTCTGCCATTATATTTCCATTAGCGAAATTAAATTTCCAATATCCATTTTTTTCTCCCTCTTTAAAGGCTCCTTCAAAGTGAATAGTTCCATTGCTAAAAAGCTCTTTCCACCATCCGGTTTTCAATCCATAAGAGTATTGACCAATAGATTTTAGCTGACCATTTTTATAGTATTCTTTCCACCATTCATTTTTTTCTCCGTTAACTAACCAACCCTCTGATTTTATAACATTATTAGTGTAATAACTCCTAAAATACTTAGTGCTATCATTAGCATGAGTGTTCTGAAAAACTAAAAAGGAAATAGTTAGTATTGATATAAACTTTAATGGCATTATAAATTTAATTTAATGCCATCATTGCCAATAATAATAGGGTTTTCTATTATTCTGTCTTGTTCAGGACCGTTTTCTAATTTAAGTACTCCTCTTGGGCAAACTGCCGAACAAACTCCACAACCTACACATGAAGCTCTTACAATGTTTTCACCTCTTTGTGCATACCACCTTACATCTATTCCTTGTTCGCAATAGGTAGAGCAATTACCACATGAAATGCATTGTCCTCCGTTGGTTGTAATTCTAAACCTTGATTTAAATCGTTGAATAATACCAATGTAAGCGGCTAAAGGACAGCCAAATCTACACCAAACTCTATTTCCAAAAATGGGATAAAAACCTGTACCTATTACTCCCGCAAAAATAGACCCTATTAAAAATCCATAGGCTTTTTGTATGCTATATGTGTCTATTCCCAATAACGTGTTTTGGTTTGTAAAAAAAGTATAAAGTGCAGCTCCTGTCATTACAACTGCAAAAACTAATACGCCATGAACTATCCACCTTTCAAACTTCCAGGCTTTTAATGTTTTATTGGAGTGTTGCCTGTATGGGTCGCCAAGTGTTTCTGCTAATCCACCGCATCCGCATACCCAACTACAATACCATCTTTTTCCATAAAAATAACTAAATACAGGCACAATAATAAGAGTTAACACTATTCCCCAAAATAGCATAAAAGCTCCAATTGCGCCACTGTTTAAAAGGTTATCGATGTTCCAATCAAAAAAGAAACTATAGTTAAGTGGCCAAGCATTTTTAAAATCCATGGATGGCATGTTAAACCTTATTAGCAATTCAGGAATTAAAAAAGCAAATGCAACTTGAAAGAACAGAACAGAAGTTGTTCTAAAAATTTGATATTTATTGTTACGATATTTTATGTACATTCTAACTCCCATGGTTAGCATTACAGTACAATATAATACGCCATACAAAAACCATCTGCTGGCTGGGTTTCCGTTGAGTAATAAACTCAAAGGGTCAACTAAAAGAATTTGGTTTGTGAGCTGTGCCGGATAGAAGTAAAGTAAAATATAAAACCCAATTAAATATGCGAAAACGAAATAGGCAATTAGTCCTCTGTTAGTGGAAGGTCTTCTGTAAATATGATTATTTTTTATACCGGGCGGGCCAAGCAAAATTACATCAGGTAAAAAATACATAATTGCTCCTAATACCCCAAATCCAAAACTTAATAAGAAGAAAAGTAAAATATTGGTAGCATAAAAACCTGTGGCAGAAGACTTAGTTAAAGATAATGCAACTTCTTGAGGGTTATCATACATTACTTTATCCCATTCTTCTTTGCTTTTAAACTCTTCATTTTTGAGTTCATATTCATTTACAAAAACACTTGAAATTTGCCATGCAAATGAAAATGTTTGTCCTACTAATTTTTCATTTAATTTTTTTGAAAGATTTGCATATTGTTGTTCGGAAAGGCCTGTTTTTAAAATATCGTCTGTTACTTTATAACTGCCTATGAACGGAGAAAAAGTGAAAATAGTAATGCCTATTATGAAAATAATTAACCCTATTTTTTGAAGTGTTCTCATTAAGAATTAAAGCTCAAAATTCGTTTCCAACTTTTGGATTTGGGTTTAACATAGGTATTATTTTTTAGGTTGAACTCATTTAATATTAAAATTTCATAATTAGTGTAAAATTCCTGGTCAAAGTTGGTATCTTTTAAATGATCCAGCACGTATTCAAAGGATTTTTTTTCGGTTAATCATTTGTCAAAGGCATGGTGCCGCATTCTTATCCCATAGGTATTTATTCCATGAAACAGGCGTGAATTTTTATCGTAGGCAAGTCTAATTGCAATTTTTCCGGTTTTATCTTGCCAGAAAAAATGTTCTTCGTTTTCAAGTGCTTTGTTAAATACCCAACCATAAGTTTGGTATTCAATATCAAAAAACTTAGCTGAATTGAACCAATGACCTGGATTGTATGCTAATTTTTTTCCACAAACAGTATTTGCAACCGTTTCACCCATCATTCTTCCGGTGTACCACACTTGTTCAATAGGTTTTCTGTCTTTTTTAGGATGTTGTTTAAACTGAGCGCAATCTCCAATTGCGTAAACATCTTTTTGGTTGGTTTCTAAAAATTCATTTATTAAAATTCCCTTATCTAAATCTAATTCAGAGTTTTTTAGAAAATTGATATTTGGGCTAACTCCGGCTGTTAAGCCTACCAATTCACATTCTATTTCTTCTCCATTATTTGTTATAATTGATTTTACCCTGCCGTTGCTGTCAGGAATTATTTCTTTTAATTCAGTTTCAGTTTTTAAATCTACATGGTGTTCTGCCATGTGTCGCATTATTAACTCGCTATCTTCTTTAGGTAAAATATTTCCCCAAAAAGATTCTTCTCTTACCAAAAATGTAACGGGATAATTTCTGGAGAGTAACATTTCTGCAAGTTCAATTCCAATTAAGCCTCCACCCACTATTACAGCTCTTTTAATTCCGTTTTTAGTGTTTTCTTCAAGTTCAAGTAAGTCTTGGTAACTATACAGTCCTTGCACACCTTTTAAATCTTGTCCTGGCCAACCAAATTTATTTGGCTTCGACCCCACAGCTAAAATTAGCTTATCATATTTTACAGGCTGCCCATTTTTTAAAGAAAGAGATTTGTTTTTAAAATCAATAGTTTCAACATAATCCTGAATTAAATTAATTCTATTTTTTTCCCAAAACCAAGGTTCGTATGGCTGGGTGTGTTCAAACTTCATATGCCCCATGTAAATATACATAAGGGCTGTTCTAGAAAAAAAGTACTTTGTTTCAGAAGAAATAACAGTAATATTTAAATTGCTTTTTTTTCTGATATGTCTTGCAGCAGTTATACCTGAAATCCCGTTTCCTATGATGACAATGTTTTCCAAAAAATCTATGTTTTCTTAAGAACTAAAGTTATAATATTATTTTTTTAGTTTAAATTGTATGTATAAAAATCTGTTCTTTTGTATCTTCAAATGTATTTTAATTTTGTGAATGAAGTTTACATTAATCTTTTTTTTATTCTTTTCTTTCTCTGTTTTCTCACAAACAATCGTTGATATTTCAAATGATTTTTTTCAAACATACGTCAAAAATGGTAAAGTAGATTATTCTAGGATTAAAACAGCAGATGTTAATCGTTTAGCAGAGTTATACTCTTCTGCCGATATTAGTGGATGGAATAAATCTGAGAAAAAAGCATTTTATATTAATGCATATAATTTTTACGTAATAAAATTAATTACTGAAAATTATCCTGTTAATTCTCCTATGGATGTCAGTGGTTTTTTTGACAGGCAAAAGATTAGTGTAGCCGGAAGCCTTGTTACACTTAATGAACTTGAGAATTCAATTCTAAGAAAAGAGTTTAGTGATGCCAGACTTCATTTTGCTTTAGTTTGTGGAGCGGTAAGTTGCCCGATAATTATTAATGAGGCATATTATCCTGCAAACCTTGAAGAACTATTAAATAGACAAACAAAATTGGCTTTAAATGACAATGATTTTATTAGAGTTAGTCAAAGTGAAAACACGGTAGAAATTTCTGAAATATTTAAGTGGTATAAAGAAGATTTTGAAACGGAATCAGGTTCAATTTTGAATTTTATAAATAAGTATAGAACGGAAAAGCTTCCTGAAAACTTTTCAGTTTCTTATTATTTATATGATTGGAGTTTGAATGATGTAAAAGCCATTGATGTTGAACAAGGAAGCTCCATACAAACATTTACAGCGGGTTCTTTGTTGAAGAAAAAACAAATTGAGTTAATGTCTTTTAATTCTATTTATACCGAAACAAAATCAAATTGGATAGGACAAAACTTTTCAGGATTTCGCACCACTTTTGTTAGTTCACTTATACAATTTACTTATGGTGTTTCAAAAAGTGCAAGGTTTAATTTAGGTGTGGATTTGAATTTTAAAGCTTCATCTACAAATTCTACCGAAAGTTTTCAAAACCTTACTGAACCATTTGCATTTAAAAATAATGACTCAACTCGTTTTGGGTTAGCATATATAGCGCCAAGAGTGAGGTTAATGCCATTTAAAAAATTACCAAACTTTACCATTCAGAGTTCATACTTTGTTGTTCTTCCTAAATCGCCTGAAGGTGATTTTAATCTTTACTGGATAGAGTGGAACAGGCATATATGGTGGAATCAGTTTTTTTACACCAAGATGATGGCCAACAATAAACTACAATTATTTACAGAAGTTGATTTATTATTTAGGCTAGCAAAAGGGCGTAATCAGCATTCAATATTAGAATTACCTGCAAGTTGCTTTTTGAGTTATTTTCCAAACAAAAAAGTAACATTTTATATCATGTCTCAACACACTCAAAGATTTGTAGCTTATTCTAAAAATGGTGCGAACAGTGATTGGCCTATTAATGCAAACTTTACCAATTCAGGAGTTGGGTTTAAGTATCAACTTACTGATGAATTGAATATAGAATTGCTCTACACTAATTTTTGGAACGCAAAAAATGCCGGATTTGGAGAGACCTTCAATTTAGGATTTAGATGGGTACACTAATTTATTTTAAAGGTTTCCAATTTATATTAGCAAACAAGCTATCAAAATACTTTTCAAATTCGATTAGCTGTTGATCATCACCACCTCTATTGGTTACTTGTTTTACTTTCCCATCAAGCCTTACTTGCGTAATGGTGGAAGGAATGTCTGTCATTCCTTCATTAAACTCATTTTTGAAAGCAGAGTAATTTACCTCTTTGGCCTTACTCAAGAGTAGGTCTAAAACATCGTCACTTACTCTTGCATAAAACATACCTTCATTTTTTACAAAATTAATTCCTTCATAGGTAACGTATCCGCTTTTATAAACCTTAATAATATATGCCGGGCAAGTACCATAACAAGCCGTTCTTTCTATGCTTGCTATTAAAGAATCAGGAGTGTCTAAGCTGTTAAGTATTAAATTGTCCGAAGCCTGCATTTCAATAGCTTCCATTTTTTTGTCAACCTTCGTGTTGTCCGAGTTGTCTTTTGTGCTAACCACTTCTTTACTATTGTTACATGCAGCAACAGTTATAAGAATAAAAATATAGGCTAAATATTTCATAAGTTTGATTTTTAGGATAATTAGCAAAAGTATTGCCAAACTATTTTTTGCGCTTCTTTTGAATCTCTTGTTGTCTTTTCGACATTTCCTCAAGACGCTTTGCAAAACCTGACTTTTTCTGTGGTTTTACTTTATTGGCTTCTATTTTTTGCCTGATGGAGTCTTCATTAATAATCCATTTTCTTATAACAAGTGTTTGAAGAATTGAGGTAACGTTTGCAATAAAATAATAGTAGCTCAAGCCGGAAGAATAGCTGTTGAAGAAAAATAACATCATGATAGGCATAATGTACATCATAATTTTCATTTGAGCCGCCATCGGCCCTTCGGTCATTGCGCCTCCTGTAAGTGAACCGTTAATTTTAGTATAAAATACTAATGAAATAGCCATTAAAATGGTAAATAAGCTCACATGGCTTCCGTAAAAAGGAATGTTAAATCCTAGCTCAAAAATTGAATCATACGTAGATAAATCTTCTGCCCACAAAAAAGCTTCTTGTCTTAATTCAATGGATGATGGGAAAAATCTAAACATAGCAAAAAGGATAGGCATTTGTATAAGCATTGGAATACAACCTGCAAATGGATTAACACCTGTTTGCCTGTACATAGCCATCATGGCTTGTTGTTTTTTTACAGAATCGTTTTTATGTTTTTCATTAATCTCTGCAATTTCCGGTTTCAAAACTCTCATCTTTGCACTAGATAAGTATGTTTTGTAGGTAATGGGCATTAGTAAGGTTTTAATAAAAAGCGTAAGAAGTAAAATAATAATACCGTAACCTAAATTGAAGCTTTCTAAAAAATTAAAAACAGGAATTACTAAAAACCTATTCACCCAACCAAAAATTCCCCAACCTAGTGGTACAACTTCTGATAAATCATGGTCATATTTATTCAGTAAATCAAACTTGTTAGGCCCTACATACATAGTCATTCCAAAAGTTTCGTTTGGTGAAAACGTATAAGGAATAGTAAGGCTGGCAGCCATTTGTTTTACATACTTTTCAGAGTTTTGGTCTGTTTTAGTTTCTATGGAAGCATTGTAAGCATCAAAACTTTCATCGGCTATCAAAAACGCAGTAAAAAACTGTTCCTTAAACCCAATCCACTTCACCGCAGCTTCAAGAGGTTCGGCTTCATCCGTTCGTTCACTTAAGTAGTCAGTATCTCCATTTTTGTATTGATAATAAATGGTTGAAGCATTTCTTTGATTTTCTAAAGTTTTTTCCTGATTCGGAGCATTAATCATCCATTCTAAAAATATATCAGAAACTCTAGGAGATAAAACATCTTCCAATCCAATATATCGTATATCAAAATCGTAATCGTATTTACCTGCATTTAATTCATAATAATATTCAAGGTATTTACTTTTATCTTCTGAGGCATAGAGTCTCATTGCTATTGAAGAATCTGTTTTTTCTGCGGCATCAAAAAATAAACCTTCAGTATTTATCACTTTTCCGTCTTTCGTTTGAAAAACAAGATTGAATCTTGAGCTATCATCAAAAACCCTTAAAGGCAACGTGTCATAAGTTCTATACTCCGGTAGTTCAGCAGAAGTAATTCTTCCTCCTTTATTGTTAATGGTAAGTTTTACTTTTCCGTTATCAAGAATAAACTCTTCATTTTTGTCATTTGCACCAAGATAAAATGCACCCAATTGATTTTTAACAGAGGCCTTTTGAATAGAATCTTTAACAGTGGGTGGAATGGCATCTACAAAACTACTGTCAGGAACTGCTTTAATGGTGTCTTCAACTACGGGTTCAATTTTTAAATTTTCGGCTTGTCTTATTTTCGCTTCTTCAATTTTTGCAATTGAGTCTTTTTGGTGTTTTTCTTTAGATAATTGCTCTTCTGATGGCTTGTTATACCAACTGAAAACAAATAAAATTACCGCAATTAAAACTAAACCAATTATTGATTGAATATCTAAACCCCTATTTTTCATTAAAACGCAATATTAAAAATGCGCTGCAAAGATAAATTTCTTGAAGTGGGAATAAAATTTATTTCTTCAAAGATTTCAATACTTTTATCCCATGAAGGTTTGTGGATTTACAATTGTTAGAAATGCCTTAAAATATGACTATCCTGTTAAGGAGGCTATTCTTTCAGTTTTACCCGTTTGTGATGAGTTTTTGGTGGCTGTTGGAAATTCAGAAGATGAAACACTTCAACTAATTCAATCCATCAACTCTCCAAAAATTAAAATAATTGAGACTATTTGGGATGACTCATTGCGTGAAGGCGGAACTATTTTAGCGGTAGAGACCAATAAAGCAATAGATGCAATTTCTCATGATTTTGATTGGCTCTTTTATATTCAGGCAGATGAAGTGTTGCATGAAAAATACCATGATGAAGTATTAGAGCAAATGAAAAAATGGAAGAACGATACAAAAACAGAAGGGCTCCTCTTTAAATATGTTCATTTCTATGGTAGCTATCATTATGTGGGTGATTCAAGAAACTGGTATAGAAATGAAATCAGAGTCATCAAAAATGACAAAAGCATTCGTTCTTATAAAGATGCACAAGGTTTTAGGAAAAATGGGCAAAAGCTTAACGTAAGAGCCATTGACGCTGAAATATATCATTACGGCTGGGTAAAACAT
>ERZ869936.824-NODE-824-length-25942-cov-32.994206_pt1 | contig 25942 bp, 19 predicted proteins | sample MGYA00520876_ERZ869936 | MGnify/ENA primary metagenome ERZ869936 (study PRJEB32218, sample SAMN09650985) | biofilter metagenome | isolation source: enrty point of leading RO module | place: Saudi Arabia: Thuwal, RO plant located on Red Sea | collected 2016-02-17 ... | reverse complement strand
TTCCAATCTGATATCGCGCTGACCGAAAACTTGGACCTGACCCCTTTGCATCCCAACGGCTCAGCAGGAGCTTCGCCCTCCCGGAGCCTGATGCCACCGCCAGCTGACGCACCCTCTCCTACTCCACCAGGTACGTCACGCCGCCGAGTTCCAGCACCACCGGGCCGTCGAGGGCCAGGCAGCGGGCCGCCTCGTCGCCGTGTCGCTCGACCAGGTCGAAGTACTCTTTGCTGAACCGCTCGATTCGCGTGGCGTCTTGCTCCATCGCCTCGGTCACCGCGGCGTCGACCTGCCGGCCGTCGCGGCGATAGAACGTCTTGCGGCCGATGCGCACCAGGGCCGGCGGGGCCGCCTCGTCGCGGTCGGCGGCTTCGCCGTCGTCGGCAAAACCGAAGGCCGGCAGACCGTTGGAACCTGCGGACGCCTGGCTGTCGGCGCTTTGGGCCCGTTTGAAGCCCGCCTTCGCCCGTCGCTGGCGGAACGCCCGGGCGCCGCTCGCCTCGCCGAGCCCTTCCAGTTGTTGTCCGGCGCGGCGACCGCTCTCTCTTGCGTCGCGCCAGTTGCTGTTCTCGTCGGCCAAGAACGAAGTGTAGGGCGTGAGAATGCCGTGCGCGGTCGAGAGCGCCACGAGCTCGTCGATCAGTTCCTGGTTGCTTCCCTCGAGATCGAGCTCGTCGATGATCTCGCCGATTCGTCGCATCGCCCACAGCTTCTCGACGAAGGCGTAGCTCTGATCGCTCGACGAGTTGACCAGTTCCGCGGGAAAGTCGAAGCTCTGGGCCTCATCGCCGACCTTGCCCCGCACGGTGACCTTGGCCCTGCCCGGCTTCTTGTAGCGACCGACGACGACAAGCTGATCGCCCGCGAACAGGTCGTAACCGGTGGCGGGATAGACGCGATTGACCGCCCCGCCCTCCTCGGTTCGCAGGCCCTCGACGTCGAAGGTGATCGCCACGTCGGTCATCACCGGCGCGGAGATCTTGCCGTACATCTGGCTGACCCGCTCCTCGATATTCTCGTTGGGCCGCACGAAGAAGCTGTGCCCCTTCTCGCTGGCGCTGAGCCGATCCAACAGCCGGCTGTTCACGTCGTAGCCGACGCCGAAGCTGAACACGCGGGCGCCGACCTGGTTCGCTTCGTGGGCGGCCGCGGCGATCTTCATCTCGTTTTGCTCGCCGACCGTGGGCAATCCGTCGGTCAGAAAGATCACGTAGCTCGGCCGCGTGCTGTCCGTCAGCATGCCGAGGGCCGTCTTCAGGGCCCCGTCGATATTCGTGCTGCCGCCGGCGTACAGCCCCTCGACAAAGCCGAGGGCACTCTGGCGCGACGGATCGTCGAACCGCTGCAGCTCCGGCCGAAAACTCTCGACCGCGCTGTCGTAGGCCACAATGTTAAAGGTGTCGCCCTCGCGGAGATTGTTGAGCACGAACTTGAGCGCCCCGCGGGCCTGCTCGATCTTGGTTCCCTGCATGCTGCCCGACCGATCGACGACGAAGATCACGGTCTTGGCGGCCACTTCGCCGGCGGGCTGTTCGATTTCAGGACTGGCCAGCAGCAGGAAGAAGCCATCCTCGTCCGCTTTGGGGCGATAGCTGATTACCTTCGTGCTGAGCTTCTCGCGATCGACATCGTAGAACAGACGGAAGTCGGACGAGGGGACGGTGTTCGTGCGGGTGTAGGTGATCGTGGCGTGCTGATCGTCCGACCGCTTGATGTCGACCTCGTGCGAGGGGCTGTAGACGTTCTTGATCTTCTCGTCGCTGGCGATCGTGACGCGGAAGTCGACCTTCTCGACAGCCGCACTGGTGTACTTGGCCGTAGCCAGCGGAAAGGTAAAGTCGGTCAGCCCGTCGCGATGGCGACAGAGCTGCGAGTAGCGGAGCGTCACTTTGCGTTCCGCCCCGGGGGGCACGGGAAAGACGCTCGTCTTGAACATGCCGCGGCCCATCCATTCCAAGAGGGCGGGATCTTTGTTCTTGCGGACGATGTCTTCGTAGATGCGGCGAGCCTCGGTCGCCTCGAGGAGCTTCGCTTCGTACTCCTTGCCGTCGACGAGCAAGGTGAGCCGGTCGATCGCTCCGTCGTAGGGCAGCGGAAACAGAAAGCAGACCTCCATCACGCGGCTGCCGGTATTGACGAAAGACTGCGAGACCTGCACCTGGGCGATCTGGTCTTCGATGCGGGACTGGACGGCCAGCTCCTTGATCTTGTAGCTGGTGGCCGGGGGTGGCGGTGTCGGTCGCGGGGGATGCGGGGGCCAGACTCCCGGCGGTCGCGGCAAGCGGGCGCTCTCACTGGCGTTGACGTTGACCAGCAATCCTTGGCCGGCAGCGGGCGCCGAGGCCGCGACGAGGGTGGCGAAGAGCAATGCCGCCAAGGTGAGATGGGCAATTGCCGATGAATGGTCGCTTGCCAACGTGTGTCGCGTTTGCCAACTCCGCATGACTGGTTCCTCCCCGACCGGTCCGGCGAATCTTGCCGCGTCCCGGCCCTCTGCGAGTTTCATCGATCCTTGGATCCCACGTGACCCCCCGCCTGTCACAAACGTGCCTGTCACAAACATGGAGGTGGCCCACCTGGACCCAGACCCGGGTACGCCGCACTGCTTTGACGCGCCGGCGGCGGAGCAAGTTCCCGCAAAAATCCTTGCCTCCCTTGCCAGCATTTGCGGCTTCGCCCCTCGCCCGGACCGCCTGGTTGGCCGCAACGGCGCGGAAAACCCTTTTGACATCGAGCAAGACGCCGGTACGATGACGCTAGCGGGTCGCTAGACGTTCGCGATAGAGACCAGCATGGAAGAGTACACATGCACGACGGGTTGCCCCCTCTCTTCAACGCAACCTTCGCTCGGGCTCGGGATAGGAAACTTGCCCGACGATTCTCGGCGGCGCGACCGCGCCGTCCTGTCTCCGCCATGATCGCGCGCCCGCCTCGGTTTGCGTATCCCTTCTCTCGCCTCCGGAGGTATCTTCGATGCAGACAGCCAAGCAGTTTTCTGTTCGTTTGGTGAATAAGCCGGGTCGACTCGCTACGGTGCTTAACGCCGTGGGAAAGGAAAAGGTGGACCTCGTCGCTTTGTCTGTCATGGATGCCCAGGATCGCAGTACGTTGCGGTTCGTGGCGGAGGATCCCGCTTTGGCGCGGAGTGCCCTGGAGACGGCGGGCGTACCGTACGAGATGGCCGACGTGCTGTTGGCCGACATCTCGAGTCGCAACGGGGCCTTTCGCCACATCTGCGAGCGGCTGGCCGGAGAACACCTGGCGATCGACTACGCCTATGCGTCGTGTGCCCAGTTTGGCGGTCATGGGCGAAGCTCCGCCGTGATTAAGGTCAACGACCTGGCCAAAGCCCAGAGGGTGCTCGGCGAGACGCGCGCGAAGAATGGCCGCTCGAAGCCGATTCCGCGGCGACCGCTCCGGGCGCGTTAGCGGAGCAACGGTCGCGATACTCCCCGCGCGGCCAGAAATCCGCAATTTGAGAAAACGGAACCCGCCGTGGCGCAGTGCGGCACCTCGTGCGCTCGGTCACCTGCCAAGACCGCTGCCTGCGGGGTCTGCCCCAGCCGCACCACGACTGCACAGCGGGCTCTGCCCTGTCGCTCGATGTGCGTCGGCCGGAGTTGGCTTGGCTGGGATCGGTCTTGTGAGTGGGGTCGGACCGCTGCTGCTGTTGTACGTTGGAAGTCCCTCGATGGTTCCCCTCCGTTTAACTTATTGACGTCCGAGAAGCAATTTTATTCCGAAGATTCTCGAAAATTCACGAGATATTCACGTTCGCCCCGTTCGGCAACTGCTTCGGCATAGCGCAGCAGGACGAAGAACGTGGCCTGATCGGCTCGACTAGTCAACCAATTCGGCGTCGCTACTGAGCAAGATCGCCACCCAGCGGGTCTCTGGCGAGGCTTCCAGGGCAATCTTGGCGATCATCGTCAACGGCACCGAGAGCAGCATGCCGATGGGTCCGAGCACCCAGCCCCAGAAAATCAACGACAAGAAGACGACGAGTGTCGAGAGCCCCAGTCCCCGGCCCATCATGCGTGGCTCGACGATATTGCCGACGACGCCGTTGACCGCCAGGTAGACCACGGTGCTCCAGATGGCCGCGCTCCAGCCCGCCGTCAACAGAGCGAAAAGCACCGCCGGCACGGCGACGATCACCGAGCCGATGTTGGGGATGAAATTGAAGAAAAAGGCCAACACGCCCCACATCACGAAGTAGTCGACCCCCACGATCCACAGGCCGACCGTGATCAGGCCGCCCGTGAGCAGACTGATGATCGTCTTCAGCGAGACATAGTGTCGAATTCGTTCGGTGATTTCGCGAGTCCGCTGCTGTTCGTCGTCGCTGCTGCCGGACAGCTGGGAAATCGCTGTGACCTTGTCCGACAGACCGGCGGCCTCCAGCAGCATGAAGACCAACAGCAGCAAAATCAGAATCGCGTTGCTGAAGTAGCCGAGCAGCGTGCCGGCCACGTCGCTGACGAACCGAAAGGCAAAACCGAGTCCGATACCGCCAGGCTTCTTCTCGTCGGCCCGCGCGTCGTTTTGCCGGTCGCCACCGCCAGCGAGGCCGAACTCCGGCGGGGCCATGAACTCGTCGAGGGCGTCGGGCTGCTTAGCTTCGACAGGCGGTTCGATCTCGTCGGGCGGCTGGGCGTCTTCGGGCGTCGCGGCGACATCGGTCGGTTCGTCGGCGTCCTGCGGCGGCTTCTCGTCGGACGGCGGTGGCTGCGGCTGGGGCTTGATCGCCTCCGGCACCTTGATGCCCTTCGCTTCAAGCCAGGCGAGGGCGCCCGCGACCTCCTGGCGAAGGTCCTTCTCGTATTGGCCGAGCTTGCCGCGAAAATCGTTGACCGAGGTGCCGATCAGGCCGCCGACCGCCAGGCCGACACTGGCGATCGCCAGCACGATGATCAACAGGGCGACCAACGTCGGTACGTGGTGATCGACAAGCCACTTCAGCGGCGGCCAGCAAATGACCGCCAGAAAGCCGGCCAGCAGCACCGGCACCAGCAGCGACTGGGCCGCCTTCATGCCGGCCACCACCAGGACGAACATGCCGGCCCCGACGAGCAGACGCAGCGCGCGATTCTCCGAGGCAGCGGGCATTCGTCGACGTTCTCCTGCAAGGGCAAAGGGACGAAGCCCATGATAACCCGCGCCGGCCCGCAACGCGTAGGCGAATTGGCTGCCAACTCGGCTCGAAACGACCACGCAACGCCGATGGCGGAAGCGCTACGGAGAGGGCGACTTCAGATGCGCGTGTCGTTCAGATGCGCGTGTCGGGCACGATGGCGTCGACTTCGTCGGCGGCCGGGTAGCGGAGCGTATCGCGAACCGAGTTGTCGGCCGGATCGATGAGCAGCACCTTGGCCCCACTGAACTGCTCTTCCTGGCGATAGGCAATCACCAGGCATTCGTCGCCCACCGCGCCCAGTCGGGCCGCCGCCCCGTTGAGCGTGAACTCCCCCGGCTTGCCGGGAAAGGCATACGTGATCATCCGCTCCGCGTTGTTCGTATTGACGATCTGCACCTGTTCAAACGGCGCGATGCCCGAGGCGGCCAGCAAGTCCGCATCGATTTCGGCGCTGCCGGTGTAGCGCAGCTTGCACTCGGTGACGCGGATGCCGTGAATCTTGGCGTGGACGAACGTACGGAACATGGCAGGCATAAACTGGGGAAAAAGGCCGCAAGAACTACCCGTCTGTTATCGAGCGGCCACACTTGTTTGTCAACGGGAGAGGGGTTCCGGACCCTGCCGGGGCAGGTCTCGATTCTTGCTTGAAGTTCTTCGGGCGCCAGATACGTTAGGATTCGCCGGAAGGGCGAGACGCCCGCGAATGTGAGGTGGGCTGGCTTCGCCCGCCCGTATCTACGCGTATCCCCAAGAGGTACTTGAGTGACCTGCCGAACCTGGCAAGTTGCCTTTGTGTCTGTACGTCGAACGCCGGAGAGATCTTGCGTTGTCACGTGACAACGGTCGAGCTTATCGACCGTCATCTTATGATCGCCGCACTACAGATCGAGCGCGACGCCCCGGGCGGTCAGCTCGGCCACCAGGGCGGGCGTGTCGGTGTAGAGCACCGCGTCAAGGCCGAACTCGCGCGCTCCCACCACATTCTCCTCCCGGTCGTCCATGAAGAAGATCTTTACCGGCGGCACGCCGACCGCCTCGGCCGCGGCGGCATAGATCTTCGCGTCGGGCTTCATCGCTCCGACCTCGTAGCTAAGGATCGCAATCTCGAAGTAGTTCGGCAGAATGCGATAGCGACCGTCGGTAATGAACTTCCAGTGGCTCTCCGAGGTGTTCGAGAGCACCCCCATCCGACGGCCCGAGCGACGCAGCTGACTGAGCAGCGGCAGCATCGGCACATTGACGTGGAAGATGTCGTTGCCCGCCCGCTGCAGCGCCGCCGCGTCGGGTCGCGTTCCCGTCGCCGTGCAAAATTGTTCGTACACCTCGGCGGTCGACATCGTGCCCGACTCGGCCGCGTCGTGCACCCGGCCTTCGAGCGCTTCTCGCACCACGTCGGGCGCGACGCCGGCGACTTCCGCCAGCTGGGCATATTGCCGCTCGCGGCTGAAGGTCAACAGCACGTTGCCCAAATCGAAGTAGATAAACTCAGGCGGCATCGGTTCACTGCGGGGTGGGAGACGAGACGTCGATATCTACCCGGACCACCGCCTGTTCTGCAAGAGCGCTATGCGGCTGGTACTTCCGCGACTGGCTCGCCCCCGCACAGCCATTTACAATGCCGATTCCCCAGCAATTCGAGTCGAACCCGGTAAATCATGACCACGCAGCTCAACAAATACAGCGGACAAATCACACAGCCTGCCAATCGGAGCATTGCCCAGGCGATGCTCTACGGCACCGGGCTGTCGGACGAGGATATGGACAAGGCTCAGGTTGGCATTGCCCACATGGGCTACGACGGCAACCCCTGTAACATGCACCTGGGTGACTTGGCCGCCGCGGTGAAGCAGGGTGTCGAAGCGGCCGACCTGGTCGCCATGCGGTTCACCACGATCGGCGTCTCCGACGCCATCTCGATGGGCACCGACGGCATGAGCTTCTCGCTCCAGTCGCGCGACCTGATCGCCGACTCCATCGAAACCGTGATGAGCGCCCAGTGGTACGACGCCAACATCTCGATCCCGGGCTGCGACAAGAACATGCCGGGCTGCCTGATCGCCATGGCCCGGCTCAACCGCCCTGCCCTGATGGTCTACGGCGGCACGATTCGCGCCGGACACGTCGGCGACAAGAAACTCGACATCGTCTCGGCAGCCCAATGCTATGGGCAGCTCCTGGCCGGTGAGATCGACGAAGCCGGCCGCAAGGAGATCGTCCGCCACGCCTGTCCTGGCGCGGGCGCCTGCGGCGGCATGTATACCGCCAACACGATGGCCAGCGCGATCGAGGCGATGGGCATGGCCCTGCCCTATAGCAGTTCGACCCCGGCCGAAGATCCTCGCAAGCTCGACGAGTGCCGTGCCGCCGGCGCGGCAATTCGCACGCTGCTCGAGTGCGACATCAAACCCCGCGACATCATGACCCGGGCCGCCTTCGAGAACGCCATGGTGACCGTGATGGTCTTCGGCGGCTCGACCAATGCGGTGTTGCACCTGATCGCCATGGCGCGGGCCGCAGGCGTCGAGCTGTCGATCGACGACTTCCAGAGCGTCAGCGACCGCGTACCGTACCTGGCCGACCTGAAGCCGAGCGGCAAGTACGTGCAGGAAGACCTGCACAACGTCGGCGGCGTGCCGGGTGTGTTGAAGTACCTCCTGGAAAACGACCTCTTGGACGGCTCCTGCCTGACGGTGACGGGCAAGACCCTGGCTGAAAATCTGGCCGAGGTTGAGCCGTTGGCCGCCGGTCAAGACGTCGTGCGCCCGCTTGACGAGCCGATCAAGCCGAGCGGACACATTCAGATTCTGCGTGGCAATCTCGCGCCGGAGGGCGCGGTGGCCAAGATCACCGGCAAAGAGGGGCTCAAGTTCAGCGGCCCCGCCAAGGTCTTTGACAGCGAAGAGGAGATGCTCGCCGGCCTGGAACAAGACAAGATCGCCAAGGGCGACGTGGTGATCATTCGCTACGAGGGACCGCAGGGCGGACCGGGGATGCCCGAGATGCTGGCCCCCACGGCCGCCATCATGGGGGCCGGTCTCGGTTCCGAAGTGGCGCTGATGACCGACGGACGCTTCTCCGGCGGTTCGCATGGTTTCATCGTGGGGCACGTCACGCCCGAGGCCCAGCGCGGCGGCCCAATTGCCCTGGTCGAGGACGGCGACACGGTGACCATCGACGCCCAAAGTCGCCAGATCACCCTGGCGCTTTCCGATGCCGAACTGGCCGCCCGTCGGGAAAAGTGGGTGGCCCCGCCCTACAAATCGACCCGCGGCACCCTATACAAGTACATCAAGAATGTGAAATCCGCATCCGCAGGCTGCGTGACCGACGAGTAGCACCCGCAGGGGCGAAAACACTGGCCGAGCAAGTGCCACCCGGCACACAGCGACGAAGAGGCATCATGGCCACCACCACGACCCGACCGACGAATCTCGCCGAACTGCTCGAGAGCGGCTGGCAGTCGAAATCGGTCAAGCGCGAGATCCACGACAACTTCCTGGCCATGCTCAGCCGCGGCGAGCCTCTCTATCCCGGCATCGTCGGCTACGACGACACGGTCATTCCCGAGCTGAACCTGGCTCTGTTGGCCGAGCACGACATGCTGCTGCTGGGCGAAAAGGGTCAGGCCAAGAGCCGACTGATGCGGTCGCTGGTTCGCTTTCTCGACGAGGAGATTCCCTACGTCGATGTGCCCGAGGCGCCCGTGCATGACGATCCGCTGCGGCCGATCAGCCGCGTGGTGAAGGACTTGCTGAGCAGCACGCCGCCGGAAGAGGTCCCCATCGCCTGGTGGTCGCGCGAAGACCGCTATGCCGAGCGGCTCTCGCCCGGTACCAAGTTTGCCGACATCATCGGCGAGATCGACCCGGCCAAGCTGGCCGGCGGGGCGAGCATGTCGACCGAAGAGGCGCTCCACTTCGGGCTCATTCCCCGCATGCACCGCGGCATCTTCGCGATGAACGAACTGCCCGAGCTCGACGAGTTGGTGCAGGTCGGCCTGTTCAACATTCTCGAAGAGCGCGACGTGCAGATTCGCGGCTTTCCGGTCCGCTTCGACCTCGACATCCTGATTCTCTTCTCGGCCAATCCGGCGACCTACAACCGCAGCGGCAAGGTCATTCCGCAGTTGAAGGACCGCATCGGCTCGACGATTCACACCCACTACCCCCGCGATCGCGACCTGGGCATCGAGATCCTGGAGCAAGAGGCGAACATCGATCTCGACGGCGAGTTTCCCGTCAGCGTGCCCTACTTCATGAAGCAGATCATCGAGCAGATCAGCATCGCCGCGCGGCGCAGTAAGTACATCGATCAGCAGTCGGGCGTGAGCGCCCGGGTGAGCATTGCCAACTATCGCACGATGATTGCCGCCGCGCGACAGCGGGCGGCGGTGCTCGGCGAGTCGCCCGCGGTGCCGCGGATCAGCGACCTGGGCCACCTCTATTCGTCGTCGCTGGGGAAGCTCGAGCTCGACCTGATGGGCAGCCATCAGATGAGCGAACGCCAGGTTCTCGACGCCGTGATGGCCGAGGCGATTCGCGACGTCTTCGAAGAGTACGTCGAACAGCACGGACTGGCCGAAATCGCCGAGATCTTTGCCGAAGGTGTCAAGATCGAGGTCGGCGACATGCTTCCGTCGAGCGCCTATGCCGAGCGGCTCGAGCGGGTTCCGCCCGTCTGGGACAAGGCCTTCGAGGTGAATGCCGCGGAGAGCGAGGCGGTGCGGGCTTCGTGCGTCGAGTTCGTCCTGGCGGGGCTCTACGCCAGCGATCGCATCTCGCGCTCGCAGCATCACGGCCGTATCATCTACGAGATCGGGTAACGTCCTCGACGAGATTGCGACATGGGCCAGCGCAAACCACCTGTCGGCGGCGTCATTCATACCTATCAAAAGTATGACCCTGCCAAGTTTCCCAGCCCCACCGAGCCGCCGCCCGATCTCGTTACGCCTGCGCTCGAACACATGCTGATGTTCGGCTCGATGCGCGAGCTGACCGAGGAAGAGCTGGCCCGCGCGATTCGTCTCGATCCGAGCCAGATCGCCGGGTTGGGTCCCAGCATCGATGCCCTGATGGCGATGCTCCGCGAGCGGAAGGCCAAGATTCTGGCCAAATACGAGACCGATCGTGTGCAGGCATCCGCGCGGCAAGCGTACCGCGAGCTGGGCGAGGCGACCTACCCGCCCAAACCGTTGAAGAAAGACTACCGCCGCGCCTTCGAAGACGAGCAGCTCCGCGAGCTCGAGCGACTTTACTTTCGCGCAGGCGACGACACGGGTGAATTCGCCCGCCGGCTGGTCGCCGTGGCGGCGGCGCTCGGCGACAAGTACCAGGTCGACGAGCTGGCCGCCAAGTACGAGTTCACGGGCCGTACCCCGCTTTCCGTGCCCGAGGCGCTCGCCGTCAAGGAAGAGCTGGAGCAGATTGACGAACTGTTGCGACAGCTCGAAGAAGCCCGCGAGACGGCCCAGATCGGCGTCATCGATCTCGACGCACTCGCCGAATTTGCCGAGCCCGGCGACGTCGACCAGCTCAGCGCGCTGCAGCAACAGGTTCAGGATTACCTCCGCGAAATGGCCGAGCGACAAGGCCTGGCCATGAAGGACGGGCAGTTCCAGCTCAGTCCCCAGGCGTATCGGTTGTTCCAGGGTCGACTGCTCGAGCGGATCTTCAGCCAGCTCGAGGCCTCGCGCAGCGGGCGGCATCAAGGTCCCGTCGTCGGCGAAGGGGCGGTCGAGATGCAGCAGACCAAGGAGTACGAATTTGGCGATTCGGTGGCCAACATGGATGTCGCCGGTTCGCTGATCAACGCGATGGTCCGCGGCGGCGCGCGGGCGCCGATTCGGCTCGCTGCCGACGATATCGTGATTCATCGCACCCGCAATACTCCCAAGTGCGCGACCGCGGTGCTGATGGATATGAGCGGCTCGATGCGCTACGACGGCCAGTACATGAACGTCAAGCGGATGGGCCTGGCCCTCTCGGGTCTGATACGCCGCGAGTATCCGGGCGACTTTCTTGACTTCGTCGAGATGTACTCGTTCGCCAAGCGACGTCCCGAAGGCGAGCTGGCCACGCTGATGCCCAAGCCGGTGACGATCTACGATCCGGTCGTCCGGCTACGGGCCGACATGAGCCGCACCGACATCAGCGAACACCAGGTGCCGCCGCACTTCACGAATATTCAGCACGCCCTGCAGTTGGCCCGCCAGGTGCTGGCCACACAGGACACGCCGAACCGACAAATCATCCTCATCACCGATGGCCTGCCTACGGCGCATTTCGAAGGCGAGATGCTCTACCTGCTCTATCCGCCCGACCCCGCCACCGAAGCGGCCACGATGCGCGAAGGGCTGCTCTGCCAGCGCGAGGGCATCACGATCAACATCTTCCTGTTGCCGAGTTGGTCGCAGTCGCGCGAGGATGTTCAATTCGCCCATCGCCTGGCTGAGTCGACGTCGGGCCGGGTGTTCTTCACCGCGGGCAACGATCTCGATCGCTACGTCATCTGGGACTACGTGCAGCGCCGGCGCGAGATTATTGCCTAAGTGGGCTCGACGCGCGACCGCAGCCGCGATCAACGCCCGCGATCGGATAGACGCCAGGCCAGCATGTCGAGCTGGTCTTTCAGGTCGCTGACCAGCATGTGAGGGCTGGCCGCCTGGCGATGGCCCGAATGCGTGTAGCGGGCGTGCGGTGTTGGATGGTTGTGGGCGTCGTCGTTGGCATGTTGCAACGAGTCGAGTCGCTCGTCGACTTCGCCGAGCTGCGCTGTCGTGTCGCGGCCGTCGCGCCACAGACGTTCGAGCAATAGCAGCAGGCCCAAGAGTAGTCCGGCTTGTCCGCCCAGGGCCATCGACAAGCCGGTGTTCCACAGGTCGCCGCGATTCATCAGCATCGACCAGCCGAGCAGCACCCCGCCGCCGGCAAAGGCCATGAAGCTGAGCGAGAGCGCCACCCATGCGAACCGCGGCGACGAGCGACGCTCCGTGGCAACCGGTACCGTCCGAGGTGGCGCCGTGGCGGGACTTGCCCGCCGGGCAGGATCAGCGCGAAAGTACTCGAAGTCGGGCACCCTCCACAGATCTTCGTCCACCTGCTGACTCAGGCGGCGAGCCTCGAGCAGGTGCCGCACGTCGTGCAACTCCTGGTCGAGTTCCCATTGCCAGTTCTTGAACGCGACGTCGGGCGAGCTGTACGTCTTCTTCACACGCTCGTCCGCGTTGCCGGCCGCGGCGAGATTTCGCTCGAGCTCGGCACTCAGCGAATCATCATGGTCGCCGGGTTCTTCGTTCACAGCGCGTGCCGCGCCCTCACCAAGTTCCGATCCGCAACGGGCACAGCGAAACTTTCGTGCCGGCGATTCGCTGCTCTCCGAGATGGTCGCGGTCGCCCAATCGGGTACGTCCGGTTCGGTGCGCAGCGTCGCCGGGCTCGACGAAGTCGAGACAATGCCCGGCACATCCTGGCCACACTGATAGCACCACATATTGGCGATTCGCGAAGGCGACTTTGGCGACCGGCAAGCTCCTGGCCGCCGGCACTGCGGTCATTGCATGCGCACCACGGTCGGTGCGCAGTCCTGCTATATCACCTTCACAGAATCGACGTGGGCGATGTTAAACTGTAACGATTTCGCAGATCCTAACGGTCGCGGCCTGTCTGCGCGTGTAGATGGGAAGGGAGCACAAAGTTTAAGGGCTCCAGGGGGCCCACGGCGGCGTCTGGCCGCAGCTGGCGGATTCTCAGACGCTAGCAAGCTCTACTGAGCCTCCGCGTCTGCCTCGCCCGTGGTTGCTTCCTCAGGCTTCCCGGCGGCCGCTGGCTCGACATCGTCGTCGGCCGGCTGTGCGGCAGCGGCATCGGCCCGCTGTGCGGCTTCGGCATCGGCTGCCGCGGCGGGTGGGGGCGTTGCCGCCCGGCCGTGTTTCGATCGATACCAATCGCCGCGGAGGAAGTCGACGATCAGCTCGACGTCTTCTTGGCGGAGAATGTTCTGGGCAGGATCGTCGGGACTGTCGTGAAACGCCGGCATCCGCCGGCCGTCGTCGACATACTCGTAGAACCGTTCGTGCGCCGGATTGCTCACCAGGTCGATCAGCCACTGTCGCGAGGCGTAGTCGGTCAGATCGGGCGCGGAGCCAAGGTCGCCCTCGTCGCCGTACTGATGGCAGTCGACGCAGCCTTCTTCGACGATCGTGGTCCGCCCCGCCTCGAGTAAGTCCTCGCCGACCGGTTCGCGGTCGGGCCGATCGGCATCGGCCGCCAACGCGTGGGCGACGTTGACCAGGTCGGCGTCGTCGATCTCCATGTCGTCGACCACGTAGCCGACCATCTCTCCCTCGGCGTGGGCCTCCGTCGCGCCAAAGTAATCGCTGGTGACGATCTTCTGGGGATCGAGGATGCCACGGATCCACTCGTAGCTGCCGAAGCGGTAGAGATTCGCCGCGGTCGGCGTGGCGCTGGTGAACTCATGGCCCGGCGGGAGGTCGACATCTGCCGCCGTGTGCGTGTGGCAACCGGCGCAGTAGGTCTTGAAGAGCACGGCCCCTTGCGTCTTCGGATCGTTGCGAAGCAGCTCGAGCATGCCGCCGGCGGGAATGCCCTGCTCGGCCAGCTCGACCGCGCGGTGGCTCTTCCACTTTTCGTACTTGCTTCCTTTCTGGAACGTGGTGTAGTGCTGGTACTCCTTCTCCCACTGGTCGTATTCCTTCTTCCAGTCGCTCATCGCGACGCCGTCTTCCTGGGAAGGTTTGGCGGGCGCGATCGGAGGATAGTAGTCGGCCTGAATGGCCCGCCCCGTCAGATAGACGACGCCCAGCAAGAGCGCGAAGAGAAAGACGACGTTGAAGCGATGTCCCAGCTTCCAGCGGCCCACGATCGGCATCAGGAACAGGATCACAATGACCAGGCTGGGATAGACGATCGACGCCATCACCTGTTGGTCTTTGCCGAAGTAGTGCAGGAACTGGAACAGGAACAGGAAGTACCATTCGGGCCGGGCGGCCGAGTAGTCGACCGCCGGGTCGGCCGGCGAGCCGAGTTCCGCGCCGAGCGTGGCCACCACACCCGTGGTCTCGGGCTCGGACCAGGCCCCACGCACGCAGAAGAACAGAATCACGGCCAGCACCGCCAGACAGGCCACCACGTCGCGGAGCAACTGGTCGGGCCAGAAGTAGACGTCCGGCTTGCGGTCCGGATCCTTCGCCGTCAGTCCTTGCCGCCGAAACAGCGCGATGTGCAACCCCAACACGCCGATCATCAAGGCCGGCAACAGACCCGCGTGCAGCGCGAAAAAGCGGCTCACCGTTTGGTGGCCATAGTCGGAGCCGCCCACCAAGAGCTGCTGCACGGTCGAGCCGACCAGCGGCGTGTTCTGCGCGATCTCGGTGGCAACCTTGGTTCCGTAGTAACCTTTCTGATCCCAGGGGAGCAGGTAGCCGGTGAGCGAAAGGCCGAGCACGATCAGCATCAGCACCAGGCCGAGCCAGAAGTTGATTTCGCGCGGGGCCTTATAGGCCCCGTCGATCACGACCTGGAATACGTGCAGCACCATCAGCACGATCATCGCCTGGGCGGTGAAGTGGTGGATTCCCCGCAGCAGCCAGCCGCCGGTCATCTCGTGCTGAATGTAGTAGACGCTCTCCCACGCAGTGAGCGAGCTGGGGCTGTAGGCCGTCCACAGGAAGAAGCCGGTCACCAGCTGCACGAAGAACGTGAAGGCCAGCGTGCTTCCCCACACGTAGCGCCAGCGAGCTCCGCCGGGCACGCGCTCGTAGAGCGTCTCGTGGATAATGCCACGGATGCCGGTACGATCGTCGAGCCAGTTCAACAAACCCATCATGCAAGTCACTCTTGGTGGCGTGGGGCGAGCTTATCTCGCGGGGCAGCGGACTTCGTTTCGCAACTACTTGGGAATCTTGGTTGCTTCGCCGGTCTTGAATTCCTCAAAGCGGACCCAGACCTCGGCCTCGCCGGCGTCGCCGGTTCGAATCTCGACATCGAGCGTATCGAGCGACCGCGGCGAGGGACTCGCCCCGATCCGCGTGCCGTCGAGCTCGAAGTAGCTGGCGTGACAGGGACAGCTGAACTGTTCGCGCTGCGGCAGAAAGTCGACCTTGCAGCCCAGGTGCGGACAATCGGCCTGAAAGGCAACCACCTCGTCCGGACCGGTTTGCCGCAGGTAGACCATGCCGACCGGCATTTCGGGAAAGCGACTGAAGTGGTCGACGCGATCCTTAATGACGGGAAATCGCTGGGGCAAGCCGTCCGCGTTGACCATTTTCAACGTGGTGATCCGGACGAAGTCGCCCCCACTCTGGTTGCGGCCATCCTGGTTGCGGCGACGCAAGGGATCGAACAGCACCGCGAGTCCGGCCCCGATCGGCACCAGGCCGGCGATCGCCCCGAGGATAATTGTCACCAAGCCAGCAAAGAAATTGCGCCGCTGCGGAATGTCGGGCTCAGCTGCCGCTTCGCCGGTCGATTCTTGATCGTTCATGGCAGGTAGATCAGATCACGCTCGTCTGGGGAACTTCGCGAAGCACCGCGCGGCAAACCACACGGACCAACCACGCCCGGGGTGCGAACGTGATGGGCAAGCTACCATGCACCGCTACGACGCGTATGGTGGATGACTGACCCAGGTCCTCGGGTCGGCATTCCTCGGGTCGGGCGCCAAGGCAGGAGGTTTTGGGTGGGCGATTGGGAGGGAGGTGACCGTCCGTCGTCCTGTCGCACAAGTCACCCAGTCATGGTCTCTCAATTATCCCATCGCGTCACACACGTAGTCAAGCACGGTCTTCTGTGCGGCAGCGAGCGGACCTGGGATGTACGCACCCGCGGCCGCCTTATGCCCACCCCCGCCAAAGTGTTGCGCAACGGCACTGCAATCGAGACCGCCGCGGCTACGAAAACTCAACTTGAAATCACCTTCGCGACGCTCGACGAAAATTACGGCTGATTCGACGCCGCGCACGCCCAGCGTCAAGTTGATGACGTCTTCGGTGTCGGTCGGCACGGCGCCGGTCTTTTTCAGGTCGTCGAGCAGGACCGACGTGTAGGCAAGTCGGCCGTCGAGCAGCGTCTCGGTGCGGGCGATGATCACCCCGCGCAGCTTCAGCCTTGCCAGCGAATCCTGTTCGTAGAGCGCCGTGTAGATCTCCTGCGGCCGCGCCCCGGCGGCGACCAGCTTGGCGCCGACCTCCATCGTCGCCGGCGTGACCGAATTGAAACGGAACCAGCCGGTGTCGGTTGCCAGCGCCGCGTAGAGCGGGGTCGCCATCGACTCGGTCAGTTCGACGTCCAGCGCCTCGGCTGCCTCGACGATCAAATGTCCGGTGGCGGCCGCCTTGGTGCTCTTGAATATCTCGGCGCCCAATTCGTCCTCGCCGACGTGATGGTCGATGAGCACCTTCTTGGCGGCCGTTTCGCGAACCACGTCGGCCAGCGGGCCGAGCTGCGCAAACGCGCTCGTATCGCAGATGATCAGCACCTCGTAAGCGGCCAGGTCGGCCGCCGTGACGCCTTCGCCCAGCGTTTTGATCCGCTGCTCCGGATCGATGAAGGCCAGATTCGGCGGGACCCCGTCGCCGTTGAGCGTGATCGTCTCCTTGCCCACCGCTTCGAGCACGGCCGCCAGACCCAACATGCTGCCGAGGGCATCGCAGTCGGCGCGAATGTGGCTGGTGACGATGAACTTCTGGTGAGCCGCGACAATCTCCCTAAAGCGGGACCAATCGATGGACATGCGGGCGTGCCTGCCTTCTACAGTTGTGCGAGTTCGAGGTGAGGTGGTTCCGCCGCCGGCTCAGGCTTCTTGCTCCGCAGCGATTGCGGCTGCGGCAATCGTCTCCGCCTGGGCGACGTCGGCCGTGAGCTGCGCGACGAGCTGCTCGACCGATTCAAATCGCTGCACGTCGCGCAGGCGAGCCAGGAAGTCGACTTCCAACGGTCGACCGTAGAGCGGCTTTTGCCAACCGACCAGGTGGATCTCGACCTTGAGCTGGCCTTCGCCAAAGGTTGGGTTGGCTCCGATGTTGATCGCGGCCACCGACCTTTGATTGTCGTGATAACCCCAGCCGGCGTAAACTCCCTCGCCTGGCAGCAGCGTGTCGATCGCCTCGAGATTGGCGGTCGGAAAGCCGATTTCGTGGCCGCGACCTACCCCATGAGTGACCATTCCGCGGATGCGATACGGCTCGGTCAGCAGCCGGCGTGCGGTGTCGACGTCGCCGGTCGCAATGCTGCGGCGGATTCGCGAGCTGCTCACTGTTTCGCCGTCGACGACCAGTGCGTCGACGATGTCGAGCGAGATGCCGGCTTCCTCGGCCAACTCGGCCAACGCGGCGACGTCTCCCTGGCGGTCGCGACCGAAGCAGAAGTTGGGCCCCTCGACGATCGCCTTGGCATCGAGCAACTCGCAGACGATTCGCTGGAAGAACTCGGCCGCCGTCAACTTCAACAGCGCCATATCGGTCGGATAGGCGATCATCGTGTCGACGCCGAGTCCCGCGAGCAACTCCGCCTTGCGATCGGTCCACGTCAGCGGAGGGGGCACCTCGTCGGGCCGCAAGAGCCGCACGGGGTGGGGATCGAAGGTGAACACGAGCGCCGGCCCGCCCACGGCCGCCGCCCGCTCGCGCAGACGCGTGATGATGTTGGCGTGTCCGCGATGCACCCCGTCGAAGTTGCCGATCGTCAGGGCACCACCGCGCCCCACGTCGCTCAGCTCTTCAAGACTCTGCAACAATCGCACGCGCCGTTCGCCTTTCGTCCCACTTGATTGTGTCGAAGGCGGTCATTATGAAATTGCCCTGCGAATGCTGCAAGCACGACGTCCGGACGCCTCGCTGGCGCGCGATGCGGCGGCGACGCGCCCGCACGGGTCCCTCGGCCGCGTGCGCTGATTGCAGTGAATGTGTCGATTCGCGCGCAACACGCGGCCAAACCCCGACCGGGGGTGTCACCTTGCCGCCCTCGCCGCGCAACGCCTTGCCTTTGGCCCATTTGCGTAAAGCGACGGTCGACGCATGGTCGAAACTTTTCTTGACCTTCGATTTTTTTCGAGGATACACTTGTAGTATGCGTTCACGTCCCCCCGAATCCCTTCGCCGCTTCTTCGCCGGCATCACCGAACACGCCTTTGCGACGCGCGTCGGCATGGCCGATCCGCCGCTGGTCGATTACGTGGCGGAGATGCTCACCCGCTTCGTTAGCTGCGATGCCGTGTATCGGGTGCGCGACCTGGCCGGACGTCGCCTGGTCGAAGTGGCCCAGATGCTCGCCGAAGCCAACGCGCGGGTGGGCGATGCTCGTCGCGACGTGCACCGCCACATCGGCGACTTCGCGCTCTTCTGGACGGGGCTCTATCCCGAGGCCCTGCCGCAACTGCAGGGCGAAGGCCAGCGCGACTACCTGCTCGACTATCGCGAACAGGGCAAGCGGGCCTACTACATCGCCAGCACGATCCCCTCGGGCGACACGATCGCTCGCAGCGAACTACTCCGTCGACTGAGCGACGAGTTCGACATATGCGTGCATGGGCTGACCGAGGTGCGTCGCGAGTGGGAACAGCGCGACGACGATGGCCCGGGCGGCATCTTTCCCGTACTGCTCAATTGAGCGAAGCCGCGCGAGCGAGTGCTTCGGCTCAGGTCACCAATCCCTTGGTGACCATCATGAAGACGTCTTCAAGCGTGGGGTCTTTCTCGCCGAACGAATGCAGACGGCAGCCCTGCGAAAGTAGCGTTTCCAACAGGGCCGCCACCTCCGTGTCTTCGCCGGCAAACTCGACCGTGATGTGCCCGTTGTCGACTTGCACGTCGCGCGTTTGTGGGGCGCTGCGAATCACGCTCAAGCCGACGTCGGCCCCTTCGACAAACCGCACGTTGATGATCCGATTGCCGCGAATCTTGCGATAGACCTCGTGAATCGGCCCGTGCATCAGCAGGTTGCCCCGTTCGATGATACCGATCGACGTGCAGCAGTCGGCCAGCTCGGTGAGGATGTGGCTGGAGATAAGGATCGTCTTGCCCATGCGGCGCAGCTCTTTGAGCAGCGCCTTCACTTCCAATCGCGCCCGCGGATCGAGGCCGCTGGCCGGTTCGTCGAGAATCAGCACGGGCGGATCGTGAACGAGCGTCTTGGCCAGGCAGAGCCTCTGTTTCATGCCGCGGGAGAGCCCGCTGACGAAGTCGTCGCGCTTGTGCGTCAGATCGAGCAGCTCGAGCACGTCGCTGATGACGGCCCGCCGTTTGGCCTTGCCAATCTGATAGGCGACCGCGAAGAAGTCCAGAAACTCCCACACCCGCATGCCGTCGTAGACGCCAAAGTTGTCGGGCATGTAGCCGACGCTGCGTCGCACGGCGAGTGGATCCTTGGTCACGCTATGGCCGTTGACGACGCCTTCGCCGTGGGTCGCCTTGAGCAGCGTGGCAAGAAAGCGAATCGTGGTGCTCTTCCCTGCCCCATTGGGACCGATAAAGCCGAACATCTCGCCGGCCTCGATCTTGAGGTTGAGGTTCTCGACGGCGGTGAAGTCGCCGTACTTCTTGCCGAAATTGATGACTTCGATCATGCGATAGGGGGTGGCACTTGGAGGCCCCGCGGCCGCTGTGGCCTCTCTCGCGGTTGGCCAACGCGCGCCGTGTTATTGACCGGGGCCGAGAATCCTCTCTTCGAACTCACCCGTCTCCAGGGCGTCGCCGTCGAACTCTTGCTCGCCTTCCTCATCATTGTACAGCGGATCGCGATCGACATTCCGTGCGGAGTCTTTCGGTGCGTTCTTGTCGCTTTCCGGCACCGGCGGCGGAGCCATCTTCAGATTGGCGACCACCAGCGCGGCATAGCGCGACTGCTTCGAGACGGGATAGATCGACAAGCCTGGAATCTCCCGGTCGGCGACGACGGCGAACAATCGCGTGTCGCCCGGTTCCAGATCCTCGGCCCGCAGCAGGCGTTCTCGCCAGGGTCCGGCGACCAATTCCGAGCGGGGATCGCCGAACAGCCACTGACCGGCAACTTCGCGACCCGAGCCGTCGGCGATCTGCGGACCGGCCGCCCCCGACCAGGCCCGCATCCAGTCCTCAGCCTGGACCGTCCTGAAGGTGCCATCGGCCGACGCCCCCGCGTCGATGTCGCCCAACCAGGCAAACCGAAAACGAGGTCGGCCCACGCCCACGTCGCGTGCCCGCCGCAACAGCGCGACGGTCGTAAGCGGAAAGGAAGTACGATTGGTAACCTCAATGCTGCCTCCCGCGTCGTGTGTCAGGGCGATTGCGCCCCCGCAGTCGATCATCTGTTCGCTATGCATCACTCCGGTGCTATTGGAAATCACCTGGAAGCCATCGAGACGAACCTTCTCGGCCGCCTGGTACCGCAGACGCTCGACGTCGTCGTGGCGATAGGCCTGATTGGAGCCCATCAGCGACATCGGAAACGGCTGCACGAGGGCACCGGAATCGTCGAACTCGAAGTCGTAGCTCGTCGAAAGCGAGGTGTAGAGCGCCGTGTAACGCGTGACGTGGGCCCGCGGATAGTCTTGCTGCAGCTCGACGATGGCCAGCTCGGTGCGCGAACGCACGAAACCGATGTCGAGCTGGGCAAAGCGAATGACCAACAGGGCACCTCCGATGGCGATCAGCGGCGCGGCGATCCAGGCCCATTCGACGCGACCGATCGCGTAAAAGACAGCCCAATTCGCCGGGACGAGAATCGCCAGGTAACCAACCAGCACCAGCACCACGAATGAGGCGTCGGGAATCTCGATTCCCGCGGCCAGGCGAATCGCCTCGCGGGCCGTGTGGGCCGCCGCGTTCTCATCGCTCCAGCCGCCGATGCCCCGTTCGACAGGTTCCTCCCAATCGGGCTCGGGGCTGCCGAATCCCCAGGGCATTGGAGAATCGGGTTCAGGGGCGTGCGGCAATCCATACTGGTACCCGGCGTCGCGACTGAACAGCCGATAACGGGTCACCAGCCGCGGGTCCCGACGCTTGCTGGGGTCGTTCTTCGACGCGACGACCCAGTCGGTCTCTTCGACGTTCGGATCGGCGAATTCCGCCCGCGGAGGTGTAAACACACGTGGCGGACGCCTCAGCAGATAGGCATTGAGAAAGTTGTCGAAGCCCGACCACCGCCATAGCAACGCCCGCTGCCGCAGCCGAAACGCGGTGATCAGCACGCGTCCGCGACCGACGCCGCGCTCGACGATCAGCGGTCGCTCGCGCCGGTCGCGCAGCACCACGCGATCGGCGCCAACGCCGCCTTCCTCCTCCGGCACGATCAACTCGACACCCGACCAGGGCTGCGCGAAATCGAGCGGTGCAAAGGTTGGCAAAGTATTCTTGGGCCGAATCTCATTGAGCGCGGCCATGTCGCCGGCGGCCAACTCGATCGTCTCGCCCCGCTTGGCCGGCAGATACGGTTCCAGGAAACTGCCCCGCAACTGATCGAGCGAATCGGGCCCGCTCATCAACAGCTGGCCTCCCCAGTGCAGCCAGTCGATCATCGCCTGTTGCTGCTCGGACGTGAGCAAATCGGGGTCGACATTGTCCCAAAGCAGATAGGCGATGCTGGTCCAGGTGAGCGAGTGCGAGGGGAGCGACGTACGACGATCGGGCTTGATGAGCACGACTCGATAGTGGGCGTCGTCGTTGCGGTCGCCGTTGCGCGGCCAGATCGACCGTTCGGAGCGCAGCGACTGGTACATGGAAGGTTGATCGCTCAGCACCACGAAAACGTATTGGTGCGCCGGCATGTGCCGGATCAGTCGCGAAGCCATCGCGTAGCTGCCGCCGCCCGCGCGGTTGTAGCGATAGTTGATGCGCGTCGTCGTTCCCATCCGCGGCATGAACAGCGACATCTCGATGCGCTTCTCGGAACGCTGTTCCTTGGAGAGGTTGACTCGACGAGACGCCGTCATGGAATAGGGCGTGTGTTCGAAGGAGAGCGGCCCCCGCCGTGCCGAGTATTCGCCCGAGAACCGCGGCTCCCAGGTCATGTTGCCCTGAAAGTCGACGTTGTTGGCCCTCACGAAATGGCTGACGCCGACCCAGTGCCCCGGTTTGGCATAGATCGGCCGTTCGCGCAGCTCTTTGATCTCGTCCTTGTTTCGCGGTCGACGGTACGTGGCGTGCGGCAATACCGCGAGTTGACCGAACTCCTGCACGTCGGGCTTCTTCTTTTTCCTCGCCTCTTGCCGCTTCTTCTCGGCCAGCTTCTTTTTTTCGGCGGCTTTGCGCGCGGCCCGCTCCTGCGGAGTCTCGCTACGGCAACCGCTGCAGCCCGACATCGGCAAGACAAAGACCGCGCACAGCAACAGGCCCGTTAGAAACTGCCCCGCACCCACTCGACACCACGTCCGCTCGTATTCCAACTCGACTGCTCCCCGCGCTGCATCTCCAAAGCAATTCGCCGCCGCGTTGAACCCTCAACGAGTTTAGGCAGTCGCGGCAGTCGAGGGAAGACGCCGAGCGGCCGGACGGGGCGTGGCAGGTCCGCAAGTTGCGGAATTCTGCCACTCGGACGCGGTTGCCGCTAGAGGAGCGCGTAGCTCGTTTCGGGCAAGATAGGCGTCTCGAGCGACGCCAGGTAGGGCCTGATATCGGTGCCGTTGACCGTCGTGATCTGCAGGTCGAGGTGCAGGGCCAGGTCGATCTCGTGCAGCGAAGGATCTTCCAGGCGTTGGCCCTTGGGGTCCTTCAAGCCTTGCAGCTTGGGACGCGTCGGTCGATTCGGATTGAAGTCGACCACGGCCGCTTCCGAACCGTCGGACAGACCGACGACTTGCCCGATGGGGAACGGCGGGACGAGTCGATAGAAAGCGTCCGCGACCACCGGATCGAAGAACCCTTCGCACCAGGTTCGCATCTCGTGCAGCACCTGGACCGGCTGCTTGGCGCCCGAGTAGCAACGGGCCGTCGTGGCGGCGTCGTAGATGTCGACGACGGTCGCGATTCGGCTGAAGACGGGGATCTGTTTGCCGGCCAGCGGCGGCAGCAGCTCGCCCGTGTCGGGATCGACCCGCGGCGGATAGCCTTCGCCGTTGAAACGCTGATGATGATTGAGCACGATCTGGGCGGCGGAGGCGGGCACGCGGCCCTTGACCATCTCGTAGCCGTAGACCGGATGCTGCTTGACGATTGCCATCTCTTCGTCGGTCAGGCGTTCCGGCTTGTTGAGCACTTCGGAAGGAATCCGCATCTTGCCGACGTCGTGCAACAGGCAGCCGACCCCCAACACGGTCAGGTCCTTCGCGTCGCGCGGCGACTTGGCCGACCGCTCGTCGATCAGGTAGCGCTCCAACTGCATTCCCAGCAGCAGCGAAAGGTAGCCAACGTTTGCCGAGTGCGACATCAAGTAGTTGTCGAACGCGTCGAGCTTGTGCAGCAGCACGTTGCCGTGAACGGTCTTCTTCAGGTAGTCGAACAGTCCGCCGATCGAACTCTGAAAGCGACCCACGTCGAGTTGGGCCGTCGTCTCCTGCATGATCGACTCGAAGTTGCTCCGCACCGAGGCGTACACCTCGCGCTGACAGTCGCTGAGCCCTTCGTCGATGAGATCTTCGAGGAATTCGAGATCGCGGTGACGCACCCAGACTTCGACGATGCCCAAGTCGCGCAGCCGTGGCACCAGATCCAGCGGAATCTCATGATCGCGCTGCAACAGAAACCGGCGCGGGTCGCTGGGCACGGGAATCGGACGTGCCAGGACCATGCCTGGTTCGATCATGTTGACGGGCACGCGCAGCATGGCAACTTCGTGAAGCCGGGTCGAATGTCCAGGGGCCCGCGCATAGCGCATTCCGCGCAATGCCCTCGGGCCATGGAAAGATTAGCTCACGAATAGATGCGGGCGCCGCGGCGAGGAGTTTTCGCGGGCGGCGGCTCGACCAGCCCGTCCGAGGCGAGAGAAAGGGCCCCACCGTGGGGCGGTTCCGCACGTTTGGCGGCCTGCCTGTAGCAGTCGTAACGAATGCAGTGGGGCGCTGGCCGGCGTGGCGGCGTTAGGCCGGCTCGAGAATGTGCAGCTCCAAGCGGGCGACCATCGACGCCACCCGCTCGCGAAAGGCATGCATATGCGGGGCATCGAGATGCGCTTGGAGGGCCTCCAGACTCGCCCACTTCTCCACGACCATCACGACGTTCTCGCGAACCGGCGGTTGCGCCTCGATTGGCGTGTCGAGGTCGATTGCCGGTCCGTATTCCAGACAGCCGTCTTCGGCCTGGACCCGCGGCACCAGCACCCGCATTTCCTGGAGGAACGACTCCCGCTGTCCAGGTTGTAATTCGATCGTGGCCAAAACGTGGATCATGGTCTCGACTCCTCTCGACGCGTTGTCAAGGTCATGGTGGGTGAAGCGGAACGGTTCAGGCGGAGCGGATGCCGCCGCCAGGCTCGGATGGCGACCACCTGGGCGAAGGCCGCGGCGATCGTGCCGCTCTACCAGAGCACCTCGCGGATGGTTGTGTGACGCGTTTCACCGTCGTGCCACGACGGCTCTGTCACATATTGAAGCGGCGAAGCGCGCACGGTTAATATGAGGCTCACCCGCCGGCTTCGCAAGCGTGCCAGGTCGGCAAGGTGACCAGGTCGGCAAGGGGATCGTCGCCAGCGATCTCTGGTTTCGCAAAGTTCCCGGCAATCACGAGGAGTCGACGCAGGTGGCATCTACGAACATCCCTTTGGACGTCGAAGGCGCCGTCCACGATCGCTACACGGCGGCCGCTCAGCAAGCCGAGCAGTCGCTCTGCTGCCCTGTCGACTATGACCCCAAGTACCTCGAGGTCTTGCCGCGCGAACTCTTGGAGCGCGACTACGGCTGCGGCAATCCTTCGCGCTACTTGCAGCCGGGTGAGACCGTGCTCGACTTGGGCAGCGGCGGCGGCAAGATCTGCTACATCGCGGCCCAGGTGGTCGGGGCCGAGGGCCGCGTGATCGGGGTCGATGTGAACGACGAAATGCTCGGCCTAGCCCGTCGGTTCCAGCCCGAGATTAGCACCGCGCTGGGCTACGACAATACGGAATTTCGCAAGGGCCGCATTCAGGATCTGGCCCTCGATCTGGAGCGTTTCGAATCGTATCTGGCCGAGAACGCGATCCGCGGCAGCAACGACTGGTTGCGGGCCGAGGCCGTCGCCCGCGAACTTCGCGAGCAGGAGCCGATGATCGCCAGCGATTCGGTCGACGTCGTGGTGTCGAATTGCGTGTTGAACCTGGTGCGTCGCGAGCATCGGCAACAGCTCTTCGCCGAAATGTTTCGCGTGCTCAAGCGGGGCGGCCGCGTTGTCATCAGCGACATCGTCAGCGACGAGCCGGTGCCACAACGCCTGCAGGACGATCCCCAGCTGTGGAGCGGCTGCCTCAGCGGCGCGTTCGTCGAGGACGAGCTGTTGCGGACCTTCGAAGAGCAGGGTTTCTACGGCGTCGAGCTGGTCGCCCGGCAGGACGATGCCTGGGCCACGATCGAAGGCCTCGAGTTTCGCAGCGTCACCGTGCGGGCCTACAAAGGCAAGCAAGGCGCCTGCCTCGATCACAATCAGGCGGTCATCTACAAGGGTCCCTGGCGGAGCGTGACCGACGACGATGGCCACGTGCTGCGGCGTGGCGAGCGGATGGCCGTGTGTGAGAAGACCTTCAACATTTACACGAGAGCTCCCTACGCCGAGGACATTCTTCCCGTGCCGCCGCACGAAGAGGTGGCCGCCGACGAGGCCCCCGAGTTCGATTGCCGTCGCAACGCCGTGCGATCGCCGAGCGAGACGAAGGGTCAGGGCTTTCGCCAGACGCAGTTGCCGAGCAGCGATTG
>ERZ869936.823-NODE-823-length-25980-cov-6.415082_pt1 | contig 25980 bp, 18 predicted proteins | sample MGYA00520876_ERZ869936 | MGnify/ENA primary metagenome ERZ869936 (study PRJEB32218, sample SAMN09650985) | biofilter metagenome | isolation source: enrty point of leading RO module | place: Saudi Arabia: Thuwal, RO plant located on Red Sea | collected 2016-02-17 ... | reverse complement strand
TTGTGTGTGGGGCTGTCCGTATCAAGGGACGTGGGCGGATGGTCGTGGTGCCCTTTTTATGAGTTCCTATCCATCCGCGGATTTTGATACAACATAGGCGTTTTCATTGACGAGGAGAGTGGGTGAACGCATCTTCGTGCGGTGAGGTTCGAGGCCGGGGACGACAAGGAAAGCATGGTCGCCCGGGGTCTGAGCTTCGACGCTGTCCTTGAAGCCCCGGTCCTCGATTTCATTCCCAATCCGAAACATGCAGATCAGATGATTCTTGTGGTGGAGATCGACCGCTATGCTGTGGCGGTGCCGTGCAAGCCGCTTGGCAAGGATCACTGGCTCATGGTGACGGCCCATCCATCACGCAAATTGACCCGCCGATACATCCCATGAAGCGTTCCAAGATCAAGGACTGGAAGGACAAGCCCCTGACACCCGCCGAGCAGGAGATCGAGGACTCGATCGATCCATCGGCGCTTCAGGGTGCTTCCCAAGCGAGACTCGACGAAGTCCGGACCGGGATGAGCGAACTCAAGCGGCGGCGGGGTGGGGCGCGCCCGGGGGCCGGGCGCAAGCCCAAGGACTACGTGGCGACCATGCTCAACCTCACCCCCGGGGCGCGAACGCGGTTGGAGTCGCTTGCCGAGGGGCAGCCCGGTGGCATGTCCGGCGTGGTCAGCCGGCTGCTCGAGGAGGCACCCGAGTTCGGTGTGGGCGCGAAGAAGCGCTGATCAGTCCGGCGGATAGTTCTCGAAGAAGTGTTCCTCGGCTTCCAGCGAGCCGATCAGGACCAGCTTGTCGCCGGTGTGGAGGGTCTCGACCGGATCGGGGTTGATCCGGCGCGCGCCGTCGTGCTCGATGGCGATGATCGAGCAGCCGGTTTTCGAGCGGACCTGGGAGTCGGCCAGGCTGCGCCCGTCGAGGCAGCCCGGCGTCCTGGCCGTGAAGACGCTCACCCCCTCGGCGAGCAGCAGGGTTTCGCTGCCCCGCAGGTGGTTGAGGATCGTGTTCGCGCTCATGGTCGCGTAGGACAGGACAACGTCGGCCCCGGCCCGGTGGAGGCGCGCGACGTTGGCCTCGCGCGTGCAGCGGCTGATGATCTGCAGCTTCTTGCGCAGCCGGCGGTAGAAGATCGTGAGGAAGATGTTGGTGTCGTCGTCGTGGGTGGTGATGATGACGCTGGAGGCCTCGTGGAGCCCGGCTTCCACGAGCAGGTCGAACTCCGAGCCGTCGCCCACGAGCGTGCGGTCCTTGAAACGGACGCGTTCGGGCAGCTTCTCGATCATCATCCAATCGATGCCCTGCTGGTCCAGCATCCTTGCGGTGGCCCGGCCGACCCGGCCGCCGCCGATGATGACGACCCGGTTGTGGTCGCTCTCGTCGCGATGCCCGTGGACGTCGTTGTAGCGATCGATCTGCTCCCGGGTGCCGCCGAGGATGAAGATGGTGTTCTCCTGGATCGCCGTGGCAGGGGTGACGGGCAGTAGCTTTCCATGGTCCCACAGCCCGACGAGGGTCACGCCGGTATCCGGCTTGATGCCGCTTTCGGCGATGGTCTTGCCGACCAACTCGGTTCCGGCGGCCGAGGCTTCGGCGATGACGAGCTCGCCCATTTCGCCGATCACGTGGGCGCAGCAGTCACCGCCGATCACGCGGCGGGACAGAGCCTGGCCCATCATCTCCTCGAGATGGAGGATGTGCGTCACACCGGCGAGTTCGAGGGCGTCGCGCGCGGCCTTCGAGCGGGCCGAGGCGACGATGGGGATGGTGTCGGAGATCTCGCGCACCGAGAAGGTGACGTTGGTGTTGATCACGTCGGAACGGGTGGTGACCACCATGGCGGCCTCTGGAATCCGGATCCTGCGGTAGGTTTCCGGGTCGCTCAGGTCCCCGACCACCACCGGGACGTTCTGTTCGTGAAGTTCCATCGCCTCGGCGAAGGTGGGCACGAGGACCGCGTAGGGGTGGTGGTGTTTCCTCAGCATCCGCACCAGCCGTTCGGTGACCGGTCCGTGGAAGGTCAGGATCACGTGGTTGCGCATCGATGACGGCAGGGAGCGCGGGGCACCCGCCTCCTGCTGGGCCTTCATCCACGGCGCGTAGAAGAACTCGATGAAGGTGAAGGGCAGCAGGACCAGCAGGAAGATCACGCCGGTGACAAGCACCACGATGGAGAACAGCCGGCCGATGTCCGACTCGAACGTGATGTCACCGAAGCCGAGCGTCGACATCACCGTCAGCGTCCAATAGAAGCCGGTCATCCAGCTATGTTGCTGGCCCTCCCGTTCCATCAGGATGTGGAAGATGATCGAATAGGCGGTCACGATCGCCAGCAGCACGCCGATCAGCCGGAACAGGGCCATCAGGTTGCGGCGGCTGGTCCGGTTCTCGAGAAAGGCGGTGAGGACGGTGGTGAGGGCCTTCATGGGTGGTGCGAAGGGGATGCCATCCTAGGAACTCCCGACGGCCCTGCCAATCATGATGCAACCCGCAAACCACAGGTCCATCCTTGCGTCGATGCCGGTTCCGGCTTTGATCACCTTCACCATGAAACTCGAAACGCTCTGCCTCCACGGCGGTTACACGCCGGACCCGACCACCCACTCGTGCGCGACGCCGGTCTATCGGACCGCGTCGTACGTCTTCGACAACACCGAGCACGCCGCCAACCTCTTCGCGCTCCGGGAACTCGGAAACATCTACACCCGCCTGATGAACCCGACCACGGACGTGCTCGAGAAGCGCGTCTGCCTGCTGGAGGGGGCACCCGAGATGGGGGGGCTCGGTCATGCCTCGGGGACGGCGGCGGTGTTCAACTCGATCATCAACCTGGCCGAAGCCGGGGACAACATCGTCTCGGCCCGCAACCTCTACGGCGGCACCTACACGCAGTTCAACGACATCCTGCCGAAGCTCGGCATCGAGGTGCGGTTGATCGACTCGACCGACCCCGGGAACTTCGCCAAGGCCATCGACGGAAAGACGCGTGCCTTGTTCTGCGAGACGGTTTCCAACCCGGCGCTCGAAGTCTGCGACCTTGATGCCGTCGCCGACATCGCCAAGGCCCACGGCATTCCGTTGATCGTCGATGCCACCTTCTCCACGCCCTACCTCACCCGCCCGCTCGACCACGGCGCGTCGATCGTCGTCCACTCGCTGACGAAGTGGTTCGGCGGCCACGGCGCGGGGATCGGCGGGATCGTCGTCGATTCCGGCCGCTTCGACTGGAAGGCCGGCAAGCATCCGCTCTTCGACGAAGCCGACCATTCCTACCACGGCCTGCGCTGGGGGCACGACCTGCCCGAACCCCTGGCGCCGCTGGCTTACATCCTGCGCATGCGCACGGTGCCGCTGCGCAACCTCGGCGCCTGCATCTCGCCGGACAACTCGTGGTTCCTCATGCAGGGCATCGAAACGCTGGCGCTGCGGATGGAGCGGCATTGCCAGAACGCGCTCGCGGTCGCGAAGCACCTCAAGGACCACCCGAAGGTCGAGTGGGTGCGTTTCCCGGGCCTGGAGGACGATCCGGAGTACGAGAAGAATCGTAAATACCTCAAGGGCAAGGGCGGCTCGATGGTCGTCTTCGGCATCAAGGGCGGCGCGGCCGCCGGGGCGAAGTTCATCGACTCGCTCAAGATGTTCTCGCACCTTGCCAACGTCGGCGACGCCAAGTCGCTGGCCATTCACCCGGCGACCACGACCCACAGCCAGCTCAACGAGGAGCAGCAGCGCGCCGGCGGCATCAGCCCCGAACTCGTCCGCCTGTCGATCGGCATCGAGCACCTCGACGACATCCTCGAGGACCTCGACCAGGCGCTGGAGTCGAGGTGAAAGATCGGCGGGATTTCCCATTGAAGGAACTCCACCTCGGCCTTAGCGCATTTCGCACCACGAATGCCGTGGTGTGAAGCGCGCATGATCCTCCTTTCCTCCCTGACCAACCTCCAGACCTCCGGCGCCTTGTGGCCGTGGGTCATCTTCATCGTCTTCGTGCTGGCCATGCTGGCCCTCGACCTCGGGGTCTTCCACCGGCACTCCCACGTGGTCGGCTTCCGCGAGGCCCTCGGCTGGTCGGGTCTCTGGATCACCCTCGGCCTGGCGTTCGCCTGGCTGGTCCACGCCGCCTACAGCGGCCACTGGTTCGGCTTGGGCGGGGCGGTGGACGTGGTGGACGGCCAGGTGAACGATGGCCGGCGCGCCGCGATCAAGTATCTCACCGCCTACGTGGTCGAGAAATCGCTGAGCGTGGACAACATCTTCGTCATCGCGATGATCTTCAGCTCGCTCGCCGTGCCTGCGCGCTACCAGCACCGGGTGCTGTTCTGGGGCGTGCTCGGGGCGCTTGTCATGCGTGGCGCGATGATTGGAATGGGCGCGGTGCTGGTTCACCGCTTCCACTGGATCCTCTACATCTTCGGCGCGTTCCTCATCCTCACCGGACTCAAGATGCTGTTCTTCCGCGAACATACGGTCGAGCCGACCGAGCATCGTGTCGTCCGTTGGATGCGGCGCCTTTTCCCCGTCACCCGGAACTACCACGGCCAGCGATTCGCGGTGAAGGCGGGCAGCCCGGAGGCGTCCGCGCCGGCCGAGCCCGGCCTCGCAGCGCGTCCCGACCCGGTGGTTGACGCCGCCGCCGCCGGCAAATGGCTGCTCACGCCGCTGGCCGTCGCGCTGGTGCTCGTCGAGTTGACCGACGTCGTCTTCGCCGTGGACTCGATTCCCGCGGTGTTCGCGATCACGGCGGATCCGTTCCTTGTCTTCACCAGCAACGTCTTCGCCATTCTCGGGCTTCGCTCGCTCTACTTCGCGCTTGCCGGGCTGATCGAGAAGTTCCGCTACCTCAAGCCGGCGCTCTCGATCGTGCTGGTGCTCGTGGGCCTCAAGATGCTGGGTGGCAAGTGGCTCAAGGAGTGGCTCGGCGAGTCGTTCAACCTGGCGGTCTTGCTCGTCATCCTCGTGGTGCTCGCGACCGGGGTGGTGACCTCGTTGGTCGTCGGCGTGCGGGAAGCGCGGAGAGCCGCTACGGACGCCGGCGGCTGATCCCCGGCAGCGAGGGCTGGCGGAATTTTCCGCTGCTTCGAGAAATCTTCTCGACAGTGTTAGAGAGATTCGGATAGAGCCCGCGCTAACACCTATATGAACCTCTTTCGGCCGCTCCGCGCGGTGGTTTTTCTTCCGGTTCTTCTCATCTGCTCCGCCCCGGCCGCGCCCGTCGGGGGCGGGGTCAAGTTCTACACCTTCGGGAACGTCGGGCCCGACACGAACTCCCCGTTCACGAGAAGTCCCTCGGGAGTTTCGGTGAGCCGAAGCTACTCGGTAGCCGCTTCTTCCGGTGAAGCGTCGCTGGGTAGGCTGCGGACGGAAAGCCGGTTCGCGCCGCCGGGAGAGATCGGGAAGTCGGACTTCTACCGGGTGTACAGCTACTTCGGGGACAAGGTGACGATTTCCGCGCCGGGGCTCGAAGGAACTTCTGGTTGGTTCGACGTCAGCTTCCGCCTGATCGGTGATCTGAACACACCGCAGGGAACCACCAACAGCACAAGCGTGCGGTGGGGTTGGGGTGTCGAGGATCCCGGCGACGGAGACATTCCCGAACCCTTTCCCTCGTTCTATGGAGGGGATTTCAATTCCTACGGTGGCGACGGCAGTTTCAATGGTGGCGACTACGGTCCTTTCCTCGGGACCTACAAGCAACTCACCATCCGATTCACCTACGGTGTGCCATTCGATTATTACTTCGGCGTAACGAACCAGGTCTACGGATGGTATTCGCCGGCCGTGGTCACCTCATCGCGCATCTCCCTCGTGGACTGGAGCGGCTTCCGCAACGTGAGGACCACCGAGGCCCCCGCTTCCGGAGCGCCGGATTCCGGGGTCGGGAAGGCCCCGCTGCCCTCGGAGATCGACGGACTGTCGATCATCAGCGATACCGGGCACGACTGGTCCAAGCCGTCCTCGCCGCGCCTGAGCTGGCGCCAGCAGAACTTCGGCACGATGGTGGGCGAGGGGGATGCCGGTGACGGCGCGGATCCCGAGAAGGATGGACTGGTTAACCTGCTGGAGTGGGCCTTTGGGAGCGATCCGCTGAAGTCCGACCCGGCACCCACCAGCGCCGTGCGCAAGACCTCGCCGTCCGGGGTGTCGTATGGTCTCCGCTACCTTCGGCCGGCCGATCCCGCGATTCGCGGGGCCGCGACCTACACGCTTCAATCGTCCAGCACCCTTTCCTCGGGATGGAGCCCGGTGGAAGGCGCGGTCGAATCCGCAACTCCGGTCGCGGGGACGGGACTGGAGGAGGTCACAATCGTCTCTCCGGCTTCCGAGACCCCGCCGGCCGCAGGATTCTTCCGGCTCGCCGTGGTCGATGGCGCTCCGTGACAAACGCCGAGGAACCGAGCAAGGCTGCCATCACGTCCGCCTGTCGATCGGCATCGAGCACCTCGACGACATTCTCGAAGACCTGGATCAGGCGCTTGGCGGGGCCTGAATGTAGTGTCCGCTGGCGTTGACCGACCCCGGCTATGAGCGCCACCATGACGCTGTTTGTTGTCGGCCGCGATTCACTGCCGCTTGCTCCCGATGGTGGCGATCATCTGGGGCTCCATTGAGGGATGGTCCCGCAATTACGGCTCTCGATTGAGCAAAATATGCGGAGTTGTATGGCGGTGAATCTGTTCAGGTGCAATCGGTCGAAAAGGGCAGAGTCGCTTGCTTCGAGGTTGGAGCGGTCTCGTTCGAGTCGGCCTGAAACCAGAGTTGAACCCTGTGGCCATGAAGTCCTCCCTCCTGCTCACAACATTCGGCATCCTTTTCTCGCCGGCCATTGCTCCTTTGGATGCGGCGACGGCCATTTATCAGGATGACGCACTCGATCCGATCACCAATGATGCCTACGATGGCATCGAGGACACGTTTGTTGGCAACTACAACAGCATTTGGGAGAACTTCAATTTTGGCCAGCGCCACGAGTTCTCGATCAGCGGTTCTTCGGGAAACCTGAAGAACACGCTGATGCGCTTCGATGTCACCTCGATGGCGGGCGAATACTCCGAGATCACTTCGGTGACCCTCAGGCTCTACTTCAGCAATCCGCTCGGCAACACGGGGTCCATCAGTGTCTATCCTCTCATGGAGGCCAATTCAGGCTGGGTGGAGGGTCCCGGTGGAGCGATTACGACGGCAAACGTTCATCCGGGCTCGTCGACATGGAATGAGATCCTGCGGGGCAACCATGGCTATTATGATGCACCGAATGGCACCGGCACCTTGTGGGCAGGCGGATCCAACGGAGCGGGAGTTGCCGGTGTGGATCATGAGGCCACGGCCATCGCGACCATCGCCCTGGACGGGACGGAGGTGGCCGGACAGGCAGTGGATCTGGTGTTCACCGACCTTTCGTTGGTTGAAGACTGGATCTCGGGAACCAACTACGGGATCGTTCTCAAGGGCCAGACCGGCGACTTCATCTTCCACAGTTCCGAAGCCAATCTGGTCGATGAAGGCAACCAGATCTATCAGCCCCAGCTTATCTTCGGCTACACCCCGATTCCCGAAGTCGGTGTTGGATTGATGTTGTTGGGGGCTCTGGTCGTGATGGTGAGGAGGAGGTAGGAGGGCACTGCAACCGAGCACCTTTCGAGCGCCTACGGGCGGTTGAGGACCGACTCATCGAGGTCTGTGAAATGACACATCTTTTCTGAGGCGAATTCCGTCCTTACTTGGCTGATAGGTGGCATTGGGCTTGATGTTCGCCGCCTGATCCCGACCCCCAGCCGAGAGTTCGACGTGTTGGTTTTCGGGTGAGATGCCCACAACCTCCATTACCCGCCCATCGAGATCGGTAACGACCCGGGCGCCTGCCGAGCATCGGAAGACGCCCTTCTCGCCGACGAATCCCTCGAAGCGCCCGTCCCGGCATTCGAGCCTGAAGTGATGGTCGCCCCAGCGCTGCGTGGCGGTGAAGTCCGCCGTCTCGGGATCGGCGACGGACCACCAGACGCGCCCGCGATCGACCTCGAGATGGATGCCCTGCATCCGGGACAGGTATTCCAGCGCCGCGAGGGCCATCGGGCCGTAGCCGTCGGGCTTCTGCCCGGACGGTGCGCCGTCAAAGGGATCCAGTTGCTGGGTGAAACGGCAGTCGTTGCGGACGAGGGTGGGCAGCAGCTTTTCCGCGATCAGGGTCACCTCGGCGAAGTGGCCGTAGCGCTCCAGGGCGCCGATGGCCCGCTGGTAGGTCAGCCCCTGCGGCTGGCCGCTCCAGTTGTTGCCGGTCGCGTTGCGGAAGAGACGCTCGCTGATCGCGATCGATGGCAGCGGAACCGGTGTCCAGAACGCCGTGGTGTCGAGCACGTGGTGTTCGATGAAGGCGTCCGCCATCTCCCGGGTGAAGATGCCGTACCACATGCATCGGAGGTTGTTGTGGATCAGTTCGGGCAGGACCTTGCCGTGACGGTCACGATCAAAGCAGGCGAGGCGCCTCGGATCCCATAGCTTCTCGATGAGGCGCGTCCGGACGGCTTCGGCGTCCCGTGTCCATCGTTCTTCTTCCCCGTTGCCGAGTTCCGCCGAAATGAGGGCGAGCGTGGCGCGGGCGCTGTAGCTGTAGGCCATGACGTCCATCGACTGGAAAGGCACCCGGATCTCCTCGAGGGTGGGGGCGTTGGCATCGTCCCCGCGGTGCCAGTAGCGGCGGAGGTCGTCGGGCTTCTGCGGGTCGGGCAGGCCGGGAGTGCCGGGCGGCCGGTCGAAGGGCCAGCGGTTGGGTGCGCCGCGGGTGGTCAGACGCGTCGACTCATCCTCGCCGGTGTCCCACACGCACCACGTTTCGAGCACCCCGTCTCCATTCGAGTCCCGGGTGCGCCAGAGGTAGGCGTCATGCGCCTTCAGTGCCTCGTAGACTCGGCGCAGGTAGCCCTTGTCCCGCCCGATCCAGTGATAGACCCGCCACGCCGGTTCGGGGAAACAGAAGCCTTGAAACATCTCGTAGTCGGCGGTGATCCGGGCTTCCGGCATCCAGGCGTGGCCTTCGGGCGGTTCGCGGTCCCAGCCGTTCTTGAGGGAGGTTTCGGTGGAGATCACCATGCCGGGCAGGCGTCCGTCGTCGCGCTGGCCGAGCATGAAGATCACCTGGTTGTTCAGCGCGACCTGCACGTCGCGTTTCGCGTACATCTCGCCACCCATCGGCTGGGTTTCGATCCAGGCGTTCGGGTAGCCGCCGCCTTCGACGAGGACCTTCATCGACGGGGCGAAATCGACGAGGTTGCCTGCGAGACATCCGACGGCGGCATCGTGAAGGCGCTGGATCCGGCGGTCGCGGCTTTCGAAGGTCGATGACGTCGTGAGTGGTGCGCGGAAAGGAGGCGACGGGTCCGCCGCGGCGGAGGCGGGCAGGAGGATGACGCCGATCAGGAGAGACCCACTCCGCCGGAGTTTCCCACGAAGGCATGACGTGGCACCGCCCTTTGGAACCGCCTTCTTCACGGGTTCCGGTGTAGTGTCTCGCCGAACCTTCGCAAGGACGAAGGATCGGCCCGAGGGAGGGCCCGCTTCGACCGGCCGTTCGTCGGCAACGCCGCTCTCTGGCCCCGACCTACGGGATCGCGTGAGTGCCGATGGTGGCGATCGTTGGGAGGATCGGGGATGTCGTCCCCCCAACCGGCGGCGCTGTTCTAGATGGCCCGTTCCGTTCCGTTGATGGGCAGTCCTCCCCGACGGGCTGCCTCTTCGCTGACCGATTTCCTGCTGCAGCGTGCGGCGGAGACTCCGGACCGTGTGGCGGTGCGCTTTCTGCGGGACGGAGCGGCGGATGAGGACGAGCTCACCTACGGCGAATGGCGGCGGGGAGCAATGGGCGTGGCTTCCTGCTTGAAGGAGCGCGGGCTGAAGGGGCAGCCGATTCTGATCACGGCCGCGCCGGGCAGGGGTTTCGTGGCATCGCTCTTCGGGGCCTGGCTGGCGGGGTGCATCGCCGTTCCCGCCTATCCGCCTCGCGGAAGACGACACCGAGCGCGCCTCGAGGCGATTCGTGACGATTGTGGTGCCCGCGTCTGCCTCGGCGAGGCATCGCCCCGACAGCCCGACGGTCTCATATCCCTCGATCCTGCCGATCTCGCCGGGGCCGATGCCGGGTATTCCCCGACCATCGACCAGGGACAGCCGTGCCTGCTGCAGTACACTTCCGGATCGACGGCCTCGCCGAAGGGTGTCGTCCTTCGCCACGATACGCTCGGCGGACACCTCGACCGCCTGCACGAGCTGCTCGCGCCGGGAGGGTTCGAGTCGATCCTGAGCTGGCTGCCGCCCTACCATGACATGGGGCTGGTGCTGAAGATCCTCTACTCGCTCCGATCCGGCACCCCGCTCACGTGGATGTCGCCCGATCATTTCGTCCAGCGTCCGCTGCGATGGCTCCGCGCGATCGACCGCTACCGCGCGAACATGAGCGGCGGACCGAACTTCGCCTACGAGTGGTGCCTGCGAGCGGCCGGCGACGAGGATCTCGCGACACTTGATCTCTCCTGCTGGACCTTCGCTCCATGCGGGGCGGAGCGGGTCCGGCGCGAAACACTCGAGCGTTTCTCGAAGCGGTTCGAGCCGTGTGGCTTCGATCCCGGTGCGCTGTACCCCGGCTACGGGCTGGCCGAGGCGACCTTGGTCGTCACCTCGCCGCGTGTGCCCGGGCCGGAGTCGTGGCGTGTTTCGAGAAAGGATCCGACGCAGGTTTCCTGCGGACCGCCGCTCGATGGAACCCGGGTTCGGATCGTCGATGCCGCCACCCGCCGCGAACTTCCGGAGGGAGTGACGGGAGAGATCGAGGTCGCTTCGGCCTCGGTGGCCGACGGCTACTGGCAGCGTCCCGAAGCGACGGCGGAGGTCTTTCGCGATGGCTGGCGCCGCACCGGCGATCTCGGGTTTCTCGAAGACGGACAGCTCTTTGTCGTGGGTCGGATCAAGGACCTGATCATCGTCGACGGAGTCAACGTCGCGCCGGAGGACATCGAGTCGCTCGCCTCCGCCGTCGATGATCGCCTGACGGGCGTGGCCGCGTTCGCGATCGACTCGGATCAGGGCGAAGGCATCGCCCTGGCGGTGGAAGCGAGGGACGTCCCGGTCGCGGAGCAGGCGGTGTGGTGTGCCCGGCTCCGTTCGGAGCTCGCCTCGCGGGCCGGCCATCCGATCCGGCGCGTCCTGCTGGTGCGTCCGGGCCTCCTGCCGCGCACGACCAGCGGCAAGGTGCAGCGCCATGCCGTCCGCGAAGCCTTCGAGCAGGACCGCCTTGCGATCCGGTTCGACGATGCCGCGACGAAGGAACCGGCGAACCCGTCTGCCGAAACACCGGCCCTCGACGCCTTGCTCGATGCCGTTCATCGGGCGACCGGACGCGAGGGAGCCCGGGCTTCGGACGATCTCGCAAGCTTCGGCGTCAGCTCGATCGACGTCACCCGGATCATCGCCCTCGTCCGCCAGTCGACCGGCGTCGAACTCCAGCATGCGGACCTTTTCAATGCCTCCGACTTCGAGGCGCTGGCCCGCACCATCGCGCGGCGACAGCCGTCCGAAGCCGACGAACGGATCGTCCCGGGCTCCGGCCGTGGCTCCGGCCTCGTGAGCCACTCGCAGGAGCGCATGGCCTTCCTGCACCGCCTGGATCCGGACAGCGCCGCCTATCATGTCTTCGGTTGCCTGGAACTCCGCGGTCCGCTCGATCGCGGCGCGCTGGTGAAGGCCTGCCGACGGCTTGCCGAAGCCCACCCGATCCTGCGCACGCGTCATGCCGAACGGGACGGCGTGCCGGTGACGGGCTTCGACGGTGCCATTCCGTCGATCGAGGAGCGCGAAGGCGAACCGCACGCCGAACTCGCCGACTTCGCGCGGCGGCCTTTCGACCTGGCATCGGAGTCGCCGATCCGGCTCCGCCTCGTGCCGGTCGCCCGCGAGCGGCATGTGCTCGGCCTCTGCGCCCATCACATCGTCGCCGACGGATGGTCCGCCCGGATCCTCGTGCGTGATCTCGCCGCGAACTACGATGCCTATCGTAGATGTGTCGATCCGCCCGCGCTCCCCGATGGGCCGGACTTCATCGACTACGCGGCATGGCAGCGGAAGCGGATCGACGAAGGGGCCGCCGACGATCAGGTCGCGTTCTGGAAGAACCACCTCGCCGGTCATCCGGGGAAGATCGAAATGGTCACCGACTTCACGCGGCCACCGAAGAGCAGCTCCGACGGCGGGGCTGTGACCATCGACCTGCCCGCCGCGCTCGAGGCGGCCGTCGAGCGCCTCGCGAGGCAGTGCGGCGCCACCCCGTTCATGGTCCGCTTCGCCGCATGGCTGCTGCTGCTGCGCGCCCATGGCGGCGGTGACGACCTCGTTTCCGCCGTGCCGGTGGCCAATCGCCACCACGCCGTGGCGGGCGACCTCGTCGGCACGCTGGTCAACACTCTGCCGCTGCGCGTCACGCTCGATCCCGGCGACCGCTTCCTCGATCTCGTGGAGCGCGTCCGCGAAGCGTGCTTCGGCATGCAGGCGAACCAGGAGGCGCCTTTCGAGAAGATCATCGAGGCGGTGAAGCCCGACCGCGCCCGCGACCGTGCTCCGATCGCCCAGGTGATGTTCGACCACCAGGAACTCCCCCTCCCGGAAAGCTGGGGCGGTGGACTCACCTGCAGGCCGCTGCTGGTACACCGCGGTGCCGTGCAGTTCGATCTCAGCCTGGTCAGCTTCCGCCTCCCCGATCGGACGCAACTGATTCTCGAATTCCGCCGCGACCTTTTCCGCGAGGAATCCATCCGCGCGATGCTCGGCCGCTATCTCGCCCTGCTCACCGCCGCCTGCGAGGCGCCGGAAACCGCGACCTGCCGATTCGACGCCCTCTCGGCCGACGACCTCCGGCGGCTCGAGACCTTCGCGCAGGGGCCGAGTCGGCCAGATTTCCCGTGCCAGACGGCCCCGTCGCTGATCGCCCGGAGCATTGATCGGCATCCGGGGCGTCACGCATTCGTCACGCCCGGGGGTGGACTGACGTACCGGCAGCTTGGTGATCGTTCCGACGCTCTTGCCGCTTGCCTGCGCGGCCGCGGGGTGGTGCGCGGCGATCGCGTCGCCCTGATGCTCGACCGCAGCCTCGACCTGCCCTGCGCGATGCTCGCGATTTGGAAATGCGGCGCCGCCTACCTTCCGCTCGATCCCGACAACCCGAAGGGCCGGCTCTCCCTCATCCTCGAGGACCAGCAACCCATCCGCGTCCTCGTTTCGCCCGGCTACCGGGACCGCTTGCCGGAGGGCACCGAGATGATCGAGTTGGGCGGAGAGCTGTTCGATCATCCGGCCGGTGAGAACACGGCCCCCGCTCCCGATGATCCTGCCTACATCCTCTACACCTCCGGCTCGACGGGAAAGCCGAAGGGCGTGGTCATCCCGCACGGCGCCCTCGCCAATTTCCTCCTCAGCATGGCGGAGGCCCCCGGATTCCGGGCGGGCGAAACGCTGCTCGCCGTGACCACGATCTCCTTCGACATCTCCGGCCTCGAACTCTTCCTGCCGCTCGTGCAGGGCGGGACCGTCGATCTCGTCTCCAGCCGCACCGCGCGGGATGCCGACGCGCTCCGCCGACGGATTGAAACCTCCGACCCCGACGTGATGCAGGCCACTCCGGCGACCTGGCGGATGCTCATCGACGCCGGATGGGGAGGCTCGCCGAGGCTCCGGATCCTGTGCGGCGGCGAGGCGCTCGATCCGCCGCTCGCGCGGAAACTGCGTCCGTTGGGAGCCGAGCTGTGGAACCTCTACGGCCCGACCGAGACCACCATCTGGTCGACCATCCAACAGGTCCCCGAAGATCCCGGCATCATCACCATCGGCAGGCCGATCGCCAACACCTCGATCCGCATCCTTTCCGCCGGCAACCGCCCGACTCCTCCTGGCGTTCCCGGCGAGCTGCTCATCGGCGGGGCCGGACTCGCCACCGGATACTGGAAACGCGACCGACTCACCGCCGACCGCTTCGTCGAGATCGACGGCGGGCGATTCTACCGTACCGGCGACCTCGCGAGGTGGCTGCCGAACGGCGAGATCGAGTGTCTCGGGCGGACCGACAGCCAGGTGAAGGTCCGCGGTTTCCGCGTCGAGCTCGGCGAGTTCGACGCCGCGATCCTCTCCCATGCGTTTTTGGACGAGGCCGCGACGTTGCTGGTGTGCGCTCGTCTCCTCCGCTGGTTTCGTTCCGCGTCCGCGCTCGATCCCCGTGTGCTCGGTGATCATCTGAAGGGCTGCCTGCCCGCCTACATGCTGCCCGCGCGATTGGTCCCGCTCGGCGAGTTTCCCCTGACCACCAGTGGCAAGATCGACCGCAAGGCGCTCGCCGCCCGCCCGCTTCCGGAAACCGACAGGCGCGATGCCGCGGCCCCGAACGATCCGCTCGTCCACGACCTCACCTCGCTCTGGGCCGAGGTGCTCGGGCTTCCGGGGGTCGCGCCGGACGACGATTTCTTCGACCTCGGCGGCCACTCTTTGCTCGCCGCCCGTCTCGTTTCGGCCGCCGGTCGGCGCACCGGACTGCGGATCCCGCTCGACTGGCTCTTCGACCGCCCCACGCCGGCCGGCATGGCCGCCCGCCTGCGCGCCGACGCGGCCGACGATCTCGCCCGGCCCCGGGCGATCCCGCTTTCAAGGGGCAACGGCGGCACCCCGCTGTTCTGGGTGCACACCCTCGTCGATGGCGGCATGGGCCTGCTGCCCTATCGTGAAACGGCGGCGATGCTGTCCGATATCGCCGATTCGTACGGCATCGCCGAGGGCACCGAGACCTTCGACTCTCTAACGGAACTCGCCGCGGCGCACGTCGAGAGCATCCGCGCGGTCCAGCCGGACGGCCCGTACCGGCTGGCGGGCTTCTGTTTCGGAGGAAACGTCGCCGCCGAGATCGCCTGCCAGCTCGTCGAGGCCGGCGAGGCTGTCGAACTGCTCGCCCTGCTGGAGTCGAGCCCGCCGAACTCCGGCTCGCGCCGCGGATGGTGGCGCAGCCTCTCCACCTGGAGCCGCATCTTCCGCCGGCTCCCCGAGCGGATCCGCAGCCTCGCCGGAAGGGACGTCGGTTCGATGGTCCGCCGCCTGAAGATGAAGCACCGCGCCGCGACCTCGACCGTCGACCAGCTTGTGAACCGCGACCGGTCGATCCCGGATCTTCACGGCGTGCTCGACCTCGAGGTGCTGGACGCCAACTCGCGTCGCCGGGCCGTCCGCCACTGGACGGCCCTGCACCGGCACCAGGCCCGCCTGCCCGGCGCCGGCCGCATCGTTCTCGTCCGCGCGTTCGACGAAGGCTGGCTGCCCCGCGAGCCGAACCTCGGATGGAAGCCGGCCGGCCCCATCGAGATCTACACCGTCTCCGGCCGCCACGAGGACTTCCTCCGCAATCACTCCGCCCGGGAAGTCGCCACCATTCTCCGCGGGCTTTTCTAACGCCGGGAATCCGCGGTCATGAGATGATCGAAGATGAAGCACGCACTCGGCAATTGATCAATATCGCAATCTTTTTGCGAAAAGAAGCGAATGAATCTTGAAACGTGTTCGGTGAGTGCTGTGATCTTATCGGATGATCCCGTCACATCCCGGTAGGGAAGACGCAGCTCCCAAAAAGTGAAGCGCCGCACCGGTGCCGGCATGCCTCGGATGATCCATCCGAACCACGCATGGAGGGCATCAGTCATGAACACGAACGCTTTGTTTCGAACCGGAGCGGCCTTGATCTCGCTCCTCACGCCGGTCGCGCTGGCCGAAGACGAATTTGACTGGGGCGACGCGCCCCAGGACCCTGTCAATCTGGGTTACTTCTATCAGACCTTGAGTCCGGGCGGTGCGCACCACTTCATTGTGCCGGGGGTGCTGATGGGTGTGCTGATCGACGGCGAGGGCGGCGGGCAGCCGACCATCCCCGCCGACGGCGACGACCTCAACAACCAGCCCGACGAGGACGGGGTGTCCTTCGGTGGTCCGCTGATGCCCGGATTGGGCACACCGGTGACGGTCACCGTTTCGCAGCCCGGCTGGCTCGATGTGTGGCTGGACGGGAACAACAACGCAACCTTCGACGCTCCGGTTGATCTCGTCTACTCGGCGGCGGTCGTGCCGGGGGTGAACAACCTCATGGTCACCGTGCCCGCCGGGACGATGCCGGGTCCGAACTACATGCGCTTCCGCTACAACACCGGCGGACCTCTCCCGCCGGACGGTCCCGCACAGGACGGGGAGGTGGAGGACTACCGGGTCAACATCGAGGAGGAGCAGTTTGAGGAGCTTGACTGGGGCGACGCGCCCGAGCAGATGGGCGGATTCAATTACCAGACCACGTCGGCCAACAACGGCGCGAACCACCTGATCGTGCAGGGCGTCTTCATGGGGACGCTGATCGATGGCGAGGGCAACGGTCAGCCGACGATCCCCGCCGACGGCGACGACCTGAGCAACATGGCCGACGAGGACGGGGTGTCCTTCGGCGGTCCGCTGGTTGCTGGTCAGGGGGCGACGGTGACGGTGACCGTGAGCAAGAACGGCTGGCTGGACGTGTGGCTGGACGGGAACAACAACGGGACCTTCGACACGGCCGTTGACTTGGTCTTCTCGGGGCCTGTGGTCGCCGGGCCGAACCCGGTCCTGGTCAACGTCCCGTTGGGAACGGCACCGGGAGCGAACTACATGCGCTTCCGCTACAACCTGGGAACGGCCCTGCCACCGATCGGCTTTGCGCCGGACGGCGAAGTCGAGGACTACCTGGTCAACATCGAGGAGGAGCAGTTCGAGGAGCTTGACTGGGGCGACGCGCCGGACGGACCGTATCCGACTCTCAACGCCAGCCTGGGGGCGAACCATGTGATCGTTCCGGGGATGTACATGGGGACGCTGATCGATGCGGAACCCGACGGTCAACCGAATGCCACCGCGACCGGCGACGACCTGTCGAACCTGCCGGACGAGGACGGCGTTTTCTTCGGTGGCCCGCTGACGCAAGGTTCGTCCACCGGCTACACGATCGTGGTGTCCCAGACCGGGAAGATCGACGCCTGGATCGATTTCAACGGGAATGGAAGCTGGCTTGACCCGGGTGAGCAGATCCTGACGGCGGCACCCGTCAACCCCGGCCCGGGGAATGTCTTCAGCGTCGCCGTTCCGCCCGGAGCGATGCCGGGTCCGACCTTCGCCCGCTTCCGCTACAGCACCGTCGGCGGTTTGCCTCCGACCGGCCCCGCGCCGGACGGCGAGGTGGAGGACTACCAACTCGACATCGAGGAAGCCCCGCCCACGGACTGGGGCGATGCGCCGGATGACGGATTGGTCGGCACGGGCCCCGGGGACTATCAAACGGTCCTGGCCACCGGCGGCGCCCGGCACGTGATCAATCCCGCGATGTATCTCGGCGCCTCGGTCGATGCCGAACCCGACGGCCAGCCCGATCCGGCGGCGCAGGGTGACGACAATGCCGGCATCGATGACGAGGATGGAGTGCTGTGGTATCCGATGGTTTCCGGGGCGCTGACGGCGATCGACGTCACGGTCTCCATGGCCGGCGTCGTTGATGTCTGGATCGACTTCAATGGCAACGGCAGTTGGCTGGATGGAGGCGAGAAGGTGCTCACGGCCGCGCCCGTGGGTGCCGGCAAGACGCAGTTGACCTTCACCGTGCCTTCCGGGGTGCCTGCCGTTACCACGGCGGCCAGGGTCCGCTACAGCAGCGCCGGCGTTTCGGCGCCGACCGGTCCGGCTCCCGATGGAGAGGTCGAGGACTACATGGTCGGCGTGTTGGATGAAGGTACCGCCGTGTTCGACTTCGGCGATGCGCCGGACCCGAGCTACCCGACGCTCGCGGCCAGCGCCGGGGCGGCGCACGCCCTGACCGGGCCGGTTCTCGGCGTGCTGGTCGATGCCGAGCCCGACGGTCAACCGGATCCGGCGGCACTGGGAGATGATTTCGACCTCCTGTATCCCGCACTTGGGGATGACGAGGATGGCGTGACCTTCGGTTATGCACTGATCGGTGGTCAGCCCACCGTCGTGGAGATCATTGCCTCGGCGCCCGGAGCGGTCGACATGTGGATCGACTGGAACAACAACGGAACGTGGTTCGACCCGGGCGAGCAGGTGCTCATGGCCCAGCCGGTGAATCCGGGTCCGAACTATGTGACGATCCCGGTGCCCTTGGTGACCTTTACCGGTCCGACCAAGGCCCGGGTGCGGATCAGCGGCATGGGTGGCCTGCCTCCCACCGGCTTCGCGCCGGACGGCGAAGTCGAGGACCACGATGTGTTCCTCCATGAGGAAGGCGGAATGGACTTCGGCGACGCTCCTGACGGCACCGTGACGCCGCCCGGCGGCTTCCCGACGACGATGATGGACTTCGGCGCCGCGCACTTCATCGACAGCCTGTTCATGGGTGTGTTTGTCGATGCCGAGATCGACGGACAACCGCATCCGAACGCCCTTGGCGACGATGTCGCCGGGGTGCCGGACGACGAGGACGGCGTGTCTTTCGACACCGATTGGATCGAAGGCGCAAACGCCAAGCTCACGGTGACACTGCCACCCGGCGCACCGGCGGCCGACCTTGAAGCCTGGGTTGACTGGGACGGAGACGGAACGTGGACGCAGGCCGGCAACCACGCCGTGGTGAACGTCCCGATGGTGCCGGGACCCAACCCGGTGACCTTGTCGGTCCCGACCGGCAGCGGGCTGACCAAGACCTTCGTCCGCTTCCGGCTGTTCCATGCCGGAACTTCGGTCGGCTTCGGCGGCTTCGTCCATGGCGGCGAGGTCGAGGACTACGAGGTGCCGGTCGGCAAGACGATCCGGGCCGGGATCTCGATCGATCGCACGCCGAATCCCGATCAGGTCGTCCTGACCTGGACTGCGGAGCCGGGTGCGTCGAGCTACAGCGTCTACAGTTCGACCACGCTTGCCGGTGGCTTCCCGGGAGGTTGGACGCTGGAGACCTCCGGACTGACCGCGTTGACGTGGAGCGAGAACCTCGTCGCATCACGCAAGTTCTACCTCGTGGTCGCATTCCCGTGAGTTCGATTCTCCCCCGCCGAACCGCATCGACCTTCCCCCCGGGCCGGTGCGGTGAGGGCGGGGAAGTCGTCCGGGCCCGTTCATCGGAGGCGACGGCGGGTGTTCTTTCGCAACCTCGACATTCCGGATGCGTTTGGTTTAATGGCCCGGTGAAACATTTCCAGGTCCTCAGCGCCGGGCAGCCCGTCTTCTTCTTCGAGGTCGGGGTCGAGTATGCCGACGACGGACTGACGGATCGGAACATCGAGCTGGCCCGGAACATCGCGACCGTCCTCGAGGTGGAGAAGTACGGTCCCGAGTTCGTCCCCCAGCTCATCTCCAAGATCCCGCTCGTCCTGACCGACCAGGAACCCGACCACAGCCAGGAAGGCCTCAAGGCCTGGGTCTCTCCCAAGCTGCGGAGGTAGGAGTCCTGATGCCTGGCAAGTGATCTTTCCAGGGTCTCCCCGGGCCGCCCCGCAAATCTTTCGTCCGTTGGCTGAAGTCGTTACCACGTTGGCTGAATGATGGGGTGTCCCACCCTCCTCCCGGTGATGATTTGCGGGTGCCGCTTCCATGCGATCGCGGTTTTCCCGACACTGTCACCCTTGATCTGGAGCACATGGCTGCTGCGATCCTACAAAAGCTTCCTGGGAAGGCTCGGTTCGTGGATGCCCCGGGTGCCTGTGTCCGGCTTTGGGTCGGCATCGAAAGCAGCTTGAAGTTCCTGCTGATGCGAGGGTGGGACGATGTCGGCGGGACGCGTTCCCACCGCTGACAGAGCCGCCGCTCCGCCGCCGTATCGCCGCCATGTCGAGAAACCTTGGATGGATGTTGGTGCTGGTGGCCGGAGTCACCGTGGCGGGGGCGGTCGAACTGCCGAAGATGTTCAGCGACCACGCGGTGCTCCAGCGTGGCGAGAAGGTGCCCGTCTGGGGCTGGGGTGACGCTGGCGAGCAGGTGACGGTCGAGTTCGGCGGGCAATCGGTCGCGGCGAAGGCCGGGGAGGGCGGTTCGTGGCAGGTCGAACTCGAAGCGATGGAGGCGCATGCCGAAGGCCGGACACTGAAGGTGACGGGGTCGTCGAGCGGCGGGGTCGAGGTCAGGGATGTGCTCGTCGGGGAGGTCTGGATGGCATCGGGCCAGTCGAACATGCAGTGGCGGCTCGCCCAGACCGAGCGGGCGGAGGAAGACATCCCGACGGCGGAGTTTCCCGGGCTGCGGATGTACCTGACCCCCAATGTCACCGCCCTGACGCCGCAGCGGAAGGTCGGCGGCGAGTGGCTCGAGACGAATCCCGAGAACGCCGGCCAGTTTTCGGCGGTCGGCTACTATTTCGGCCGCAAGCTTCATCGCGAACTCGGGGTTCCCGTGGGCATCATCTGCACCGCCTGGGGCGGCAAGCCGTCGGAGGCCTTCACCAGCCGCGAAGGGCTGCTGACCGAGCCGGAGGGCAAGGCGCTGGTCGATCAGCTCGACCAGGCCATGGCGTCCTATGACGAGGAGAAGGCGAAGGCGAACTTCGAGAAGGCGCTGGCCGCCTGGGAGAAGAAGGTCGAGGAGATCAAGGCGGCCAACAAGGAGTCCGGCAAGAACCAGGGCCTGCCGCGAAAGCCGGGAATGCCCCAGGCCCCGGGACTGAACCCGGGCAGGCCGGCGTCGATCTACAACGCGATGATCCACCCGTGGGTCGGCTACGCCCTGCGCGGCGCGATCTGGTACCAGGGCGAGTCGAATGCCGGGCGCGCGAAGCAGTATGAGACGATCTTTCCGCAGCTCATCCTCGACTGGCGCCGCCTGTGGCAGAAGGAGCTGCCGTTCTACTTCGTGCAACTGGCGAACTTCAAGAAGCCCAGCACCGAACCCGGCGTACCTGACGAATGGGCCGAGTTGCAGAACGCCCAGCGGCTCACGCTTGCCCTGCCGAAGACCGGCATGGCGATCATCAATGACATCGGGATGGCCAACGACATCCACCCGCGCAACAAGCTCGACGTCGGCGAAAGGCTGGCCCGCTGGGCGTTGGCCATGGATTACGGAAAGACCGGCGTCGCGATCTCCGGGCCGATCTACAAGGGGTCGAAGATCGAGGGCGACAAGGTGCGGATCGAATTCGACCACGCGGAGGGTCTCAAGAGCCGCGACGGAGGACCGCTCAAGCGCTTCGAGATCGCCGGCGAGGACCGGAAATGGGTGTGGGCCGAGGCGAAGATCGACGGCGAGAGCGTCGTGGTCTCCAGTCCCGACGTGCCGGAACCGGTGGCCGTGCGCTATGCCTGGGCTTCCAATCCCGAAGGCGCGAACCTCGTCAACGGCGAAGGCCTGCCCGCCTCGCTCTTCCGCACCGACGACTGGAAGCTCAAGACCGAGAAGTAGGCGGCGAAGCTCCGCACGGCCCCGGACGGGGCCTTGAAACTCGTCGAGGACCGGTTGGCTGCGGGCCCCGCGGCCGCGGCGGTCCGGGTGCGATTGGAAAGGAGGGGGCGGGTTGAAAGGGGTGGTCAGATTTCTCAAGAGGGCCAACGGCCTGTGAAATACCAGCCCGGCCAGCAGGGCCGGGTTCTGGAAGGGACCGGATTCGAGGGCTGAAGGCCTGAAACATGGTCGCAACGCTACTCATTCGCCTCCCCGCATGTGCCGGGCCTTCAGCCCTCGGGTGCTCACCCCCCCCAACCCGGCCCTACAGGCCGGGCTGGCATCTTTCGGGCCGTTGGCCCTCGTGACGGGTCCGCCTGCCAGCGTCGGGCGACCTGGAAATCTTGCCCACCACTTCGGTTACACCCCTCCGGTTCCCGTGGATTGACCCTCCCCCCGACACAGCTACCATCCGGGAAACCACGATCCGCGTTTTCCACCAGAAACCACGGGTCGATACGATTCACTGTTCGCCCAAAAAATGAGATTCACCTTTGCTGCACAATTGATCGCGGTCTCCCTCTCAGTCGAGGCGCTTGCTGAAGAGATGCCAGATCCAATGAACCTTCCGATTCCAACGGACAGTGAGTCGGTGCTGGATTTCCGCGGCAAGCCGACTTGGGATTACGAACCGTACCAGGCGCTATTTGCGACAAAGACATATGGCGGGCTTCTTGAGGGTCTCTACGCCTTTTTTGCAGCGTGGACCCACGACGGAATGAAGCTTCAGGGCGACGAGGCAGTGAAGTGCTACTACAACTGCAAGCTTGCTCAGATCCGCCTGAACTACCTACTTCGACAAGATCACCTTCACGCAGACAAACTTCTCCTCGAATTGCACCCTCAGAACAAGATTGGCGAGAAGGAGGCTGATCGGATCCTCGCTGCACAGGTCGGAATCGAACAAATCCGGCGCAAAGAGGAACAGATTCGGACGATGTTGAAGAGCCTTGGCGAGAGGGACGATCCCTATCCGGACGGACCGCCCCAAGATGTTCACCAACTCTATCGGCCACTCTTCAAGTTCCTTCAGGACGTATTCTTAGACGTGGAATGACAATCGGCGAACAAGCCGAAGATGGCGACCCTTTAAAGCGGCCTTGCGTTTGGGTTTTGGTGATTCAATCCGGCAAGGAGGAACGGAGGGCCGCCTCAGATCGGGCGTTGTGCTATGCCTCTGACGTCGCAAAGAGATGATCCTGATCAATAGCGATGGCAACAGCATACATTGAGACTACGATCCCGAGCTACTATACCGCTCGAAGTTCCCGGTCGATTCTTCAGGCGGGTCGGCAACTTGCCACGCGGGAGTGGTGGGACAGTGGATGTTCGGGATTCGATCTCGTGACGTCCACGGAGACATTGAATGAATCCGGCGAGGGCGATCCGGGAATGGCGGGGGCGCGCCTGGAACTGCTGCGAGGTATCCGAATTCTCCCTGTCACGGAGTCTGCCGCTGGATTGGCGCGCACGCTCGTCTCTTCCGGACTGGTGCCGGCGGTCGCGTCTCCTGATGCCGTCCACATCGCCCTTGCTTCCGTGCATGGGATCGACTTCCTTGTGACGTGGAATTTCAAGCACATCGCGAACCCCCGCATCAGGGAGCGCATGCGGACAACCATCAACGAAGCGGGTTACCGCATGCCTGTGATGTGCAGTCCCGGGGAACTCTCGAACGACGATGAAGGTGTCTGACCATCCCACCAAGGTTGTTGACGAGGTGATGACCGAAGTCCGCGCGATCAAGCGCGGGATTTCCGAACGTCACGGAAACGACATCAACCGTTTGGTTGCCTCGCTGATCGCTCAGGAACACGCCTCCGGATCTCCGAAGGCAGAAGGCGGCGCAGAACAAGCCGCCGCCGGTTCCGAGTCGGATTCCGAGGGAGACGACAAGCCGCATCCAGGGTTGGAGCGGCGCTCCCGGTAGCGCGTCGTCAGGCCTCTGGCGTTGTGGTTTTTCTTTTCCAGCATCCGCACCATCGTCCGGGTGCAGTCAGGCGGGCGGTGGGCCGTGGCCTTGATCCGACGCAATCGTCGACGTTTTGCTGTTGGCTTGGCTCGGAATCCGGCCTTTAGCTTGGAGCATGATCAAGCTTCTGTTTCCTCTCCTCGCGCTGCTCCTCGGGACGAACGCCTTCGCCGGAAGGCTGCCCCAGCTCGACGACAACCCGTGGACCGGTTGGTTCGCCGGATACGAACGCCGGGAGTTCCGCTTCGGCGTGAAGGGCGACGGGACCGCGGTGCTGATTCCCATCAACGAGCGCAACGACGACCCGATCAGCCCCCGCTACTGGATCGACATCGAGCCGGTGATCGAGGAGGTGCTCGACGATGGCAGCGTGGTGACCAAACAGACGCTCGACACCGGCTGGACGGCGATCACGGAACCCACCGACGAGGGCGGAAAGATCAGCTACCGCGGCACGGTGACGGGGGGCGCCACCTTCGAAGTCCATTTCGAGACCGACCGCGACACGATCCTCGGCGGCGGACGGGTGGTGGAGAAGGGCGAACTCACCGAGCACCCGATCCGTTTCGCGATCCGGATCAAGATTCCCAATGTCTACCACTACGTCGACAACGAGGACAAGGTCGAGGATTCCGCCGATGGTGACCGGATCCGGATCGAGCGGGCCGATGGCAAAAAGATGACGCTCGACGGCTGGGAGCCGGTCTGGGCGGACAAGGACGTGAGCGGGCCGGGGGTCCGGACCGCCAGCATCGATCTCGAGGGCTACGACGGGCGCGAGATCGAACTCGAGTCGGGCGACGGCGGCCTGTTCGAATTCTGGAACGGCGAGAAGCGGCCGCTGTACAAGGGCTTCACCTTCGGCTGGAAGCCCGATCCCGAGAAGGACCCGGAGGGCAAGGCGCGCTTCACCATCGAGTTCGGCTGATCCGATGCGGGACGGGGACGGCCCCGGCGCTGGTGGGGCTTTCGTCGTCGCTAACCCAATTTCCTAATTTCCCAATCTCCTAATGTCTCCCCCGATGCGGGGTTGTCAGCGGCGGCCGCGGGTCGCAGGCTGCGCGCCCCATGGCCCTGCGACAGATCCTCACCCACCCCGGCGGCGCCCATAAGGATGACTTCCTCGCCTGCTGCGTGTTCGCCGCGATCCACGATTGCGAGATCGTGCGCCGCGAGCCCGGGCCGGCGGACCTGGACGACGCGCAGGTGGCGGTGATCGATGTCGGCGGCGAGCACGATCCCGAGCGGTCGAACTTCGATCATCACCAGTTCGCCCCCGACCATGAACCGGTCTGCGCGCTGAGCCTCGTGCTGCGCGACCTCGGCGTCTACGACGATGCGCGCCGGTTCTGCGACTGGCTGGAAACCGCCGAGCGTCTGGACGTCACGGGTCCGAGGGAGACGGCGACGTGGCTCGGTGTCGAGCCGGAGATCCTGGGCCGTCTGAATTCGCCGATCGACATCACGCTGCTGCGTCGGTTCGCGGCGGTGGAGCGGGTTGCGCCGGGCGAGGCCCTGCACGAGATCATGCGCTGGGTCGGCGCCGACCTCCTAGAGTATCTCCGCTCACTACGCGAGCGGCTCGAATTCGTCGCCGGCCACGCCGAGTTGTGGGAAGCGGGCGGGCTGAAGGTGCTCTTCATGCCCCGCACCGAACCGCTGCCTTCGGAGCCGTCGGCCGGTCTCGGGCGCCATCTCGAAACACTCGGGATCGAGGAAGAGACATCGGGGCTGGTCTATCCGGACCGCCGCGGCAGCGGCTACGGGCTGTCCCGCTTTCGCGACGATCCGCGCTTCGACTTCACCCGCATCGAGCGGGAACCCGATGTGCATTTCGCCCACGCCCGCGGCTTTGTGGCGAAGACGAGCGCGACCGATCCGGCCCGGCTGAAGGAGCTGCTCGAGCTGGCCCGGGTGTGATCCGCATCTCCCGAGCTTGCCCCGGATGCGGGTGTGTATTTGCATGAGGGCATGAGAATTCCCGCCATGCTCGCTGCCCTTTTCGGCGTCCTCCCGCTCGCGGCCGAAGACCGTCCGCTTTTCCTGCCGTTCGACATCACGCTCGGCGGCGAAAAGGCGGTGATGGCCGATGGCAACGATCTCTTCGCCCAGATCGACAAGCCGGTGACGGCGGACGCGGTCCTGGAGCTGGAGGCCGAGGTCCCGATGCTCATCGTCAACGCCTTTCCCTGCAAGGAGGACGGCACCGTGCTCGAAGGCCAGCCGGCCGCGGTGATCTTCGCCAAGGAGACCCGCCAGGTGAAGCTGAGCGACACGATGGACAAGAAGAAGCTCGAGCCGGGCAACTACCTCGCGAACGTCGTCGCCAACGGCAAGACCTCGCGGATCGTCTTCCAGGTGGGAGAGCCCAAGGCCAAGGTCGACTTCTCAAAGATCCTCGGCTTCCTGAAGAAGAAGGCCGGAGGGGAATAGACGCCCGGCCTCCGTTCACTCGGCTTTCTCCGCATCCTCCCTGCGAAACGATTTCACGATCCCGAGGCACGCATCCTTCGTCTCCTTCCCGAGTTGGGGGCTCATCGTGGCGGTGATCCTCACCA
>ERZ869936.822-NODE-822-length-26023-cov-7.735482_pt1 | contig 26023 bp, 22 predicted proteins | sample MGYA00520876_ERZ869936 | MGnify/ENA primary metagenome ERZ869936 (study PRJEB32218, sample SAMN09650985) | biofilter metagenome | isolation source: enrty point of leading RO module | place: Saudi Arabia: Thuwal, RO plant located on Red Sea | collected 2016-02-17 ... | reverse complement strand
CGACTTTCTTGTCCATGCTCATCGCCTCGCGCAGCCGTGCCGCGCCAACGCCCGGTGGTGCAACCGGCAGGCCGGCCGCCTCGATGAGACGCGCGAGCCGCGTCCGCTCGGCAGCAGCAATCGCGCTCAGCTCCGCGGCCATGACCATGCCGGCCGCCACCGCCTCGCCGTGCAGCCACTCGCCGTAGCCGGCGGTGCGCTCGATCGCGTGGCCGAAGGTGTGGCCGAAATTCAGGATCGCGCGGCGGCCCTGCTCGCGCTCGTCCTCGGCGACGACGGCCGCCTTGATCTCGCAGCAGCGCCGGATCGCGTGCGCGAGCGCCTGCGGATCGCGCGCCAGCAGCCGCGGCATGTGCTCTTCGAGCCACGCGAAGAACGCCTCGTCCGCGATCGCGCCGTGCTTGATCACCTCGGCCAGTCCCGCGCGCAGTTCGCGGTCCGGCAGCGTGTCGAGCGTGTCCGTGTCGACCACGACGAGCCGCGGCTGGTGGAACGCGCCGATCAGGTTCTTGCCGCGCTCGTGGTTGACGCCGGTCTTGCCGCCGACCGAGGAATCGACCTGGGCCAGCAGCGTCGTCGGTACCTGCACGAACGGCAGCCCGCGCATGTAGCAGGCCGCGGCGAAGCCGGCGACGTCGCCGACCACCCCGCCACCGAGCGCTATCACGCTCGTGTCGCGCGCCGCGCCGCCCGCGGCCAGCGCATCGAGGATGCGGCCGACCGAGCCGAGCGTCTTGTGCGCCTCGCCGTCCGGCAGTTCGACGGTAAGCAGCTTGCGGTCGCCGAGCCGGGCCCGCAGCCGCTCCAGGTAAAGCGGCGCCACGGTCTCGTTGCTGACGATCATCGCCTTGGGCCCGGGCAGCGCGGCGGCGAGGTCCGCCGTGTCGAGCAGACCCGGTCCGATCAGGATCGGGTAGCTGCGGGAGCCGAGCTCGACGGTGACGGTGGTGAGGTTGGCGCTCAAGGACGGACCGCGCGGGTATCGAGGGGCGCCCAGTGTACTGTGCCGGCCGCGCGTTTCGAAACCGCCGGCGAATCCGGGCGTGGCCCGCGTCCGGAACTCCGGCGTGCGACGAGGCCCGGAGCCCGGGCCGGCGTCGGCGGGTCAGAGCGCGCCGTGGATGTCCTTCGCGACGGTCTGCACGCGACGGCCGTCGGTCTCGATGACGAGGTCGGCGATCTCGCGGTACAGCGGGTCGCGGATGGCCATCAGCTCCTCCAGCGCCTCGCGCGGGTCGCGGTTTTCGAGCAGCGGCCGCTCGCGGCCGCGTTGCGTGCGCCGGTGCTGCTGCTCGACCGTCGTGTGCAGGTAGACGACGAAGCCACGCGCGCCCAGGTGGCTGCGACTCTGCGGGTCGAGTATCGCGCCGCCGCCGGTCGCGAGCACGATGCCGTCGCGCTGGGTCAGCTCGTCAATGACCTTCGCCTCGCGCGCGCGGAAGCCCGCCTCGCCTTCCTTCTCGAAGATGAACGGGATGTCGACGCCGGTGCGCGCCTCTATCTCGTCGTCGGAATCGACGAAGTCGAGATGCAGGAGACGCGCGAGCTGCCGGCCGACGGCCGACTTGCCGGCGCCCATCGGCCCGACCAGGAAGACGTTTCTCGGTGTCACTTCGTCGTGTCCGCTTGCGAAGAAGCCAGCCTCGCGGCTGGCTTCTCCGTCGTACCATGCCTTGTGCGACTAGAGCGTGTCGGCGCAGCTGTTGCTCGTGCCGAACGGGCTCGGGTTGCCCGGCGGGCTCTCCGCCTGGCTGTCGATGTCGTCTGCCGCTACGACCAGCCGGAAGTTGCTGGACTCCGCGAACTCGGTGCCCTGCACCGAGGTCGTCGCGGTCAGGCTGACGTTGACCCAGTTCGCGAACTCCTGCGGGTAGAACACGTCGACGACGCCGAAGCCGCCGGAGTCGGTCTGGAAGCTGCCGCCGCTGCCGCTCTGCGCGACCACCGAGGCAATATTGCCGGCCTCGATGCGGCCGCTGCTGTTGAAGTCCTCGCCCGGGTCGAGCACGCCGTTGCGGTTGACGTCCTCGTCCGCGCAGGGACCCGCGGTCAGGTTGACGACCCAGATACCGGCGACCTGGTCGAAGGTGTAGAAGCCCTTGAAGTAGGCCGTCGACAGGATACCGACCTGGACGTTGACGTCCGGCACGCCGTTGCCCTGCGAATCGCTGACCTGAACGATGTACTCCTTGCGGTACTGCGCACTGTTCGGCTCGAACACTTCGTTACCGGTGCCGACCGAGATGAACAGCTCGCGCTGCGCGACGGTCAGGTCGACGAAGTCCGTGATTGCCGGGTTCGACTGCACCGAGGCCGTGACGCGGACGCCGTTGTTCGCCGAGGTCGTGCTGCTCGACGTGTAGAAGGTCGTCGCGCGGCCCTGGTTGTTGGTCTGCGCCGAGCCGACCGACAGCTGGCCGCCGGTGACGTCGGTCAGGTCGAACACGACCGTCGCGCCGGTCACGAGGTTGTTCGAGGCGTCGCGCACGATCGCGGTGATCGTGGACTGCTCGTTCGGGCCGATCGTAAACGGCGCGGCCTGCACCTCGATGTTGTCCGGCACCGTCGCGATGAACTGCACCGTCACCTGGGTGCTGGTGCCGACACTGTTGGTCGCCTCGATCGTGGCGCCGCCCGCGTTGGTCGACTGGATAGTCACCGACGCATCGCCGTTGGCGTCGGTCGTCGCGGTCGGGCTGCTGAGCGTGCCGCGCGTCGAACTGAAGTTGATGACCTCGCCGACCTGCGGCGCGCCGCCGACCGACCAGTTCAGGGTCACGGTCGTTGGCGTGTTCAGCGCAATCTGCGTGCCGCCGGCGGGCGCCGTGATCGAGAAAGAATCGTTCGAAACGCTGACCGTGCGTTGAGCCTGCAGGCCCAGCGCGCTCGCGGTCACCGGGTCGTCGCCGGCGTTGACAGCGGTCAGCTGGAACTGTGCCTGGCCGCTGTTATCCGTGGTCAGCGACGCGGCCGACAGCGTGTTGCCGTTGCCGGAGGTGATGTCGACGGTGCGGCCGGGAATGCCGGCGCCGGCAGCGTCGGTCAGCACCACCGTGTAGGTGGCCTGGTCGTTCTGCGCCAGCGCGGCCGGGCCGGTCAGCGACAGGTTCGTGCCGACGACGTTGATCGTCACGCTGCCGACGATGCTGTTGGCCGTCGCCGTGACCGTGATCGGCCGGTTCGTCGGGTCGCCGCCGTTGTTCAGCGTCGCCGTGGCGATGCCGCTGGCGTCGGTGACGGCGTTCTGCACGGTGAGGAAGCCGGAGTCGGTCGACATCACGACCGTGACACCCTCGACCGCCACGTTGTTGGCGTCCTGGACGATCGCGCTGATCGTCACGGACTGGCTGTTGTCCGACGGCATCGTCGGGCTGCTGGCCAGCACCGTGACCGCGGACACCTCGACCGGCGGCGGAACCGTCGGGTCGGGCGGCTGCTGCGACGGGTCGGTCGAGAAGCCGGAGCCGCCCCCGCCGCAGGCCGTGAGTACCAGCGTCAATGCCAGCGTCGTGAGACTGTTCAGTTTGCTCATCGTTCCGATTCCTTAAAAACTCTTGGCCCTTGCGAAGTCGTTCCGGCGACTAGTAGAGACTCGCCCCTTCCGTGAGGATGCGCGGGGTTACGAAAATCAGCAGCTCCGACTTGTTCTGCGTGTTTTGCGTAGAGCGGAACAGGTAGCCGACACCCGGGATATCGCCCAGCAGCGGCACCTTGTTGATCGTCTCGCGACGCTCCGTCTCGTAGATGCCGCCGAGCACGACCGTCTGGCCGTCGCGGACCAGCACCTGCGTCTCGACCGAGCGCGTGTCGATGCTGGGTACGAAGCCGCCGGTAGCGCTGGCGACCAGCTCGCCGACCGTGTCGTTGCTGACGAGGAGGTCCATGATGATGTTGTCATCCGGCGTGATCTGCGGCGTGACGGTCAGGCTCAGCACGGCCTCCTTGAACTGCGTCGCGGTCGCGCCCGAGGAGGCAGACTCCTGGTACGGGATCTCGACGCCCTGCTTGATCACGGCTTCTTTCTGGTTGGCCGTGATCACCCGCGGCGTCGAGATGATCTCGCCGCGGCCCTCTGCTTCCAGCGCGGTGAGCTCGAGATCGACGATGTAGTCGGAGTCGAGCACGGCCAGCGCGAGGCGGCCTGCCGCGTTGTCGATCGGCACGTTGACCGCATAGCGGTTGTTGATGTCCGGCGCCAGGACCGGGAATGGCTGGCCGGTGTTCGCCAGGTTATCCAGCGCGGAGCCGACGACGACGTCGCTGCCCTCGCCGCTGCCCGTTACCGAGATGATGCCGTCGCTCGAGTTCGACTGAACACCCGTGAAGCCCATGCGCACACCGAGATCGCGGCTGAAGTCGTCATTGACGATGACGATGCGCGACTCGATCAGTACCTGGCGGATCGGGATGTCCAGCGTGCGCACGAGGCGGCGGATGTCCTGCAGGCGCTCCGCGGTGTCGTAGATCAGCAGCGTGTTGGTGCGCTCGTCGATCGCGACCGAGCCGCGGCTCGACAGCAGCGTGTTGTCGCCGGTGCCGGAGCCGATCAGGTCGGCGAGATCCGAGGCCTTCGCGTAGTTGACCTGCAGGAATTCGGAGTACAAAGGCTCCAGTTCGTTGATCGCCTGGCGTGCCTCGAGGTCGGCCGTTTCGCGCGCGGCGATTTCCTCGGCCGGCGCGACGATGATGACGTTGCCGTTCTCGCGCATGTCGAGACCCTTGGTGGTCATGACAATGTCGAGCGCCTGGTCCCACGGCACGTTGCGCAGGCGCAGCGTGACGTTGCCCTGCACGGTGTCGGAGACGACGATGTTGCGGCCGGAGGTCTCGGCCAGCAGCTGCAGCACGGCGCGCGTCTCGATGTCCTGGAAGTTCAGGGTCAGGCGCTCGCCGGTGTATTCCTTGGACTCGGAAAACAGCGACGTCGCCTGGTCGTCCTCGGCCGCCGGGTTGATCTCGATCGCGAACTCGTTGTCGGACTGGTAGGCCAGCTGCTCGTAGTTGCCCTCGGCCGAGATGATCACGCGCGTGTCGTTGTTCGCGCGCAGCGTGTCGACGGTCGTGACGGGTGTGGCGAAGTCCATGACGTCCAGGCGGCGCAACAGCTCGTCCGGCAACGCGGTGTCCTTGAAGATCGCGACGACGCGACCACCTTCCTGGCGGATGTCGACCGGGGTCGACGGGTCGCTCAGGTTGATCATGACCCGGCCGCCGCCGGCTGCCGTGCGGCGGAAGTCGACGTCGTTGATTCGGCGGTCACCGGCCGCGGCGTAGCTGCGCGAGCCGGACGCGGGCTCCTGGCTGCCCGCGAAGCTGGTGGTCATCGACGAGTCGCCGGCATCCGAGCCGAGCGTGACGTAAATGGTGTTGCCGCTGCGGCGGGTCTGGTACGGGACCATCTGGTCGAGGTTCAGGACGACGCGGGTGCGGCCGCCGGCCTCGGCGGTCAGCACGGTGTCGAGCGGCCCCAGGTTGACGTCGCGGCGTCGCGAGGACAGCCCCAGCGCCGTTTCCGGCAGGTCCAGCGCGATGCGCGCCGGGTCCTCGATCGTGAAGGCCAGCGGTTCGGGCGCGCTGTCCGACAGGATCAGCCTCAGCTCGATACGCTGCCCGGGCAGGCTCTGCACCTGGATGTCCTGCAGGCGGTTGCCGGCGTCCTGTGCCTGGGCCGTCGCACCGGCGACGAGCAGCAATGCAGCCTGAACGGTGACGACGAATACACTCGCCGCGCGCCGGAAGATGTTGCCGTTCGCCGGCTTGTTTTTGAACGTCATTCCCAATACTCCCAGTTTCATTCAGGCTCAGTCCGAGAGACTGATCGCTGCTTCCCGCTCCAGGTAGCCGCCGATCCCGTCTGAAATGATTTCTACAAGTTCTATTTCGGATTCCGTGACGCGGATGATGCGTCCGTCGTTCTGCCCCACGTAGTTGCCCGGGACCACGCGGTGGATCAGGCCGTCGGAGGTTTGCACGAGCCCGTAGTTCGTGCCGGCCAGTTCCAGCGTGCCGACCATGCGCAGCGAATCGAGCGGGAAACTCTCCAGGTACTCGCGGCTGCGATCCGGGTCCGGCCGCGTGTCGTTGATCGAGCCGCCGGCCGCGGCCTGCGGCGCATCCGGCACGAACGGCGAGCGAAAGCCCTCGGCGTCGGCGGTGTAGGTGAACACCTCGTACGGCGTGATCTCGGGCAGCGGCTCGATGCGTCCGCCGGGGCGCGCCTTGATCTCGTTGATGTAGCGGTCGAGATCGTCCATGTCACCGCCGCACGCGCCCAGCATGCCGGCGGCGAGCAACAGCAGCAGGGCGCGACTGTAGGTAGAGGCCTGCATTGTTATTCTGCCTCCGCTTCGAGGTATCGGTAGGTCTTGGCCGTGACTTCCATGGTCAGGGCATCGAATTCGCTCGCGTTGTCGCGGGCGATCACTATGTCGTGCAGCGTCACGATACGCGGCAGCGCGGCGACGCCGCTGACGAAGTTGGCGATCTCGTGGTAGCCGCCCGAGAGGCTGATCTTGATCGGCTTCTCGGCGTAGAAGTCGCGCGGGACCTCGGGCTGCGGCTGGAACAGCTTTTCCTGCAGGCCGGCGGCCAGGCCGGTCTGCGAGATATCGACGATCAGGCTCGGAATCTCGGTCTCGCCGGGCAGCTGGCGCAGCATCGTGCCGAAGGACTGTTCCATCTGCGCGAGCTGGGCCTTGTAGGCGTCGTAGTTGGCGGCCTTGCGCTGCTTGTTTTCGAACGACTGGCGCAGCGTGACCTCCTCGGCCTCGGCGCGCTGCAGCGCGGGCATCTTGTCCTTGACGATGGTCATGTAGACGCCGACGCCGACCACCAGCACGAACACGATGCCGATGACGCCCAGACGGAACGGCAGCGGCCAGCGGCCGATGTCGTTGACGTCCAGCGATTTGAGTTCCTCGAGCCAGTTCATCCCGCGTCCTCCGTCGTGTCGTCGCTCGTCTGCACCTGTTTCAGCGTCACGACGAACTCTGCCTGGCGTCCGGGACCCTGCTCGGTCGTCTCGACGCGCAGCACGCTGGGGTCGGTCAGCCACTCCGACGCATCAATGCGTCGCATCAGCGCGGAAACGCGGGTCGACGACTGCGCGATACCGGTGATCTCGACCTCGGCGCCGGTCTGCTTGAGGCCGGTCAGGTAGACGCCTTCCGGCAGCTGCCGGGTCAGCTCGTCGAACAGGTGGACGATTTCCGGCCGGCTGCCCTGCAGCCGCTCGATGATCTCCATGCGCGCCAGCAGGCGTTCTTTCTGGCGCTCGAGCCCGTCGATCTCGGTGATGCTCTGCTCGAGTACGACGATCTCGCTCTCGAGGCGCTGGTTGCGCTCTTTCTGGTGATCGATGCGCTGGTTGAAGACGAACACGGTCAGCATGACGACGACGACGCCGGCTACGAACGCGCCGCCGACCGCGATCAGGAATTCGCGCTGTCGACGCTTGCGCTCCGCTTCGCGCCAGGGGAGGAGGTTAATGCGTGGCATGTCAGTCGAAACTCCTCAGTGCCAGGCCGCAGGCCGTCAGCAGAGCGGTCGCATCCTTGTGCACCCCCTGGGACTTTGCCTTCGAGCTTATTTTCATTTGGCCGAGCGGATCGCCGATCTCCGTCGGGATTCCGACCCGGCTCGATATCACGTCGGCGATGCCGGGGATGTTCGCGCAGCCGCCGCAGACCAGGATCATGTCGGGCTGCTCGCGGCCACCGCCGGAGGCCAAGTAGAACTGCAGCGAGCGGCTGACCTGCTGGGTCATGTCGTCGACGAAGGGCTCGAGCACTTCGGGCTGGTAGTTCGACGGCAGGCCGCCCTGCTTCTTGGCGCGGCCGGCGTCTTCCATCGACAGGCCGTAGGTCCGCATGATTTCCTCGGTCAGCTGCTGGCCGCCGAAGGCGAAGTCGCGGGTGTAAACGACCTTCAGGTCCTGCAGGACCGAGAAGGTCGTGCTGCTCGCGCCGATGTCTACGATCGCAACCGACTGGCCGATGCCGTTGTCCGGCATCTGGTGGGCGAGCAGGGCGCAGGCATTCTCGAGCGCGAAGGCCTCGACGTCGACGATCTGCGCGCTCAGCCCGGCGGCCTGCACGGCGTTCTGGCGCTGCTCGACGTTCTCGGTGCGGGTCGCGACCAGCAGGACGTCCATCAGCTCCGGGTCGTTCTCGTTCGCGCCGACGACCTCGAAGTCGAAGCTGACTTCGTCCATCGGGAACGGGATGTACTGGTCCGCCTGGATCTCGACCTGCCCCTCGAGGTCGCGCTCGGACAGGCTGGCCGGCATCTGGATGATCTTCGTGATCGCCGCGTCACCCGATATGGCGATCGCGGCGTCGGTCGCGCGCGCGCCGGCGCGCTTGACCGCGCGGCGGATCGCCTCGCCGACGGCCTTGGCGTCGACGATGGCCTTTTCGTTGACCGAGGATGGCGGTGTCGGCTCCGCCGCGTAGGACTCCACCCGGAAGCGCTTGCCGCTCTGGGAAAGCTCGATCAGCTTCACCGACGAAGTCGTGATGTCCAGGCCCAGCAGAGGCGGGTTTTTTTTGCGGAAAAGCACCTGAATTTTTCCTTTAAAGTCGGCGAGTTGCAGCCAAAAAGTAGGTGGAGCCTGAGAAAATCGATTTAACTATATATCAACAAAATGTTAAATAAAACGTGACTTTGATCACGATCCAGCGATCGGCAATCGTACTGCCGCGGGGAGTATCAATTCCGTGAACCAGTCGGCGCATCGGGGCCTTTGCCGCGAGCGTCGCCGACAGCCGAAAACGGCCGCGTCACAGGCAATTGCGCATCGATCGGATGCCGGCTGTTGACCCCCTCCCCGGGCCCGCCGCGTGCGCGGCCGGGCCGTTGCAGCCCTCCGTGAATGCTGGCTATCATTCCCGCCCGGTCGCCCCGGTTTGTTCCTTGGTCGATACTGACCGGCAGCGGGTCTGGCGATTATACCCGCAGCGCGCCGGTTCCCCCCCTTCATTTGACGATCTTCCCGCAGTTTACGCGCCGAACTTATGGAAAAGGACGAATTGCAGCCTGACGAGCACGGGCGCTCGCGTCGCGGCCGTCGCCTGCGTATCGCGGGTTTCGTCGCGGGCCTCGCCGCGAGCGGCGCGCTGGCGCTGGCCGCGGCCGTCGTCGGCGCCTGGTATTACGTAGCCCCCGGCCTGCCGGCGGCCGAGACGATTCGCGAGATCCCGCTGCAGATCCCGCTGCGCGTGTACAGCCGCGACGGCCGCCTGATCGAGGAAGTGGGCGAGCGTCGCCGCATCCTGGTCCGCTACGACGAGCTCGAGCCCTTCGTCGTCGATGCCTTCGTCGCCGCCGAGGACAGCCGTTTCTTCAGCCACCCCGGCGTCGACGCGATCGGCATCCTGCGCGCCGCCGTCAACTACCTGCGCTCGGGCTCGCGCGGCCAGGGCGGCAGCACGATCACCCAGCAGCTCGCGCGCGACTACTTCCTGACCCGCGAACGCCTGTTCACGCGCAAGCTGCGCGAGGCCTTCCTCGCCTGGAAGATAGAACAGGAGTTCTCGAAAGAAGAGATCATGGCGCTGTTCCTGAACAAGATGTTCTTCGGACAGCGCGCCTACGGCGTCGCGGCGGCAGCGCAGGTCTACTTCGGCAAGCCGCTCGAGAACATCAACGTCGCGGAGGCCGCGACGCTGGCCGGCGTGCTGCCGGCGCCGTCCAACTACAACCCGGTGCGCAGCCCGGCGAACGCCCGCGTGCGCCGCAACTACGTGCTCGGCCGCATGCTCGACCTCGACTTCATCACGCCGGCCGAGTACGAGGCCGCGATGGCCGAGCCCGTGCTGTCGAAGCTGCACGGCACCGCGACCGAGCTGTCGGCGCCGTGGGTTGCCGAGATGGTCCGTCGCGAGATGCTGAAGCGCTACGGCGAGGACACCTACTCGGCCGGCTACCGGGTGGTCACGACGCTCGACTCGAACATGCAGCGCGGCGCCAACTACGCGCTGCGCAACGGGCTGCTCGAGTTCAGCCGGCGACGCGGCTACCGCGGGCCGCTGGCACGGATCGACGTGCCTGCGGAGGTGCTGGCGCAGCCGTACGAGGAGTGGCCGGAAGAAGCGCGGCTCGCGCTCGACGACTACGGCGGTCCGGCAGGCCTGCAGGTCGCACTGGTTACGCAGCTGAACGCCGACGCGAACAGCGCCGCCGTCGTGCTGCAGGACGGCAGCCGGCAGGTCCTGCCGTGGTACGGCATTTCCTGGGCGCGCCCGTTCGTCGACGAGGAGACCCGTGGCCCGGCGCCGGAATCGGTCGGCGACGTGCTCGCGCCCGGCGACATTATTTATGTGATGCCGATCCAGGCCGGCGGCTACGCGCTGGCGCAGGCGCCGCAGGCGCAGGCGGCGGTCGTTTCGCTGGATCCGCACGACGGCGCGATCACCAGCCTGGCCGGCGGCTACGATTTCTCGATCAGCAAGTTCAATCGCGTCACGCAGGCGAACCGGCAGCCGGGTTCGTCGTTCAAGCCGTTCATCTACTCGGCGGCGCTGGAACAGGGCAACACGCCGGCGACCGTGCTGCTCGACGCGCCGGTCGTGATCAACTCCTCGGAGCTCGAGGCTGTCTGGCGGCCGGTCAACTACACGGGCCGCTTCTACGGCGAACAGCGCATGCGCGAGGCGCTGGTGCGCTCGATGAACCTGGCCTCGGTGCGACTGCTGCTGAACAACACCGGCATCGGCAACGCCGTGCGCCACCTGGAGCCGTTCGGCTTCGGGCCCACGACGCTGATCAGGAATGGTTCGCTGGCGCTCGGCGGCGGCGACGCGACGCCGCTCGACATGGCGCAGGGCTACGCGGTGTTCGCGAACGGCGGCTACGCCGTCAGCCCCTACGTGATCGACGCGATCTACGGCCCGGAGAGCGACGAGCCACTGTACCGGGCCGACCCGGCCATCGTCTGCCGCCGCTGCGAGCCGGGCGAACCGCCCGCCGACGAACCGGTCGCGATGGCGGTCGGTGACGACGCTCTGCCGCCCGGCCTCGGCGGCGATGCCGGCATCGATCTCGAGCGCATGGCCGCGGTCGCGGAGACCTGGCAGCCCGACGCGGAAGAGCTGCCGGAACTTTACGCCGACCTGAAGCTGGCACCGCGCATCATCCCGGAGCAGAACGCTTACCTGATCCAGGACATGATGCGTGACGTGATCCGGCGCGGCACCGGTCGCCGGGCGCGCGCGCTCGGTCGCAACGACCTGTCCGGCAAGACGGGCACTTCCAACGACCGTCGCGACGCCTGGTTCGCGGGCTTCAACTCGGACTTCGTCGGCATCGTCTGGGTCGGTTACGACGACTACCGGCCGCTCGGGCCGGGCGAGGAAGGCTCGCGCACGGCGCTGCCGGTCTGGATAGAGTTTGCCCGCATCGCGCTGGCCGGCGCGCCGCAGGCACAGATGCCGATGCCGGACGGCATGGTCAGCGTGCGCATTTCGAAGTCGACCGGCTGCCCGGCGGACGCACGCGTACCGCCCGAGGACGTCATGTTCGAGACCTTCCGCCTTGGGAACGTGCCCGAATGCGAGCAGGCGGATGGGCAGGACGACATCTTCAACCGCGACGACGACTTCCTGTTCGACGAGACCGCGGAGCCGGAGCCGGAGCCCGACGTCATATTCTGAGCGCCGGCGATGCTGGCGCGCGGCAGCGCAATGGGTCTACACTGCGTCCCGTACCCGACGTGGCCTTGTCCAAAGGATCATGAGCAGACGCAGCGACAGCGGTAACGACCGCGCTCGCCAGGTACTAGCGCAGGAAGCGGCCCGCATCATTTGCGAGCAGGGCATCCAGGACTATCGCGTCGCCAAGATGAAGGCCGCCGAGCGCCTCGGCATGAGCACGCACGGCTCCCTGCCCGGCAATCCCGAGATCGAACAGGCGGTCAGCGAGCACCTGTCGCTGTTCGGCCGCGAATCCCACGTCGACCTGCTGCACGCGTTGAGGCGCGCCGCGATCACGGCCATGGAAATGCTCGACGCATTCATGCCGCGGCTGGTCGGGCCGGTGCTGAACGGCACCGCCGGGGAAACCTCGGCCGTCAACCTGCACGTGTTCGCCGACAGCCCGGAACAGGTTGCCTGGACACTGGAGGAAAGCCGCATCAGCTACCGGCCGTTCGAGCGCCGGGTCAAGAGCCGCCGCAACGAGACCCGCAATCACGCCGCCTTCCGCTTCGCGCTCGGCGACGCCTCGATCGAGGCAACCGTGTTCCCCTACGACGGTATCCGCCAGGCACCGATCAGCCCGATCGACGGCAAGCCGATGCGGCGTGCCGATACGCGGGCGGTGCGGGAGTTGCTGGGCGAGTAGCGGCGCCGCCGGCCGGGTTTCGTCGAACGCGTTGGGCACAGACGATGCACTGGCCCAGCGAGGTGGAACGCGATAAACGGAGCCGGGCCCGTGCACGGGGCCTTACCCGGCACGCGAAGCCGCAAGCCATCTATCGCGCCACCCGGTAGCCGAACGACGGCCACCGCGACAGTCAGCCGTCAGCTCGAGGAGCGCTTCTCGATCGGCACGTAGTCGCGCGTCTCCGGGCCGGTGTAGAGCTGGCGGGGCCGGGAGATGCGGGCGTGCGGGTCGGAGATCATCTCGCGCCAGTGCGCGACCCAGCCGACCGTGCGGCCGATCGCGAACATGACCGTGAACATCGAGGTCGGGATGCCGAGCGCGCGGTAGATGATGCCGGAGTAGAAGTCGACGTTCGGGTACAGGTTCTTCTCGATGAAGTACTCGTCCTTGAGGGCGACCTGCTCGAGTTCGAGCGCCAGTTCGAACAGCGGCGAGTCGGTGCGGCCCATTTGCTTCAGGACCTTGTGGCACATCTCGCGGATAATCGTCGCGCGCGGATCGAAGTTCTTGTAGACCCTGTGACCGAAGCCCATCAGCCGGAACGGATCGTTGCGGTCCTTCGCGCGATCGATGAACTTCGGGATGTTCTTGACGTCGCCGATCTGCTCGAGCATGCGCAGCACGGCCTCGTTCGCGCCGCCGTGCGCCGGGCCCCAGAGCGCGGCGATGCCGGCGGCGATCGCCGAGTACGGGTTTGCACCCGAGCTGCCGGCCATGCGCACCGTCGACGTCGAGCAGTTCTGCTCGTGGTCGGCGTGCAGGAGGAACAGGAGATCGAGCGCCTGGGCGGCGATCGGGTCGATTTCGTAAGGCTCTGCCGGTACCGCGAAGAACATCTGCAGCATGTTCTCGCAGTAGCCGAGATCGTTGCGCGGGTAGACGAAGGGCTGGCCACAGGTGTGCTTGTAGGCGGCGGCCGCGATCGTCGGCAGCTTGGCGATGATGCGGTGCGAGAACACCTCGCGGGCTTCCGGGTTATTCACGTCCATCGTGTCGTGGTAGTACGCGGACATGGAACCGACCACGGCCGACAGCATCGCCATCGGGTGCGCGTCGTAGCGGAAGCCGGTGAAGAAGCGCAGCATGCCCTCGTTCAGCATCGTGTGATAGCGGATCGAGTGGTCGAAGCGCTCGAGCTGGTCGGCATCGGGCAGGTCGCCGTACAGCAGCAGGTAGCTGACTTCCAGGAAGTTCGAGTGTTTGGCGAGCTGCTCGACGGGATAGCCGCGGTACAGCAGCACGCCTTCCTGGCCGTCGATGAACGTGATCTTGCTTTCGCAGGAGCCGGTCGCGACGAAGCCGGGATCGTAAGTGAAGACGCCCTGGTCCGCGTAGAGCTTGCCGATGTCGATCACGGCCGGCCCGAGCGTGCCCTGGTGAACGGGCAGTTCCGCCGTCCGGGATCCGTCGGGGCTGGTCAGCGTGTAGGCGTCTTTACTCATTTTTATCCTCTGTCTGTGACCGGTCCCGTCCCGGATCGCGCCGGGGCGGCATGGCAGGCGGCGTCGGCCGGGGCGCCGGCACGCGCCGCAGAGCGGCAAGGCCGCAGGCCGACCGCTACCGTGCCGGCCTGGCGGCCGGCGGGGCTCCGCGCTTACCGCGAACGAGGAATTCTAGCCGATGCCGTACTTGCGGCGGAACTTGTCGACCCGGCCGCCGGTGTCAAGGATCTTCTGCTTGCCGGTGTAGAACGGGTGACAGGCCGAGCAGACCTCGATGGCCAGGTCCTCGCCGATCGTCGAGCGGGTCACGAACTCGTTGCCACAGCTGCAGGTGACCTTGGTCTCGCTGTACTTCGGGTGGATCTCGGCTTTCATGGTCTTTCGGTCTCCGGCGGGCAGAGCGGTCGGGAAAAAGGGCGCGTAGCATAAAGGCAAGTGCAGGGCGCTGCAAGCCCCGGCGCGGGCCCCGGGCCTTATCCACAGAAGCTGTGGATAAGGTTGTGGAAGGAAGTTGAGTCGATGGGCTAAGTGAGGATTTTTGCAGCGGCCTTGTTGGAATGTCTAATTTGTGTCCAATTAATGAAGTACTCTTAAATCAATGGTTTAACAGCCTTTCTGCACGGCCGGGCTGAGCATCGGCCAATATTACGCTAAAAATACAGGCGGGCCGCCTCGCTTGTGCATAAACGGCCCGGCGTGGAACAACCGGTCCATCCCTGGTCCGCTCAGGCCGCCGCCGTTGCGGCCGGCAAAAAGGCCCCCTGCAGGTCGTTCAGAAAGCGCAGGCCGAGGCCCGTCGGGCGCCAGTTTCGACCCGTGCGTTCGAGCAGGCCGCGCCCGGCGAGCTCGTGGAACCGCGGGCGCACGAGGGCCGGGTCGAGACCGGTCCGGGCGGCCAGGTCGCCCTCGCTGAAGCCGCCGGTCAGGCGCAGGCCGTTCAGCATGAATTCGAACAGCCGCTCGTCGGCCGTGAGCTCGGGCTGCTCGTCCCGCTGGCCCGCGCGGCGCCGGTACTCGGCCGGGTGCAGCGGCTTGCGGTAGCGGAGCACCGTGCCGTCCGCGAGGGTCAGCTTGCCGTGCGCGCCGGCGCCGGCCGCGAGGTAGTCGCCGTAGCGCCAGTAATTCAGGTTGTGCCGGCACTCGCGGCCCGCGCGAGCGTATGCAGAGATCTCGTAGCGGGCGAAACCGGCCGCCGCGAGCCGCTCGATGGCGGCCTCCTGCATGTCGGCGGCCGCGTCGTCGTCGGGCAGGCCGGCAGGCGGGCGGCGGTGAAACACCGTGTTCGGCTCGAGCGTCAGCTGGTACAGCGACAGGTGCTCGGGCGCCAGCGCCAGCGCCGCCTCGAGGTCCGCCGCCGCCATCGCGGGGGTCTGGCCGGGCAGCGCGAACATCAGGTCGAGGTTCAGGTTGTCGAAGCCCGCGGCGCGCGCGTCGGCCACGGCCGCGGCGATCTCCGCCGGCCCATGGATGCGCCCGAGCCGCTCCAGGCAGCCGGCGTCGAAGCTCTGCGCGCCGAGCGACAGCCGGTTGACGCCGGCTTCGCGGTAACCGGACAGGTGATGACGCTCGACTGTGCCCGGGTTCGCTTCCATCGTGATCTCGGCCCCGGGCTCGAGCGCGAACAGCCGGCGCACGCCGTCGAGGACGCGGCCGATCTCGGCGCCGGCGAACAGGCTCGGCGTGCCGCCGCCCAGGAACACGCTCGTCAGCGGCCGGCCGTCGGCGGCCGCCGCCTCGGCGGCGAGGTCCTCGAGCAGCGCGTCGACGTACTGGGCGCGCGGCGGGTCGTCGCCGGCCGTATGCGAGTTGAAGTCGCAGTACGGACACTTCTTCACGCACCACGGAAAGTGCAGGTAGAGCGCGAGCGGGATCACGCCCAGCGCTCCGCGAGTTCGTGGCAGAGCGCGCGGAACGCGCGGCCGCGGTGGCTGCGCTCGTTCTTGGCGGCCGGCGCCAGCTCGGCCGACGCGCAGCCGGCCTGCGGGTCGTAGAACACGGGGTCGTAACCGAAGCCGCCGCTGCCGCGCCGGGCCTCGAGGATCCGGCCGCGCCAGATACCCTCTTCGACGAGCGGCGCGCCGTCGGCCGCATCGGCGACGAACACGGCCGCGCAGTGGAAACCCGCGCCGCGGCCTTCGGCGGGCACGCCGTGGAGTTCGGCCAGCAGCCGCTCGATGTTGTCGTCGTCGCTGGCCCCGGGCCCGGCGTAGCGGGCGGAGTGCACGCCCGGCCGGCCGCCGAGCGCATCGACGGCGAGGCCCGAATCGTCCGCGATGGCGGGCAGCCCGGTGAAGGCCGCGGCATTGCGCGCCTTGATCAGCGCGTTGGCAACGAAGGTCTCGCCGTCCTCGACCGCCTCCGGCACGCCGAACTCGGACTGCGGCGAGACGCGCACGCCGAGCGGCTCGAGCAGCGCCCGGATTTCGGCGAGCTTGCCGCGGTTGCCCGTGGCGAGAACGATGCGTTCCGGTGCGCCGTTCACGCGAGTGGCTCCGTCAGCCGCGGGCGCCGGCCAGCGCGGCGTCCTGCGCCTGCATGATCGAGCGCACGCCGCTGCCCGCGAGTTCGAGCAGCGCGTCGAATTCCTCGCGGCTGAATGCGTGGCCTTCGGCCGTGCCCTGCACCTCGATGTAGCGCCCGGCCTCGTTCATGACGACGTTCATGTCTGTCTCGGCCTGCGAGTCCTCGGCATAGTCGAGGTCGAGGACCGGGTGGCCGTCGAAGATGCCGACCGAGACAGCGGCGATCTGCCCGTGCAGCGGCTCGCGGCGCAGCGCGCCGGTCTTCCGCATGCGCCCGAGCGCAAGCTTCAGCGCGACCCAGGCGCCGCTGATCGCGGCCGTGCGGGTGCCGCCGTCGGCCTGCAGCACGTCGCAGTCCAGGGTCACGGTGCGTTCGCCGAGAGCCTCGAGGTCGATCGCCGCGCGCAGCGAGCGCCCGATCAGGCGCTGGATCTCCAGCGTGCGTCCGCCCTGCCGGCCGCGCGCGGCCTCGCGGCCGCTGCGCGTGTGCGTGGAACGCGGCAGCATGCCGTACTCGCCGGTGACCCAGCCTGAGCCCTTGCCGCGCATCCAGCCGGGCACGCGGTCCTCGACGCTCGCGGTGCACAGCACCCGGGTATCGCCGAACTCGGTCAGCACGCTGCCCTCGGCGTGGCGCGTGAAATCGGTGACGAAACGCAGCGCGCGCATCTCGTCGGCTTGGCGGCCGCTCGGTCGCATGGGCAGTCCTCGGCTGGGCTGGTGGGGTCGGATTTTACGCGTATCGGCGCCGGCCTGGCGCGCGGCCCGTCTATTCGCCGTGCCAGCGCAGCGCGACGCCGGTGGTGTTGTCGCTGTACGGCGAATTGATCGTCAGCGCCTTGATGCTGAGCGTCTTCAGGTTCTCACCGACGGGCTGGTCGGTGCGGGTCGCGATCCGCGCCATCTCCTCGTCCGGGATGCCGGACCAGAGACCGTCGCTGCAGGCGAGCAGCACGTCGCCGCGCTGCAGCCGCTGCTTGCGCGTGACGGTCATGTCCGGCACGGGCGAATCGCCGCCGAGGCAGCATTCGACGAAGTTGCGCATCGGGTGATCGAGCGCCTCGGCCTCGGTGATTGCCCCCTCCTGGATCAGCACCTCGACGTGGCTGTGATCGCGCGACCGCGTCACCAGCCAGCCGTTGCGCATGTGGTAGATGCGGCTGTCGCCGACGTGGCACCACCAGCTGCCGGACTCCTGCACGAGGCACGCCGCGCCGGTTGCGCGCGGCCTGAAATCGGCCGCGAGTTCCGTGCCCAGCGCCACGACCTCGTCGTGGGCACGCGCCATCGCGGAATAAAGGAAGCCCTGCGGGTCGAGCACCGGCAGCGGCTGCTTGCGAAACAGCTCGCTGACGACGGCGAGCGCGGTCTCGGCTGCGCGGGCACCGTCGGAGTGGCCGCCCATGCCGTCGAACACGAGCATCAGCGCCGCGCGCTCGTGGGCGATGATCGCGGCGCGGTCCTGGTTGTCCTGGCGGTCGCCGACGGCCGATACCTTCGCGTATTCGATCTGCATGCCCGCACGCACCGTCGTGTCGGCCATGTCCGCGGCGGTCGGCCGCGGCGCAGCGCGTTCCGGCGCTGTTTCACCCTGCATTGACACTTGCTTGTCTCTTGTCGAAGAATTCGCGGACGCTGGCTGCCCGGTCTGTGCCGGGTCGTTCCCCGGGACGAAAGCCTCGCGACCGCGCGCACTCGATCGTCCGCCAAACGCATAGTATGACCCATGCGCGGCCCGCCGTCTGTGACCCGGCTGGCAAAAACCGCGCCGTCACCGCCGATCCCGGCGAAGGAAACACGCGATGTTGCACAGCATGACCGGCTTCGCTCGCCAGGTTGCGGAGTTCCCGCTCGGCACGCTCACCTGCGAAATCCGGGCGGTGAACCATCGCTACCTCGACGTGCAGTTCCGCCTGCCGGACGAGCTGCGGCCGAAAGAGACGGAACTCCGGCAGCGCGTTGCGGCCCTGATCGGCCGCGGCAAGGTGGACTGCTCCCTGCACTTCCGGCGCTCCCCGGCGGCGGCTGGCGGGCTGCCGCTGAACCACGAGCTGGCGGCGACGCTGGCGGGCCGCGCCGCCGAACTGGCGGAGCTGCTGCCCGGAGCCGGCCGGCCCGACCCGCTCGACCTGCTGCGCTGGCCGGGCGTCATCGAGGAACCGCCGGTCGACGTCGAGCCGCTGGCCGAGGCCGCGGGCGAGCTGCTGGACCGTACGCTTGCGAACCTGAGGTCGATGCGGGCCAGCGAGGGCGAGCGCATCGCGGACATGCTGTCGGCCCGGCTCGAGGACGTGCTGCGCATCGCGGCCGGCGTGCGCGAACGCATGCCGGTCGTGCTCGAGCACGTCGCCCGGCGGCAACGCGAACGGCTGGCTCGGCTCGACGTCGAGGCCGACCCCGGTCGGCTCGAGACCGAGCTCGCGATCATCAGCCAGAAGCTCGACGTCGACGAGGAGCTCGACCGGCTGGAATCCCACGTCAGCGAAATCCGCCAGGCGCTGGCGAGCGACGAGCCGGTCGGCCGGCGGCTCGACTTCCTGATGCAGGAGCTGAACCGGGAGGCGAACACGCTCGGCTCGAAGTCCGCCGACGGCGACACGACGCGCGCCGCGGTGGACCTCAAGGTGCTGATCGAGCAGATGCGCGAACAGGTGCAGAACGTCGAATGAAGGCCGGGAACGAAACGCGCCCGATGCTGCTCGTGATCGCCGCGCCGTCCGGGGCCGGCAAGACGACGCTGGTAAAGCGCCTGGTGGAGCGTAACCCGGGGCTGAGGTTCTCGATCTCGTACACGACGCGCCAGCGGCGGCACAACGAAACGGACGGCGTGGACTACCACTTCGTCAACAACACGGACTTCGAGGACCTGCGCGAGCGCGGCGAGCTGCTCGAGTGGGCCACCGTGTTCGACCACAGCTACGGCACCGGTCGGCGCCAGGTCGACGAGCACCTGGCCGCGGGCCACCACGTCATCCTGGAGATCGACTGGCAGGGCGCCCGGCAGGTAAGGGCGGCCATGCCGGAGTCCGTCAGCGCCTTCATCCTGCCGCCGTCGCGCGACGAGCTGGAGCGCCGGCTGCGCGGGCGGCGCACCGACTCGGAGGCCGTGATCGCGCGCCGGCTGCGCGATGCGCTGTCGGACATGTCGCACTGGGACGAATTCGACTACTGCATCATCAACGACGACCTCGAGCGGGCCGTGGCGGAACTCGAGGACGTGCTGGCCGGCGGCGGCGAGCCCTGCCGGAGGGACCGGATGGCCGCGCGCATCGAGGAAATTCTGGCCTGAGGCACCCACCCTGGGCTAAACTGGACGGTCTTTTGCACCCGCCGGCGCCCCAGCCGGCCACCCGAGAGTAGGACAGCATGGCAAGGATCACGGTCGAAGACTGCATCGACAACATCGACAACATCTTCGAGATGGTGCTCGTCGCCGCGAAGCGCGCCCGGCGCATCGCCCACGGCGCGGACCCGCTCGTCGAGCTCGAGAACGACAAGCCGACGGTCATCGCGCTGCGCGAGATCGCCGAGGGCCACATTACGCCGGCGATCCTGGACGAGATCGAGCAGCCCCCCGCGGAAGAGTTCATGCAGGCCGAGAGCGCCGACGAGGTCCTGCCGATGCGGGGCATCTCGATCGGGGACTGAGCCCCGGCCGCCGGCTGTTTCGCGGCGCGCGCCCGTCGGTATCATGAAGCATAGAGTACGCCGCATCAATCCTGTGCAGGCACAATGACGCGGCCGGGCACGGTGACCACGGACGGCGCGAACTCCTGGGCGAGCTGCGCGGCTACCTGCCACCCGACCAGATAGAACTCGTCGTCGCCGCCTACCGCTTCGGCGCGCGCGCCCACGAGGGCCAGAAGCGCCGCAGCGGCGAAGCCTACATTTCGCACCCGGTCGCCGTCGCGCGCATCCTCGCCGGCATGCACATGGACGCGCAGACGATCGCCGCGGCGATCCTGCACGACGTCGTCGAGGACACGCCGACGGCGCTCACCGACCTCGAGCAGGAATTCGGCAGCGAGGTCGCGGCGCTGGTCGACGGCGTCAGCAAGCTGGACCAGATGCACTTCACGAGCCGCGCAGAGGCGCAGGCGGAGTCCTTTCGCAAGATGATGCTGGCGATGATCGAGGACATCCGCGTGATCCTCGTCAAGCTCGCCGACCGCCTGCACAACATGCGCACGCTCGACGCGATGCCGCGCGAGAAGCAGGTGCGGATCGCGCGCGAAACGCTGGAGATCTACGCGCCGATCGCGAACCGGCTCGGCATCAACCGGCTGAAGACCGACCTCGAGGATCTCGGCCTGCGCTTCCTGCACCCGTTCCGCTACCGGGTCATCGAGCGCACGTTGAGGCGCTCGAAGGGTAACCAGCGGCAGATAGTCCGCAAGATTTCCGAACGCCTGAAGAAAGCGCTGGAGGAAGCGGAGATCGATGCCGAGGTCATCGGCCGCGAAAAGCACCTGTACAGCATCTACAAGAAGATGCTCGAGAAGAAGCGCAGCCTGACCGACATCGTCGACGTCTACGGCTTCCGCATCGTCGTCGACGACGTCAACACCTGCTACCGCGTGCTCGGCGTCGTGCACGGCCTGTACAAGCCGATGCCGGGCCGCTTCAAGGACTACGTCGCGATCCCGCGCATCAACGGCTACCAGTCGCTGCACACGACGCTGTTCGGCCCCAAGGGGCTGCCGCTGGAGGTACAGATCCGCACCACGCAGATGAACCGCGTTGCCGAGTCCGGCGTGGCCGCACACTGGCAGTACAAGGCGGAGGAAAAATCCGCCGCGACGCCACAGCGGCGCGCGCGCGAGTGGCTGTCACGCCTGGTCGAGATCCAGCAGCAGGGCAGCTCCGAGGAGTTCCTCGAGAACGTCAAGGTCGACCTGTTCCCGGACAAGATCTACGTGTTCACGCCGAAGGGCGACATCCTGCCGATGCCGAAGGGCGCGACGACGGTCGACTTCGCCTACGCGGTGCACACGGACATCGGCAACCACTGCGTGGCCGCGAAGATCGACCGCAACCTCGTACCGCTGCGCACCCAGCTGGAGAACGGCCAGACGGTCGAGATCATCACGCAGCGCGGCGCCAAGCCGAACCCGAACTGGGTGAGCTTCGTCAGCACGGCGAAGGCGCGCTCGGCGATCCGCCACTACATGAAGCAGATGCGCCAGAGCGAGTCCATCGATCTCGGCAAGCGCCTGCTCGACCGTTCGCTGAAGGACCTGGGGTCGAGCCTGCGCAAGGTCGGCAAGCTGCGCATGCGCGAGGCGCTGGACGAGCTCGGCCTCGAGGGCCCCGACCAGTTGTTCGACCAGCTCGGCCTCGGCGAACGGCTCGCACCGCTGACGGCCCGCTTCCTGCTCGGGTTGAACGACGAAAGCGGCGCGGCCGAGGGCACGGCCAGCCTGACGATTGCCGGCACCGAGGGCGTCGTCGTCAGCTTCGCGAAATGCTGTCACCCGATTCCGGGCGACGAGATCATGGGCTACCTGAGCTCCGGCCGCGGCATCGTCGTGCACCGCACCAAGTGCGGCAACCTGTCGACGTTCCGCAAGCAGCCGGAGAAGTGGATAACGGTGAGCTGGGAAGAGGGTATCGAGCGCGAGTTCCCGACCCAGATCCGCGTCGCCACGATCAACCGCACCGGCGTGCTGGCCGAGGTGGCGGCCACCATCGCGGACGAGGGCTCAAACATCGAACAGGTCGCGGTAGCCGACCGTCACGAGGACAACTCGGAACTGACCTTCCTGCTGCAGGTCCGCGACCGCACCCACCTCGCCAACATCATGCGCAGCGTGCGCAAGATGCCTGCCGTCACTCGCGTCAGCCGCGACTGCGCCTGAACCCTGATACCCCGGAGAAAAGACCTTGAGCCGAAAAGCCTTCCACAGTGACGAGGCACCCGCCGCGATCGGTGCCTATTCCCAGGCCGTGGCCGCGGACCGGCTCGTGTTCCTGTCCGGGCAGATCCCGCTCGACCCGGAGACGATGGAGATCGTCGGCGGCGACTTCCGCGCGCGCGCACGCCAGGTATTCGACAACCTCGCCGCCGTCGCTGCGGCCGCGGGCGGCTCCCTGGACGACGTCGTAAAGCTGACGATCTACCTGACCGACCTCGGCAACTTCCAGGTCGTCAACGAGGTCATGGCCGAGGTCTTCGGCGAGCCGTACCCGGCGCGCGCCGCGCTCGGCGTCGCGTCGCTGCCGAAGGGCGCCGACGTCGAGGCCGAGGCCGTCCTGGCACTACCGGCGCGCTGAGCCCGCGCCCGCCCGCCGCGTGCCGAACGAGGATGCCGCGCTCGCCGCGCCGCTGACCGCGCTCAAGGGCGTCGGCCCGGCGCTCGCGGAAAAACTAGGCCGGCTGAAGCTCGAGCGGGTCGAGGACCTGCTGTTCCTGCTGCCGCTGCGCTACGAGGACCGGACGACGGTACGCCGGCTCGGCGAACTGCTGCCCGGGATGAGGAGCGTCGTCTGCGGCGAGGTGCTGCTCGCCGAGGTCGTGTTCCGCGGCCGGCGCAGCCTGCTCGTGCGCATCGGTGACGGCAGCGGCCAGCTGACGCTCCGGCTGTTTCATTTCTCGCAGCAGCAGCAGGCGCAGTTCGTCGCCGGCCGACGGGTCTGCTGCTATGGCGAGGCGCGGCCGGGCAGCGGCGGGCTCGAGATGGTGCACCCCGAGTACCGGCTCGTGCAGGGCGACGAGAACCCGCTGACCAGCGACAGGCTGACGCCGGTCTATCCCGTCACCGAGGGCGTGCCGCAGGGCCGGCTGCGCGGGCTGGTCGGCCAGGCGCTGGAACGCATGGCGCGTGCCCGGCCCGCCGAACTGCTGCCGCCCGGCGTGCTGGCGGGACTCGGCATGCCGACGCTTGCCACGGCGCTCGCGACGCTGCACCGGCCGCCGCCGGACGCCGATCTCGAGCAGCTGGCCGGCGGCCGTCATCCCTGCCAGCAACGGCTGGCCTTCGAGGAACTGCTCGCGCACTACCTGAGCCTGCGCCGGCTCCGGCGGCTCGCCGCGCGCGAGCCGGCACCACCGCTGGCGGGCGGCGCGGACCTGCGGCAGCGCTTCGCGGCCAGCCTGCCGTACGCACTCACGGGCGCGCAGCAACGGGTCGTCGACGAGATCCTCGCCGACCTCGCCCGGCCGCACCCGATGATGCGGCTCGTGCAGGGCGACGTCGGCTCCGGCAAGACCGTCGTCGCCGCGATCGCCTGCCTCGCGGCCATCGCCGCGGGCCGTCAGGCCGCCGTCATGGCGCCGACCGAGCTGCTCGCCGAGCAGCACCTGAAGAGCTTCGGCGAATGGTACGCGCCGCTCGGCATCGAGCCCCGCTGGCTGACCGGCAGCCTGCGCGTGCGACCGCGCCGCGAGGCGCTGGCCGCGATCGCCGACGGCAGCGCACAACTCGTGATCGGCACCCACGCGCTGTTCCAGGAGGGCGTGGACTTCGCGCGGCTCGCCCTGATCGTCATCGACGAGCAGCATCGCTTCGGTGTGCACCAGCGCATGGCGCTGCGCGACAAGGGTGCGGACGGCGAGGGTCAGCCGCACCAGCTGGTCATGACCGCGACGCCGATTCCACGAACGCTGGCCATGGCCGCTTACGCGGACCTCGACACCTCGGTGATCGACGAACTGCCGCCCGGCCGCCAGCCGGTCACGACCGTTGCGCTGCCGGAGACGCGCCGCGCCGAGGTGATCGAGCGCGTGCGCGAGGCCTGCGCCGGCGGCCAGCAGTGCTACTGGGTCTGCCCGCTGATCGAGGAGTCCGAGCAGCTCGACTTCCAGGCCGCGGCAGCCAGCTACAGCGAGCTCGGCGAGGCGCTGCCGGCGCTCTCGGTCGGCCTCGTGCACGGTCGCATGAAGACCGCGGAGCGCGAAGCGATCATGGGCCGCTTCAAGAGCGGCAACGTCGACGTGCTGGTCGCGACGACCGTGATCGAGGTCGGCGTCGACGTGCCGAATGCAAGCCTGATGATCATCGAGAACGCGGAACGCATGGGCCTGTCGCAGCTGCACCAGCTGCGCGGCCGCGTCGGCCGCGGCGCGGCGCAGAGTCACTGCGTGCTGTTGTACCGGCCGCCGCTCGGCGAGCTCGCGAAGCGCCGGCTCGCCGTGCTGCGCGACACGAACGACGGCTTCCTGGTCGCGCAGCGCGACCTGGAGCTGCGCGGCCCCGGCGAGTTGCTCGGCACCCGGCAGACCGGCCTGCCGCAGTACCGCATCGCCGACCTGTCGCGCGACGGCGCGCTGATGCCCGAGGTACAGAAAGCCTCCGGGATCCTGTCGCGGCAGTACCCCGAGCTGGCCGCGGCGCTGATCCGCCGCTGGGTCGCGGACGCCGACCGCTACGGCAAGGTATGAAACCTGCGCGCGTTTTGTGCCAACATTCCGACCCGCCGATGAACAAAGCCAACACACCGAGCCGCAAGCTGCCGAGCCCCGGGTTGCGCGGCCAGCTCATGAACTACCTCGTGCTGATGCGCATGGATCGCCCGGTCGGCATCCTGCTGCTGCTGTGGCCGACGCTGTGGGCGCTGTGGCTGGCGGGCGAGGGCCACCCGGACGACGCGCTGTTCATCGTCTTCGTGACCGGCGTCGTGGTCATGCGCGCGGCGGGCTGCGTGCTGAACGACTTCGCGGACCGCAACATCGACCCGTACGTCGAGCGCACGCGCGACCGGCCGATCCCGTCCGGCGCGGTCGCACCGCTCGAAGCCCTGGCGCTGTTCGTCGCGCTCGGCCTGGTCGCAATCGGGCTCGCGAGCATGCTGAACCGGCAGACCCAGGTCCTCGCGGCGATCGCGGCCGTGCTCGCGATGATCTACCCGTTCGTCAAGCGCTACCTGTCGGTGCCGCAGTTCTTTCTCGGCGCAGCGTTCGGCTGGGCCGTGCCGATGGTCTTCGCGGCGCAGACGGGGCAGACACCGCAGCTCGCGTGGCTGCTGTTCGGCGTCGCGCTGCTCTGGGCGACGATCTACGATACCTATTACGCGATGGTCGACCGCGACGACGACCTGAAGATCGGCGTCAAGTCGACGGCGATACTGTTCGGCGACCTCGACCTGTTCGCGATCGGCGTGCTGCAGGCGATGATGCTGCTCGGCCTCGTGTTCGCCGGCAACATGGCCGGGCTCGGGCCCTGGTACTTCGCCGCCGTGCTGGTTGCCGCGGGCCAGATGGCCTGGCACCAGTGGCTCGCGCGCGGGCGCACGCGCGAGGGCTGCTTCCGCGCCTTCCGCGAGAATCACTGGATCGGCTTCACCGTGTTCGCCGGCATCTTGCTGCACTACACTTTCGCGGCCCCCGCGTGACCCGGTGCGGCGGCGCGCGCGACCACCAGCACGAAGACCTCCTCCGCGCCCGCGGCCAGCAGCGCGCCGGCCAGCTGCCGGCAGGTCTCGCCGGTCGTCATGATGTCGTCGACGATCAGCGGCCGGCGGCAGCCCGGACGCCCGCGGCAGGCGAACGCGTCGCGCAGTGACTGCCGGCGCGCCCGCCGGCCGAGGCCCTTGAGCGCGGGCGTATGGCGACGCCGCACTGCGCCGCGGACCAGCGGCAGCCCCGATGCGCGGGCCAGCGGCCGGCACAGTTCACTCGCCTGGTTGAAGCCGCGGCGCGCGTGGCGCAGCGGATGCAGCGGCACCGGGCACAGGGCATCC
>ERZ869936.821-NODE-821-length-26033-cov-5.973478_pt1 | contig 26033 bp, 22 predicted proteins | sample MGYA00520876_ERZ869936 | MGnify/ENA primary metagenome ERZ869936 (study PRJEB32218, sample SAMN09650985) | biofilter metagenome | isolation source: enrty point of leading RO module | place: Saudi Arabia: Thuwal, RO plant located on Red Sea | collected 2016-02-17 ... | reverse complement strand
TCTCAAAAAAGCACAGAAATGAGCGCCGCTGAAAATCTGAAAAAACTGCTCGATGAAATCGGCAATCGGGCAAGGCTGGTTGCCGTAACCAAAACCCACAGTCCGGAACTAATAAAACCCCTGATAGCCACTGGACAGCTCGACCTTGGCGAGAACAAAGTTCAGGAGATGCTCGACAAAATGCCGGAGCTTTCCCCCGAGGTTAAATGGCATATGATAGGACATCTGCAGACCAACAAGGTGAAGTTCATTGCGCCCTTTGTGCATCTGATTCACTCGCTTGATTCCCTAAAGCTGGCTGCGGAAATCAGCAAGCATGCACAAAAAAACAAACGCGTCATCGATTGTCTGCTTCAGATTCATGTAGCCGAAGAACCTTCAAAGTTCGGGGTGGGTCCGGAAGAAGTTGATAAATTCCTGGATGAATTTCAGGCGAAAAATTTTCCCGGCATCCGGATATGCGGCATTATGACCATGGCCACCTTTACGGATGATACAGCACGGGTAAGAAAAGAATTTCGCCTGGCGAAAAGCATTTTTGATCGTTTAAAGAACCGCGAAGCAGATACCCTTAGGATGGACATTTTAAGCATGGGGATGACACAGGATTATACTCTTGCCCTTGAAGAAGGAGCCACCATGCTTCGGGTAGGAAGCAAAATTTTCGGAGCGCGAAACTGATTATGGCCATTCCCGGAGAGTTTCTTGCCTTGCTTACCACCCTGTCGTGGACGGTTTGTATTTTCCCTTTTACATCCGCCGCCCGGAAATTAGGTCCCGATACGGTAAACTTGTTTCGTCTGCTATTGGCATTCATTGTTCTAACCCTTGTCCTCCCCCTGTTTACCGGCATAAATGTTTTTGCCTTTGCCACAGGGATTTCTTCCGAACAGTGGCTATGGTTCGGATCATCGGGAATCATCGGTCTGGCACTGGGCGATCATTTCGGTTTCCGGGCATTCATGATTTTGGGGCCGAGACTGGCCAGTGTATTTTCAATACTCTCGCCGGGATTTTCTTTGCTTCTTGCCTATTTCCTTGTTGATGAAAGAATAAATACCGCAGGTATGCTGGGTATTATGCTAAGTGTTTTAGCCCTGAGCTGGCTTTCCTTCAGCACTGCAGAAAAAGCAATTTTCCGCGGACAGGATTTTGGCAAATTCGGATTTGGTGTAGTCTGCGGATTCATTGGAGCCGCCTGTCAGGGCACGGGGATAGTCTTGGCCAATAAAGGATTTCTGGCCGGTGGAGAATCCTTAAATCCCGTTGCAGCAACCTGGATAAGATTGATTACCGGCCTGGCAGTAGTGGCCGTTATTTATTTCATGGCAGGAAAAATAAAACCCATCCTGAAATCTATTTCAGGCGATAAAAAGAAGGGCGTTCGTGACGCTGTTTTAGGAACCGTTTTTGGTCCACTGGCCGGGGTAATTTTTTCCATGTATGCCATTGAAGCTTTGGAAAACAAACCTTCGGTGGCACAGACCATTTTCTCCTCCCTTCCTATATTTTCACTTTTAGCCGCCCGCATTTTCCTCAGGGAAAAAATTCCGGGGAAATCCGGCGGTGCTGTATTGCTGGGTTTCATGGGTGTTTGCCTCTTGATCTGGCGGGTAGAACTGCAGGAATTCCTGGCGGCATTTTAAGAGGATTTTATATCTTTACGAAGCATGAGTTCTGAAAATAACAAATCGGAAAAAAGCTATTCGGTTCACACTACCGAAAACTTCAACACCCTGATATTCGACCTGGGCGGAAAGCAAAACCAGGAATTTAAATCAGCCGCCCGAACCAACCTTGTGGATTTACTTACCCATCCCGACCACCGGAAAATACGGGAAGATGTTCTGAACACCCTCCGCGAGAAAAACGGAAAGGAACTACTGATTCAGGTGCTCGACAATCACCAAAAGCATCCAGCTTTTCCCCTCCTCGTGGCCGCATGTTGGGAGTCGGGCATTGATTTTTCAGACCGTATTGAATATTTCATCGACTTATCCATAGCTGCCCCTTTTGAAGTATCCATTGAAGCACTTTCGGTGATTGAAGAAATGCGGTTTCACCTGGTAGATCCCCTCGCCGGGGTTTTGTATGATAAAACCAAAGCCGCTTTGGCCTCCCATTCGGGAAAGCCTAAAGAATTTGTCTTTTCCCAGATTCTGCTTCATTTGGATTTACTTTCCAACAAAACCGGGGAATGAAACATATAATTCTGCTCTTCCTTTTTCTGCCCTTCGGATTTTTATTTTCCGGATCGGACCTGGTTTCCCCTCGTGAAAAGTCAATGTTAAAGGTTGAACCCGTTGCCGATAAATTAACCAAAAGAAAAGCAAGGGCTCTTCATCGCAAAGCGAAACGCGATTTTCAACTCGGAAGATCCTCAAAAGCCATTGAGCGCTATTTGAAACTGATAGAGTACAAACCCGACAATCCTGTTTACCTGTATGAACTTGGTGTGGTTTATTATTATGCCCCCTACATCAAACCCCAGGGTTTACCCTATTTGCAAAGGGCTGCTGCCAACCAGCAAAAGGATTCGGTGCAGGATGTTTACTTTTTTCTGGGCGACCTGGAGCATCTCAGCGGAAACTACACCGCCGCCCGGGATTATTTTTCCTTATACCTGAAATTTGTTTCGGCCAACCGCAGCGTACTTTCAACACCCGAAGAAAGGGAATTGATAAAAGAAGTAAAACAAAGAATTGCCTGGTGTAATTCCGCGCTGGAAATTATGGCCTATCGTCCCTCCGGATTTCCATTCTACACCGGTACAGAGCCCTTTGAAATTGTAAAGCCGGGAACCGCAATTAACGGCCCCGAAGATGATTACTCTACCGTTCTATCACCCGGCGATTCGGTGCTGTATTTTGCTTCCCGCCGTCCCGGCGAGAAAAAAGGAAAGATTGAAACCGAAGATGATAAATTTCTGGAAAAAATTTACACTTCGAAACGATCCGCTGATGGATGGAAAACCGCAAGTCCTATTCCTTCCCTCAATTCCAAAAAATACCACGAAGCCCCGAACGGCATTTTTCCCGATGGAAAAAAGATGTACATCTACAAAGGACTGAAACGGGGCGCCATTTATGTGAGTGAATACAGCGGGGGACAATGGAACAAGCCCGTTCCGGTTAAGGGACAGGACATAAACAAAAAATCCCGGGAGACCTCCACCTCGGTTTCCCGCATCGACGATAACCGGCTTTTCGTGGTTTCCGACAGGGAAGGCGGTTACGGAGGAAGAGATATCTACACCACTACGGTAGCCTCCGACGGAGCCTGGGGTCCGCTGGAAAATCTGGGACCTGAAATCAATACACCCTATGATGAAGAAAGTCCCTTTTTAACCCCCGACGGCAACACTTTGTATTTTTCATCGAACGGACCCGGATCGGTGGGTGGCTTCGACATTTTTGTTTCAGAGAAAAAAGACGGGAAATGGAGCAAACCCCGCAACCTTGGTTTTCCGGTAAACTCCACCGGTGATGAAGTGTATTTCCATTTCAGCAGTAAGGGTGATTTTGCCCTGTTCTCCTCCAACCGCACCGAGAACGGAAGAAATGATTTCAACATCTACACCATTCAGCCCGGCTGTCTTAACCTGCCCGATGTTCCGCTCGTGATTGTTACCGAAAACATCAACCGGAAAATAAAGGTTACGCTGAAAGAGAAAAATTCAGGGACAGAAGTTATTCCCGGGGAAACCGTTTCCGGCAGAAGAACCTTTACTCTGAAAACAGGAAGTGAATATCTTGAGACCCTGGAGATTGACGGGATTGTAAAAACCCAGACCCTGAGTATACCTCCTTCCTGTAACGAACGACCCTTTGTTCAGGTGATAAGAGGTAATGCCGAAACCGTTTCCGCCGCCGGCAATCAGCTGGAAGCAAGCATTGAAAATTACTTTTTCAATCCCCCGCCCGGATTTTCACCCGCCGACCCCTATGCGGCGCATCAGCAACAAATGAAAAACAATCCCGGGCAAAGCGGCTATTCCCAAACCAAACTCAACTTTACCTTCCCCGGAATTGTGGTTGCTAAAAATGAGGATAAGGATAAAGACAAGAACATCAATATCGACAAAAAGGTAATGCAATTGTTTTTCGGATTCGACAAATGGAATCTGAGTCCGGAAATGAAAGCGGATATCAGTTCTTGGGCTCAAACCATTAAAAACTCCGGGTATCAGGGAAAAATTATTGTTGAGGGATATTCCGACAACAAAGGCACCCGCGATTACAATAAAATCTTAGGAGAGCGCCGGGCAAGACAGGTGGCCCGCGAGTTGAAAAAGCACGGCATTACATCTGTTCAAATTGTCAGTTACGGAGAATCAAAACCTTTGGGCGACAACAAAACTGCGGAGGGCAGAAAGCTCAACCGGAGGGTTGACATCAGGATGGAATAAAAGAATACGGCTTATTTTAATTTGCCGGCCTGAAGGGTATTCAGCAAAAGTGCAGCTATGGTCATGGGTCCTACCCCACCCGGCACCGGAGTTATCCAGGAACATTTCGGAGCTACTTCGGCGAAGGCAACATCACCGGTAATCCGGTATCCGCTTTTTGAACCGGCATCGGGAACACGGGAAATACCAACATCAACCACCACGGCACCTTGCTTCACCATATCGGCTTTTAAAAATTCAGGTTTGCCCAGGGCGGCAATGATGATATCGCTGTTCAGGCAAATTTCTTTCAGGTTTTTGGTTTTGCTGTGAGCCAAAGTAACCGTTGCATTTCCGGGGTATGCATTCCGGCTCAATAAAATACTCATGGGCGAACCCACAATATGACTCCGGCCAATGACCAGGCAATTTTTCCCGGCCGTTTCAACCTTATATTCTTCCAGCAGCTTTAGAATGCCGAATGGAGTTGCCGGAAGGAAACAGGGAAGACCAAGAGCCATGCGGCCTACATTTTCCGGATGAAAACCATCCACATCTTTCGTGGGATTAATTCGCAGCAAAACTTCCGTTTCGTTGATGTGTTCAGGCAGGGGAAGCTGAACAATATACCCGTCAATTTCGGGGTCGGCATTCAGGGTATCAACCGCTTCCAGCAATTTTTCGCGGGATACATCACCGGGTAATTGCAGAAGGGTGCTTTTAAAACCCACTTTTTCGCAGGCTTTTACTTTTGAATTTACATACACTTCGCTGGCGGGATTATTACCTACCAGAACGGCAGCGAGTTGGGGAATTTTCTTTCCGGATTTCCGAAGGGTATCAACCTCCAGTTTTATTTCATCCTGAAGGCGTGCCGAGGTTTGCTTTCCGTCGAGGATGGCCATATTAACGGCGTGGCATTTTCTGCATCATCTTCCGCATCTGGTCTTTGTTGCTCATCATCTTCATCATTTTTCGGGTTTCGTCGAATTGCTTGATGAGCTTATTCACCTCCTGAATACTTTGTCCGCTCCCCTTGGCGATGCGTTCTTTTCTCGTACCATTCAGCAGGGCGGGGTTTTCTCTTTCGGCGGGTGTCATCGACTGAATGATGGCCTCGATGGGCTTAAAGGCATCTTCTTTTATTTCCACATCTTTCAGGGCTTTGCCAACACCGGGTATCATACCCATCAGATCTTTCACATTACCCATCTTTTTTATCTGATTCATCTGGGCCAGAAAATCGTTGAAGTTAAACTGGTCTTTGGCAATTTTTTTCTGAAGCTTCTTGGCTTCTTCTTCGTCGTATTGCTCCTGGGCTCTTTCAACAAGAGTAACAATATCGCCCATGCCCAGAATACGGTCGGCCATACGATCCGGATGAAAAACATCCAGAGCATCCATCTTTTCACCGGTTCCCACAAACTTAATGGGCTTATTAACTACCGATTTAATGGTGAGGGCTGCTCCACCCCTTGTATCACCGTCGAGCTTGGTTAAGACCACACCGCCAAAATCAAGGCGGTCGTTAAAGGCTTTGGCGGTATTCACCGCGTCTTGTCCCGTCATGGAATCAACCACAAACAAAATCTCACCCGGACTAACAGCCTTTTTAATGGCTTCGATTTCCTTCATCATGGTCTCATCAACACCCAAACGACCGGCGGTATCGATTATCACAACCGTATGCTGATTGTCGCGGGCATGCTTAATGGCATTTTTCGCAATAGAGACAGGATCGTTATTTTCTTTTTCGCTGTAAACCGGAATTTGCAATTGGTCGCCCAATACATGCAATTGATCAATAGCGGCGGGACGATACACATCGCAGGCTACCAGGAGGGGATTTCTTCCTTTTTTGGTTTTCAGGTAATTCGCAAGCTTGGCCGAAAAAGTTGTTTTTCCCGAGCCCTGCAAACCGGCCATTAAAACTACCGGTGGATTTCCACTCAGCTGGATATCGGCGCGGCTTCCGCCCATTAAAGCCGTTAGTTCTTCCTTGGTAATTTTTACCAGGAGCTGACCGGGCGAAATAGCGGTTAGCACCTTTTCGCCAAGGGCTTTTGCCTTTACGGTATCGGTAAATTGTTTGGCAACCTTATAATTTACGTCGGCATCGAGTAAAGCCTTCCGGATTTCCTTTATGGTCTCCGAAACGTTTACTTCGGTAATTTTTCCCTGGCCTTTTAAAACCTTGAAGGCCCTGTCGAGTTTTTCCGATAGATTTTCGAACATCCTTTACACTATTTCATTTTTACATACAACTGAACATCTTTTTCAGTGATGTTCTTTTCGCACAAAATCAGCAAACGCTCAACCACGTTACGCAGTTCCCTGATGTTTCCGGTCCAGTTGAGTTTCTGCAATTCTTTGAGACATTCTTTGGTAAAATTTTTAGGTGCAATGCCCTGCTCCTCACAAATGAGCTTGGCAAAATGTTCAACCAAAAGGGGAATATCATCCCGGCGGTCGTTCAGGGAGGGCACATGAATCAAGATAACACCGAGGCGGTGGTAAAGATCTTCCCGAAAACGACCTTCCTTAATTTCTTTTTGCAAATCCTTATTGGTGGCGGCTACAACCCTCACATTCACTTTAATCTCTTTATCGCCACCCACGCGGGTAATTTTATTTTCCTGTAGGGCTCTGAGCACTTTGGCCTGGGCCGAAAGCGACATATCCCCTATTTCATCGAGGAAGAGGGTTCCTCCTTCTGCAATTTCAAACTTCCCTTTCCTTTGGGCAACGGCTGAGGTAAAGGCACCTTTTTCATGTCCGAAAAGTTCGCTTTCAATAAGTTCGGAAGGAATAGCCGCGCAGTTTACTTCTACCATGGGTGCAGCATTCCGGGGCGACATTTCATGAATCCACCGGGCTACCAGTTCTTTGCCCGTTCCGTTTTCGCCGGTAATGAGAACCCTTGCTTCGCTGGGCGCCACACGCTCTATCATTTCCTTGATGTGGGCAATCGCTTCCGAGGCCCCAATCATGTCGAAAGTCTTGTTTATTTTTTTCTTCAGCACCCGTGTTTCTTTTACCAGGTGCGATTTATCCATGGCATTCCGGATGGTAACCAACAGGCGGTTCAGGTCGAGGGGTTTTTGAATAAAATCGAAAGCACCCTTTTTTACCGCTTCAACCGCAGTTTCAATATTGCCATGGCCTGAAATCATGATCATGGGAACATCGGCCTGCTCTTCCAAAACCTTATCCAGCACTTCCATGCCGTCCATTTTTGGCATTTTGATGTCGCAGAGTACGATGTCGAATTTCTCTTTGCGGATCAGGGCCAGACCTTCGTTTCCGTCGCCGGCCTCTTCCACCTTGAAATTTTCGTATTCCAGGATTTCCCGCAATGTTTTGCGGATGCTTTTCTCGTCGTCAACTATAAGGATTCTGGCCATGTTTTTTCGGGAGGTTAAAAATAGGAAAAATCAGCGTAGTTCAGCCCCTGTTTTTGCAGCCACCCCCACCATGCCTTCCCGCATGGAGAATGTGGTCATAAAAAGGCGGTTCAAACCACCCCGGCTCATAACCCGGTTAATTAGTATGGAGGCGGGCACAATCATATTTACGCGGAAATGCGGCAATCCGGGAACCCTTTCCCGGTTTGCCGCTGAGGAGTTTATAAGAATCTGATATATGGTTTCAAAAGAAAAAACATCAAATTCATAATGGGTTGCAGCTTCCCTTCCCGCAAAAAATTCGGGGTGACACATGGCGGCCAGGGACTCAAAGGAACCTGCCGAGCCGATGAGTCGATGGGGCTTGTGCTTTTTCAGGGCTTCCCAAAGCGGCCCCAGGTTCTCATCCAGAAAAGATTCCAGCTTTTCGGCATATTCCGGACTTACGGGATCGGGAAGCGGAAACTGCTCAATCAGATTTCCGGCACCCAAATCAAAACTATGTTTCCAGAGCAGAACTTCTTTATTGCAAATAATAAACTCCACACTTCCGCCCCCAATGTCCATTATGAGGTCGGGCGGCTCGTCCGACAGTGGTATTCCGGTTCTAACCCCTTCAAAAATGAGTTCTGCTTCCTCCTCTCCCGATATTTTAACCACCGGAATTCCGGTTTCGGCTTTTACCCTTTCAATAAATTCACGGGCATTTTGGGCATTTCTTAAGGCGCTGGTTCCAAAAGCCAGGGTTTTCTCCACATTATGCGTCTTTATTTCATCCCTGAACTGGTTAAGTACTTTCATGCCTCTTTCCATGGCTTCGGGAGTAAGCACCTTTTTCAGGATACCACCCTCGCCCAGACGGGCAGGAACCTCGTCGGAATGAAGCACGACAAAGCTGTTATCCCGAAAATCGGCAATTAATAAATTAAAGGTATTTGTACCCAGATCGATTACGGCAACCCGCATTCCGAAATTTAGTGATTTTTATAGAAAAGCCATTTCCCTAATTCTTTCCAGGAAACTTTTTTTCCATACATCAAAATTCCGGTTCTGTATATTTTTCCGGCCAGCCAGGTGGTGAAAACAAAGGTGAGGGCTAATAGTCCCATACTTAGCAGCAATTGCCACAGGGGAACCCCGAAGGGAATACGCACCAACATGGCCACGGGTGAGGTAAGCGGGAAAATACTCATCCAGAACCCTACCGGACCCTCGGGATCCTGCATGATGAACTGGGAAGCCACAAAACCCAAAATCAGAGGTATGGTGAGGGGCAGTAAAAACTGCTGTGTATCTGTTTCATTATCCACCGCACTGCCCACTGCTGCAAACAGCGATGCATAGAGCAGGTATCCGAAAAGAAAATAGAACACAAATGAAATAATTATGGTAACAAAGTCGAGGTTCAGAAAGGCATGGATGTATTCCTGCACCGGAATGTTACTGGCGGATCCGCTCTGCACCACTTTGCCCTCAAGCGTATTCATATTAACTCCCATCTTGGCAATGCCCGGGTCAACTTTAATGGTTTCCGGAGTTATGTTTTTACTGCTGAGTACAAAATTCTGGGCGAAAATTCCGAGCCCGAAAGTAAAGGCTATCATCAGCACAATCTGCGTTAAGCCCACCATGCCAATGCCTATTATTTTTCCGAGCATAAGCTGAAAAGGCCTTACGCTGGAAACAATGATTTCAACAATGCGGTTCACTTTCTCTTCAATTACTCCCCGCATTACCTGCACGCCGTAAAGGAAAATAAACATGTAAATCAAAATAGCCATGCCAAAGCCCAGGGCCATATTTATTCCGGTCTTTGTTTCTACTTCCTTCCCGCTTTCATCTACTTTTCGAGAAAGTAAATTCACCTTTATCCGCGAGGCTTCCACCTTTTTCAGGTCGATGCCGTTGTACTCGAGTTGATTTTGATAGAGAATGCGCTCAATATTTGATTTGATTCTTTCCTCAGCCACCATCCCGGGTGTTTTCTTGAAGTACAAATGAATCTGCCGGCCTCCTCCTTCGATCAGATTGGCCGGAATGTATAATACGGCCGTATAATCGGAAGACTTCTCACTCATCATTTTTATGGCTTCCTCCCGTCCCAAGGGTACTACATCATAATAGATATGGTCTTTGTCATCGATGAGGGTACGTTCGTTAATCAGGCTGTCGTTCCATTCATTTACCACGGCTACCCGGCTCACCGATTTTTCGCTTAAGGCAAGCCAGATTACAATAGCTGAAAAACCAATAATCAGGAAGGGTGGCAAAATGGTCATAACCCAGAAACTGGGTTTTTTGACCCTGGAAAGGTATTCGCGCTGAATGATAATGCGGGTTTTTCCCATGATTATTCAGTAAAATTTACCGGTGCTGCTTCTGTTTTTCCGGAAACCAGTGAAATAAAAATCTCGTTCATCCCGGGAATTATTTCCCGCAAGCCAACCACCTCGGCCACAGGCAACACCGCTGCCAGTAAATCGTTGGGGGTGCTTTTTCCCAACAGGCGTATGCGGGCTTTGTTGGGTTTGCCTTCGGTTTTTTCAAGCAATTCGAAGCCGGTCCATAAGGCATTGGTGAAGCCCATGAAATTTCCCTTGAATTCAAGTTCGAAAATTCCGGGTTTATGGGCCTGCCGTACTTCATTCACATTTCCCTCCAGAATGGTTTTCGATTTATGAATAAGGGCAATTTCATCGCATAGCTCTTCCACCGAACTCATATTATGCGTTGAAAAAATAATGGTCTTGCCTCTTTTCTTCTGTTCCAACAATTCATTTTTTATCAGGTTGGCATTGATGGGATCAAAACCGCTGAAAGGCTCATCGAGGATTAATAATTCAGGATCGTGCAGGAGGGTTACAATGAACTGTACTTTCTGCTGCATACCCTTGGAAAGCTCTTCTATTTTCTTATCCCACCAGGCTGTCATCTCGAATTTCTCAAACCATTCTTTCAATCGCTTCCGGGCTTCGGCTTTGGATAGTCCTTTCAGGCGACCCAGATAAACGGCCTGCTCCCCTACTTTCATTTTTTTGTATAGTCCTCTTTCTTCAGGCAGGTAACCTACTCTTGCCGTATCATCAGCAACAATTTTCCGCCCGTCAAACATAACATTTCCTGAATCCGGACCCGTAATCTGATTGATGATACGGATAAGCGAAGTTTTTCCGGCACCGTTCGGACCCAGGAGTCCGTACACACAGCCCCGCGGCACATGAATACTCACCCGGTCGAGGGCCAGGTGGTTGGAATATTTTTTAACGATGTCTTCGCAGACCAGCAGGTGCATGTGACAAAGATGATAATTATTCGAAGTATTCTTTCATTCTTTCGAAGAATGATTTCTCTTTACCGGTGGGTGAGGGAATAAAGTTTTTGCCTCCCTTGAGTTTTTCAAGTGCTTTCTTTTCTTCGGAAGAAAGTTGCTGTGGGGTCCAGACATTGATACTTACCAGCAAATCTCCTTTGTGATAGCTCTGTAATTCCGGTAATCCTTTTCCTTTAAGTCTGAGAATTTTTCCGCTCTGTGTGCCGGGCTCAATTTTAATTTTTGCTTTTCCGTCGAGGGTGGGAACCTCAACATGAGTTCCGAGACAGGCATCGATCATGGAGATGTAATGATCGTACATTAAATTGATGCCTTCTCTTTTCAAAAAGGGATGTTCCTGTTCTTCAATAACCACGATTAAATCGCCGGGGACTCCTCCTCTTGGGCCCGCATTACCACGACCCGACATGGAAAGCTGGAGTCCTTCACCAACGCCTGCTGGAATATTTATGGAAATAACTTCTTCGCCTCTCACAATGCCGTCGCCGTGGCATTTGCCGCATTTTTCTTTTATGATTTCCCCCTCGCCGGAGCAATTCGGACAAACCGAAGTAGTTTGCATCTGGCCCAGGAAGGTGTTGGTTACGCGTGTAACATGCCCGCTTCCTTTACAGGTGGAACAGGTTTGTTTTCCCGAACCGGATTTGGCTCCGCTGCCGTTACAGGTTTCGCAGGCCACATATTTGCCCACTTTAATTTTCTTCTCTACTCCGGTGGCAATTTCCTCCAGGGTAAGTTTTACTTTAATACGGAGGTTGGAACCCCGGTGAACACGCCTTCCTCCCCGGTTCCCACCGCCACCGAAACCAAAGTTTCCTCCGAAAATATCGCCGAACTGACTGAAAATATCTTCCATCGACATGCCACCGAAACCGCCGCCGCCTCCACCGCCAAAACCTCCTCCAACGCCCGCATGGCCGTATTGATCGTAGCGCGCTTTTTTATCCGGACTCCGGAGCACTTCATAGGCTTCTGCCGCTTCCTTAAACTTTTCTTCCGCCGTAGCATCGCCCGGATTTTTATCGGGATGGTATTTAATAGCCAGCTTACGGTATGCTTTTTTTATTTCCTCGTCGGAAGCATTCCGGCTCACACCCAATATTTCGTAATAATCTCTTTTCGACATGATACCTGCTTATTTACCCACCAACACTTTGGCAAATCGAATTACTTTTCCGTGAAATGTATATCCTTTTTCGGCCACTTCAAGCACTCTTCCCTGCTGAGCCTCATTCGGGGCAGGAAGTTCGGAAATGGCTTCGTGAAATTCGGTGTCGAACAATTCGCCTTTGGCATTGATTTCCGAAACACCCTTTTGCTGTAAAAACCCGAATAATTTCTGACGGATAAGGGCCAGCCCATTAATTACTTCTTCACCGGCTTTCAGCTGTTCCAGAGCAGAAAGTCCCCGGTCGATATCGTCAAGCACCGGCAGCAGTCCCTTGATAAATTCCTCATTGGCATATTTGCTGAATTCAATTTTCTCCTTCAGGCTACGCTTTTTGAAATTTTCGAAATCGGAATACAGCCTGAGGTACTTTTCATTCAGCCGGGCCAATTCAGTGGCCAGATCTGCACCGGCCCCTTTTTCAGGGCTTTCCTGGTTTTCCGCTGTTTCTGTAGTTTCGGGAGCAAGGTCCTTCTCCGCTTTCTCTTCGCTTGTGTTTTTGTCCTTTGGATCCATCTTTATTTTATCTATTTCGCTTAAAATCAATCAATAAATCTGCCAGCAAAAGTAAGCAGTCATTTTGTCATTTTCGACCCAAAAATTCCCCGAATCCGGAAATTCCGGTTCCCACCATTACGACCTTGTAATTTTTTGAGAAAGTTTGGGAAGAGAGACTTATTAACAGGTTAAATAAGTGAAATACAATAGATTAACAATATCGGACAGATTGTTAATAACCTTGCTTTGCACTTATTAACAATGAGGACAATTTGTGGATAATACCTTTTTCCCTGCGCAGGGCGATTACCTATTTTTACCCGGAATAAAAAAACGGGGCTATCCCCTTGAATTTTACTATTTAACCTATGCTGAACAGAATTGTAATTCTCAACTCCAAGCTTTACGGAAAATCCGAAATCAGGCTCGACGACTGCGACTCACTTCAATTGGTGGGGCCCAACAATATCGGAAAAAGTACGCTCATTTACGCCCTTAACTTCCTGTTTATTATTGACGGGAATAAAATGACCTTTTCCGGAAACCGGAGGGGCGACAAAGATACCATACACCACTACCTGCCCAGTCCGAACAACAGTTTCATGGTTTTTGAAATCAACAAAAAAGGCCATTACTGCATTCTGGTAAAGCGCGACAGCGAGGGAGAACTGGAGTATTACAAGTTCGAGGGTCCGTATAACGAAAACTACTTTTTTCAGGAAGAAAGCGGACAAATGCGCCTGCTCGATTTTGATGAGGTAAAAGAAAACCTTGTGGGAGCCGGAATGCCGCCTTCCCTGTTCAGAACCAAAACCGATGTGTTCAACTATGTTTATCAGCGGGGAAGGAAAAACAATTCGGTAGTGTGGCTGGAAGACAATGTGAAGTCGGACGGACTTTCCAACAATTTCAGCAAGGTGTATCGTTACCTGATCAATACCAAACTGATCAATAACAAAACCCTCAAGGAAGCCCTTATCATTGCCGACAACCGCGAGAGCGATAACCTGAACTTCAGTCAGAAAAACAAAAAGGATATTTCCGACCTGCTTAAAATCAACCAGCAGATACGGGCCATAAAAGAAGTGAAGGAAGACTTCCTGAATTTCCGGGAAATGGTAAACCTCTACAATTCCAAAACCAAGGTGGTGAGGGAATTGCTGTTTGCCTTCAACAACAATTACAGTCGCATCATTCCGGAACTGGAACAAAAAGCCGTAAAAAAGGAAAATGAAATTACCCGCGGAAAAACAGAACTGCACGAAGTATTAAAACCCCGGGAAAACGATCTGAACCAGAAAATCGGGGAAAAGAATTCCGATATCCGGAACAAGAATGTTTTTGTTGAGAACCTGGAAAAGGAACTGGCCGAAATCAACAGTTTTGAAGATGAAAAATTCCTGAAGGAATCGCTCACCAACCTCGACGCCAAACGCCGGGAGGTTGAAGCCGGCATCACCCAGGTAGAGAGTCAGAAATATACCGCCGAACAGCTCGAGCTGAAAATCAAAACCCTTACCCAGCAGGCCGATCACCTTTCGGCACAGGTGAAGAACTACAAAGACCTCCTCATCAATAAAATTTCCGATTCGGCCGATGTAAGAAAGCTCATCAACTCGGTTTTTTCCGACCAGATGAAAGCCCTCCCCGGAAAGCAGGTGGTGAAAAAAATCTCGAAGAAATCCAAAACCCTGAAAATTTTCGACGGGGAAATCGACATCTCCAAAAACCTGGAGCTGGAAGAATTCCGTCCCGTGGAAGAAATCAAGGAAGAGCTGGCTTTGGTGAAGAAAGACATTGAGCAGGCCCAAAAGATGCTCAAAGTGGTTAAAGACATTGTAAAGAGCAACGAAGAACTTACCCGTCTCAAAGAAGAAATTTCAGTAATCAACGAAAAGCTCCGCAGGCTCGGCACCAAACCAGGTCTTGAGAAGCAATACAAGCAGCTGCGTGATGAAATGGAAAAACTCATCAACGAGAAAACCCAGTTCGAACGCGAGCTAAATGCCATTAAAGAAGAAAGTGTGCGCCAGGAAGAGGCCCTGGAAAATTCTTTCCAGGAAAAGAATAAAATCGAGGAAAGAATCCGCAAACTGAAAGCGGAAAAAATAGAACTGGAAGATATCGGCCTCGAAGCCCTGGAATACGACACCAACGAAAGTCTGGAACAGATCTATACCAAAATTAAAGTGCATCAGCAGGATCGCGGTGAAATCAAATTGAAGAAAGATACCCTCTTCCAGGATTTGCGCTATCGCATCGACAGCAACATTGCCGACGAAGAGCTGTTCATTCGCTTTGTGGAAGAGGAAATAGCCTGTATCACCGACAAAGAAAGAAGTATCGACGGGCTTTTGAAGAGCATCTCCACTCAGTTTGCCAACCCCGCCTACACCTTGTTGCGCAGGTATGAAGAATTCAAATCCTTCATCTCGAACAAATTCAATTACGGACTCAGCAAAACACGCATTTCCGACATTGAGTCTTTGCGTATTGAGTTGATCGACAACAAAAAACTACTCGATGAAATCCGGGCCATCAGCGTCATTCAGGAATTTACCGAGCAATTGATCCTGGATCTGGATATGGACACCAGTGAGAACCTGAAAATACTGAGCAACTACCTCGACAATTCCCGTCGCATTGATTTCGATGAGCTGTTCGACATTGAATTGCACCTCGACATCAAAGGCACAATGAAAAAGGTGGATCTTGCGCATCAGGTTGAGTCGGACGGTACCGACCGTATGATCAGGCTGGTGATTATCATGAGCATCATCAACCGCCTGGCCATACACGATTCGGAAAACAAGATTGCCCTGTTTATCGACGAGGTTGCCACCATCGACAAGCACAACCGCCCCGAGCTGGTGAATTTCTGCCGTCAGCATCATTTCATACCCATTTTTGCGGCACCCGATCCGGTACCCGGGTTCTCAAAGTATTACATGATTTACCCCACCAAAGGAAAAATCACCATCAGCGAAAATGTAAATGCCATTTACGGAGAACGCAATCCCCTTGTAAGCAATGAAAACTGAGCCAAAATCGGTCATATACTTCCTCTGGAATTATTATGAACCCCTGGTAGAGCTTTTTGAAGACCAGGACAGGGAAGGATTTATCAAATCGGACATGATAAAGGCTGTTTGCGAGAAACAACGCCACGATATCGAGCAAAAACTCGTGGATTATAAAGTCCTTAAGAAGATCAACAACGATTACGAGTTCCGCAGTATTTTTTATTCCTTCCTCGAATTCATCCTGAATGAGTTCAAACCCCTTCTGCCCGAAACCATCGAAAAGTACCACTACTCCATCGGTGAGTTATTCCGGAAAATCAGAAAGGGTTTGCACGATGAAAAATTTATCATCATTCAGCGGGTAAGCGACCTGATTTCAGAAACCCGGGATTTCACCGAATCGGTAGAAAACAATTCCATAAAATTATTGGCCAAAACCCGTGAGTTAAAAGCCAACCTTGAGAAAATAGATTACAGGGAAAAGATTCATAAGGCCTCCGAATGGATTGAGTACTACATCCTGCCGATGAATAAAATTCTGGATGTGCACCAGAACAACAGCATCGCCAGCAAACTGTTTGAGATTGCCAATTTTGCCAACGAAAAACGATTGCTGGTAAGCGACGAGCAGATCAGGGTTCAGTTTGAAAAGCTCTATTTTTTCCTGCTTTCCACCAACGACGAATTGCTGCGCCAGTCGAAGATATTGACCAACGAACTGCTGCCGCTCATTGAGCGCATCAGAACCGAGAGCATCATTCTCTCCGGGTTTATTGAACTGCTGAAAGATCCTTTCGATGTAACCCCTCCGCCCCTCTTAAAGGCAAGCCGGGACCTCGTGTACAACAAGCACATGATGTTGAACACAAAAGAATTCTGGGAGCAGTTTGAAGTGGCCGAAAAAGTGTACATCAATCCGCCTCCGGTTGTATCCAACCCCTGGATTTTTGATAAGGATGCCTACCGCACCAAGCTGAACGCCAAACTACCCGTAGATAATTTCTTCAAATGGGCTTACGATACCCTGGAAGAAGAAGACCAGTTTGTACCTACCGAACGCTTTTTCAGTCTTACTACCTTATTGTTTGAAGACGACCTCACCCTTGAGTTTCCCGATAAAAATTCACCCATTAAGGTAAGAACCGAAGAAATGACTTACCGTGTTCCCAAAATTAAAGTAGATAAATATGGAATATTCTAAGTACCACAAAAACATTGTCCAAAATCTTTTGGACGGAAAATTTCTGTTGCGCACAGAACCCGAATTCCTGGAACTGAAGGAAAAGGAAGAATTTTATGTGGGCTTTTTCAAAGCAAGCTTCGATTACGACTTAAAAGTGTCCTCCGAATACGCCTATCTGATCAGTCAGGAAACTACCGAAATGCTTTCGCGCGATGTTTGCATTTTCTTTGCCCTGATGTGTTATGAAATGGATCGCGACGGAAAGAACTTCATCGACGAGCTGAACTATTCGGAATTTGAGATGGAAGCCGTAGAGAACTATTTCAGAAATTCTGCGTATATTGATTTGATTCACGCCAACAAACAATTAAAAGACAAAGACAGCCGGCGGAATTTCATCAATATGCTCAACCGCAGAAACATCATCGAGAAAAAATCGGAAGAGAAATTTGTATTTACCCCGGCTTATAAAGTATTCATTGACTTTGCCCGCGACCTTGCCCGCCGCAAGATGGAGGAACAGCAAGTCTGATTTTCTGAGATTTTTTTATGATGGACCCGAAGCAAAACGAGGATAAGATCCGGAAGGCCTTTGCGCCCAAAGACTGGAACGAGATAAAAGCCAGTAACTCCTGGCAGATTTTTAAAATCATGGCCGAGTTTGTCGACGGCTTTGAAAAAATGGCCCGTATTGGTCCCTGCGTGTCCGTTTTCGGTTCTGCACGCACACAACCCGAACACCGTCATTATAAACTGGCCGAGGAAATTGCTTTTAAGCTGGTTCGGGAAGGTTACGGAGTAATAACAGGCGGTGGCCCCGGCATTATGGAGGCCGCCAACAAAGGTGCCAAAGCCGGAGGAGGGAGGTCGGTGGGATTGAACATCGAATTGCCCTTTGAACAAAAACCCAATTCCTTCATCGATACCGACAAGCTCATCAGCTTCGATTACTTTTTCGTAAGGAAAACCATATTCCTGAAATACTCCCAGGGTTTCATTGCCCTTCCCGGCGGTTTCGGCACTATGGATGAATTGTTCGAAGCCCTTACCCTGATTCAAACCCATAAGATTGCCAATTATCCCATCATTCTGGTTGACCGGAGCTATTGGGGAGGACTGATGGACTGGATTACAGGAACCCTGCTGCACGAGAAAAACATCAGTGTTGAAGATCTGAACCTGTTCTCGGTAGTAGATACCCCCGACGAGGCCGTAAATAAAATCGTGGAGTTTTATTCGAAATACACCCTCAAACCGAACTTTTGATTTTGGTTACTTTTGTGTAACTTTTATATCTTTCAGAAACAACAAGTATTATGAGCAAAGAAGTATATATCGTAGCTGCGGTGAGAACACCCATGGGAAGTTTCGGCGGGTCGTTATCGGGTTTTTCAGCCACCCAACTGGGAGCCGCTGCCATCAAAGGAGCCCTTGAAAAAATAAAGCTCGATGCCAAAGAGGTAAACGAAGTGCTGATGGGCTGTGTATTGCAGGCCGGTCTCGGACAGGCACCGGCACGCCAGGCCGCACGCTTTGCCGGAATTCCCGACAGTGTGCCTTGCACAACGGTAAATAAAGTATGCGCTTCGGGTATGAAAGCCGTGATGCAGGCCGCTCAATCTATTTTGCTTGGCGATGCCGATGTGGTGGTGGCCGGAGGAATGGAAAGCATGAGCCGTGTTCCCTTCTACCTAGAAACCATGCGTTGGGGAAATAAATACGGCAATTCCGCTGCCGTTGACGGACTGGCCAAGGACGGACTTACCGATGTGTACCACAATTACGCCATGGGCGTTGCGGCAGACCTTTGCGGAAAAGAATGTAACATTTCACGGGAAGAGCAGGATAAATTTGCCATTCAGAGCTATCAGCGTTCCGCCGAAGCCTGGAAAGCCGGTAAGTTCAAAGACGAAGTAGTGCCCGTAATGATTCCCCAGAAAAAAGGCGATCCCATTGCCTTCGCGGAAGACGAAGAATATAAAAATGTAAAATTCGATAAGATCCCCGAGTTAAAACCCGTTTTCAGCAAAGACGGATCGGTGACTGCCGCCAATGCGTCCACCATGAACGACGGCGCCGCAGCCCTGGTTCTCATGAGTAAGGAAAAAATGGAAAAGCTGGGACTGAAACCCATGGCCCGGATTGTCAGCTACGCCGATGCCGAGCAGGCGCCTGAATGGTTCACAACCACTCCTTCCCTCGCTCTGCCTAAAGCTGTAGAAAAAGCAGGAATAAAAATGAGCGACCTGGAATATGTGGAACTGAACGAAGCTTTTTCGGTAGTTGGATTGGCCAACATACAAAAAATGAAACTCGATCCCTCCAAAGTAAATGTAAACGGAGGCGCCGTTTCACTCGGACATCCCCTGGGTTGTTCCGGAGCCAGAATTCTGGTTACTCTGGTTCACCTGATGAAAACAAAAACCGGAAAGTACGGCGGTGCTGCCATTTGCAACGGTGGCGGAGGAGCCAGTGCCATGATCATTAAATCATAAAAACATGTTCGGAATCTGCCTTCTCTCCCTGATTGCCGTGAGGAAGGAACCTTCTTCAAAATCTGAAATGACCACCCAGGTCCTTTTCGGAGAATTGATGGAAGTGCTGGAAACCAAAAATGATTTTTGCCTCGTCCGCCTGAACTATGATAAATACGAAGGCTGGGTAAGCCGTAACCAGATTTATTTTCTTCCCGAACCCGAATACCGTTCCCTGGTTAGCAAAGATTTCCTGCTCACCGCAGAGCTTGTTGGAAAGATTTCCGATAAAAACGAAAGAGATGATTTTCCGGTTTTGCTCGGAAGCTCCCTGCCCGGCATAGGTGCCACTAGCTTTATGGCCGGCCCCAAAATCTTCAGCTATGCGGGCATGACCCTGAATCCGAAAATAAAGCGACCTGAAAACATCCGGGTCATGGCCTATCATTATCTGGGAGCCCCTTATTTATGGGGAGGGAAATCACCCTTCGGCATCGACTGCTCCGGTTTCGTTCAGATGGTGTATTTTCTTTGCGGATACCGGCTTCCCCGCGATGCCTGGCAACAAGCCGAGGAAGGACAGGCTTTAAGTTTTCCAGAAGAGGCCGCAGAGGGCGATCTGGCCTTTTTCAACAACAAGGAAGGCAAAATATCACATGTAGGTATCATCCTGAAAAACAACAGGATAATACATGCCAGCGGAAGCGTAAGGATAGATAAACTCGACCACCAGGGCATTTATAATGAAATGGAACGGTCTTATTCCCACCATCTTAGGATTATAAAAAAGATAATCTAAGCCATATTAACCGTATATTTGCACACGATTACACTGGACCCCTGAATCTCCCCAAAACCATTTAATGATATGAGTCCCACCGACATTCGGTTTGTTGATCAGAGCCCCGACGCAAGGAAGTTTTTTTCCACCCTTCGTCAGCGGGTTGACGGTTATTTTAAGGAAAATGGTATTTCCAGGAATTCCAATGCCACTATGCACATCAAAACGGTTGTGCTGCTTTCACTATATCTTCTGCCCATTCCCGTTCTGATGCTGGTTCCCATGCCACCCCTGGCCTATTTCTCGCTTTGGCTGCTCATGGGCTTTGCCGTTGCTGGCGTGGGCATGAGCGTTATGCACGATGCCAATCACGGTGCCTACTCCAAAAACCACCGTACCAATTTTATCCTGGGCAGCACCCTGAATCTGTTGGGAGGCTCAATGTTTAACTGGAAAATACAACACAACCTCCTGCACCATACCTATACCAACATTACCCATAAGGATGATGACATCGACGATAAATTGATTTTGCGCTTTTCACCTCACACTCCCACCAAATGGTATCATAAGCTGCAGTTCATTTACGCCTTTGCTTTTTATTGCATTACCACTCTGTATTGGGTTTTTCTAAAAGATTTTTTTCAGTTTCAGCGCTACCTTCGTGAAGGTTATGGAAGCAAGCACACCAAAACAGAGCTGACGGTAATTTTTCTGAAAATTCTTATGGCCAAAGCCTTTTACATCTTTTTGTTTTTATTCATGCCCCTGGTAATCTTCAATGCTCCGGCAGGAGCCTGGTTTGCCGGTTTTCTGTTAATGCATTTCACCGCCGGACTCATACTCACCGTTATTTTTCAGTTAGCGCATACCGTGGAAGGTACCACACATCCCCTGCCCGACGAAAACAATACCATCGAAAACAACTGGGCCATTCACCAACTTAACACCACGGTGAATTTTGCCACCAAAAATAAATTTCTGACCTGGTATCTGGGCGGATTAAACTATCAGGTGGAACATCACCTCTTCCCAAATATTTGTCATGTGCATTATCCCCAGGTGTCCGACATTGTAAAATCCACCTGCGCTGAGTTTGGGGTTCCTTACCTTGAAAACAGAACATTCGGTGGGGCCCTGAAATCGCATGTAGCCACCCTGAAAAGGTTTGGTGCTTCCCATGCCATTGAAGAGGCTCTTGCCTGAGACTACCTCACTACAATGAATTTTGATTGTCCGCTTTGTCCGTTTGGACGGCTTATGCCCAAAAAATAAATCCCGGGGTTCAAACCCGAAATATCAAGCTCGAAGTAATTTGCATTTTTTTCACGGTGGGAACCGGACATCAGTTTACTGCCCTTTACATCCATAATTTTCCACGCTGCATTCTCGTTCAGAAAATCGCCTGAAATTTTAATCAGGTCAAGTGCCGGTTGAGGGAAAATCGTAAAACTCAATACGGTCGGATCCGGATTCAATCCCGAAGGCGGGGGCTGACAACAGCCGTAATCGAGCATAATGCCATTCACCGTTTCAGCCATATAAGGGGAGTTTAATAGCGCTCCCGTAAGCGCATTCAATTCATACAGTCTGAGCGAAGAACTTTGATCGATGCCCGTAAAGTAATACAGGTTTCCATTATTGCTCAGACTTTGGGAACCTATGGAAATGGCAAAAATACCGGGGACCGTTGCAATATTAGTTCGCGTAGCAGTAACCGGATTAAACTTAATGTATTGAAGGGCATTCCCATCCCACCAGATACCATACACCGTGCTGTCGGCACAGCGGTATTCCAATCCTGTAATGTTCGGATTGGCAAAAACGGGATTGCTTACTACCGTTCCGTTTGAAATCTGAATTCCTAAAAAGCGGTAGGTGCTTGTATTGTCGAGCACACCCAGATAATAAATGCCATTTACCGGATCAATAAAAGAACTTTCCCCCACATAGGCCGATACGGTGGGCAGGGAAGCAATGGTGGTTTTCATACCGGTGACAGGATCGAGGCGTACAAAATTCTCCACCATGCCATCATCCCATATACCGTAGATCATGGAATCGGCGCAATAGTATTGCAGTTCTCGGACATTATCGGGCATCAGCGGCATGTTGACAACCTGTCCGCTGGTAAAGTCAAGTTCGGTTAAGTAATAGGTATTGGAATTATCCACGCCCCGGAAAATATAAGTACCCAGGTTATTGTTTTTGGTAAAGGTTGGAGAAACGATGCCGGTTACGAGTGGAACCTGTGCAATATTGGTTTTGACGCCCGTCAGCGGATTAACCGTAGCCAGATACAGATCGGCTCCATCGAACCAGAGTCCTGTGGGTTGTGCAGCGGAAACAATAGTCGAAAAAACGGCGAAAAGGAGCAACGAGTTTTTTTTCATATTAAAAAAAAAATTACCAGTCGCCGGCGTATTGTAAAGTAACTCCGGATGTTGACTGAAGAAAGAAGTATTTGTTTTTTAAAATCTGTCGAATGTGTAGGAAATCGTGGGCCAGCCAGTTGTTTAGGAACATGCGGGCGCTGAGGGGGCCGAATTTGGGATGGGTCCATGCATTATTGAGCCCGGGTTTTTGGATGGCGGTAAGCATAGCGATGCTTTTTTCCCTTTCGAGGGCGAAGGCGTTTACAACATCTTTATAATTCTTACCGGCGTAATTATGTTTCTCCACCCATCCTCCGGGGTCGATGGAGGGAGGTTCTTTATCTGGATTTTCCAGCACGGAAAAGAAGCGGGTACGGAAGTCGAGGATTTCCTCATCGAGGAGATGGCAGGCGATTTCGTGGATGTTCCATGCTTTTTCTCCAGGGCGGAAGGAAATTTCTTCGGGCCCGGCGGTTCGCAGGAGTTCGATCAGCACTTTTCCCGATCCGCCTTCTGCGAAGGAAAGCCGGTGGGCAATATTGTGTATTGTTTTCAGGTCGGTTTTGGGTTCAGACATAGTGCAAGGGCTTAGGTTTACTAAGATATGAAATTTGGAGGGAGGAGGGAAACGGTGGTTTCGACGGAGTTTATCCGCCGAAGGTGGACTCGGCTACCGGGTTTCGAAGTGCGGTCACTGAGCCTGCTGGCGGTAGCCTCGACGGAGTTTATCCGCCGAAGGTGGACTCGGCTACTGAAATTCGAAGCGACCGGAAATCATCTCATAAAGCCAAACAATCCCCGTCCCCTTCCCTTTTTTGGGGTTTATTTTTATATTTGAATTAATTGAGAACCTGAATGAGAAACAACAGTATTTTGCTTGCCTGTCTGATAACTGTGAACCAAATGGTTTTCGCTCAGGTTTATCCCGTATTCGGACCCGAAAAAAAAGTTACCATTAGCGGATTGACCTTCGACGCTATGGAGCCCTTCATTTCACCGGATGGCAACACACTTTTTTTTAATTCATTAAACTCCGGAGGAAACACCAACCTGTATTATGCAACAAGAATCAACGATACTACATTTACTTTTGCAGGTTTGGTTAACGGCACCTACGACCCCTCTCCCAACCACTTAGACGCCGTTGCTTCATTGGATTCCTTAAATAATTTTTTCTGGGTCTCAGGCAGAAATTACCCGGCCCAAATGGAGAACCTTCATAGAGGAATTTATTCAGGTGGCAATGTAACAGGCATTACCCGGGTATATGGCAGCTTTAATATTTATTCCTTTTCCTACCCTTATGGCTGGATGATTATGGATGCTGCCATAAATTATCAGAGTGATAAACTTTACTTCTGTAATGCCTTTTTTGATTTTTCTGGCGCAACCTGCCCGGGGGTTCCCTGCGAAGCCAAACTCGGTATTGCACAAAAAGTAAACGACTCCACCTTTAATAAAATTCCCAATTCAAACGCCATTTTCAGCAATATAAACGACACCCTCAACTATATAATTTATGCTCCTCAGGTAACCAAAGACGGATTGGAAATTTACTTTACCCGTCTGCAAAAAAACACCATCAATACTGAAATTTGTGTATCGGTAAGAAATAGCATTGCCGACACCTTCAGTCTCCCCATGGTAATATACTCAAACCCCGGTTTTGTGCCCGAAGCTGCCAGTCCGACCACCGACAAGCAAAAAATTTATTACCATCAGAAGGACAGCAGCGGTTTACATCGCATATTTTTGCGCTACCGGATTCAGCCTTCCGGAATATCCGACCCGGTCTCTGTTGGGGTTTTTACTGTTTACCCCAATCCCACAAGGGGCTTCTTCAACCTGCGTCCTCCCACAACTTCGGCACCTTTTACGGTTTCAGTTTATAATGTTCTGGGTGAGGAGGTCTTAAAATTCAGCAATCAAACCAACCTGGATATTTCCAATTTACCGGGCGGAGTTTACCTTCTTACTCTGAATCAGGTAAACGGTATTTACACAACGCGGGTTATTAAAGAATAGTGCTTTTTAATTATTGAAGGCCGCCGGGAGGCATTGTTCGACCAAAGCGGTAGCCTCGACGGAGTTTATCCACCGCAGGTGGACTCGGCTACCGGGTTTTGAAGCGACCGGGTGATGCCTCCTGATAATCAACATTTTTCAGGCAAAACAAATTTTCCCCCTCCAATCCAAACTTCCTGAAAAACTTTTCGTATAATTGTATTAGAAATATCCGGCAAAGATTCCTTTCCGGAATTTCAATATCCCCAAAACCTAAACAGGTTACGATTTTTTAAATCCCCGTATTTTAATTCAATAACCATGGATTTTAAAAAACTATGCATCGTTTTTTATTTATTGATGTATTCAAACTTTATCCCGGCCCAATGGGAAACCGTCTATAGTATGTCAATTCCGGGCTTGCCCAACCTTAACTGTGTAGAATTTCGTGATTTCAATACCGGTTTTGCCGCAGGACAATTTTTTTCACCTAACAGCTGCATTTTAAGAACTATCAATAACGGCACAAATTGGGACACGGTATTTAATCCTGGCCAGGATTCAGCAACTTTTTGGGATATTACCTTTGCAGATACAAACAAAATAATTGCCGTGGGCGGAAAATACCATATAGGTCCAGACTTTGGCATTATCGCAAAATCTGAGGATTTGGGAAATACCTGGACCACCACCATTACTCCACGCGGACTTTTATCCGTTTGTTTTCCCAGTCCGGATATTGGTTACATTGGTAGCCGTCAGGGATTGGTTTACAAAACCGTTACGGGAGGGAACACCTGGTTTTCCCTGAGTACCGGATTAACTTATCCCATAACTTCAGTCCATTTTATCAACGACAGCATTGGATTTGCCTGTGCTTATGAAAACATTTTAAAAACTACCAATGGGGGTGCCAGCTGGACAATCCAATATTCAGGTCCGGGATCTCTTTTCAAAAAATTCAGCTTCATTTCAGACAGTGTTGGGTATTGCATCTCCGTCTTTCAGAATAATGGTGTTTACAAAACCACCGACCAGGGTAATACCTGGACTTTGCTTCCGGGAATCATCCCCATTCTCGACCTGCAATCCTTTTTTTTTACGGGGAATGATACAGGTTACTTCGTGGGACTCCATATTGTTACAAAAACCACCGACGAGGGGAATTCCTGGCAATACCAAACAGCAAGTTCCTTTTTTGACCCCGATGGGATCATGGATATTTATTTCTTAAACCCTGACACTGGGTTTATTATTGGATGGGAGCAATTTTACCGGATAAAAACTGCCACCGGCCGGAGTTCAATTCCGGTAATGGAAGATGTTAACCATATTTCCGTTTATCCAAATCCCGGTAGCGACTGGCTGAGCATAAACATTTTATCTCCCGGCATCTTAAATCTTG
>ERZ869936.820-NODE-820-length-26078-cov-7.171617_pt1 | contig 26078 bp, 28 predicted proteins | sample MGYA00520876_ERZ869936 | MGnify/ENA primary metagenome ERZ869936 (study PRJEB32218, sample SAMN09650985) | biofilter metagenome | isolation source: enrty point of leading RO module | place: Saudi Arabia: Thuwal, RO plant located on Red Sea | collected 2016-02-17 ... | reverse complement strand
GCGACCTCGCGTTCGTCGACGTCACCGGACGGGTCGCGCACGCGATCATGGACCTGTGCAACGAGCCGGATGCGATGACGCACCCGGACGGCATGCAGATCAAGGTCAGTCGCCAGGAACTGAGCCGGCTGGTCGGCTGCTCGCGCGAGATGGCCGGTCGGGTGCTCAAGGTTCTCGAGGAACAAGGCCTCGTGTCCGCCAGCGGCAAGACGATCGTCGTCTTCGGCGCCCGCCCGAACCGCTGACGCCCCGCGCGCCCTCAGGCGCTCTTCGCAATCTCCGCTTTCATCGCCGCGATCGTCGCGGCGTAGTCGTCGCTGCCGAAAATAGCCGATCCTGCCACGAAGGTATCGGCGCCGGCGGCGGCGATCTCGCCGATATTGCCGGTCTTTACGCCGCCGTCGATCTCGAGCCGGATGTCGCGCCCGCTGTCGTCGATCAGCCGGCGGGCAGCGCGCAGCTTGTCGAGCGCCGCCGGAATGAAGGACTGGCCGCCGAAACCGGGGTTCACCGACATGATCAGCACGAAGTCGACGTCGTCGAGCACGTGCGTCAGCCAGTCGAGCGGCGTTGCCGGGTTGAACACCAGGCCGGCCTTGCAGCCCTGCTCGCGCACGAGGTTCAGGCTGCGGTGCACGTGGCGGCTTGCCTCGGGATGGAAGCTGATCCAGCTGGCACCGGCCTGCGCGAAATCCGGGATCAGCCGGTCCACCGGTTCGACCATCAGGTGGACGTCGATCGGCGCCTCGATGCCGTCGTTGCGCAGCGCTTCGCAGACCAGCGGCCCGATCGTCAGGTTCGGCACGTAGTGGTTGTCCATGACGTCGAAGTGCACGAGATCCGCGCCGGCCTTCAGCACCGCGCGCACCTCGTCGCCCAGGTGTGCGAAATCGGCGGACAATATCGACGGTGCAATCATCGGTTCCACGCGCAGTCTCCGGGCGATCGAGGGCGTCAGGGTAGCCGAAGCCCCGCGCGTTTTCACGCGCGCGGACGTCAGCGGATGGAACGTCGGGCCTTAAGCATCTCGTAGGCTCCGCGGATGTCGCGCGTGCGTTTCTGCGCCGCCTCGATGACCGCGGCGTCGGCGTCCGAGCCGGACAGCTTGTCGGGATGGTTGCGACTGATCAGCCGCCGGTAGGCCTGCTTGATCTCGTCATTGCTGGCGGTCTGCTCCAGTCCGAGCGTGGCGTAGGCCGCCTCCACGCGGCGGCTGTCGGCCGTGCCCGCCGGCGAGCGCCGAAATCCCCGTTGCGCCCGCAGCATCGCCTCGAGCTGCGCGAGCTCGACCCGGCCGATGTCGAGCTCGGTGCAGATCGCCCACAGCAGCGCGCGCTCGCGCCGCGCCAGCGTGCCTTTCGCCAGCGCAACCTCAAGCAGCAGCTGCACGAACAGCCGGCGTCGCTCGGCGCTGCGACCGCCGTCACGACGCATGCGGCCGACCGCGGCCTGCCACGGAAAGCCGGCTGCCTTGCCCGACTGGAACCAGTCGATCGCGCGCCGCACCTGCGCAGGCTTCAGGCCGAGACGGTGCATCGTCGCCCGCGCCGCGCGGATCTCGTCCTCCGTGACGCGCCCGTCCGCCTTGCAGACCTGGCCCATCGTCGTGAACAGCGCCTCGAGAAACGACTCCGGCAGGCCGCCGAGGCGCGCGTCGCCGTCCGCGGTGTGCGCGTAGCGGGCGTAGCCGCGATCGAACTGGTGGCCGAGCAGCAGGCCGAGCAGCGCAATCACCGGCCGCCCGGTCGCCAGCCCGGCCAGCGCTCCCACCACTTTGCCCCAGTAAGGCATTGCTGCTCGCAGCCACCCGTCGTGAACTGTCGGCCATGCTAACGGCAGCGGGGCACAATTCCCATATGCTTGCCGGCACCACCGCGACGGTCCATCATGCCGCCTTCCCGCGGACCCGGAGAACCGCATGCCGCCCGCTGCCAGTGTCGTGTTCGATTCGGAGGTGCCGTCACTCGAGCGGGTGGCGCGCGGCAAGGTGCGCGACATCTATGCCGTCGACGATGCGCACCTGCTGATCGTTGCCACCGACCGGCTGTCCGCCTACGACGTGATCCTGCCCGACGCGGTGCCCGGCAAGGGCCGGGTACTGACGGCGCTGTCGAATTTCTGGTTCGACCGCATGGCCGGCGTGCTGCCGAACCACCTGGACGGCCGGTCGCTGTCAGAGGTCGTGCCGGACCCGCAGGAGCGCGCGCCGCTCGAGGGTCGCGCGGTCGTGGTGCGCCGCCTGCGGCCGCTGCCGATCGAGGCGGTCGTGCGCGGCTACCTGATCGGTTCCGGCTGGCGCGACTACCTTGCGACCGGTGCCGTCTGCGGCATCCGCTTGCCGGCCGGGCTGGAGCAGGCGGCGCGCCTGCCGGAGCCGCTGTTTACGCCGGCGACCAAGGCCGAGGTCGGCGACCACGACATCAACATCGACTTCGCGACGACCTGCGATATCGTCGGCGCCGACCTCGCCGGGCGGGTGCGCGACGCGACGCTCGAGATCTACCGGCGCGCGAGCGAGTACGCCGCGACCCGCGGCATCATCGTCGCCGACACCAAGCTCGAGTTCGGCCTGGACGACGACGGCCGCCTGTACGTCATCGACGAGATGCTGACGCCCGATTCGTCGCGCTTCTGGCCGCGCGCCAGCTACCGGACCGGCATCAGCCCGCCGAGCTATGACAAGCAGTACGTGCGCGACTACCTCGACACGCTGGACTGGGACCGGACCCCGCCGGGTCCGCACCTGCCCGCCGAGGTCATCGAGAAGACGGCCGGAAAATACCGCGACGTGCTCGCGCGGCTGACCGCCTAGCCCGCTGCCGCCCAGTCACCGATAACGCGCTCGAGTTCGGCCAGCCCTTCGGTCAGTGCCGCGGGCCCCGGCTGCAGGATCAGCGCGGACTTGATCTCGTGGATCGCCCCGCTGCGGACGGCGGGCACGCCGGCCCAGCCGTCGCGCGCCGCGACCCGCTCGGGCCGGAACTTCTTGCCGCACCAGGAGCCGATGATGATGTCCGGCGCCCGGCGCGGAACTTCGAGCGGGTCGGCCACGATGCGGTCCCTGCCGAGCGGCTCCGCAGCCAGCTCCGGGAACAGGTCGTCGCCGCCGGCGACGCCGATCAGTTCCGAGACCCAGCGGATCGCCGAGATCTGCGGCGCGTCCCATTCCTCGAAGTAGACTCGCGGCCGGCGCGGCAGGCGGGCCGCGCGCTCGCGCGCGGCGTCGATGCCGGCTTCCAGCTCCGCCGCCAGCGCCTCGGCCGCCGCCTGCACGCCGAGCATGCCGCCCAGCGTGCCGATCATCGCGAGGATCCCGGCGACCGAGCGCTGGTTGAAGACGTGCACCGGCACCCCGTGGCGCACGAGCTCGGCGGCGATGTCGGCCTGCAGGTCCGAGAACCCGAGGACCAGGTCGGGCTCGAGCGCCAGGATGCGCCCGATCTTCGCGCTGGTGAACGCCGAAACCTTCGGTTTTTCGCGGCGGGCCCGTGGCGGCCGCACGGTGAAACCGGAGATGCCGACGATCCGGTCTTCCTGGCCGAGCAGGTAGAGCGTCTCGGTGGTTTCCTCGGTCAGGCAGACGATGCGTTGCGGGTAGCGGACGGCCACGGAGCGGCGCTCTCCTCGGTGCAGCGACGGGTCCGACACAGTAACATGTCGACTGTCTCCTCCCGCCGCAGCAGGCCGCCGTGATACCCGCGCTGTACGACCGCATCGAGAAACTCGTCTGGGGCTCCTACCTGCAGGACAGCGGCAGGGCCGGCCGGCTGCTCGGCGGCTTCCTGCGCTACCTGTACGGCGTGCTGCGCGACATCGTCTACGGGCAGCTCACGCTGCGCTCGATGAGCCTCGTCTACACGACGCTGCTGTCGATCGTGCCGCTGATCGCGTTCAGCTTCTCGGTGCTGAAGGGCTTCGGCGTCGAGGAGGAGCTCGAACCGCTGCTGTTCGAGTTCCTCGCGCCCTTCGGCGAGCGCGGCGCCGAGATCCAGGCGCGCATCATGGAGATGGTCGAGAACGTCAACGAGGGGCTGCTCGGCGGCATTGCGCTGGCGTTCTTCATCTACACGGCGATCTCGATGGTCCAGAAGGTCGAGGAGAGCTTCAACTACGTCTGGTACGTCAGCGAGCCGCGCAGCTTCGCCCGGCGCTTCACCGAGTACACGATCATCCTGCTGATCGGTCCGGTCGTGGTCGTGGTCGCGCTCGGCATACTCACCTCGATCCAGAACGAGTCCTTCGTGCAGGCGATGCTCGAGAGCTCGGCGCTCAGCCCGGTCGTCGTGATGGTCGGCAAGCTGGCACCCTACCTGCTGATCACGACCGTGTTCACGTTCCTGTACAAGTACATGCCGAACACGCGCGTGCGCTTCGACTCGGCGCTGGTCGGCGGAATTGCGGGCGGCATCATCTGGGTGACGCTCGGCGCGTTCTTCACGTCGTTCGTCGTCGAGGCGGAGAGTTCCCGCACGCAGGTCGTCTACCGCGGCTTCGCGGTTGCCGTGCTGGCGCTCTTCTGGCTGTACCTGAACTGGCTGGTGCTGCTGATCGGCGCGCAGATCGCATTCTACTACCAGAACCCCGCCTATCTCAGGATCGGCCGGCGCGAGCCGCGGCTGTCGAATACAGTGCGCGAGCGCCTCGCGCTGAACGTCATGTACATGGTCGGCAAGGCGTTCCGCGAACCGGACCAGCAGGTCCGGCTGGCCGACGTCAGCCAGCGGCTGAAGATCCCGACGCTCGCCCTCGCGCCGGTCGTCACCCGGCTCGAGCGCGCCGGCTTCCTGCTGACGACCGAGGACGAGACCCTGATCCCGGGCCGCGACCTCGCGCTCACGCGGCTCGCAGACGTCGTCGACGTCGTGCGTTACGGCGGCGTCACGGGCTCCTACCGAGACCCGGTCTGGAGCGAGCCCGTCGACGCGCTCGCGACGCTCATTGACGACGCAGTCTCCGCCGCGATCGGTGACCTGACGCTCGCGCAGTTCCTGGACGGCGAGCAGCAGGCAGCGCAGGACGCCTGACGGCGGCGGGCGTCAGGCGCCCGCGATCGTCATGTCGTCGACCAGCAGCGAGCCGCAGCGGATGCCGCCGCGCAGGTCCTGGTCGCTGCCGATCGCGGCAATGCGCCGGTACAGGTCGCGCAGGTTGCCGGCGATCGTCACCTCGTGCACCGGGTACGCGATCGCTCCGTTCTCTATCCAGAAGCCGACGGCTCCGCGCGAGTAGTCGCCGGTCACGCCGTTGACGCCCTGCCCGATCAGCTCGGTCACCAGCAGCCCGCGCGACATCGACGCGATGATCTCGTCACGCTCGCCGGCATTGCCGGGCACGATCAGGTTGTGCGCACCGCCGGCGTTGCCGGTCGTCTGGAGCCCGAGCCGGCGCGCCGAGTAGGAACTCAGTACGTAGCCCTGCAGCACGCCGTCGACGACGAGGTCGCGATCTTTCGTCGCCACGCCCTCGGAATCCCAGGCCGCGCTCGCCATCGCTGCGGGCAGATGCGGTCGCTCTTCTATCCGGAGGAACGACGGGAAGACCTGTTCGCCTGCGGCCTCGAGCAGGAATGACGCGCGCCGGTACTGAGCGCCGCCGCTGATCGCGCCGATCGCGTGCCCTATGAAGCCGCGCGCCAGTTCCGGCGCGAACAGCACCGGTGCCTTGGTCGTGGCGATCTGTCGGGCGCCGAGGCGCGCCACGGTACGTGCAGCGGCCTTGCGCCCGACCTCCGCGGCCGATTCGATATCCTGCGGCCGGCGCGAGGCGCTGTACCAGTAGTCGCGCTGCATGTCCTCGTCTGCCTTGCCGATGACGACGCAGCTGAGCGAGTGACTGGTCTTGCGGTAGCTGCCGAGAAAGCCGTGCGAGTTGCCGTAGGCGCGCGCGCCGCTGGATGTGCCGACCGTGGCGCCGTCCGAGTTGCCGATGCGCGGATCGTAATCGCGCGCGGCCGTCTCGCACTCGATCGCCAGCGTGATGGCGCGATCGGCGTCCAGCGCCCACTCGTGCGCGAGTTCGAGGTCGGGCGGGTCCCCGGCCATCAGCGCGGCGTCGGCGAGTCCCGCGTGCTTGTCCGCGGCGGTGCTGGCGGCGAACGAGCAGGCTTTCGCGACCGCCTCGCGCAGCGCGTCTTCCGAGAAGTCCGAGGTGCTGGCGCTGCCCTTGCAGGACTGCATGTAGACGGTGACACCGACGCCGCGGTCGTTCGTGTACTCGAGGCTCTCGACGTCACCGAGGCGCGCCGTCGCGCTCAGGCCGACGTCGTGGCTCGCCGCTGCCTCGGCCTGGTCCGCGCCGCGGCGTTTAGCCTCGGCGAGCACGAAGCCGACCACCGATTCCAGCCGCGCGGGATCCGGTGCCGCGCGTCCTGTGCCTTCGCTCATCTGCTCCTCTCGCTGCCGGCGGGGCATTGCTCGCGTGCTAGACTGCCGCCCCGAAAGACGCGACAGCTTAAGGCCTGATGGACGCGAAGCCCAGCAAAAGCGCGCGCAAGCGCGAGGCGCAGGCCACAGAACGGCTCGCCGGCCGACTGCTGGCGCTGCGCGATGCCGAGCTCGACCGCCTGCCGCTCGACGTGGAGCTGCGCGGACTCGTCGCGAGCACCCGTGCGATCCGCTCGCGCTCCGCCGCGCGGCGTCAGCGCCTGTACCTCGCCAAGCGCCTGCGCCAGGCGGATACCGCGGCGATCGAGACCGCGATCGCCGAGCTGGACGCCGGCCGTGGCGGCGAGCGCCGCCTGTTCCATGCCGCGGAACAGTGGCGCGACCGGCTGCTGGCAGAGCCCGGCGAATTCGCCGCTTTCTGCGAGCTGACGGGGCGCCGCGCAGCGCGGCTCGCCGAGCTGCTCGAGGCCTGCGGCCGGCCGCTGCCGGAAGCGGAGCGAAAACGGCTGGCCCGCGAGCTGTTCCGCGCCGTGCACGCGGAACTCGATGCACTGATGCAACGGGACGCGGCCTCCATATAAAATCGCGGTTTTGCGCGGACCGGCATGGACCTGCAGCCAATGAACGTAAGAATCGGAATCATCATGGGCTCGCGCTCCGACTGGGACACGATGCGCCACGCCGCGACGCTGCTCGACCAGCTCGGCATCGCGCACGAGGTTCGCGTCGTGTCGGCGCACCGCACGCCCGACCGTCTGTTCGAGTACGCGGAGTCCGCCGCGGAACGCGGCCTCGCGGCGATCATCGCGGGCGCGGGCGGCGCGGCGCACCTGCCGGGCATGGTCGCGGCCAAGACCCGGGTGCCGGTGATCGGCGTGCCGGTGCGCTCCAAGGCCCTGTCCGGCATCGACTCGCTGCTGTCGATCGCACAGATGCCGGGCGGCGTGCCGGTCGCGTGCATGGCCATCGGCAAGGCCGGCGCGACCAATGCGGCATTGTTCGCCGCGGCGCTGCTGGCCACCGGCGATACGGCGGTCGCGGACGCGCTCGAGCGCTACCGCGACGAGCAGACGAGACGCGTTCTCGCGAACGACGACCCGCGCAAGGACGACTGAGCCGTGGCGCGAGTCGCCATCATCGGCGCGGGCCAGCTCGGCATGATGCTGGGCGCCGCGGGGCGCGAGCTCGGCGTCGACTGCGTGTTCCTCGACCCGTCGCAGGCACCGCCCGCAGCGAGGGTCGGCACGGTCATTCGCGCAGCCTACGACGACGCGGACGCGCTCGCGCAACTGGCCGACGGCGCCGACGCGCTCACCTACGAATTCGAGAACGTGCCGGTCGCGGCGCTCGGGGCCCTGCCGCCGGAACTGCCGGTCCGGCCGCCGCCGGCCGCGCTGGCCGAGGCCCAGGACCGGGCGCGCGAAAAGCGCCTGTTCGAGCGGCTCGGCATCCCGCTGCCGCGCTGGCGCAGCGTCGACGGCCCCGCCGACCTGCGCGCGGCCGCGAGGGACGTCGGCCTGCCGCTGGTGCTGAAGACGCGGCGTTTCGGCTACGACGGCAAGGGCCAGGCCGTGGTGCGGAGCGAAGCGGACTTCGACAGCGCGCTGGAGCGGCTGCCGCGGCGTCCGCTGGTGGCCGAGGCCCTCGTGCCCTTCGACCGCGAGGTCTCCGCGATCGGCGTCCGCGGCGCGAACGGGGCAACCGCGTTCTACCCGCTCACCGAGAACGTGCACCGCGGCGGCATCCTGCACACGTCGGTCGCTCCGGTCGGGCCCGAGGCCCTCGCGGCCGCGGCGCGCGACTACTGCGGCCGCCTGCTCGAGGCGCTCGATTACGTCGGCGTGCTCGCGCTCGAGTTGTTCGTGGTCGGCGACACGCTGCTGGCGAACGAATTCGCGCCACGCGTCCACAACTCGGGACACTGGACGATCGAGGGCGCGGCGACCAGCCAGTTCGCCAATCACCTGCGGGCCGTGCTCGGCATGCCCCTCGGCGACACGTCGGCGACCGCGGACGCCGGCATGCTGAACATCGTCGGCACGCTGCCCGACGCCGCCGGCGCCCTGTCCGCGACCGGCGCGACGCTGCACGATTACGGCAAGTCGGCGCGCCCCGGGCGCAAGCTGGCGCACGCGACCGTGCTCGGCGCGAGCGGCCGGGAACGCGACCGGCGGCTCGCGCAACTCGCGGAGCTGCTCCATGCACGCCCTGCGGCGAGACCGGTGTCACCGAAACCCGGCGGGGAATAATGTACACTCGGTCCGGCGACCAGTTAATAGAATAAGAGACGGCCGACCCGCTGATGTCCTACCTGGAACACTTCAAGCTCGCCGAACAGCCGTTCCGGCTCACACCCGACCCCGAATTCGTCTACTGGAGCAAGCAGCACGCACGGGCCAAGGCGTACATGGAGTCGACGATCTGGCTGGCCGACGGCTTCGTCGTCATCACCGGAGAGATCGGCTCCGGCAAGACCACCCTGCTGCAGGCCTTCCTGAGCGAACTCACGGACGACGTCATCTACGCCGTCGTCAACCAGACCCAGCTGAGCCCCGTGCAGTTCCTGCAGGCGGTGCTCGCGGAATTCGGCTTCGACCCGTTCGAGAAGCGCAAGGTCGAGCTGCTGGACATGCTCAACATGTTCCTGATCGAGCAGTACTCGAACGGCAAGAAGGTCGTCCTGATCGTCGACGAGGCGCAGAACCTGTCCAAGCGAGTCCTCGAGGAAATCCGGCTGCTGTCCGGGATCGAGACCCACAAGGAAAAGGTCCTGCGAATCATCCTGGCCGGGCAGCCGGAACTGCGCGACAAGCTGGAGTCGCCAAAGCTGAAGCAGCTGATCCAGCGCGTGCGGCTGCGCTTCCACATCGGGCCGCTGGACGCGCGCGAGCTGCGCGAATATATCGAACACCGCATGGCCGTGGCCGGGCACGACGCCCACGACGTGTTCGGCGACGACTGCTTCGCCGAAATCATGCGCTACACGGGCGGCGTGCCGCGCCTGATCAACACGCTCTGCGACACGGCACTGCTGTGCGCCTTCGCGGAAGAACGCGAGCTGCTCGGCGCCGAGGACATCAGGGCGGCCGTCGAGGAACTCGGCTGGAAAGTGCCGGCGACGGACGGCGAGCAAGCGCCCGCGCGCGCGCCGGCGGACGACGACCTCGACGCGCGTCGCCGCCCTGCGCCGCTGTGCCGCGTCGAGGTTTCGGCCGACGGCGAAGTCATCGCCGAGCACCTGCTGGGCCCCGGCCGCGTCATCATCGGTCGCGCGCCGGACAACGACATCTACATCAAGAGCAAGTTCGTCAGCCGCCACCACGCACAGATCGTCTCCAGCGAGACGTCCAGCGTCATCGAGGACCTGAACAGCACCAACGGCATCTACATCGGGCAGCGCCGGGTCAAGAAGCACCGCCTGCGCGACGGCGACGTCGTGACGCTGGGGGTGCACGACCTGCGCTTCACGGAGCTGCGCGAACGCGTCGACGACGACGAGGACACCGGCACGCACGAAGACCTGTCGGCGGCCGACGAGCCGGACGCCGAGGTCGAAGTAGAAGTGGAAAGCGGCGAAGCCGCAATCGACGAGGAACGCGCCGCCAACGATGCCTGACGGGTTCGCGTCCCGCTCAGATCTCGTGGTCGTTGCGCACGCGCCGGTCGTGCTCGCGGTAGTCGCGGCGCTTCAGCCAGACGACGAGTCCGGCGACCAGGCAGAACAGGCCCACCGAGAAACAGATCGTCGGCCAGTACCAGTGATTCAGGTACATCGATGCCGCCAGCGAGATCGCGCCGACGACGAAATAGAAGTACGGCAGACTTTCGTAGATCGGTTTCGACACCCACATGGCGGGACCTGCGCTCTCGTTCTTGTTCTGGGAATTGTGCGGCGCCGGGCGGAGCCAGTCCACCCGGGCGCTGCCGGCCCGGCGAGTATAGCCGGGCCACGCCGAGCGCGGCAAATCAAGCCAATGAAAAACCTGGTTTTTTTCCGGTCGGACCGGGCTGTCCGGGCTAGCGGGAACGAAACATGAACAGGCTGAACAGGCGCGACATCAGCGAATCCGTGAGCCCGTCGACGTCGAGATCGTCGGCGACGTCCGGGACGTCCCCGCGCAATTGCTGGACGAAGTGCTGGGCGGAGGCGTCTAGGTCCTGCTCGGTTATCGTGTTGTCCACGGCGTACGTCCCTGTCGCTGGCTTCAACCTCGCACGGTAGACCAGCGCGTCCGGGCGCGCAGTGACGCGCATCACGGGACCGGCGCGCCGCCGGCTTATGTCAGGTCGGCACGCCGCTCAGGCGGTGCCGCCAACCGTGAGTCCGTCGATCTTCAGCGTCGGCTGGCCGACCCCGACCGGCACGGACTGGCCGTCCTTGCCGCAGGTGCCGACGCCGCGGTCGAGCTTGAGATCGTTGCCGACCATCGAGATACGCTGCAGCGCGTCCGGGCCGTCGCCGATCAGCATGGCGCCCTTGACCGGCCGGGTCGGCTTGCCGTCCTCGACGAGGTAGGCCTCGCTCGCCGAGAACACGAACTTGCCGGACGTGATGTCGACCTGGCCACCGCCGAAATTCGGCGCGTACAGGCCTTTCTTCACCGACGCTAGGATCTCCTCCGGGTCGTGCGCGCCGGCCTGCATGTAGGTATTGGTCATGCGCGGCATCGGTATGTGTGCGAAGGACTCGCGGCGGCCGTTGCCGGTCGGCGCGACGCCCATCAGCCGCGCGTTGAGGCGATCCTGCATGTAGCCCCGCAGGATGCCGTCCTCGACCAGCACGTTGTACTGCCCCGGCGTGCCCTCGTCGTCGATGGCCAGCGAGCCGCGGCGGTTCGGCAGCGTGCCGTCGTCGACGATGGTCACGCCGGCCGGTGCGACGCGCTGGCCGACGCGACCCGAGAATGCGGACGTGCCCTTGCGATTGAAGTCGCCTTCCAGTCCGTGGCCGACCGCTTCGTGCAGCAGGATGCCCGGCCAGCCGGCGCCGAGCACGACCGGCATCGTGCCCGCCGGTGCCGGCACCGCCTCCATCTGCACCGCGGCCTGGCGCACGGCCTCGCGGGCAAGCTGCATCGGCAGGTCGTCGTCGCCGAAAAAGAAATCGAGGGACGAGCGCGCGCCGCCGCCGGCATAGCCCTGCTCGCGGCGCCCGTCGGCCTCCATGATGACGCTGACGTTCAGGCGCACGAGCGGCCGCACGTCGGCCGCGAGCGTGCCATCGGCCGCGGCGACGAGAACGAGGTCCTGGCTGCTGCCGAGGCTCGCCATGACCTGCACGATGCGCGGATCGAGCCTGCGCGTCTCCCGGTCGATGCGGCTCAACAGCGCCGTCTTGCGCTCGTCCGGCAGGCTCGTGGTCGGGTCGACGGCGGGATACAGGCTGGGATAGCGCGCGGCCGGCGCGATCCGCACCGACTGCGACTGCCCCTGGCGCGAAATCGCGCGGGCGGCGCGTGCGGCGTGGGTGAGCGCCGGCAGCACGAGTTCCTCGGAATAGGCGAAGCCGGTCTTCTCGCCGCTGACGGCACGCACCCCGACCCCGCGGTCGACCGAGAAGCTGCCCTCGCGGATGATGCCGTCTTCCAGCGACCAGTGTTCTTGGCGGCTGACCTGGAAATACAGGTCCGCGGCGTCGATGTCGCCGCCGTTGATCAGGCCGAGCGCTTTCGCGAGGTCGTTCTCGCCCAGACCCGACGGGTCGAGCAGCTGCGAGCGCACCGTGTCAATGGCCTGGACATTCGATTCGTTCACGTATTGATCCTCTCAGGGTGACCGGCGTCCAGCCGGCGATGCTCGAGTACCGGGAACGCGCGGCGCAGCCGCGCGGTCTCGTCCTGGTCGATCTCGGCGACGACGACGCCGCTGCCCGCCTCGCGGCTCGCCACGACGCGTCCCCAGGGGTCGATGACCAGCGTGTGTCCCCAGGTGCGGCGGCCGCCGGGATGCAGCCCGTGCTGCGCCGGCGCGACGACCCAGGCGAGGTTTTCGATCGCGCGGGCGCGGAGCAGCGTCTGCCAGTGAGCCCGGCCGGTCGCCTCGGTAAACGCGGACGGCACGCCGAGCACGGTCGCCCCGTCGGCGACCAGGCGCCGGTAGAGTTCCGGAAAACGCAGATCGTAGCAGATCGACAGCCCGAGGCGCCCGGCGCGCGTGTCGGCGGTCACGACCTCGTCCCCCGGCGCGTGGTAGGCCGATTCGCGGTAGCGCTCGTCACGTTCCGGGATATCGACGTCGAACAAGTGCAGCTTGCGGTAGACGGCGCGCGGCGCCCCGTCGGCGCCGAACAGCACGCTCGCCGCGTACACGCGCCGGTCCCCCGGGATGGCCAGCGGCAGGCTGCCGGCCACGATCTCGACGTCGAGCCGGCGGGCGAGTTCGCCGAGCGCGGCCTGGACAGGACCCGCGCCGGGTGCCTCGGCGACGGCCGCGCGTGCGCTGTCCCCGGCGGCAAAGAACGCGCAGTTCTCGGGCAGGTAGACGAGCCGGGCGCCGCGCGCGGCGGCCTCGGTCGCGAGTTCGTCGATACGCGCGAGGTTGTCCGCGACGTCCGCGCCGCTTTCGAGCTGCAGCGCGGCGATGCGGCAGGTGTCGTTACTCATTGCTGGCGAGGCAGCCGGCCATGCGGCTGATCTCGGCAAAGCGACGGGCATCGGCCGAGTCGACGTCGGGATTGTCCCACGCGCCCTCGATCTCGTAGTAGACCTGCCCCATTTCCTGCAGCGGCTTCTTGAAGATCTGCGAGAAGATCAGGAGCGCGGCGGCCACCTGCGGGCCGGCGACCACCGCGCCGACGACCGGCAGCGTGTTGCCGACGTTCGCGCTGACGATTGCGCTCTGCGTGTAGTCCTTGTCGATCAGTCCCGCGCGGCCGACGATGCCGATGTCGGCGGCCGGCCCCTTGAGTGACAGGTCGCAGGTATAGGCTGCGCCGTCGTCGAGCCGGAACGTGCCGGTGATCTCGTCGAACGCGAAGCCCTTGTCCAGCACGTCGCGGAAATCGAGCGCGAGCCGCCGCGGCAGCGCGACGACGCTGAGCAGGCCGAAAACGCGGCCGGCACCCGGGTCGACCTCGTTCAGCTGCCCGGGTCCGAAGCGCACGACGACCTCGCCGTCGAGGCTGTCGAGAAAATCGCCGCGCGGCCCGCCCGACCAGCTGACGTCGAAGCCGAGTTGCATTTCGTCACCCTCGATGCCGGCCTTCGTGTCCAGCCGCTCGAAGGTCGTGGCGACGTCGCTGCTGACCAGCGTCGCATCGACCCAGGTCCGCTGACCGCTCGGCTCGTCGACGTCGACGACCCAGCCGGCGCTGCCGTCGACGCGGAAGGTCGCGTCCTCGGCACTCAGCGCATCGGCGACGAGGCCGTCCGGGCGCCGCGTGAAGTCAGCGGACAGACGCCCGAGGTAGCGCTCGCCGAGCGCGAATTCGTCGGCCCGCAGCGATACGGCCGGCATCTGCCGCGGGTCGGCGCTGATCGGGTTCGCGTCGGCGCTGTCGTCGCTGCCCGGCAGCACGAGCCGCTGCATGTCGAGCGCGATCGGACGTTCGCCGTCGAGATCGTAGGGTATCGACACGCTGCCGATGGCCTGCTCGCCCTCGAGGCGCAGGCGCCAGTCCGAGCCGCTGCGGTCGACGAGCACGCGGTGGTCGAGGTAGTGCTGACCGACCACGTGCAGGTTGGCGACCTGCAGGTCGATGGAGCGGATACGCGCCGCGATGCCGCCGCCGGCGCGGCCGTCGCCGCGCCGCCCCGCGACGTCGAGCCAGTCGGCGAGGTGCAGCTCGTCGATTGCGCCGACGATGTGCAGCCCTCGCGTGTCCGCGACGCCCGGCTCGGCGGCACCCGCCGCGACGACCCCGCGATCGAAATCCCAACCCTGCTCGCCGTCGATAAAGCCGAGCGACCAGCGGAGCTCGTCGTCCAGGCTGCCGTTCAGCTGGATACGGTTCCCGGTCGGAAACTCGAGCGTTGTCAGCAGCCGGCGCGTGCGTTCCGCCGGCTTGCCGAGCGGTGGCGGCAGGCTGACCGCAAGGCCCTCGAGGCCGGACTCGACCACGACGCTGAACACGCCCGCGGGCGTCTCCGAGCCAGCGCGCGGGAAGCGCACGCTGGCCCTGTACGGCGTCTCGCCGGCGACGATGCGCCCGAGATCCACGCCGAAACCTTCGCGCAGACCGGCGGCGGTGAAGCGGCCGTCCGCCTCGGCGACGACGCTGTAGCCGGGCAGTTCGTCGCCGGCGCGTTGCAGCCGGATGCTGACCGGCTCGCCGAGAAAACGCCCTTCCAGCGATTCGGCACCGATCGTGTCGCGCGTCACGGTGACGAAACCGTTCAGCTCCGTGACCGGGGCGGTCAGGCCGGCGATGCGCAGCGTGCCGTCGCTGGCCTGCAGCCGGGTCGTGAAGCTGAACTCGTCGCGGCGCCGGAGCGGGTAGCGCAGGTCGAGCGAAAACGACGCCTCGCCCGCGACCGATACCCGGTCGAGCTGGCCGCCGAAGACGCCGGCGATCGGACTTTCGCGGGCGAAGCGGCGCACCGACTCGAGCGTGCCGGTCGCGAACGCATCGATCGTCAGTACCGGGTCGCGGAGATCGGCGATCTCGATCTTCGCATCCACGACCGAGTTGCCCGCGTTGGTCGCGGTGTTGCGCTCCGAGTAGAGCCGCACGCGGTCGACGACGAGGTCCATGTCGAGGTTGTCGACGTCGGGCCAGAGGCTCGAGTAGCGCAACGTCGCGTCCTCGAGCTCCGCCTCGATGCGGAACACGCCTTCGCCGTCGTCGAAGGGAAAGGCGTCGACGGGGCCGCTGAAGCGCGCGACGCCGGCCGGCACGCTGCCGGCCACCAGCGCCGTGTCCAGCCAGCGATAGAGCGCCGGGTTCATGACCCGGCCCGGCAGGTAGGCACGGGCCGCGGCGAGGTCGTAGATGCTGAAGCGGCTTTCGACGTCGAGGACCGGCGAGCTGTCGTCCGCCGGCAGGCTGAGCTGTACGCTGCTGCGGCTGGCGAGATCCGCGTTCTGCACGCGGATGCTGTCGGACAGCACGATGATGCCGTCCGCGTTGCGCCGCCAGATGACGGTGCCCCGCGCGCTCGAGAAACCGAGCGGGGCCTCCATCCAGCGCGACAGGTCGAGCGCAAGATCGGCCGAGTCGATCTCGACGCGGCCGCCGGAGCGATTGGCGCGCAGGCTGCCGCTGAAGCCGCGCAGGCCGGGCCAGCGCTCGGTCGCGAGCACGCCGGCACCGGACAGCTCGAGCGCCAGGTCGTAGCGCGGCCGCTCGCTGCCGAGGTCCTGCAGCGTGAGACTCAGGTCCGCGACCTGCCCGGTCGGCCCGTACTCGCGCATTGCCTGCACCGCCCGCTCCGGTAACCAGGGCAGCAGCAGGCCGAGATCGTCGAGATCGACGAAACTGGCGTCGGCCGACAGCGACGTGAGCCGGCCCTCCGCACCGGTGCCGCCCTGCACGTTGAAGGAGGACTCCGGCCAGATTCCGCGCTCCGTACTCAGGCGCAGGCCGTCGGCGGCCAGCAGCCAGCCGGCCTCGTCGGCCGAGTACTCGAGCCGGCCCTCGGCCGCGAACGGCGACTCGCTGCCGGCGGCCAGCAGCTCCTCGAGGTCGAATTCCAGCAGGCCGTTGCGCAGGTGGCCGTCGACGACTTCCAGCGCGGCGCCTAAGTCGGCGCGGCCAGCGGACAGGGCGGGCAGCGACGCGGGCTGCAGGCGCGACCAGCCGGCGAGCTCGAGGGCGCGGGTCTGCAGCGTCAGTTGCCAGGCGTCATCTGCGGGCCGGCCGCTCAGCCCGAGGCTCAGGCGGTTGCCGAGGGTCGCCGGCAACGCGATGACGGCCTCCCCGGTGACGCGCTGCGGGCTGCGCACGACGCGCAGGTTGGCGATCGTGAACTCGACCGAGGCGCCGCCGGGCGGATACTCCAGCGCTACGTCGAAATCCTCGACGATGAGTTCTACGTGGCCGCCGCTCTCGCCAGCGAAGTTCTCGCCGAGCTGCGCGAGCGGGATGTCCTGGACTCGCCAGCGCGCCTCGTCGTCACGACTGACGCTGATGGCCGAGTCACGCACGAGCACCCGGTCGACGACGAAACGCCGGTCGATGACGAGCTGCATCAGGTCGACGCCGATGCTGACCTCGTCCGCCGCAAACGCGCCGCCTTCGGAGCCCGGCATGGTCAGCTCGGCGTTGTAGAAATTGAGTTCAGGTCCGCTGAAGCGCCAGCGCGCGTTCATGCCGCTGAACTCGACCTGCATGCCGATCGCCGCGTTCGCCCAGCCCTTGATCTCTTCCTGGTAGCTCGGCAGGCGCGGCAGCAGCAGGCGGAACAGCCCGACGGCGATGGCCAGCAGGATCACGCAGCCTGCCGCGAGGTAGGCTATGGCCTTCAGCAGTTTGTTCAGCAATGCCTTCATGCAGCGGGCGTGGCTCGTTTCAGATCAACACGACGTCGAACTGGTCTTGCAGGTACAGGGCCTCGGATTGCAGGCGTATCGGTTTGCCGGTCTGCCGCTCGATCTCGGCAAGGCCGCCGGCTTCCTCGTCGAGCAGCATCTCGATGACGTCCTGGTGGGCGAGCACGAGTATCTCGTCGAACGTGAACTGGCGGTGCTGGCGGATGATCTCGCGAAAGATCTCGAAGCAGACCGTCGCCGCGGTCTTCACGAAGCCGCGGCCGTCGCAGCTTGGACAATCTTCGCAGAGAATGTGCTGCAGGCTTTCGCGGGTCCGCTTGCGGGTCATTTCGACGAGGCCGAGCGGCGAAACGGGGGTCATCTGGTGGCGCGCGTGGTCGCGGGCCATCGCCTCCTCGAGCGCGGCGAGCACTCGTTGCCGGTGGTCCGCCTCCTCCATGTCGATGAAATCGATGATGATGATCCCGCCGAGGTTGCGCAGCCGGAGCTGCCGGGCGATCGCCACGGCAGCCTCGAGATTGGTGCGGAAGATCGTCTCCTCGAGGTTGCGGTGGCCCACGTAGCCGCCGGTGTTCACGTCGACCGTCGTCATCGCCTCGGTCTGGTCGAAGATCAGGTAACCCCCGGACTTCAGCGGTATCGAGCGATCCAGCGCCTTGCGTATCTCGTCCTCGGTGCCGTGCAGGTCGAAGATCGGGCGCCGCCGGGTGTAGAGCTCGAGCTTCGGCTCGATCTCGGGCAGGAAGCTGGCCGTGAACGTCTTCATTTTCTCGAAATCGGCCGGCGAGTCGACGAGGATCTGCGCGACGTCCGGGCTCACGAGGTCGCGCAGGATGCGAATCGGCAGGGGCAGGTCCTCGTGGACGAGGCTCTTCGCCTTGCGCTCCCGGCCTTCGCGCTGCACGGAATCCCACAGCTTGCGCAGGAACTCGAGATCGGCGGCGAGCGGCGCTTCGTCCGCGCCCTCGGCGGCCGTGCGCGCGATCAGGCCGCCCGGTGCGTCGCCGAGGAGTCGCTCGAGCAGCCCGCGCAGCCGCTCGCGCTCCGCCGGGTCCTCGATGCGCGAAGATATGCCGACGCCGTTGCCGCCCGGCAGCAGCACGAGGTAGCGCGACGGCAGCGTGATGAAGGTCGACAGGCGGGCGCCCTTGTTGCCGATCGGGTCCTTGACGACCTGTACGAGCACCTCGTGGCCCTCGCGGACCAGGTCGCGGATGTCGGGGGCCGGCTGCACGGCCTGTTCGCCGTCGGGCAGCGCCTTCTGGGCGATGTCGGACGCGTGCAGGAACGCGGTGCGCTCGAGCCCTATGTCGACGAAGGCCGCCTGCATGCCGGGCAGCACGCGGGACACGCGGCCCTTGTAGATGTTGCTGATCAGGCCGCGCCGCGTCGCGCGCTCGATGTAGACCTCCTGCAGGATGCCGTTTTCGAGCAGCGCCGCGCGTACCTCGCGCGGCGTCACGTTGATGAGTATTTCTTCCCTGGGTGTTTCTTCCGTCACGCTTGCAAAACCTCGATACCGATCTCGCGCAGGAGCGCCGCCGTCTCGAACACCGGCAGTCCGATCACCGCGCTGTAACTGCCGGCCAGCCGGCTGACGAAAATGCCACCGAGCCCCTGCAGCGCGTAGCCGCCGGCTTTGTCGCGTGGCTCGCCGCTCGCCCAGTAGGCGCGCGCCTCGGCGGGGCTTATGGCGCGGAAACTCACTTCGCTCTCGACCCGCACGACGCGCTCGCGTTCCCGGTACAGCAGTGCGACGCCGGTCAGCACGCGGTGCGTACGCCCGGACAGGGCGGCCAGCATCGCGGCCGCTTCCTCGCCGCTGGCCGGCTTGCCGAACAGCGTCTCGCCGAGCGCCACGCTCGTGTCGGAGCCCAGTATCGCGCATTCGGGTCGCGATCCCTGCGCCGCGCGCGCCTTCGCGAGCGCCAGCCGGCAGACGTAGTCGGCCGCCGCCTCGCCCGGCAGCGGCCGCTCGTCGAGATCCTCGCCGGCCGCGCTGAAGTCGAGGCCGAGCGCGGCCAGGAGTTCCCGGCGGCGCGGCGAGGCGGAGGCGAGATGCAGCGGCGGCGGGACCACGGAGCGGGCTCAGGCGCGGTGATACGGATGGCCGTCGCGCAGGCTGGCCGCTCGGTACAACTGCTCGACGCAGAGAATACGCGCCAGCCCGTGCGGCAGTGTCAGCCGCGACAGCGACCAGCGCAGGTCGGCCCGTTCGAGGCAGTCGTCGTTCAGGCCATCGGGGCCGCCGATGACGAAGCAGACGTCGCGGCCGTCGGACTGCCAGTCGCCGATCGCCTCGGCCAGCTCGGCGGTCGAGAGCTGCCGGCCGCGCTCGTCGAGCATGATGACGCGCTCGTCGGCCCGCAGCTCCTTCAGGATCGCCGCGCACTCGTCGTCGCGGGCCAGCGCGGCATCGCCACCGCGGCGCCTGCGCGACAGCGGCAGGGCTCTCGACTCGAATTTCCAGGGTCGCGGCAGGCGCCCGGCGTAGTCCTTGCAGGCGGTGTCGACCCAGTCGGGCTGTCGGTCGCCAACTGCGACCAGGCGCATGTGCACGGTTCAGCCGTCGGTCGCGACGGCGTCAGTCGCCGGGCTCAGGCGCCACAGCTTCTCCAGGTTGTAGAACTCGCGTACCCGCGGCAGCATCACGTGGACGAGCGTGTCCTGCAGGTCGAGCAGCACCCACTCGCTGCCCTCCTCGCCTTCGACGCCGACCGGCCGGTGCCCGGCTTCGCGCGCTTTCTCGGCGACCGCGTCAGCCAGCGCCTTCACGTGCCGGTTCGACGTGCCGCTGGCAACGATCATGTAGTCGGTCACGGTCGTCATGTCGCGCACGTCGAGGCGCACGATGTCTTTCGCCTTCACCGACTCCAGCGCGTCTACCACCAGGTTGCTCAGCTCTTCGCTGTTCATGCGGTCGTACCGGTTCTCGCCTTGGTTGATCCCATTCGTTACTCCGTGTCGTCGTTGGTTTTCGAGCGGTAGATGCCGCTCCGGTCGATGACGGCGCGCACCTCGTCCGGCATCAGGAAGCGCGGGTCGCGCCCCGCCGCCACCAGCTCGCGGATCTCGGTCGAGGAAATCTCGAGCTGCGTGACGTCGTGAATGTAGATGTGACCCGATTTCGCCTCGTGCAGGTCCCCGATGCGGTGCGTGCCGCGGTCCGCCAGCAGCTCGCCCAGGGGTCCCATGTCCGGCGCGCGCCAGCCGGGGCGGTGCGCGACGACGATGTGCGCGAGCTGCAGGATGTCGCGCCACTGGTACCACTTCGTCAGGTTCAGGAAGGCATCCATGCCGATAATGAGCCCGAGCGGCCGGAGCGGAAATTCGGCCCGCAACGCCGCCAGCGTATCGACCGAGTACGACGGCCCGTCGCGATGCAGTTCGCGATCGTCGACGACGAAGCCAGGCTGGCCCGCCGTGGCCGCCTGCACCATTTGCAGCCGCAGCGCGGCGTCGGCATACGGTTCGCCACGGTGCGGCGGCGTGCCGCAGGGCATGAAGCGAACTTCGTCGAAGCGCAGCGCCTGTAGCATCTCGAACGCCGTGCGCAGGTGCCCGAAGTGGATCGGGTCGAAGGTCCCGCCGAAAACGCCCATCGGGCTCATACCGTTGGTCATCGGCGTCAGGCTGCCCGTGCCCGCGGGCCTGCCAGCGCCAGCACGATGTCGGCGATCTGCTGCCAGGGATCGCCACCGCGCTGGCCCTTGGCGGTCGCGTCGGCGTGCACGAGTGCTTTCAGCACGCGGCGGAAATCGCCGCGGCCGTGCCGCCCGATGCAGCGGCGCACGAGACCCTGGCGATTGCTCCAGACGCGTGCCTGCTGCATCGCGCGGCCGAGCTCGACGCCGCTCTCGACGCTGTCGGCGAGCGCGACCAGCGTACGCGACTCCCGCGTCAGCACCCAGACGATGAAGACGGGCGACACGCCCTCGGCGCGCACGCCGCCTAAGATGCGCAGCGCGCGCGGCGCATCGCCGGCGAGCGCCGCGTCGGCGAGCTGGTAGGCGTCGTAGCGGCTGCTGTCGGCGACGGCACGCTGAACGTGCTCGGCGCTGACCGGACCGCTGCCGAGCAGCAGGCGCAGCTTCTCGATTTCCTGCATCGCGGCGAGCAGGTTGCCCTCGACGCGCTCGGCGATCAGCTGCACGGCATCAGGCGCCGGCTCGAGGCCCGCGGCGCGCATGCGCGTCCTGATCCACGCCGGCAGCTCGGCACGATCGACCGGCCAGACCGCGACGTGTCCACCGGCGCCGGCGAGCGCCTTGACCCATTTCGCGTTGGCGTTGCTGCGATCCAGTTTCGGGCCGCTGACGATCAATAGCAGGTCGTCGCCGAGGTTCTCGACCAGCGCCGTGATCGCCGCGGATCCGTCGCGTCCCGGCTTGCCGGTCGGCAACCTGAGCTCGACGATCCGCTTCTCGGCGAACAGCGACAGGTTGCCGCCGATCGCGCCGAGTTCGTTCCAGTCGAAGCCCGGGCCACTGACCAGCAGCTCGCGGCTGCCGAAGCCGCGCGCGCGGGCCGCGGCACGGATCGAGTCCAGCGCTTCCTGCGCGAGCAGTGGCTCGTCACCGGTAACCAGGTAGCAGGGCAACAGGGAAGACTTCAGGCGGGATGCGAGCTGATTCGCCGGTATTTTCACACGGAACCGCGCAGTCGGAACTCGGGGGCCATGATACCCGTCGTCGCGCTGACCAACCAGTCGCGCATCAGGCCTCGCCGAGCTGGTCGAGGCCGACGGCCTCGCCCTCCAGCAGCACCGGGATGCCGTCGTTCACGGGGTACAGCAGCTTGCCGTCGTCGGTCACGAGCGCTTCGCGCAGCTCGCTGCCGACCAGCGCACCCTCGCGGGTCCGCAGCCGGCCGCCGCGGATGCGCTCGTTGACGGATTCCAGCAAATCCGGCTTTGCGAGCGACAGCGCCCGGTGGGTCACCGGGCAGCAGAGGATGGTCAGCAGCTTCTTGTCCATGCGACGGTCGATTCTCCCGATGCTAATGTTATACTGTACCATTACCGCCGGCCCACCCGGCCGCTGCCCCGGAGCCCCGCATGCCGCAGACCAGCGCCGCCAGCGCGCCCGACCTCGACCGCGTCGCCGTGGTCCTGTCCGGGCTGTGCCTCGTGCACTGCCTCGCGCTGCCCGTGCTGCTGGCCGCGCTGCCGTTCCTGGGCGGCTTCGCGGACAGCCATTGGCACCTGCCGATGCTCGCGATCGCGCTGCCGGTGAGCATCGTCGCCATTGTCATTGGATACCGGCGGCACGGCAACCGGGCCATCGTGGCCGGTGCCGCGGTCGCGATGGGCCTGCTCGTGCTCGGCGCGACGCTGGGCCACGCGTGGCTCGGCCCGGCCGCGGACCGTGCCCTGACCGTCGCCGGCTCCCTGGCGCTGGCCGCCGTGCACTGGCAGAACAGCCTGCGGCTGCGCCGCTGCCGCATGGCCTGACCCGTCAGGCCGGGCGGCGACCGCCGCCCAGTGCCGCCAGCACCTCGCGATTGCCGAGCGCTTCGGCCGCGGCGACCAGCGCGGGCAGGTCTGCGTCCTCCGGGCGAAATCGCGGATTCGCGGCCAGGCAGCGCAACGTGACCTTCATGGCCTCCACCTGCCGCCCGTCGGCAAGCAGCCGCGGCAGCAATTCCCGCGCGTAGAACAGGGGCGCCTCGCCGAGTTCGCCTTGCCAGAGCGCGTCGAAGTACCACAGGTCGGCCCCGGTCGGATCCGCGTCCGCCGCGACCTGCTGCGCCAGGTGCCGGAAGCCGCCGTCGCGGTTGCCGCGGCTGATGAAACCGTAGGCGTGGTTCAGCGCCCGCGTGCGTGCGCGCAGGTCCGCCTTGCGCGGATCCGACTCCAGAGGCGGCGCGATGCTGGTCTCGGCGGCGACATCGAGCCGGCCGAGCAGCCGCCCGGCGAGCGTGGCGAAGGCGAGCCCCCAGTAGATCGCGAGCGCCGCCGCCGCCAGCGGCGGCGGACCGGCGACGAACGACAGACCGGCGAGCAGCAGGCAGGCGGGCAGCCATGCGGCCGCCGGACCGATCCGTCGCGCGAGGCGCCAGTGACCGCGCGGATCGAGGCTCGCGAGCGGCGACGCCGTCAGCGCGAACAGTGCAATCTGCCCGGGCAGGAACGCGACGGCGAGCACGGCCGTCAGCGGCGCGGCGAACTCCGGCACGCGCGACCCGAGCGCGAGGTACAGGCCGGCCAGTGCGGCGAGCGGCAAGAACGGGAACAGGCGGCGCCCGCGGCCGCCCGGCAGAAACAGGTCGAGTTCGGCGACCGGCCGCTCGCGAGGCAGCGCCAGCGCGTCGATGAGCTGCAGCAGGTAGCCGGCAAAAGCCGGCGCCGCGACCAGCAGCACGACGCCGAAGCCGATCCAGCCGAGCAGGTAGAACGTGCCGCCGAACAGCGCAAGCAGCCCGAGCCCCAGCGCCACGAGCGCGAGGAAGCCGAGCGCGGCCAGCAGCAACACCGGCTGCACGACGGGCGCGGCGAGCGCGGCCAGCAGCTCGCGCGGACTCACGGCTCGGGATCCGCGGGCCGGCCGTCGTCCGGCACCGGGTCGTAGCCGCTGCCGCCCCAGGGATGACAGCGCAGGAGGCGGCGCAGCGCGAGCCGGCCGCCGCGGGCCGCACCGAAACGCTGCAGCGCCTCGATGGCGTAGGCCGAGCAGGTCGGCTGGAAGCGGCAGTTGGCGCCGATCAGGGGGGAGACCAGCGCGCGGTAGGCCTGCGCCAGCCAGATCAGGGGGCGACTCAGCGCGCGCGACAGGCGCGACGGCTTCATGCCGGTCGTCCGGCGTCCTCCGCGAACGAGCGTATCGCGTCGAGCATCGACGCGAGGCCGTTCGAGCGCGTGGGCGACAGGTGTTGCTCGAGGTCGAGCGCACTGACGAAGTCCGGCGGCGTCGCGACGATGTCGGCGGCCGGCTTGTCGCTGTAGATACGCGTCAGGAGCGCGATCAGGCCGGACACGATCGCCGCGTCGCTGATCGCGCGGAAGTGCACGCGACCGTTTTCGGCTGCGGGCACGAACCAGACCTGCGACTGGCAGCCCTTGATCTTGTTGTCCTCGGTCTTCTCGGCCGGCTCGAGATCCGGCAGCCTGCGGCCGAGATCGATCAGGTACTGGTAGCGGTCCATCCAGTCGTCGAAGAACGCGAATTCCTCGACGACCTCCTGCTGCGCTCGTTCGACCTCGTTCACGTCGCTCACCCGGTGCGCCGCCAGCGGGTTCCTTCCGGTCCGTCCTCGATCGTGACGCCCGCTGCCGCGAGGCGGTCGCGGATGCCGTCCGCCGTCGCGAAGTCGCGCGCCGCGCGCGCGGCCTCGCGCTCGGTCAGCAACGACTCGATCGCCTCGGCGCTAAGGCCCTCGTCGTCGGCGGCGCCGGCGAACCATGCCTCCGGGTCGGCCGCGAGCAGGCCCACCAGCTCACCGCAGGCCTTCAGCTCGGCGGCGCGGCGCGCGCGTTCGTCGTCGTCACCTGCCTTGTTGAGCGCACGCGCCAGCTCGAACATCGCGGCCAGCGCTTTCGGCGTATTGAGGTCGTCCTCGAGGGCTTCGATCAGCGCCGGCGACGGCGACGCCGCCGACTGCACGGCGGCCGGGACCGAGACGCCGCGCAGCGCTCCGTAGAAGCGGTCGAGCATGCGCCGCGCCGAGTCGACGGTCTCGTCCGACCAGTCGAGCGGCTGCCGGTAGTGCGCCGACAGCAGCGCGAGCCTGAGCACCTCGCCGGGTATCGTCTTCACGAGCTCGTGCACCAGCAGCACGTTGCCGAGCGACTTGGACATTTTCGTCTCGCCGAGGCTCAGGAAACCGTTGTGCAGCCAGTAGCGCGCGAAGGTGCTGCCGCCGTGCGCGCAGGTGCTTTGCGCCCGCTCGTTCTCGTGGTGCGGGAACTTGAGGTCCTGGCCGCCGGCGTGGATGTCGATCGTCGTGCCGAGGTGTTTCGCGGACATGGCCGAGCACTCGATGTGCCAGCCGGGCCGACCGCGGCCCCAGGGGGAGTCCCAGCCCGGCAGGTCCGGCGTCGACGGCTTCCACAGCACGAAGTCCTGCGGAGCGCGCTTGTACGGCGCGACCTCGACCCGCGCGCCGGCGATCATCTCGCGCAGGTCGCGCTTCGACAGCTCACCGTAGCCGTCGAAGGTCTCGACGTCGAACAGCACGTGGCCGTCCGCCGCGTAGGCATGGCCCGACTCGATCAGCGTCTCGATCATGCGAATCATCTCGGCGATGTGTCCTGTCGCCCGCGGTTCGACGTCGGGCGGTAGCACGCCGAGTGCGCCCATGTCCTCGTTGTAGGCTTCGATGAAGCGCTCGGTGATCTCGCCGATAGGCTTGCCCTGCTCCTGCGCCGCGGCATTGATCTTGTCGTCCACGTCCGTGATGTTGCGCGCGAACGTCAGCTCGTAACTGCGCCTGAGCAGGCGCGCGAGCAGGTCGAAGACCACGGCGGGACGCGCATTGCCGATATGCGCGTAGTTGTAGACCGTCGGTCCGCACAGGTACATCGTGACCTTGCCGGGCACGAGCGGTTCGAACGGCAATTTCTCGCCGCGCAGCGTGTCGTGGAGAATCAGGGCCATGGTGCCTGGGGCATCCGCTATCGCAGTGACGGCCGGGTATGATAACAACATCGCCGCCGCGGTCGCGTCCCCCGGCGGATGCCGTATAATTGCCCGCCCGGCGGCGCCGCCCCGGCGCGCGCCGCAAGCCTGACCGGAGTCCCGATGTCCTACCGCCCGATTGCCTTCCGCCCGCGCGAGAGCGTGGAACAGGTGGAAGAAGGCACCGATCTCGCGCCGAAATTCGACGAGCGCGGGCTGATCACCGTCGTCACGACCGACGCCGAGTCCGGCGAACTGCTGATGCAGGGTTACATGAACGCCGAGGCGCTGACGCGCACGATCCGCACCGGCGAAGCGCATTACTTCAGTCGCAGCCGGCAGGTCCTGTGGCACAAGGGAGCGACCAGCGGGCTCGTCCAGAAAGTCCACCAGCTCATGATCGACGACGACCAGGACTGCATCTGGCTCAAGGTGGACGTCGCCGGCGGCGCGAGCTGCCACGTCGGCTACCGCTCCTGTTTCTACCGCGAGGTCCCGCTCGGCGAAGCGGTCCGGGGCGATTCGGTGGCGCTCGAGTTCACCGATACCGAGAAAGTTTTCGATCCCGCGGACGTCTACGGCGACGCGCCGAATCCGACGATACTCTGAAGACTCAGTAGCGCCCGTCCTTGCGCCGCCCGCGGCGCCGGTC
>ERZ869936.819-NODE-819-length-26084-cov-6.880057_pt1 | contig 26084 bp, 20 predicted proteins | sample MGYA00520876_ERZ869936 | MGnify/ENA primary metagenome ERZ869936 (study PRJEB32218, sample SAMN09650985) | biofilter metagenome | isolation source: enrty point of leading RO module | place: Saudi Arabia: Thuwal, RO plant located on Red Sea | collected 2016-02-17 ... | reverse complement strand
ATCCTACGACAGCGTGCAGCGACTCGCCGAGCGCGCGCGGCTCGATCGCGGCGATCTCGAGGCGCTGGCCGCGGCCGGCGCGCTGGCGTCGCTCGACGGCCACCGGCACCGCGCGCGCTGGCAGGTCGCCGGCGTCGAGGCGCCGACCCCGCTGTACCCGTCGATGGCCCGGTACGAGCCTCAAGTCTTATTGAAGAAACCGACGGAAGGTCAGGATATCGTTGCGGATTATCGCAGCCTGAACCTGACGCTCGGGCGTCACCCGCTGGCCCTGCTGCGCGCCCGCCTCGCGGCTTTCGGTTACTGCGCGGCGGGCGAACTGGCCGCGCTCGGTCACGGGCGCCGCGTCCGCGTCGCCGGCCTCGTCATCACCAAGCAGCGTCCCGGCACCGCGAGCGGCGTGACCTTCGTGACCCTCGAAGACGAGTCCGGGCACGCGAACCTGGTCGTCTGGAAACAGATCGCGGACGAGCAGCGGCGGGAGCTGCTGAATGCGCAGCTCATGGGGGTCGAGGGCGAACTGCAGGTAGAAGGGAAGGTGATTCACGTGATCGCGCGGCGCCTGCACGACCACAGCGCGATGCTGGGAGACCTTGTGGTCAGGTCGCGCGATTTTCGCTAGTCGTCGCCGTACAGGTCGAACGAATAGGTGTCCTCGATGCTGCGCGCTTCCTGGATTTCCTCCAGGCGGCGACGGATCTCGCGCTTGCGTTCGACGTCGTCGGAGCCGGTCTTTTCCATCTCGGCCATGAGCTTCTCGACGTTCACTTCCATGGATACATCCAGGTCGTCGTCGTCATCCTCGTCGTCGTCATTCGACATGACGATGGTCTGCTCGCCGTCGAATTCCTCGACGTCGTCCTCGTCATCCTCCGGCTTCTCCTCGGCCTCGGTTTCGCGTGGCTTCCTCGGCATGGATACGATCCTCACCTGGTCCCTGAGCGTCATTCGGCCAGCCGCCCCCCGCGGGACCGATGCCTGCCTGTATACCGCCAATGCCAGAGGGGTGCAACACCGCAATCGACAGTTTTCCGCGCCGGGACAAAGCGCCGCCGGATCAGGCGATCAGGTTGTTGATTTCGAAGATCGGCAGCAGGATGGCGAGCACGATCAGCAGCACGATTGCCGCCATGACGATGACGAGCAGTGGCTGCATGATGCCGAGCAGCGTCGCGATCAGGCCGTCGACTTCGCGCTCCTGGTTGGTCGCGGCGCGCGCCAGCATGTCCTCGAGCCGGCCGGAGGCCTCGCCGCTCGCGATCAGGTGCACGGTCATCGGCGGGAACAGGCCCGAGGCGGAGAGGGACTTCGAGATCATCGCGCCCTCGCGGATGCGCAGCGCGGATTCCTGCACGGCCTCGCGCATCGGCACGTTGGCGACGACCTGTGCCGCGATGCGCAGCGACTCGAGTATCGGCACGCCGCTGCCGGCGAGAATACTCAGTGTCTGCGTGAAGCGGGCGGTGTTGATGCCGCGGGTCAGGCGGGCGACGATCGGCAATCGCAACAGCAGGTGATGATAGCGGCGCCTGGGCCCGGGCCGTTTCAGCAGCTGGCGGATGCCGAAGACCACGGCGGCCACGGCGATGATCAACAGCAGCCAGTGCTCGCGCAGGAAGTCGCTCGAGGCGATCATGATCCGTGTCAGGATCGGCAGTTCCTGGTTATAGCTCTCGAACACGTAGACGACTTTCGGCACCACGTAGGCGAGCATGAAGCTGATGATCGCGATGGCCGTGACGACCAGGGCGATCGGGTAGATCAGCGCGTTGCGCACCTGCTGCTGCAGCACCTGGCGCGATTCCGTGAACTCCGCGAGGCGCTCGAGCACGGCATCGAGGTGGCCGGACTGCTCACCGGCCGAAACGGTCGCCCGGTACAGCTCCGGGAACGCGTGCGGGAAGTCGCCGAGCCCGTCGGCGAGCGAGTGGCCCTCCATCACCCGGGCGCGCACGCCCAGCAGCACGCTCTGCGTGCGCGGGTTCTCGTTCTGCTGGCTGACCGCGAGCAGGGCTTCTTCGAGCGGCAGGCCGGATTGCGTCAGCGTTGCCAGCTGCCGGGTCAGCAGCGCCAGTTCGCTCGCCGAGATCCCGCGGCGCAGCGTGAACGAGCTGCGCTGCCGGCTTTCCTTGCGCGCGACCTCGGTGACCTTGACGGGCAGCAGCTGGCGTTCGCGCAGCAGCTGGCGGACGTGCTTCGGCGTATCGCCCTCCAGCAGGCCTTTCGACTCCTTGCCGGACTTGTCGATCGCGACGAATTCGTAGGCGCCCATCGTGGGTAAGCAGTTGCCGTCAGTCGGCGCGCGTGACGCGCAGGACTTCCTCGATCGTCGTCTCGCCGTTCAGCACGCGGCGGCGTCCGTCGTCGCGGATGCTCGGGGTCATCGTGCGGGCGTGCCGCTCGAGTTGCTGCTCGCTGGCGCCGTCGTGGATCATCGTGCGCATCGTGTCGTCGACCGCGATGACCTCGTAGATGCCGGTGCGCCCGTGGTAGCCGGCGCTGCCCTCGAGGCCCGGCCGGAACAGCGTCGGCGGATCGTTCGGATCGAGTTGCAGCGTCGTGCACTCGTAGTCGCGCGCGACGTAGGGCACGCGCGTGTCCGGGTCGAGAACACGCACGAGGCGTTGCGCGATGACGCCGATCAGGCTCGAGGAGAGCAGGAACGGCTCGACGCCCATGTCGCGCAGGCGCGTGACGGCGCCGACGGCCGTGTTCGTGTGCAGCGTGGACAGCACGAGGTGACCCGTGAGGCTCGCCTGCACGGCGATTTCCGCGGTCTCGAGGTCGCGGATCTCGCCGACCATGACGACGTCCGGGTCCTGGCGCAGGATCGCGCGCAGGCCCTTCGCGAAGGTCATCTCGACCTTGGTGTTGACCTGCGACTGGCCGATGCCGTCGATGAAGTACTCGATCGGGTCTTCGACCGTCATGATGTTGCGGCTGTTGTCGTTGATGCGCTCGAGCGCGGCGTACAGCGTCGTCGTCTTGCCTGAACCGGTCGGGCCGGTGACGAGGATGATGCCGTGTGGCTTGTGGATCAGCTTGTCCATCAGCTCGAGCGACTGCTGTGCCATGCCGAGCGAGGTCAGGTCGAGACGGCCCGCCTGCTTGTCCAGCAGGCGCAATACGACCCGCTCGCCGTGGCCGGACGGCATGGTCGAGACGCGCACGTCAACCGCGCGGCCGGCGATCCGGAGCGAGATCCGGCCGTCCTGCGGCAGCCGCTTCTCGGCGATGTCGAGCTTCGACATGACCTTGATGCGGGATACGACCAGCGGGGCCAGCGCGCGGCGGGTCTGCAGGACTTCCTGCAGCACGCCGTCAACCCGGAAGCGCACGCCGAGCCGGTTCTCGTAGGGCTCGATGTGCACGTCGGACGCGTTTTCCTTGACCGCCTCGGTCAGCACGGCATTGATGAAGCGGATGATCGGCGCGTCGTCGTCGCTCTCGAGCAGGTCGGAGGGCTCCGGCAGTTCCTGCGCGACCTGCAGCAGGTCGGTGTGGTCGTCGAGATCGCCGACCATCTGCATCGCCTTGTGGCTGCCCTGTTCGTAGGTTTGCTGCAGCAGCGTGTCGAACTCGGCCGCGCTGACCCGGTGCAGGCGCAGGCTGCGCCCGGCGACCCGGCGCGCCTCGGCGATACTGAGCGGGGTCGCGCCGGGCCGGCACAGGACCTCGGGCTCGCCGTCGTCCGCGATCCGGATCAGGACGCCGTGGCGTTTCGCGAAGGAAAAAGGCAGGGTCCGCAGGTCGCCGGCGACCGCGACCGGCTCCGGTGGCTCGGCGGCGGGCGGCAGCGCCTCCTCGAGGCTCAGCGTGCCTGCGTCCTCGACGGCCATCGTCAGTTCTGCTCCTCGGCCTCGTCCGAGAGGCCGGGATCCGGCGGCACGTCGCGCAGCGTGTCGATCGGCGGAATCAGCGGGCGTTCGACGCCGCGCAACTGCGGCACGCGGCCGCCGCGCTGGATCTCGCGGATGTAGTTGTACTTGGCGCCCGTCTCCAGCGCCGTCTGCGAGCCGTCGCGCAGGATTTTCGGCCGGATGAATACCATCAGGTTCGTCTTGACCTTCTGCACGCTGCGGTTTCTGAACAGCACGCCGAGCAACGGCACGCGGCCGAGAATCGGCACCTGCTGGGTATTCTCGCGCAGCGTGTCCTCGATCAGGCCGCCGAGCACGAGGATGCCGCCGTCCTCGACGATCACCGTCGTCTCGATCGTGCGCTCGTTGGTGATCAGGTCCGCGGCGCCGGTCGTCGCCGTCTCGGCGATGCTCGAGATCTCCTGCGCGATCTTCAGCAGGATGGCATCGCCCTCGTTGATCTGCGGCGTGATCGTCAGCTTAACGCCGACCGCCTCGCGGTTGATCGTCTGGAACGGGTTGAGCCCGCCCTGGTTGCCGCCCGTGTTCGAGAACGAGCCGGTGACGAACGGTACTTCCTGCCCGACGTTGATGCTGGCTTCCTCGTTGTCGGTCGTGACCAGCGTCGGCGTCGAGATGATGTTCGTGTCCGCGTCGCCTTCGAGCGCGTTCAGGATCGCCGCGAAACTCGTGCCGGATTCGCTGATGCGGCCGACACCGGTCGTGAAACCGGGGCCGATCAGGCCGGTCGGGTTGGCCACCGTGTCACTGCCGAGCAGGCCGGCGAGGTCGATGATGTTGGTTCCGGCGCTCGGGAAATTCGTAACCCCGACGACGCTGTTGCTGCCGCTGCCGTCGATAGCCCAGGTCACGCCGAGCTCCGAGGCCTTGTCGGCGGTGACCTCGACGATAATCGCCTCGACCAGCACCTGGGCCCGGCGGATGTCGAGCTTGTCGACGATCTGCATGAGCGAGCGCATCATCTTCGGCGGCGCGTTGATGACCAGCGCATTCGTCTGCGTGTCGGCCCAGACGCTGACCTGGCCGGCAGTGCTGGCGCCGGCGGGGCCGCCGGCGCCGGTGCTCGCGGCAGCCTGGGCCGCGAAGTGCTGCTGCAGCTTGCCTGACAGCTCCTCGGCATCCGCGTAGCGCAGGTAGCGGACCTGCGTGTCGCCACCGTCCTCGAGAGGGGTGTCGAGGTGCGCTATCAGTGCTCCGAGGCGCAGGCGCGCTCTGCTGTCGCCGCCCGCCGTCTCGCTGTTGGTGCGTGCATCGGCGACGAGGCTGGTTGTGACCGGCATGCCGTCGGTGCGCGGCGTCTGCGTCAGCGTCGTCAGCACGCGAACGATCTCGGCGGCGGAGGCGTGCGACAGCGGCACAACCTCGATGTCCTCGTCGTTCGACTGGTCGATGCGGCGAATGATGCTGATCATGCGTGACACGTTGGCCGCCCGGTCGGAGATGATCAGCATGTTCGAGCCCGGGTGCGCGGCCAGGTGGCCATACTGCGGGATCAGCGGCCGCAGGATCGGCACGAGCTGGGCGGCGCCGACGTTCTGTACCTGGATGACCTGCGTGACGATGTCGTCGGCGCCGGCGCCCGCGGTCGACAGGAAGCCCGGGTACTGCCGGGCGCTCGCGTTCGGCAGGATCTTGATCAGGCCGTCCGACGGTACCGCGATGTAGCCGTGCACCTCGAGGATGGACAGGAAGGCCTCGTAGAACGCCTCCGGCGTCATCGGCTGCGACGACAGCATCGTCACCTGGCCGTCCACGCGAGGGTCGATCAGGAAATTCCTGCCGGTAACTTCGCCGACCGCCTCGATGATCTGCTTGAGGTCCGCGTCCTTGTAGTTCGGCGTGATCGTCGCCTGCTGCGCCCATGCAAGCGGCAGGGACCCCGCCAGCAACGCGGCTACGGCCAGCAGCCTGCGGGCGGACGTCCTTTTTGTCGTTCTTGTCGTCTTCAAGAGTCTTCCCGTCAGTCCTGTTCGTCCAGGTTGAGTTGGTTCGTGTTCAGCACCAGCGTTTCCTGCTGCCCGTTGCGCTCGACCGTCACGGACACCTGGTCCGCGGTGCCGAGGCTCTGGAAAATCTGCATCGCCTGCTGCGGATCCGTCAGTGCCGCGCCGTCGATGTCCTTGATCAGGTCGCCCGGCCGCAGCCCGAGCGCCGCGAACTGGCGCCGGTTGCGGCCCGGGTAGACCCGGTAGCCCTGCTGCTGGCCATTGACGAAATACGGGGTTGGGCGGATCACGTCCGCGAGCTTCGTCACGTTCTGCGCAACGACCGCCTGGATCGAGCGGCTGTCGTCGGGGCGCACGGCCGTGCGGTTGACGCTCGCCGTCCGCCGCGGCCGCGAGGCGTTCTCCGGGAATTCCTTCGGCAGCTTCAACACCTCGAGTGCCCCGCTGCGGTTCAGCACGACCCGGTCCGTGTAGACGGCGTGCAGCGTCGTGCCGCTCGTGACGGTATCGCGCAGCCGGTAGATCTTTTCCTCGTTGCGGTTGTCGGCGATGATCGCGATCGAGCCGTCCCCGCGAGCGGCGGCGATCGTGCCTTTCAGCGTCAGGTTGAGCGTGGTTTCCTCGAGATCCTCGAGCGGCTGCGTCTCCGCGACGGCCTGCGGCGCCTGCTCGGGATCGGCCTCGCCGAACAGGTGCGCGGCGGCGATCAGCCGGACGTTGGCCGGTGCGCTGCCGCCGGCGGCGGCCGGCTGGGCGGGCGGCGGCGGCAGTGCGTCGCCGGCCGCCGAGCCCGGCACCAGCAACCAGACCAGCCGTGCGAGCTGCCAGCCGATGACGACGACGAGCAGCAGCGTGAGCCATTGCGGCAGCGTCCGCGACGCCGAGGCGAGCAGGCGCTCGGGGTCCAAGCTGCTGATATCAGGCCACTTTGCACTACTGCTCATGGGGACGCGTCGTTGCCAGGGAATGCCGCGCAGGCGGCGAGTAGCAGCCCGTTCGTCACGTTATTAACGCAGCAGGGCGATGATACGGTTTAGCCGCGGACGCAAACAAGCCCGGAAACAAAAATCCCATACGCGGCAGGCATCTAGGACGGCCTCCCTGCAACTTAACAAAACTGCGAACCAGCCTTTGAGTTCGGCGCCGGAGGCCCATATATAATGTTTCGCGGCGCCCGGTAAAGTCGCCCCGAATTCCAGCTAACTGCCTGTCATGTCTGCCGAAAACAACGAACAGTCCCCGAACTACGACGATGGCCTCGCCGTCGAGGAGTCCCGGCCGAAGCTCAAGAAGCCGCCGATGTACCGGGTCATTCTCGTCAACGACGACTACACACCGATGGAATTCGTCGTGGGCGTGCTGCAGTCGGTCTTCGGCATGGAACGAACCGCCGCCACGCGGGTCATGCTCGAGGTGCATACCAAAGGCAAGGGCGTTTGCGGTATCTTCAGTTACGAGATCGCGGAGACCAAGGTCGCCCAGGTCACGACGATAGCGCAGCAGCAGCAACACCCGCTGCTGTGCACCATGGAAGAAGCCTGATCCGGTAAGAGGCCGGGAGTACGAACATGCTGAGCAGCGAACTGGAATTTTGCCTGAACGAAGCGTTTCAGAACGCTCGTGACAAGCGCCACGAATTCATGACCGTGGAGCACCTCTTGCTCGCTCTGCTCGACATACCCCGGGTCCACGAAATCCTGAAGGCCTGCAACTCGAATATCGCCGAGCTGCGCCGGCAGCTGACCGAGTTCATTGACGAGGCGACGCCGCGCATGGCGAGCGACGACGAGAACGACGTGCAGCCGACGCTCGGTTTCCAGCGCGTATTGCAGCGGGCCGTTTTTCACGTGCAGTCGAGCGGCAAGAAGGAAGTCACCGGCAGCAACGTGCTGGTCGCGATCTTCAGCGAGAAGCAGTCGCAGGCCGTGTATTTCCTCGCGCTGCAGAACATCTCCCGGCTGGACGTCGTCAACTACATCTCGCACGGCATGCCGAGCCTGCCGGGCGAGTCCGGCGACGAGGAGCAGGAGGCCCAGGTCGAAGGCGAGCCGGAAGGCGAGTCCAGCGCGCTCGACAAGTACGCCACGAACCTCAACCAGCTCGCGATCGAGGGCAAGATCGACCCGCTGATCGGCCGCGACCTCGAGATCGAGCGCACCGTGCAGATCCTCTGCCGGCGGCGCAAGAACAATCCGCTGTACGTCGGCGACGCCGGCGTCGGCAAGACGGCGCTGGCCGAGGGCCTGGCGCGCATGATCACCGAGGAGCGCGTGCCCGAGGTGCTGCGGGACGCGACGATCTACGCGCTCGACATGGGCACGCTGATCGCCGGCACGAAATACCGCGGCGACTTCGAGAAGCGTCTGAAGGCGGTCATCGCGGAGATCCGCAACGACCCCGGCGCGATCCTGTTCATCGACGAGATCCACACCGTCATCGGTGCTGGCGCGGCCTCGGGCGGCGTCATGGACGCGTCCAACCTGATCAAGCCGGTGCTGGCCAACGGCGAGCTGCGCTGCATCGGCTCGACGACCTACGGCGAATACCGCGGGATCTTCGAGAAGGACCACGCGCTGGCGCGCCGTTTCCAGAAAATCGACGTGCCCGAGCCCAGCATCGAGGAGACCATCGCGATCCTGCACGGTCTCAAGTCGCGTTTCGAGGAGCATCACGGCGTCAGCTACGAAGACGGTGCCCTGCGCGCCGCGGCCGAGCTGGCGGCGAAGCACATCAACGACCGGCAGCTGCCGGACAAGGCGATCGACGTCATCGACGAGGCGGGCGCCAACCTGCGGCTGCAGCCCGAGGAGAAGCGCTCCGGCGTCGTCACCGTGACGATGGTAGAGAACATCGTTGCGAAGATGGCCCGGATACCGCCGAAAAGCGTTTCCGCCTCCGACAAGGACGCGATGCGCACGCTCGAGCGCGACCTGAAACTGACGATATTCGGCCAGGACCGCGCCATCGAGGCGCTGAGCGCGGCCATCAAGATGTCGCGTTCCGGACTCGGCGAGGAAGAGAAACCGATCGGCTCGTTCCTGTTTGCCGGGCCGACCGGCGTCGGCAAGACCGAGGTGACCCGCCAGCTCGCGATGATCCTCGGCGTCGAGCTGATTCGCTTCGACATGTCCGAGTACATGGAGCGGCACACGGTATCGCGCCTGATCGGCGCGCCGCCGGGCTATGTCGGCTTCGACCAGGGCGGCCTGCTCACCGAAGCCGTCACGAAGAACCCGCACGCGGTGGTGCTGCTCGACGAAATCGAGAAGGCCCACCCGGAAGTATTCAACCTGCTGCTGCAGGTCATGGATCACGGCACGCTGACGGACAACAACGGTCGCAAGGCGGACTTCCGCAACGTCGTGCTGGTCATGACGACGAATGCCGGCGCGCAGGAAATGAGCCGCCGCTCCATCGGCTTCGCGACCCAGGACCACAGCTCGGACGGCATGGAGATCATCGGCAAGACCTTCACGCCGGAGTTCCGCAACCGGCTGGACGCGATCATCCAGTTCAACTCGCTGGACCCGCACTCGGTCGCGCGCGTCGTCGACAAGCTGGTCGTGGAACTGGAAGCGAAACTCTCGGCCAGCAACGTGACGCTCGAACTGGACGACGCAGCCCGCGCGTGGATCGCGGAACGCGGCTACGACCCGAAGATGGGTGCGCGGCCGATGGCGCGGATCATCCAGGAGCACATCAAGCGACCGCTCGCCGAGGAGCTCCTGTTCGGCTCGCTGGCGGACGGCGGCCACGTGCGCATCGGCGTCAGCGCCGACGATACGCTGGAACTCAAGACCGAGCCCGCGCGCCGCGAGCTGACCCACCAGCCTTCCAGCTGAGGGCGGAATCCGGGGAAGTCGATTACCGGGGCCGGCGGGCCGCCGGCGGCCGCTCAGCGGCCGCGATAGACGATGCGGCCTTTCGAGAGGTCGTAGGGCGTGAGCTCGACGGTGACCTTGTCACCGGTGAGGATGCGGATGTAGTTCTTGCGCATCTTGCCGGAGATGTGCGCAGTCACGACATGACCGTTCTGCAACTCGACGCGAAACGTCGTGTTCGGCAGCGTCTCGGTCACGACGCCTTCCATCTGCAATGCTTCTTCTTTGGCCAACTATAGGGTCCGTGCTGTTTCGGGCTCGCGCATTGTGCAGAAACGCAGGCGGCATTGCAACGCAGCATGGAGCCGTCAGGCCGCGGCCAGCGCGCGTGCCGGCAGCGCGTCCGCGGGCCAGTCGCGGGCGGCGGTCGGCGGCTCGCAGGCCGCCGCGAGCAGCACCCGGAACTCGGACCTCGGGACCGCGACCGCGCCGAGCGTCAGCAGGTGCGGCGAGATGACCTGGCAGTCGAGCAGGTTCATGCCGCGACCGGCCATGTGCCGGCACAGCGCGAGCATCGCGATCTTCGACGCATTCGTCGCGCGGCTGAACATGGATTCACCGAAAAAGGCACGGCCGATCGCCAGCCCGTACAGGCCGCCGAGCAAACGGTCCTCGTGCCAGACCTCGACCGAGTGCGCCCAGCCGGCGCGGTGCAGGTCGGCATAGGCCGCGGCCATCTCGGCCGTGATCCAGGTGCCCTGCTGACCGAAGCGCCGGCCGGCGCAACCCTCGACCACCGCGCCGAAATCGGAGTTGAAGCGCACGCTGTACGGGCAGTCGCGCAGCCAGCGCTGCAGACGCCGCGCGACGTGGAACTCGCGGGGCCTCAGGATGCAGCGCGGGTCCGGCGACCACCACAGGATCGGCTGCCCGTCCTCGTACCACGGGAAGATGCCGTGCCGGTAGGCGTATAAGAGTCGCGCGCCGGACAGGTCGCCGCCGGCGGCGAGCAGGCCGTCCGGTTCGCGGCAGGCGCGCTCGATGTCCGGGAAGCGCTCGGGTGGATCGTCCGCGGACAGCCACGCGATGCGCGGCGGCGGGGCGCCGCTCAAGGTTCGCCCCGGCGCCCGTCGCGACGGTACGGGCTGTGCGCCTCCACCGAGTCGATGTAGCGCTCGATGTGGCGACCTTCCTCGTCGAGGTAGCGGGCTATCGCGTCGAAGAACTCCGGGTGCGCGAGCCAGTGTGCGGACCAGGTTTCGATAGGCGTAAAGCCGCGGCTCACCTTGTGCTCGCCCTGCGTGCCCGGCTCGAACACGGCGAGGCCGTGGTCGATGCAGTACTCGATGCCCTGGTAGTAGCAGGTCTCGAAGTGCAGCGCGTCGTAGTGACCGTCGCTGCCCCAGTAGCGCCCGTACAGGCGCTCGCGGCCGACGAAGAACAGGGCCGCCGCCACCGGCGTGCCGCGCCGCTCCGCCAGCACGACGAGCAGGTCGCTCGGGCGCGCGGCCGCGAAGCGCCGGAAGAAGCGGAGGTCCAGGTAGGGCAGGGAGCCGCGGCGCAGGAAGGTCGTGCTGAGCAGCAGGTAGACCGATTCCCACAGCGCGTCGTCCAGGTCCCCGCCCGCCAGCCGCCGGAAGCGGATGCCCTGTTCGGCGACCGCGCGACGGTCGCGGCGCGCCTTCTTGCGCTTGCGCGAGCTGAACTCGGCCAGGAACGCGTCGAAGTCGGCATAGCCGCGGTTGTGCCAGTGGAACTGGCAGTCCTTGCGCAGCTTCAGCCCGGCGCGGGTCAGCGCCGGGCGCTCCGCGTCGGTCGGGAACTGCACGTGCAGCGACGACAGGCCGCCGTCGCGGGCCTCGGCGATCGCGGCGTCGAGCAGCGCGGCCGCGATCGTACCGTCCGCGTCGTTCTCGACCAGCAGGCGACGGCTGGTCGCCGGCGTAAAGGGCGTCGCGGAGACGAGCTTGGGGTAATAGTCGAAGCCGGCCCGGGCATAGGCATTGGCCCAGGCCCAGTCGAACACGAACTCGCCCCAGGAATGCTCCTTCAGGTACAGCGGCAGCGCGCCGACGACGCGGCCGTCCGCGTTCTGCGCAACGAGGTGCCGCGGCTGCCAGCCGCTGTCCACCGACACGCAGCCGGACGCTTCGGAGGCCGCGAGAAATTCGTGTCGCAGGAACGGCCACAGGTCGCCGGCGAGGCGGTTCCAGTCGGCCGCGTCGACGTCGGCAATCGCCTCCGCCCGCGTGACCCTAATACCGGCCTGCTGGCGGCTGCCGTCCACGGTCGGCTCAGGCGGCGGCGTCGCTGGCGGGGGCCTCGGCGAGCGCGTCGATGTATTTTTCGGCGTCCAGCGCCGCCATGCAGCCGGCGCCGGCCGACGTGATCGCCTGGCGGTACACCTGGTCGGCGACGTCGCCGGCCGCGAACACGCCCGGGATGCTGGTCGCGGTGGCATCGCCGTCGAGGCCGCTGCGAACGACGATGTAGCCGTTGCGCATCTCGAGCTGCTCGGCGAACAGGCCGGTGTTCGGGCTGTGGCCGATCGCGATGAACACGCCCTTGACGTCGAGGTCGCGGCTGGCGTCCGGGTTCTTCGTGCCGCGCACGCGCAGCCCGGTGACGCCGCTGTCGTCGCCGAGCACCTCGTCGACCACGTGGTCCCAGAGCAGCTCGACCTTGCCCTCCCGCGCGCGCTTGAAGAGCTTGTCCTGCAGGATCTTCTCGGCGCGCAGCTCGTCCCGGCGGTGCACCAGCGTCACTTTCGAGGCGATGTTGCTGAGGTACAGCGCTTCCTCGACCGCGGTGTTGCCGCCGCCGACCACGGCGACCGGCTGCTCGCGGTAGAAGAAGCCGTCGCAGGTGGCGCAGGCGGACACGCCGCGGCCCTTGAAGGCCTCTTCGGAATCGAGCCCGAGGTACTTGGCCGTCGCGCCGGTCGCGATGATCAGCGCGTCGCAGGTGTAGGTACCGTAGTCGCCGTCGAGCTGGAAGGGCCGCGTGCTGAGATCCGCGCGCTTGATGTGATCGTTGATGATCGCGGTGTCGTAGCGCTCGGCGTGCCTCAGCATGCGCTGCATCAGTTCCGGACCCTGCAGGCCCTCGACGTCGCCCGGCCAGTTGTCGACGTCGGTCGTGGTCATCAGCTGGCCGCCCTGTTCGATGCCGGTCACGATGACCGGCTCGAGATTCGCGCGCGCGGCGTACACGGCCGCGGAATACCCGGCCGGTCCCGAGCCGAGGATCAGGACGCGGCAGTGTCTGGATTTGCTCATGGGTGCGTTTCGCCTCTGGTCTGCGCCGTACGGAGCGCGCGGGGCCGGTACGGGCAACAGTGCGTCCAATGCGGCAGGAATCAAGTCCTTCGTCGGCGGCGGGCGGAACGGGCCGCCGCCGGGCCCCAGTGTAGGAAAATCCGAATCCGCGGGCAAAACCGGGCGGGCGCCCGCCCCGGCGCGCGCCGCCGCGCGGCTTCCAGTAGAATCAGCGGCTTGTAACGAGCTTGTGGCAAGCATCACCATGGCGAGATCGACGACCGCGACCCGCACGGCCGGCCCCCTGTCGGCCCAGGTCGCCCGGACGCTGCGCGAAGGCGCGCTGTACGTGTTCGGCGCGCTGGCGCTGATCCTCTGGGTCGCGCTGTTCACCTACGACCCGGCCGACCCCGGGTTTTCGCAGGCGAGCAGCAGCGGCGAGGTGACCAACAGCGTCGGCCGGGTCGGCGCGCACCTGTCCGACCTGCTGTTCAACCTGTTCGGACGGCCCGCCTACCTGTTCACGGTGATGGTCTTCTACGCGGGCTGGATGATCTACCGCGAGCAGCGCACGCAGGAGCACCTGACCCGCCTCGACGTCGCGCTGCGCGTGGCCGGCTTCGTCGCGACGCTGGTCACGAGCTGCGCGCTGGCGACGCTGCACTTCTCGCCGGTCGGATTCCGCGAGACCGCCGGCGGCATCGTCGGCCAGCTGGTCGGCCAGAACCTCGCCGCGGTCATGAAGCTGCTCGGCGCGAGCGTGCTGCTGTTCTTCCTGTGGATGGCGTCGATCCAGCTGTTCCTCGGCATCTCGTGGCTGCGCATCATGGACCACATCGGCCGCGCGACGCTGGCCGCCTGGGACTACCTGCGCGGCAAGATCGGGGAACTGCGGGACCGGGCAGAGGGCCGGCGCGAACTCGCACGTCGCCAGGTCGTCGTCGAGAAAGAACAGCAGCGCAAGGCGAACCGGCCGCCGCCGCGCATCGAGCCGGTCCTGCCGGCCGCGGAACCGAGCGTGCGCGCGCAGAAGGAGCGGCAGGTGCCGCTGTTCGAGCCGCCGTCCGACGGCGAGCTGCCGCCGCTCGCCCTGCTCGACGATCCGCCGCCGCAGAAGTCCGGCTACTCGAAAGAGTCGCTGGAAGCGATGTCGCGGCTGGTCGAGCTGAAGCTGAAAGACTTTGGCATCAACGTCGAGGTCGTCTCGGTGTCGCCAGGGCCGATCATCACGCGCTTCGAGCTCGACCCGGCGCCGGGCGTCAAGTCCAGCCAGATTTCGAACCTCGCGAAGGATCTCGCGCGCTCGCTGTCGGTCGTGAGCGTGCGTGTCGTCGAGGTCATCCCGGGCAAGTCCTACATCGGCCTCGAGATCCCGAACGAGAACCGCGAGCTGGTCACGCTCGGCGAGATCCTGAAGTCGAAGGCCTACGACGACATGGCCTCGCCGCTGACCCTCGCGCTCGGCAAGGACATCGGCGGGCATTCGGTCGTCGCCGACCTGTCGCGCATGCCGCACCTGCTGATCGCCGGCACGACCGGCTCGGGCAAGTCGGTCGCCATCAACGCCATGGTGCTGAGCCTGCTGTACAAGGCGAAGCCCGAGCACGTGCGCCTGATCATGGTCGATCCGAAGATGCTGGAGCTGTCGGTCTACGAGGGCATCCCGCACCTGCTGACGCCGGTCGTGACCGACATGAAGGAGGCGGCGAACGCCCTGCGCTGGTGCGTCGGCGAGATGGAACGGCGCTACCGGCTGATGGCATCGCTCGGCGTGCGCAACATCGGCGGCTACAACCGCAAGGTGAAGGACGCGATAGCGGCAGGCCAGCCGATCAAGGACCCGACCTGGACGCCGCCGCCGCTCGAGGACGAGGACAAGCCGGTCGAGCACCCGACGCTGAGCCCGCTGCCGTTCATCGTCGTCATCATCGACGAGCTTGCCGACATGATGATGATCGTCGGCAAGAAGGTCGAGGAACTGATCGCGCGGCTCGCACAGAAGGCCAGGGCCTCGGGCATCCACATGCTGCTGGCGACGCAGCGACCCTCCGTCGACGTCATCACCGGCCTGATCAAGGCCAACATCCCGTCGCGCATCGCGTTCCAGGTCTCGGCCAAGGTCGATTCGCGAACGATCCTCGACCAGATGGGCGCGGAAACGCTGCTCGGGCACGGCGACATGCTGTACCTGCCACCGGGTACCTCGCTGCCGGTGCGCGTGCACGGCGCCTTCGTCGCCGACCACGAGGTGCACGCGGTCGTCCGGCACCTCAAGAAAGGCGGCCAGCCGCGCTACATCGATGAAATTACCGAGGGTCCGTCCGGTCAAACCACGGGAATGCCGGGTCTCGACGTGCTGCCGGGGGAGGGCGACGACGGCGAGCAGGATCCGCTCTACGACCAGGCGGTCCAGATCGTCATGGAGACCCGCAAGGCCTCGATCTCGGGCGTGCAGCGACGCCTGAAGATCGGCTACAACCGGGCCGCGCGCATGGTCGAGACAATGGAAAACGCGGGCCTCGTGGGCCCGTTGCAGCCGAACGGCTCGCGCGAGATCCTCGTGCCGCCGCCGGCCAAGGACTGAGAGCTTGAAAACATGCTGATACGGGCTGCCGGCTGCCTGGCCGGGTTGCTGATCGCGGGTATGGCGAACGCCGCCGAGGCCGTCGACGGAGAAGCGCTGGTGCGCGGCTTCGTCGACGACGTGCGTTCCATGTCGGCACGCTTCGAGCAATCGCTGCTCGACGCGGACGGTGTGCTCGTCGAGGAGTCGGCGGGACAGCTCGAGATCCTGCGCCCGGGCCGCTTTCGCTGGAGCTACGAGACGCCGTACGAGCAGCTGCTGGTGGCCGACGGCCTGAACGTCTGGAGCTACGACGCCGACCTGGAACAGGTCACGGTCAAGCCGCAGCGGGACGTGCTCGGCAGTACCCCGGCGCTGCTGCTCGGCGGCGGCGGCGACGCGCTCGACGGCTTCGAGATCCGCGACAGCACGCTGGACCGCGGCACGGCCTGGGTCCGCCTGCGGCCGCGCGGCGAGGACAGCGGGTTCGAGAGCGTCGAGCTCGGCTTCACGGACGGGCAGCTGTCGCGGATGATCTTCGTCGACTCGCTCGGACAGAGCACGCTGGTCGCCCTGTTCGAGGTCGAGATCAACCCCGAACTCGCGCCGGAGCGCTTCGACTTCCAGCCGCCGGACGACGCGGACCTGGTGGGCACGCCGCTGGTCCGGACCGAGCCCTGATGCTGCCGCTGCGCTTCAGCGGGCGCTGGCGGCTGGCCGGCGCGTGCCTGCTGCTCGCGGTACTGGCCGGGGCACTGCTGCCGGTCTGGCTGTTTCCCGACCTGCCCGTGCGCGAAGTGGTCGCGCTCGACAAGTGGATTCACGGCGTCGCTTTCCTCGTGCTCGGCGCATGGTTCAGCGGGCAGTACCGGCGGTCTGCCTACTGGCGGGTGGCGCTCGGGCTGCTGGCCTTCGGCGCGTTGATCGAGCTGTGCCAGTACCTGACCGTGTACCGCTCGGCGGAGCTCGAGGACTTCCTGGCCGACGCGGTCGGCCTCGCCCTCGGTCTCGGCCTCGGGCTCGCCGGCCTCGGCGGCTGGAGCCTGCGGCTCGAAGACTGGCTGCTCGAGCGCCGGCAGGCGCGCTAGCCGTGGCGGACCTGTTCGAGGCCGAGGAAGCGGAGCGCGCCGCGGCCGGCCAGCCGCTGGCCGACCGCCTGCGACCGGCCTCGCTGGAGGACTTCCACGGCCAGGAGCACCTGCTCGGCAGTGGCAAGCCACTGCGCCGCGCAATCGAGAGCGGCCGCCCGCACTCGATGATCTTCTGGGGCCCGCCCGGCACCGGCAAGACGACGCTCGCGCGCATCGTCGCGCGCTCGGCCGACGCGCATTTCATTGCGCTGTCGGCGGTGATGGCCGGCGTGCGCGACATACGCGCGGCCGTCGACGAGGCCCGCGAACAGCGTGCGCAGTACGGGCGGCGGACGCTCCTGTTCCTGGACGAGGTGCACCGCTTCAACAAGTCGCAGCAGGACGCGTTCCTGCCGTTCGTCGAGGACGGCACGCTGACCTTCATCGGCGCGACCACCGAGAACCCGTCGTTCGAGCTGAACAACGCGTTGCTGTCGCGGGCCCGCGTCTACGTACTGAAGTCGCTGGATGCCCCGGCGCTCGCCGGCATCGTCGAGCGGGCGCTCGCGTCGCTGGCCGCGGAACGCGGCGGCGCGGTGACGATCGACGACGAGGCCCGGGAGCTGCTGCTCGCCGCGGCCGACGGGGACGCGCGACGGCTGCTCAACCTGCTCGAGATCGCCTGCGACCTGCTCGGCGACGGCAGCCGTATCGATGCCGCGCTGGCGCGCGAAGTGGCTGCCGGCGGCCGGCGGCGCTTCGATCGCCAGGGCGAGTATTTCTATGACCAGGTATCGGCACTGCACAAGTCCGTGCGCGGTTCCGACCCGGACGCCTCGCTGTACTGGATGATGCGCATGCTCGACGGCGGCGTGGATCCGCTCTACCTCGCCCGGCGCGTCGTGCGCATCGCGAGCGAGGACATCGGCAATGCTGACCCGCGCGCGCTGCGCATTGCGCTGGATGCCTGGGAGACGCTCGAGCGGCTCGGCAGCCCCGAGGGCGAGCTGGCGCTTGCGCAGGCGGTCGTGTTCCTCGCCTGCGCCGCGAAGAGCAACGCCGTCTACGCGGCGTTCAAGGCCGCGGGCGCGGACGTCGCCGAGTTCGGCACGCTCGAGGTCCCGCTGCACCTGCGTAATGCGCCGACACGCCTGATGAAGGACCTGGGCTACGGGCGCGACTATCGCTACGCGCACGACGAGGACGGCGCCTTCGCGGCGGGCGAGCGCTACTTTCCGGACGACATGCCCGACCGGACGTATTATCATCCGGTCCCGCGCGGCCTCGAGCGGCAGATCGCCGACAAGCTTCGTGAGCTCGCCGAGCGCAATGCCCGACGCCGCGCCGAATCCCCGCCCGATGACGACTGAGTTCCGATGATCGATCCCAAATTACTGCGCCAGGCGACCGGGCAGGTTGCCGCGAACCTCGCACGCCGCGGTTTCGAGTTCGACGCCGCTGCCTACCTCGCACTCGAAAAGCGGCGCAAGGCGCTGCAGGTCGAAGTGGAAAACCTGCGCAACGAGCGCAATGCGAGCGCGAAGCGCATCGGCCAGGCAAAGGCGAAAGGCGAGGACGCCACGCCGCTGCTGGCCGCGGTTAAGGACCTGGGCAGCAAGCTTGATACCGCCGAGGCGGATCTCGACGCGCTGCGCGGCCAGCTCGCCGACATCGAGCTCGGCTTGCCGAACCTGCTGCACGACGACGTGCCGGACGGCGCCGACGAGTCGGCCAACGCGGAGCAGCGCCGCTGGGGCGAGCCGCCGGAATTCGATTTCGAGCCGCTCGACCACGTCGAGCTCGGCGCCCGGCTTGGCCAGCTCGACTTCGACGCCGCGGCGAAGATCTCGGGCTCCCGCTTCAGCGTGCTGCGCGGCGGCCTCGCCCGCCTGCAGCGGGCGCTGGTCCAGTTCATGCTCGACGTGCACACTGCGGAGCACGGCTACGAGGAAACCTACGTGCCGTACCTCGTGCAGGCGGCGGCGCTGACCGGTACCGGCCAGCTGCCGAAATTCGAGGCGGACCTGTTCCGCACCAGCGACGAGACGCCGTACTACCTGATCCCGACGGCCGAGGTGCCGCTGACAAACCTGGTCCGCGACGCGATCCTCGAGCCGGAGGAGCTGCCGAAGCGCTTTGCCGCGCACACGCCCTGTTTCCGCTCCGAGGCGGGCTCCTACGGCAAGGACACGCGCGGCATGATCCGCCAGCACCAGTTCGAGAAGGTCGAGCTGGTGCACGTCACGCGCCCGGCCGACTCCGAGGCGACGCTCGAGACGCTGACCGGGCATGCCGAGGAGATCCTGCAGCGGCTCGGATTGCCGTACCGCGTCGTGACGCTGTGCGCCGGCGACATCGGATTCGGCGCGACCAAGACCTACGACATCGAGGTCTGGCTGCCGGGGCAGGGTCGCTACCGCGAGATCTCCTCTTGCAGCAACTTCAGCGATTTCCAGGCGCGGCGCATGCAGGCGCGCTGGCGCAACCCGGACACCGGGCGCCCCGAGCCGGTGCACACGCTGAACGGCTCCGGCGTCGCGGCCGGCAGGGCGCTGGTCGCCGTCATGGAAAACGGGCAGCAGGCGGACGGAAGCATCGCCGTGCCGCCGGCACTGCAGCCCTATGTCGGCGGACTCGAGGTCATCCGCGCCGCCGACTGAGCGGAGCAGGCCGGCGCGCTGCCGTCGCCTTCGTGCCGCTGCCGACCGGGCTTGCCTGACCGGCGCCGGCGGGTCCCCGGCATCCCGCGGCCGGCCGCACGTGCTTTCCCGGCGCGGCCTTCGGCCCGTCGTCCCGCCGTCGAATGAGCCCGATTGCGTGGCGCGGGACGGTATTGCGCACCGCAGCGCCGAGCGAACAGGCTACTTGGGCGCCAGGTAGTCCCTAAGTTCCTCGAGCGCGTTCTGCCAGCGATCTTCCGCGCGCTTGTACTCCATCTCCCAGTCCTCGGACGCCGGGATGCCGGCGACAATGACGCTGAGCTCGGTGCGCTGCGCGTCGTCCAGCGCGCTCAGCACGAAGTCGATCGTGATCGGGCCGGTCGCCAGCGGTTCCTCGTTCTCGCGCGGGGCCGCGACCAGGCGCATCCGCCGCTGCGGCATGAAGATGTCGATACGACCGCTCATCGCGGACTCGTCCCGCAGGTCGAGCGCGTAGCTGCCGCCGATGTACGGGTGGAACTCGCCGTCCTGCACGAGCCAGCGCTTCAGCGCGTCGAGGTCCGTCAACGCGCCCCACACGTCCTCGGGCGGCACGTCCAGCCGGACGTCCTCGCGCAGGCTGCGCGTGACCTGCTCGGGATGCTGGACGATGCGCGTGCGCAGCGTGTCGTCCTCGTCGGCCGGCTCCGGTTCGTCCTGCGCAGCCGGCACCGTCGTGTCCGGGTAGGAGACGATGTGCAGATCGCGCTGCGGGAACGGGATCGTGATGCCGGCCTCGCGAAACGCACGGTCGATCGCGAAATTCAGGTCGCTCTGCACCGAGTAGCGCCGCTCGATGCGTTCGATGCGAATGCGCAGCTCGAAATCGAGCGACGAGTCGCCGAAGCCCATGAACAGCGCCCGCGGGGCCGGCGCGCGGCCGTCCGTGATGACCTCGGGATGCTCGCTCGCGACCTGCTGCAGGATCTCGCGCACCTTCTCGACGTCGCTGCCGTAGGCGACGCCGACCCGGACCAGGACGCGTCCCTGCGGGCTGCGCAGCACCCAGTTCGTCACCCGCCCCGAGACCAGCTCGGAGTTCGGAACCAGCACGTTCTGGTTGTCGAGCGTCTCGATTTCAGTAGCGCGGATGCGGATGCGGCGCACGAAGCCTTCGGTGTTGCCGACCGTGACGAAATCCCCGGCGCGTATCGGCCGCTCGAACAGCAGGATCAGGCCGGACACGAAGTTGTTCGCGATCTCCTGCAGGCCGAAGCCGAGGCCGAGGGCGAGGGCGCCGGACACGAGCGCGAGGCCGCCGAGGTCGACGCCGGCCTGCACCAGCCCGATCAGCACGGCGATGACGAAGCCGACGTAGCCGATCAGCGTGATCAGCGCCTCGCGCGCGCCGCGCTCGGTGACGATGTGCTGCAGCCAGCGACTGTCGATCCAGCGCTTGATCCAGCCGATCAGCACGATTACGCCGACGAACACGAGTATCGCGCCGATGATGCGCGCGGGTTCGATCGTGAACTCGCCGACCGGGATGCCGATCGTCATCAGCTCGACCAGCCGGTCGAGCGTCGTGCCCGATTCGTCCCAGACGTAGATCAGGTAGACGACGAATGAAAGCCACAGCACGAGATCGGCGACCAGCTGCAGGAAGCCGATGCCGGAGCGGGAGCTGTGCCGGCGGATGCCGAGAGTGCGCCGCAGGCGGGTCGCGGCCGGCGATTCCGGCTGGGTCAGGAACTCGAACGCCTGGTAGACGAGCCACAGCAGGATCCACAGCAGCAGCAGCGCGATTGCCGTGCGAGTCACGCCGTGCACGAGGTAGCCGGCCAGGTTCTGGTAGCCGAGCAGGATGCAGGCGACGCCGGTCGCAAGCGCCAGCAGGCCACCATAGCGCACGAGCCGGAAGCGGTGACGCAGGCCGGGAATGCGGCGGAGGTAAACGAGCACGGCCATCAGGCTCAGCGCGACCAGCAGGATCATCGTCGCGCGCCCGCCGACGCGCGGATCGACGAGCCGTATCGACAGCCAGTTCGTGCCGAGCACGACGAAGCTCGCGACGAGTACCAGCGCGAACAGCCGCAGCCGGAGCCGGAGCGGGGCGACGTGGTCGGGCAGCAGGCCCTTGACGCTCGCGGCCGGCGACAGCGGGCCGGTCGCCCAGTCGATGACGACACAGCCGACGCCGAACAGGAAAATGCCCGTGGCCAGTCGCACCACGGCGAGGTCGAAGGACGGCTCGGCGAGCCCCATCGCGAGCACGCCGGTCAGCGCCAGGCCCTCGAGCATCAGCGGTGCGTGCAGGGCGAGGGGCTTCGGCAACAGGTAGCGCAGGCGCGGCGCGTCGGCGTCGGCGCCGTCCCGCTGCAGCCACTCGGTGAAGCGGTAGCGGAGATACAGGCCGGCGGCCGCGGCGACGATGCCCGCGGCGAGCAGCACCCACAGCAGCGCGCCCGGCGTGACGCCCTCGGCGAGCGGCAGTGCGACGGCCTCGCGGGCCGCGCGCGGCCAGCCCTGCAACTGCGCGGGCAATTGCGCGAGCAGGCCGAGCACCGAGTCCGTGCGGTTGAACAGGAAGCGCTGTGACAGCCGCGTCTGGGTCGCCGCGATGCGATCCAGCAGCTCGTCGGCCTTGTCGCGCACGGCGCCGCACTGGGTCTGCCGCTGGATCGCGGCGTTCAGGTCGTTCTGGATGCGCGTCCGCTGTTCGAAAACGGCGATGTCGACGTTCGGGTCGACGTCCTTCAGCGGTTCGAAACGCGCGGCGAGGCGCTCGCGGTCGTCGGTGGCCTGCTGGTAGCAGGCGCTGGCCTCGGCATTGATCGACACGGCCCGTGCGCGGGCCTCGTCGAGAAAGCTTGCGTCGGGCTCGTCGACGGCGAGCTGCGCCGACAGCTCGTCGAGCGCGGAACCGGCGACGGCCGGCGCGAAGTCGGCGGCGTCCTGGGCGGCGGCCTGGCCGGCAACGGCGAGCAGCAGCGACAGCGAGAGGGCGTGGAGGCGACGGAGCAGGGAGCCGGGAGCCGCCGCGGGGGTCATTGCGGCCGACCGTCGTGCAGCGAGGCGGGATGCGCGGCGTGCATGTCCGCGAAGTATAGCGCGGAGTAGAGCGGGCATGCACGGCGGGGAGCGCGCAAGGCGCTCCCCGCCGGGCGGTTTAGTCGCGGCTCATGAACAGCCGCAGGACGTACCAGAACATCAGGGCGATGGACGCGAACAGCGACATCGCGGCGGCCACGTACCGGTCCTGCGGATAGTGATGCATGATGTTCGACGTGTCGTAGAGCACGGCCGCGCCGGCGAAGCCGATCATCGCCACCGAGAACCAGGTACCGAGCTGGAAGCCGAACAGCAGGCTCGCGACGATGCCGACCATCGCGAGGATGCCGCCCCACAGCAACAGGCCGCGCAGGAAGGAGAAGTCCTTGCGCGTCATCATCGCGACCGCGATCAGGCCGACGCAGCCGAGAATCGTGACGCCAGCGGCGCTGTCGATGACGCCGGGCTGGTAGGTGTGCGCGATGTACAGCATCGGCGCGAAGATCAGCGCCTCGAAGGTCACGAAAACCGCGAACGCGGCGTACTGCAGCGGCTTCGAGTCGATGCGGTGGGCAACGTGGCTCGCGCCCCAGCCGGCCAGCATGAAGGCGGCCAGCACCCAGATCCAGTTGCGGAACATCGGCTCGGCGATGCTGGCCGAGATGCCGCTCTGGATCATGTACGCGGAGATCGCTGCGAACGCGAGTATCGCGCCGACGACGTGCGCGTAGCACTTCCAGATGAAATCCGAGCGAGCCTCGACCGACGCCTGTGCGACCGGCCCGAGGGCATTGACATTGTCATTCATGCAGTGACTCCTGTCCGGGTTCGAGGAGCGCGAGTCTAGCATCCGGCCGCGACCCGCGCTGTCCGGTGTATGACAGCGCCGGTCCCCGGGGGTTCGACGGGACCGCGGTACGGCGGGACCGGCGCCGCCGGCCCCGCCGCATGCGGCGCGGTCAGCGGCGGACGTACTTCTTGAGCGCCCGCGGGCCGACCTCGGCCCCGTACACGTTGCCGGCGGCGTCGGCCGCCACGCCCTCGGCGCCGCTGGTGCCGGAGTTGTCCTGGTCGGGCTCCGGGTCGGGGATAAAGGCCGTCACGAAACCCGTGCGCGCGCTGCCGATGCGGATGCCGCGCTTCCAGCCCGGGTTGCGGCTGGCGTTCGACTCCGAGTCCGCCGAGTACAGGATGTCGTTGGCATCGATGTACAGGCCGCTCGGCCGGCCGAACTGCGTCCAGGTCGCGAGGTGCTTGCCGCCCTGGTCGAAGATCTGGATGCGGCTGTTGCCGCGGTCGGCGACGAACAGGCGGCCCTGCGAGTCCATGGCGAGCGCGTGCGGGTCACGGAACTGGCCGTCGTTGTCGCCGGTGGTACCCCATTCGCCGATGTAGTTGCCGTTCTTGTCGAACTTGACGATGCGGTTGTTGCCACTCGTGTCGTGGCCGTCTGCGACGAAGATGTCGCCGTTCGCGGCGACCAGGACGTCGGACGGCTTCGTGAACGTGTCCGGACCCGCGCCGGCCACGCCTTCCTTGCCGAGCTGCATCAGCAATTCGCCGTCGGGGCTGAACTTCATGACCGTGTGGCCGACGCCCTCGGGCACGGGCGCGTAGCCGACCGCGTCGGCGATCCAGACGTTGTCGTCCCTGTCCACGAAGATGCCGTGCGGCCAGACGATCTGGCCGGCGCCGAAGCTCTTGACCGGGTTGCCGTCCGGGTCGAACAGGATCACCGGGTCGACGTCGCTGCCGACGCAAAGGTTGGCGCCACAGCGTTCCGCGACCCAGATGTGCCGCCCGTCGTTGGCCGGGAACACGGCGCTGGTCGCGCCCCACTCGCGGCCGTCCGGAAGTTTTGCCCAGCCCTCGACCGTCTCGTACGGGTTCGGTGCGTGGTTCTGGGCCAGTGCCGCGCCGGCGGCGGCGAAGCCCGCGGCCGCCAGGGCCAGCGTGCGAAGGATGGTGCTTGCAGGCATGGTAGCTAGTCCCCTCGATTCAGAGTTGCTCGTGATTTTCATCGGAATTCGCCGATCGTGTTTCTCAGCACGCCGACCCCTTCGACCTCGATTTCGATGACGTCGCCGGGCTGCATCGCGCTGGTCGTGCCGGGCGTGCCGGTGAAGATCAGGTCGCCGGCGTGCAGCGTCGTGTACTGGCTGATGTGGCTGACGATCGCGTGCGCGTCGTGGATAAAGTCGCGCGTGCGCTGCGACTGCATCACTTCGCCGTTCAGCCGCGACTCCACGAGCAGGTCGTTGTAGTCGAGACCGGTCGCGATCGCCGGGCCAATCGGCCCGAAGCCGTCGGAGGCCTTGCCGCGGAACCACTGCAGGTCGTCGGCCTGCCAGGCGCGTTCGCTGACGTCGTTGCCGGCGGTTACGCCGAAAATGTAGTCGCCCGCCTGGTCCGCCGTGACGTTCTTCGCGTTGCGGCCGATCACGATGACGAGTTCGGCCTCGTAATGCAGGTCGGAGGCGCCGGGCGGCGGCACGATCTCGACGCCGGGACCGGTAATCGCGGTGGGCAGCTTCAGGAAGACGGGCGGGTGCGGCGGCAGCTCGCGGTCGCCGCGATGGCTCATGTAGTTGAAGCCTATGGCGAACACCTTGGAGGGCTCGGCCGGGGCGAGCAGGCGCGCGTCCGCGCGCGCGACGCTGGCGCCGGTGCGTTGCCCGCCATGCCACGGCGCGGCGTCGAGCTGGAGGATGCGCTCGCCGTCGAGCACCCCGTAATGCGCGCTGCCGCCTGTGTCGTAGCGCACGTAGTAGGCGGGCTCTGCCAGCGCCGCCTGGCCCGCCATCAGCGCGGCGCACAGCGCCACGCAGCCTGCTCGTAACATGTCGTATCCCCCCGTCGACGCCCGCGGCCCGGTGCGGGCCGCGGACCCGCATGTTCCCAAGTCCGCTGGTCGCAAATCAAGCGATAGCCACGCCTGAAACCATTTGCCGGCCGCGCGCCGCATTGCGCCGGCCGCCGAAAGGCGGCATCGTCAGCGCCGATGCCGGGGGAGCACTGAATCGTAATGGCCGACTGGGGGATCGCGTCGCTCGCGCCGCTGGCGCTGACGCTGCTGCTCGCATTTACGACACGTTCCGCGTTGCTGTCGATGCTTGCCGGGACCTTTCTCGGCACGCTGATGATCGGCCCGCTGCCGGGGGCGGGCCTCAACGCGCTGCTGCAGCGGGCACTCGGCAACGGCGACTTCATCTGGATCTGCGAGATCGTCATCCTGATCGGCATCCTGTTCGAGTTGTTCCGGCGCGCCGCCGTGCTCGAGGCGCTCGCGGAGCGCTTCGCCGGCAGGGCGGGCGGGCGCCGGCGGGTCGAGCTGAGTGCGTGGGGCATGGGTTTCGTGATCGTCGACGACTATTTCAGCCCGCTGCTGACCGGCTCGGTCATGCGGCCGATGTCGGACCGCGCGCGGGTGCCGCGCGAGAAGCTCGCCTTCATTCTCGATTCGACGACAGCCTCGGTCTGCATCCTCGTGCCGTTCACGGCCTGGGGCGCGTACGTCGCGAGCCTGATCGCGCGCCAGGGGGGAGTCGTCGCCGACGTCGGCGAGGGACTGGCCGTCTTCATCGGCGCGATCCCGTGGAACTTCTACCCAATCCTGCTGCTGGCCTTCACGTTCCTGGTCTGCGCCGGCGTGTTGCCCGACTTCGGCCCGATGCGGCGGGCCGAGCGCCGCGCGCGAGAGACCGGCGCGCTGATCCGGCCCGGCGGCAAGCCGCTCGCGGCCGCGGCCGAGCCGGACGCCGCGCCGCGCCGCTCCCGGCCGCTCCTGGCGCTCGAACTGCTGCTGCCCGTGCTGCTGGTCATCGCGGTCGGCGACGTCTCGCTCGTCCGGACGGGC
>ERZ869936.818-NODE-818-length-26115-cov-5.475211_pt1 | contig 26115 bp, 31 predicted proteins | sample MGYA00520876_ERZ869936 | MGnify/ENA primary metagenome ERZ869936 (study PRJEB32218, sample SAMN09650985) | biofilter metagenome | isolation source: enrty point of leading RO module | place: Saudi Arabia: Thuwal, RO plant located on Red Sea | collected 2016-02-17 ... | reverse complement strand
TGGAAGAAAGTAGCATAGCCAATACAACGGCAATAGGTATTTTATGAATGATAATTCCTAATAAAAGAGAGTTACTGTGTGCTTCGCCTTCATGTTGATGAGAGATTAATGCGGCTCCTTCTATTAAGGAGTGAATAAATAAACTTAAGAAAAGTGTTGTTTCAATGCCATGATGGTCTCCATGCGTGTGGATATGCCCATGTTCTATTCCTCTGGAGAAATACTCTAATACCAACTGAATAATAAAACCTAACAAAACAAAATAACCGGTATAGCTTTCTTCTGCCTTAAATATTTCAGGGAGTAGGTGCAGCAAACAAATGGCTAGCAAAAAAGCACCGCTAAAAGCTAAAATGTTTTTAAGATTGAATTTTTTCTTTTGGTAGTAAAAGTAAGTGGCTATACCACCGGCAAATGGTAAAATAAATAGTAAAAAAATATCTAAGCCGGATGTGTGCATACTTATTTTTGCGCGAAGATGATTAATCTTTTTGAATTATCAGTATCAAATGGGTTTAATTCATAATCTCCAAAGGTGTTTAAAACAGTAAGTTTGTTTTCTTCTATCCAAGTAGTTAAGGTGTTTGCATCAATTAGGTTTACTTTCTCTTCAAACAGATATTTTTCGCCTTTATCTTCAAACTCAATGGTTTTTATCACGCAGTTATTTTCAATTCTTCGGTTGATGTTGAAGCTTATCCCGTTTAATTGTTTAGTTTCTTGGTTAACTAAATTTTGCTTTACATAGCTGGCGTTTAGGTAGTCCATCAAGAAATAGCCACAGGGCTTCAGGTTAGCAATGATGCTTTTAAGTGCATTTTTATTGTCGTTTTCATTTTCAAAATATCCAAAGCTGGTAAACATGTTTACTACATACTGGTAATGATTTTCTTTAAAAGTCTTTCGCATGTCATGCACAAAAAAGCGAAGAGTGTTGTTTTCAAGCTCTTTTGCCTGAGCTATGCTTTGGGGTGATAAATCAAACGCATCTACTTCAAACCCCAATTTATTAAAAGTGTAGGCATGCCTACCTTTTCCGCAGCAAACGTCAAGTAAATTATCTTTTTTAAGAAATAGTTTATTAGATATGGTAGTAATAAAGTCTTCTGCCTCTTTTAAACCTCTATTCTTATAAAGAATATGATAGTAAGGAGAATCGAACCAGCTTTCAAACCACTTTTTTGTGCTCATTTACTGCAAAGCTAAAAAGTTAAGAGATATGCTAAAAATCTTTACATTTACGCAAACTTTAAACCATTGCCGAAATTAGTCAGAAATAGCCTCTCATTATTATTCCTGTTATTTGCTGCTGTTTCTTATTCTCAAGAACTTAAATTTTCTAGAATAACTAATGAAGACGGACTTTCTCAGAGTACTGTTCATGCCATTATAGAAGATGAAGAAGGTTTTATGTGGTTTGGTACTCAAGATGGTCTAAATCGATATAATGGTTACGAAATAAAAGTTTTTAGAAATAACCCCTTAGATTCTACAACGCTTTCTGAGAATAACATTCAATCACTATTTTTAGATAAAGACGGAGATTTATGGGTAGGTACATCCGGAGGTATTAACATTTACAATAAATATACCTCAAAGTTTAAGAGAATAGGTCTTAAGAATGGTTTAATAAGTGAACAAATTACTTCAGTTTCTCAAGATGATAATGGAGTAGTTTGGATTGGCACTAAACAGGGGTTAGCTTTTTTTGATAAGCTTAATTCAAATGTTTTTAACCTTAAGACAACTGACAATAATACACTTAAATTAGAAGAGGAAATAACAACACTTGAGTTTGACGGTAAACATACTATGCTTATAGGTACTAACGGCAATGGTTTTTATATTTACAATACCGAAACAAAAAAGTTAGACAACATTACATTTCCTGAGTTTAAGGAAACAAAATTCAATCCTTACCGAAACAAGATTAAAACGTTTTACTTTACTACTTATGGTACACTTTTAATCGGTACAAATGGTGCAGGTTATGTTGAGTATGATTTAGAAAACCGAAAAATACTACATCGTTATTTCCAATCAGATGTTAATCCAAATTCATTAAGTCATGATGTGGTGTCAGGATTTGTGGAGCCTGATATTGGTTCATTATGGGTAACTACCTCAAACAGATTGTCAGTGTTAAAGCAAGGTTGGGAGGATCAGTTTATTCGTTATTCTTATTCAGATTGTAATGAGTTTAGCCTTTCAGAGAATAATCTTTCATGCGTTTATAAATCGTCATCAGGAATTATCTGGATTGGAACCAACGGTGGTGGAGTGTCTATATTTAAAAGGCTTTCTAATAATCAGTTTAATCATTTTACAAGTGCAAATTTTGCTAACGGATGTTTAGATCATAATATGATAATGGCTTTAGAAGAGTCGGATAATCATGAATTATGGATTGGTACTTTTGGTGGACACGGTTTGGTTAAGTTTGATTCTAAAACTAACGAATGTACCAGCTTTCCTTTTGCAGTCAATAAACTTCACGATAGAATACTTTCTTTATATATTGATGATGAAAACTTATTGTGGATAGGTTCAAATGGTGCAGGTATAAATTATTATAACCCTAAAACAAATACATTTTCCACTCCTTTTGAAGCACAAAATAAAATTAACGGGACATCCATTTCTCAAAACGATGTGTTGGATATAACTCAAGATAGTGATGGTCTTATTTGGATTGGAACACTTAGAGGTTTGAACTCATTTGATAAGAAAAAGAAAGTATTTACCAATTATTACAAAGAAGACGGATTGGTTCACAACTTTATTAATGCGCTGTATTATGACAAAGAATTTAATAAGTTATGGATAGCTACCACCAAAGGTGTTTCTTGTTTTGATAAATCAACCCAGAAGTTTACGAATTATGTGGCTGAGGAAGGTAAGGAATCTATTTCCAATAATTATGCATTTTGCTTTCATAAAGACAAGCAAAAGAATTTGTGGATAGGTACTGCGCAAGGACTTAATAAAATAAACCTTGTAACAGGAAAAATCACTTATTACTTACAAAATGATGGTCTTTCAAGTGATTATATTTATGGTATTCTGGAAGATGACGAAGGTTATTTGTGGTTAACAACCAATAAAGGACTTTTAAAGATAAAACCACCACAAGATAAAAATGGTGTTACAGACATAAAAACTTACCTAGAGCAAGATGGAATCCAATCTAATGAATTTAATCAGGGCGCATATTTTAAAAGCAAGTCAGGTCAGTTGTTTTTTGGAGGTATTAATGGGTTTAATGCATTCTACCCTAAAAACATAAAAGCAAATAAAATAAAGCCTAACATATGTCTTACTTCTTTTAAATTATTTGATAAGGAAGTAGAGCTAGATAGTAATATTACTTTTAAAAATAACATTGAACTTACATATAAGGATAGATTCTTCAGTTTTGAGTTTGTTGCATTAGATTTTGAACAGCCTTCTAAAAATATGTATTCATGGAAATTAGAAGGGTTGGAGGATGAGTGGAGAGCGCCAACTAATAGAAGGTACGCAAGCTACAATAACTTACCGGGTGGTGATTATGTGTTAAGAATTCGAGCTTCTAATAATGATGGGTATTGGAATGAGGAAGGAATAGCAATTAAAATTACGGTAATCCCTCCATTTTATAAAACAAAGTGGTTTTATGCTATATGTATTATTCTTACTATTATAAGTGTCTTTTTGTTTGTTAGAGTTCGAACAAATCAAATTAAAAAAGAGAAAATTGTTTTAGAGAAAAAAGTACGAGAGCGAACAAGAGAATTGAATGAAAAGAACAATGAAATAATTAGTTCCATTCAATATGCTAAAAGAATTCAAGAGGCGATTCTTCCACCAATGGATTTAATTCAAAAAAGTTTTCCTAACTCATTTATATTATATGAACCTAAAGACATTGTTAGTGGTGATTTCTACTGGTTTGGAGTTAAAGATGAATTTAAAATTATTGCAGCCGTTGACTGTACCGGTCATGGTGTTCCCGGTGCATTAATGAGTATGATTGGGCATAATTTATTAAATCAAATTGTGTTTGAAAAGGGAATTACTCAGGCTGATGAAATATTAAAAGCACTGGATGAGTTGGTGCGTAACTCATTAAAACAGGTTTCAGGAAGTTCTTTAGATACCACAGATGGAATGGATTTAGCGCTTTGTGTATATAACGAAAATACTTCTAAGCTATATTTTTCCGGAGCGTTTAGGCCTCTTTATCATGTGCGTTCGGGAGAGTTAAATACCTTTGATGGTGATAAGTATCCGATTGGTGGCGGACGTCACATGGAAAATAAAGAGTTTACCACTAAAGAAATTGAAATTCAGAAAGGAGATTCGGTTTACATATTTTCTGATGGTTATGTCGATCAGTTTGGTGGGCCAAAAGGAAAGAAGTTTATGGCCAAAAAACTAAGAGATCTCTTGATAGAAGTTCAAGATGAGCCAATGCAAAGTCAATATAATCAGTTAAAACAGAATTTAGTGCAGTGGATGGGTAACCTTGAGCAGATTGATGACGTATTAGTCGTTGGAATTAAATTTTAAAAATTATACGTATTTTTGCTTAAATAAATATACAAATGAAAAAACTAACCATTCTTTTATTTTCTTCTGTTATAATTGCTTCAGTAGCAATTTCTTGTAAAAAAGCTAAAGTGGACGATAATACTCAAACAGCTGTTGATAATAGTATATCGGAAGGCATCTATTCTCGGGTGTTTCCTACTACAAATAGAATAGCTATTGAAGAAGAAGGAGTAAAAAAACACTCTACCAATAGAACTACAGGATTAACTTGTGCCAGCATCATATTAGGGGATACTGTTAATTTCCCAAGAACCTTTACACTTGACTTTGGTACAGGCTGTGTAGATTTAGTTGACGGTAATCTAAGGGAAGGAAAATTAATGTTTACGCTTGATACATTTTGGAATGTTGCCGGTGCTAAAATGACCATTGATTTTGATAAGTATAAAGAAAATGGAGTTGAAATAGGTGGTTCATTAGTTTGCCAAAATAATGGGGTAAGCAACGGTGGAAAAGATAGAAGCTATAGCGTATCTGTATTAAATGGGATATGTAAAAAAGACTGGGAAATTCATTATCACTGTAATAGAACCTATAAATTTACAGATATAGCAAATACTCCTAACGACATATCAGATGATATAGTAGAAATATCTGGAGATGCTGACGGAGTTGACAGAGATGGGAATTCTTACGCTAACAAAATTACCAAGAATATCATTAAAGATCCAAAATGTAAGTATATTCAGCAAGGAATTATTGAGCTTAATCCTGAGGGATTAGCAACAAGAGTTGTTGACTATGGAGACGGTACTTGTGACAATAAAGCAACCGTTACAATTAATGGTAATTCATTTGAATTTGAATTAAGATAACTTTTTTTTGTTTGGAAATACATCTTTTTTATATTTGAACCTCACTTGAAGTAAATGAACCTGGATATATACGATTTTTACGAGAAAATGGAGAAAAGCAATATTATGCTTTCTTTCAAAGGTGAAGTTACTTCGGAGTTACTTACATCTATTCTACAAATTATGGAGAATAAGATGGAAAACCTGGAAGAGTCACCTAAACTGAGAAGAAAGGTATATAATATTCTGGTTGAATGTCTTCAAAATCTTTACCATCACATCGATCATGAAAAAAATGGAGCATCTGACTCTCCAAATAAAAGTGCGGTGTTTATGATTAGAAAAGATGGAGAAGCTTATTTTATTATCACAGGAAACTATATTGAAGCAAACAAAATTGATTTACTAAAAGGAAAATTAGAAAAAATAAACTCATTAAGTAAAGACGAATTAAAAGAATACTATAAAGAGGTATTAAATAATGGCGAAATGTCAGATAAAGGAGGCGGTGGTCTTGGAATGATTGACATTGCCAGAAAATCCGGTCAAAAGCTTGATTTTAACTTTTTACCTGTAAACAATAATTTTTCTTTTTTTAGTCTAAATATTAAAGTATCACCTAATTAAACAACATAACGAATTATGGAATCATTGAATATTGAAGGATCTGCGAAAACACCAACTATTAAATTTGAACCGGCTACCGGCAAACTTTTAATTAGAGGGAGGTCTATACCTGAAAATTCTATCGAATTTTATAAACCATTAGTTGATAAACTAGAAGAGTACGCAGGTTCTCCTCAGTCAAGCACTAATGTTGATATTCAATTAGAATACTTTAATACTAGTTCTTCTAAGTGTATCTTAGATGTGTTTAAAAAGCTAGAGGCTATAAATGCCGGTTCTAGTGAGGTTGTTATCAACTGGCATTATGAAGAAGATGATGAAGATATGTTAGAAGCCGGTGAAGATTACCAGGCAATAATCAATGTTCCGTTTAAAATGGTAGAAATGGAAGAGGAATAATCTTTCAACATTCATGATATTAAAAAAAGCCTGTAAAACTATTTACAGGCTTTTTTGTTTAGCTTACTTTAGCAGAAAGAATGAATACTTATAGTATAAAAGAAATAGAACGCTTAACCGATATTAAAGCTCACACCATAAGAATTTGGGAGCAGAGATATAATTTATTGGAACCACTTAGGACGGATACCAATATCAGATACTATACTAATGATCACCTTAAGAAAATTCTTAATGTTAATTCTTTATATAAGGCCGGCTATAAGATTTCAAAAATTGCAGAATTATCTGAAGAGCAATTAAGGGATAAAATAGCTTCGCTACAATCCAATAACAACTTTGAGACAATAATAGCTGAGTTTGTAAAAGTAACTATTGACTTTGACGAAGAGTCATTTAATAAATTGTTTAGCGATTGCATTAATAAATATGGAATAGAAACATCTATTATAGATATTCTCTATCCTTTTTTAGATAAAATTGGTGTCCTTTGGCAAACAGATAAAATCCATCCTGCCCAGGAGCACTTTATATCTAATTTGATTCGTCAAAAGATTATTGCTAATACGGATAGTTTAAAGACTAAAGTATCAAAGTCAGAAACCTTCCTTCTTTTTCTTCCCGAAGGTGAGTTGCATGAAATTTCCTTGTTGTTTTATAATTATATCCTTAAGAAAAATGGCTATAAGGTTATCTATTTAGGACAATCTGTACCATTAAAAGATTTAGTCAAAGTAATTGAGTACTGCAAACCCGATAATATCATTATGTATTCAATAAATCATGATGTGAAAGGCAGAATTCCTCATTATGTGGAACAAATAGCTACTTTTTCTTTTATTAAAAAGTTTTTTGTAAAAACATCTTATGATATTGGAAAACAGTCTAGTATAACTCCATTTTCATCTATTTCAGATTTTCTTTAGAATGATTTGTTTAAAAAAACATGTAAAATATTAAACAAATTAAAAATGTTTAATATATTTGTAAAAAAATTAAACAAAATGTCTGAAAAAGAATTTACATACGAACTAAATTTACTTCGACCAAAACTACTCGAAGTAGCTTTTAAATTTTTTAAGTCTATAGATGACGCAGAAGATTTAATCCAGGAAACATTTTTAAAAGCATTAAAGTATAGAGACAAATATCGCTCTGAAACAAACTTTGCTGGTTGGGTTTACACCATCATGCGTAATACTTATTTTAATATAAGTAAGCGTAAAAAGCTATTTGTTTCGGGAGATGATGAAAACAATGAATTTAGGTATTTATCTTACTCACCTTCTAATGGTATGCTTCAGGATAATATGGTCAATGAAAAGTATATATTGAAACAAATTAATTCATTGTCTGACAATATTAAAATTCCTTTTCTAAAATACATCGATGGTTTTAAGTATGAAGAAATTGCTGATGAAATGAATTTACCTTTAGGTACAATTAAAAGCCGTATTTTTTATGCAAGAAAAGAACTAATGAAAAAACTAAAAGAATTAAATCCGTAAATTAACGCTTTACGTAATTATTAAATATTTTGAATTTGACTAATAGGCAAAAAATAACAGTTGTTGGTGGTGGTTTTTCGGGACTGGTTAGTGCAATTACGCTAGCTAAACAAGGAAACTTTGTTACACTTATTGAAAAAAACACAAGGCTTGGTGGTCGTGCCAGAAGCTTTTCAGCCGAAGGTTTTATGTTTGATATGGGGCCCAGCTGGTATTGGATGCCGGATGTTTTTGAGAATTTTTTCTCATCATTAGGAAAAAAAGTAGAAGATTATTACGAATTAATTAGACTATCTCCATCTTATCGTGTTTTCTGGGATGATAATTCATATTCTGATTTACCCACTAATATGGATGACATATATACTTTATTTGAAAATATTGAAAAAGGTAGTGCATTAAAGCTTAAGGAGTTTTTAAAGGATGCTGAATATAAATACAAGGCAAGCATGAATTCTTTAGTTTACAAGCCGTCCTTATCATTCACTGAGTTTGTTACAATTCCTATTATTAAAGATTTTTTTAAACTAGAATTAACTACACCTCTTGAAAAGATAATTGAACGAAACTTTAAAAGCGAGAAGTTAAGATTATTACTTAGTTTTCCTGTGTTGTTTTTAGGCGCTATGCCTAATAAAATACCTGCTTTATACAGTATTATGAATTATGCCGACATGAAACTGGGCACATGGTATCCAAAAGGTGGTATGAATAAAATAGCAGAGGCATTTGAGAAATTGGCTAATGAATATGGAGTTGAAATAATTACAGATGATTCTGTAGAATCGTTAGATTATATAGGTGATGAAATTTCTCTGGTAAAAACAAGAGGTGGTAAAGCAGTCTATGCAGATGCGGTTGTTTCAGCGGCAGATTATCATCATTTTGAGCAAGATGTACTTGATAAAAAATACAGAACCTACGATGAAAGTTATTGGAACAATAGAGTATTTGCTCCAAGCTGTTTGTTATATTATGTGGGCGTAAACAAAAAGCTTAAAAATCTGTTACATCATAATTTATTTTTTGATGAAGATTTAAAGAAGCACTCAAAGGAAATATACGATAATCCCAAATTTCCTGATAAACCATTGTTTTACGTTTGTTGCCCCTCTAAAACAGATGATACAGTTGCACCTAATGGACATGAAAATCTTTTTATTTTAATTCCTGTAGCTTCCGGTTTAAAAGATACTGATGAAATTAAATCGCATTACTTTAATTATGTTATTTCTAAAATAGAACAACATATTGGAGAAAAATTTATGGACAATATCGTTTATCAAAAAGCATATGCGCCTTCTAATTTTATCACAGATTACAATGCATTTAAGGGCAATGCTTACGGGCTTGCTAATACGCTGAAGCAAACCGCCTTTTTAAAGCCAAAAATGGCAAACGAAAAATTAAAGAATCTATTTTATGCAGGTCAACTCACTGTTCCGGGACCGGGAGTTCCTCCTGCAATTATTTCAGGACAGATAGTATCTAAACTGGTACAAAATTATTTATCAAAAAATATAAATTTAGAATATGAAACAACTGTTTGATAAAGTTTCAAATGAATGCAGTGTTATCACCACAAAGTCATATAGCACTTCGTTTTCATTAGGCATTAGATTTTTAAATAAGTCGATTCGTCAACCTATCTATTCTATTTATGGATTTGTGAGGTTTGCAGACGAAATTGTTGATACTTTTCATGACTACAACAAGCTAGATTTATTTAAAAGATTTGAAGCCGATACTTACAAAGCTATTGATGAAAAGATTAGTCTTAATCCTATTCTTAATAGTTTTCAATATGTAGTAAATCAATACAATATTGATATTGAGAATGTAAGACTGTTTTTAAAAAGTATGGAGATGGATTTAGTAAAATCTACCTACTCTTCTAAAGATGAATATCAAGAATACATAGTGGGTTCTGCTGAAGTGGTAGGCTTAATGTGCTTAAGTGTTTTTGTAAATGGAGATAAAGAACTTTATGAACGATTAAAGCCATACGCAAGAAGCTTGGGTTCTGCTTTTCAGAAAGTCAATTTTTTACGAGACTTTAAGTATGACCATGAGCAGTTAGGAAGAACTTATTTTCCTAATATAGATTTCTCCAACTTTGATCAATACCAATGTGAATTAATAAAACAAGATATTGAAAAGGATTTTGCTCACGCTAAAATTGGGATTGATATGCTGCCTAGAACTTCTAAATTAGGGGTGTATGTTGCCTATATTTATTATACATCATTGTTTAAGAAAATTGTGGCGCTAAACACAAGAGTAATTAAATCAGAACGGATTAGAATATCAAATAAACGCAAAGCTTATTTGTTTTTTAGCTCTTATTTTAAATATCAACTAAATTTGCTGTAATGTTTTTACTAATTACAATATTTACTTTTTTCTTTATGGAGTTTGTGGCTTGGTTTACACACAAGTTTATCATGCACGGACTACTGTGGTATTTTCATGCAGACCATCATGTAAAAGAACCAGGTTTTTTTGAGAAAAACGACTTCTTCTTTTTAATTTTTGCGGTGCCTTCTTTCTTTTTAATGTTGTTTGGTGTGCTTTATAATATAAGTTGGATGAACGCTATTGGTTTAGGAATTTTAATTTATGGTATAGCCTACTTTTTAGTTCATGATGTATTTATTCATCAACGTTTTAAGTGGTTTAGAAACTCAGACAATCCTTATCTACTAGCCTTAAGGAAAGCACATAAAGTTCATCATAAACACTTAGGAAAAGAAGAAGGAGAGTGTTTTGGAATGTTATTAGTGCCCTTTAAATATTATATAGAAGCAAAAAAATATCTAAAAAATAAAGGGTAATTATGTCGCTTTATCTTTGGCTTAATATCCTAACAATTTTATTTCCATTAATTGCCAGCTTTGAGAAAAAAGTAAATTATTTTTCAAAATGGAAGTATTTATTTCCGGCTATAATCATAGTTTACATTCCTTTTATCATTTGGGATGCTATCTTTACCTCTCAAGGAATTTGGGGTTTTAATTCCGCTTATTTGAATGACGTTAAGTTGTTTGGATTACCTATTGAAGAACACTTATTCTTTATATGCATTCCTTTTTCATGCATATTTATATATGAATGTGTAAAATATCAGTGGTATCAATTTTATAATACCAACAGCAGCTGGGTAAATATGTTTGCTATAGCATTATTTTTAGTGGGAGGAATATTTCTATCTAAAAGCTATACTTCAATTACTTTTTTTTCTTTGGCTGTTGTATTGGTGATTTTAGTATTTTATCGAGTAAAATATCTTAATCTTTTCTTTTTGTCCTATCTTTTTATTCTTATTCCTTTTTTCATAGTCAATGGAATTTTAACCGGCAGCTTTATTCATAATGAAGTAGTTTGGTATAACAATGAAGAAAATATGGGTGTTAGGCTTTTTACTATTCCGGTTGAAGATACATTTTACGGTATGCTTTTGATTCTTCTTAACGTTTCTATTTATGAATATTTAAAAAAGAAATATTAGTCGAAATATTTTTTCATATTTGTATAACTAGTGAGCAACCCGGAAATCCATATTGAATTAGAAATGGTAAACCAAATCAAGAGCGGTAATACAGAAGCTTTTGAGAGGTTGTATGATAATTACTCTAAAGCTTTATTTGGCGTTAGCTCTAAAATTGTACGTTCCGATGAAGTTGCAGAAGATGTGCTGCAAGAAGCATTTGTTAAAATATGGAAAAAAATACATTCGTATGATGCATCTAAAGGAAGGTTATTTACATGGATGTTAAACATTGTTAGAAACACTGCTATAGATAAACTAAGGAAATTAAAATCACAAGGGAAGTATGAAATCCAAGAGCTTAAACCAAACGTAGATTTGGGTGTCAATAACTCAAAAATAAATATTAACCATATTGGCGTTAAAGATTTGCTGGCAAAACTTTCTCCTGAACAACAAGAGATGATAGAATACTTGTATTTTAATGGCTATACTCAACAAGAGGTTTCGGATGAGTTAAATATTCCGTTAGGCACGGTTAAAACCCGTTCAAGAGCTGCACTAAAAGAATTAAAAAAAATATTTAATCTATTTCTATTTTGGATATAAAGGAGTACATATCATCCGGAATACTTGAGAACTATGTTCTTGGAAATGTTTCTAAGCAGGAACAGCAAGAGGTGGAATGTATGTCGCATATTTATCCTGAGATTAAATCGGAGTTAGAGCAATTACAGTCTGTCATTGAAAGCATGGCTATTAAATTAGAGAAAAATCCTCCTTCTCATTTAAAATCAAAAATTCTTACAGCTATAAAAAATGAAAAGCAAGAAGCTTTAGGACAAAAGACAGAAGCTAAAGTAGTGGCTATTGATGCATCTGGTAACTCAAAGTTATGGAAATACATGGCGGCTGCTTCTGTTGTTATAACTATTGGTTTTGCCTATTTGTTTTATACATCTAACTCCGAACTCAAATCAGTTAAATCTCAATTGTCTGATATGTCAACGGAGATGTATGAAAATAAAAGCAACTTTGAAACCGAACTAGACGCACTGTCTCAAAAAGTAGAAAAGAAAAAAGAGCTATTAGCTTTCTTACAACATTCAGCTACTAAAAAAATTGTTTTAAAAGGAACAGATTTTCAGCCAACCTCTACTTGTATTGTGTATTTCAATGAAAGCACCTCTAAAGTTTTCTTAGATGCCTCTCCTCAAATGGAAAAATTACCTCAAGACAAACAATATCAACTTTGGGCAATAGTTGACGGTAAGCCTGTAGATATGGGTATGCTTACACATGACAAACCTTGTGAAGATTTATGCCCAATGCCGGATGTTTCCAACGCACAGGCCTTTGCAATTACGGTTGAAAAAGCCGGTGGAAGTCCAACACCATCTTTAGATAAGTTGGCTGTAATAGGCAATGTTTAATTTGAATTGTCGTTGCCTATCAAGTGCCCCCAAGCCTTTAACTCAGGAATGTTATCAAAAACTATTTTTAAAATTGCAAGTGAAGGTATTGCAATAAACATTCCTCCTACACCTGCTAGCGTTCCTCCAATTATTACCACCAATATACTAGCTAGTGCATTTATGCTTACCTGAGAGCCTACAACTTTTGGTACTAAAACATTATTGTCAAGCACCTGTACGACAGAGATTACGATTACCACACCCAACAATACTCCAAATTCATTTGATTCTGATAAGGCTACAAGCAAGCTTACTATAGATGCAATCCAAATTCCAATATAGGGTATTAAGTTTAATAGACCGGTTAGTACTCCCAGAAATATAAAATATTTAAGCCCTATAAAGTAAAATCCGGTAGCCGTAAGAAGAGAAACAATAATCACTTGAAAACCTAACCCTGCAATATAATTTCTGACAACAGTTTTAACTTCATGTAAAATTTTATCTAGTTTGGTGTGGTGTTTATCTGCGACCTTCATTTTTAAAAACGTTGAAATTCTGTGCCGGTAAATAAGTATTAAAAAAATATAGATTGGTATTAGTAGTATATTTAGTAGTGTTTGGCTAAATGAGCCAAAGTCGAATTCAATTAATCGTTGGTTGCCTTCTTGAACTTGTTTAACTTCTTCTAAATATTCTTTTTGTTCATAATAGGTTATTCCCAATTCATTTTTTACCCATCTTTTCATGGTGTTAATGTGCTTGTCAATGTTTCGTTCAACCTTAGGCATATCCTTATAAAATGAACCTACTTCGCTTCCTAGAAAAGTAATTATGGAAGCTATTAATAGGACAAAGACTATAACTGAAGATGTAACGCTTAATATTTTGTGAAACTTCAGTTTGTTTTCCAAAAAGTTAACTAATGGAAGTAAAAGGAGCGCGAAAAAAAAAGAAACAGATAAAGGCATTAAAATCTTACTTCCCAAAAATATTATAACACCTATTATTCCTAATGTCATTAATGTAATAAATATACTTAAGATGTTATTGTTGTAACCGGACTTTTTTTCCATTTAGCTGTGTTTGACTATGTTTTTATAGAATATCATGCCTGATTTTCATATTACTTTAAATACAGTTAATTCGTTATTATTAGCAGTGGTTTGTATAAAAATAGAGTGGTGTAATTAGCACAATGTGTGTATTAAAATACTCACAGAAGTATTGAAATATTTCGGATAAACTGTTACTTACTTTACTTTCAGTGTTTTAAGAATGTTTATTGTTTTTAGCACGATGTTTTATGGTAGCCTGTAAAACAAATTTAGTTATGTCAGTAAAAGCAATACAAGATTCTCTTTCAACTGATGCTGTTATATCTTCAGTAGAAAAATCATCTAATCTTATCTTAGATAAACTAGTTAATTGGACCGAGACAACCATTAAAATGTTTCCAAATATGCTTTTGGCTTTGCTTGTCTTTTTTCTGTTTATATTACTTGCAAAGGGTCTAACAAAGTTGTTAAAACGAATTTTTGTAAAGCGAAACATTAATCAGGAGTTATTTAGAATATTTAATAAAATTCTTTACATCATAGTTTTATCAATTGGAGTAATGTTTTGCTTAAGTATTCTTAATTTAGATAAAACCGTTACTTCTCTTTTGGCCGGTGCAGGTATAGTTGGTTTAGCGTTAGGTTTTGCTTTTCAGGATATTGCAGCAAATTTTATTTCCGGGTTTTTTATGGCCTCAAAAAAGCCATTTAATATTGGAGATGTAATTGAAGTAGAAAATATTAAAGGAGTAGTGAAGAAAATAAACTTAAGAACCACAGAGCTTTTATCCTTTGATGGTAACTATATTATTGTGCCCAACAAGCAAGTTTTCCAGAGTGCAATTATAAATTACTCAACAACCGGAGAGAGAAGAGTGTTAATTAGTGTGGGAGTAACATATGATAGTAAATTAGATATGGTAGAGGAATGTGTTAAAACTACAATAGAATCATTAGATGATATGATTAAAGAAAAAGGAGTGTCTGTTCATTTCAAAGAGTTTGGCGATAGTTCAATAAACCTAGACATTAAATATTGGGTAAAATATCCTAACAACGGAAGTTATATGAGTAGCCTAAGCAAAGGTGTAAAAGCAATAAAAGGTGCTTTTGACAAAAATGGGATTAACATTCCATTCCCAATTAGAACTTTAATTGCTGATAACTTTACATTAAGCACTGACAGTAAAGCAAAATAGACAGATTGTATTAATTAAAATGTGGTAATACTTTCACATTATTGAGTACTACATTGCGCAAAGCATAAATTATTTGAAAATATATTGACTATGTAAATATAAGGCTATCAGTGCTTTATTGAGTTTTTAGTATGCTGGCATTATCTTAGAAGTTAAACAAGCAATTAATTAAATTATTAACTATAAAAACAAATTATGAGTGCAATAAAAGACAAAATTAAAGGAAACTGGAATATCCTTAAAGGAAAGCTTAAAGCTGAATATGGTGAGTTGACGGAAGACGATTTACTTTACGCTGAAGGGCATGAAGATGAACTTATTGGAAGAATTCAAAGAAAAACGGGTAAAGCCAAAGAAGAAATCAATGAATTTATCGAAAACAGTAAGCTTTAAGAATAAAATATATAATTGGGGGCTGACCTGCCCCCATTAATTAATTGAAATATGACAAAAAAAAGAAAAGGACATCCTAATGGTAAAGAAGAAGAAACAACATCTCGGAAAAAGAGAAATAAAAACGAGTTTAATTTACCAACAGGGAAGGATAAAGAAAAGCCCAAAGGAAAAAAAAAGAAACTATAAAACATGATAACTATGAAAACAATTAGAAGAAATAGTATAGGCATTTTTTTACTTGCAGCACTTGCAATTAGTATAAATGCTTGTAATGAAAAGTGTGACGACAAAACAACAACAGAAAAAATTGAGCAAACTACAGACGAATTCAGAGAAGAATTTAACCAAGAGTATGCTGAGCTAGAAGCTGAAGTTAATCAAAGGATGGAAAAAAATCAAAAGTTTATTGATAGCCTTAAATCTACAGCCAAAGACCAAGCAGAAAATTTGAAAGAAGAGTACAACAAACAAGTAAGTGAGCTAGAGGAACAAAATAATCAATTAAAATCTGAGTGGAAGGATTTTAAGTATGAAACAAAAGAAAATTGGATTAGTTTTAAAGAGGAGTTTAAACATGATATGAATTCCTTGGAAGAAGCACTTAAAGATTTCGGAAAAGACAATAAAAAATAGTGGTTTTTCACTTTTTAGCAGTAAGCCCTGTTGTTTCAGGGCTTTTGTTTTTTATTAAACTGAATAATAAAGTTACTGCCTTTTCCTAACTCACTTTCAACGTAAATTTTAGCATCGTGCATTGCAATAATGTTTTTAACGGTAGTCATGCCTAACCCCATTCCGCCCGAACGTTTTGTATAAAAGGGTTCAAATAAGTTTTCTTTTGTTTCCTCATTCATTCCTATTCCGCTATCTGATATCTTTATAGAAAAGTAATCTTTATTGCTGTAACACTCTATATTTAATTTTTTATTATCAACAGCATCCATTGCTTCAATAGCATTAGTAAAGATATTGATTAAAACCATAGTGATTTTTTCTGCATCAATATCTAACTTGGTTTTCTTTTTCTTATCAATACTTACAAATAGCTCTATGTCTTTAAGAACTATTCTATCTTCAATTAAGCTTAAAGCATATTCAATAGTGTCTTCAATATATGTAGGTTCTAATTTAATCTCACTTTTTCTTGTAGTGTTAAGTAAATCTCCTATTAGTTTATTTATACGTTCACTATTTCTTTTTATAATTTCTACATATTCAACTTCGTCAGAGTCTGGAGGTAGTTCATCCATTAATTGGTCTGCCGCTAAACTTATATTAGTAAGAGGATTTCTTACTTCATGGGCCATTATTCTAGCCATTCTATTGGTCATGTTTACCTGCTGAGCAAGCGCAAGTTCTTTCTCTGCTTTATGAACCTGAGTAATGTCATTAATAATTCCCTGATAGCCATGTAGTAGTTTGTTTTTGTCAAAAACAGGAGAAATGGAGATTAAAACTATTCTTTCTCTGCCTTTCACATCTATTAAAGTAGATAAATTGTTTTCAATATATTTTTCTGATAAAGCCTTTTCTTTAAGTTGCAAAAAGTCATCTTTTCTGTAAAATATTTTTTCGAGACTTTGATGATTTTCTTTCTCTGAAAAATTAGTATTGAAAGATTGATTGGCGTCCATCAACACAAAGTTTTCATCTACAATAAATAGCGGAGCAAAACTCTGATTAAAATAGCTTTTAAAAATAGCAAGCTGGTCTTTGTAAATTAAGTTATACTCATATCGTTGAATGGCACGTCTTAGTGTTCCTTCTATGTTCTCCAGATTTAGATTTTGTTTTGAAAAATAGTCAGCTGCACCAGCTTTTAGGGCTTTTATATCTACAGCCTTATTAGTTTCTTCTGTCAACAGAATAATGGGTTTCTTACAACCATTTTCGCAAGCTTCTTTTATTAGTTCAATTCCTTTTTCAGACTCAATTTCATAATCAACCAAATAGATGTCATGTAAATCGTTATTTATTTCATCTAATCCGTCTTTATAACTAGCAACCCAATCTATATTATGCTTAAAGGGGAGTTGATTTAAATACTTTTTCATTATAGCAAAGTCTTTTTCATCTTCGTCTACAAGTAAAAGCTTATAATGTTTTTTAAAAAATGGCATGTCAAAATGTAGTGATAATTATCAAAAATAACAAGCTAACAATGTAATAGTAAAATTATAAATAGGAGTTTTTTACCAAACAATGTAGAAAATAGTTCTCACTTTTATCTCCCAACCTTTATTTAATCATTTCATAAACAGTTATTTGTGTTTTGTGGAATGGTTTTTAATCAATTAAGGTGGTTTTTCATAAAAAATTAACTTTGGATTTTAAACAATAACAATTTTTATATTACTTTATAAATCAGATGATGAGTCAATCAAGTAACAAGACAATTTTAGTGGTGGATGATGAACTCTTTATTACAAAAATTATAGGTTCTATTTTAACTAAAACGTTTAACTGCGATATAAGTATTGCCAATAGTTTAAAAGAGGCTAAAACCCGAATAAATAACCTGCATCCGGATATTATCTTTTTAGACATAAATTTAGGTGATGGAAGTGGATATGAGTTACTGGAAGAAATAAAACAAAAGGATTCGCTTTCACCATATATTGTTATGATGAGTGCTTATGAAAAAGAACAGGAACAAAAAGATTCATTAGAAAAGGGAGCCGACTGTTTTATGTCAAAGCCCTTTGAAAGAGAAACTTTAATTAATATAGTTAACGATTTAGTTTAAGACTCTAAATAAAAACCTAAGTAAGGTTTTATAAATTGCTTTACTTAATAAGAAACCTATTTATGGCAAACATACTTTGTATAGATGATGATTTAGATTTATGTTCTTTGTTAAAACGCTTTTTGACAAAAAACGGTTATAAAGTTGAAACCGCCTATAATGGTGCAAGTGGACTTAAATTATTTTCTCAAAAAAAGTTTGATTTAGTTTTGTGTGATTTTCGATTACCGGATAAAGACGGAATTGAAATGATCAAGGAAATAAAAAGCCAATCACCTTATACGCCAATTATCCTTATTACAGCCTATTCAGATGTTAAAACAGCAGTTAAGGCTATTCAGATGGGTGCATTTGAGTATGTTTCTAAACCCATTCATCCCGATGAAATACTTTTAAATGTAAAACGAGCATTAAGTAAAACCTCAGAAGCAGTTGAAGATTCAAGCAAATCAACTAAATCAAAAAAAGGAAAAAGTCAGAAATCATCTGATGATTACAATTATGTTGTGGGTGAAACCTCACAGTCTAAACATATTCAAAAATTAATAGAATTGGTTGCACCTACAGATATGACGGTTATTCTTTTAGGGGAAAGCGGAACAGGAAAAGAAATTGCTGCTAATGCCATACATAGAGCAAGTAAAAGAAAAAACAAACCATTTGTGGCTGTTGATTGCGGAGCTCTGCCTCCTGAATTAGCCGGAAGTGAACTATTCGGACATAAAAAGGGCGCATTTACCGGAGCCGTGTCAGATAAAAAAGGGCATTTTGAGTTAGCCAATGGCGGCACCCTTTTTTTAGATGAAATAGGAAACCTCTCTTACGAAAATCAAATCAAACTTTTACGCACCTTACAAGAACGAAAAATTAGAATGCTGGGTGATGTAAAAGACATAGATGTAGATATCAGAATTATAGTGGCTACCAACGAAAACCTTAAAATAGCTGTAGAAGAAGGGCGTTTTAGAGAAGATATATTTTATCGGCTAAATGAATTCTCTATAAAAATGTTGCCATTAAGAGAGCGGAAAAATGATATTCCAATTTTTGCAGAGCATTTCTTACAAATTGCAAATGAAGAATTAGATAAGGAAGTGAAAGGTTTTGAGGATAAAGTGCTTGAAAAATTTAAAAACTATTATTGGCCGGGAAATCTAAGAGAACTTAAAAATATTATTAAACGCTGTGTCTTATTCAGTAAAGACGGAACAATTAGAGTGGGAGAGTTGCCCATAGAAATTGTTCACCCGCAGGCTAGTCAGGCAGATTTTGTAAACGAAGCCGAAGATGATGAAATAATAGACCTTAAAACAGCTAGTAATAGAGCCGAAAAGAAAGCTATTTTAAACGCTCTCGTTAAAACAAATTATAATAAAAGCAAAACAGCTGAACTGTTAAAGGTTGATAGGAAAACGCTGTATAACAAAATGAATAGTTTAAATATTCAGTTTTAACATTTTCCGTGTTGTTGCTTCTACACATTACTGTATGTAATCCTCTACACATATTGGGTTAATTCTTTCTTGTCTATTTATTATTCCCCTGATTAACAGTGATTTATTCCATGTCTTTTTTGCTGGCATTGTATTGGTTCTATTTACAGTAGAATAATAAAACTCAGAAACAATGAACTCTCTTCTTTATTTTATAGCAATAGTTCTTTTAATAGGGTGGGCCATAGGAGTTTTTGCATATAGTCTATCAGGCTTTATACATATACTTTTAGCAATAGCCATCATCTCTATCTTATTAAGAATTATTAGAGGAGAGAAAATATTCAAATGATTTCTGAATAAACAATTAATTATTAACCATTAAAAATTAAATTATCATGGAAAATTCAACAAAGATTATGATTGCTGCTGTAGCAGGTGCTACGGTAGGTGCAGTAACCGCATTATTATTTGCTCCCGCTTCGGGTAAAGAAACAAGAGCAAAAATTAAAGAAAAATATGATTCAGCTAAAGACACCTTAGGTGACCTAGTAGAAAAAGGTAAAAAAATGGCTGAAAATAAAGTAGAAAAGGCCAAAGAAAAGGTGGAAAAAGCCAAAGAAAAAGTAGAAAGAGCCAAAGAGCAAGTAGCCTAAGTAATAACCACTGTAAAATATAAAAAGAGAAAAATGGAGTCAAACAAAGATAATTGGGATTTAGCAAAAGAAGGTTTTGAAAACTATGTATCATCTGCTTATGAGCTTTATAAATACGAAGCCATCGAAAAGACATCTAAATTTTCTTCTTCAATTGCTACTTCCCTTACATCTTATTTAATATTAGGTGTTTCATTCTTCTTTTTCTTAACCGGCATAGCTTTTCTTATTGCAGAGCTTACCGGTTTCTTTTACTATGGTTTTTTATCAGTAGCACTGTTGCTATTAATAGTGTTCTTTACAGTTAGACTAAGTAAAAAATCAGTTAAAAAACAATTTCTTAACTTCTTTATTAAGAAGTTCTTTGAAAAATAATGGAACCAATGAATCAAGCAATAGAGATAAAAAATTATGAATCTTTTCTTCAGGCTAAAGAAAACCTTTATCTAAAGGCAAAACTTGAAGAAATGAAGATGAAAGAGGGAGTGAAAAAAGGTATTGCAAACTTTACTGTTGTAAAAGTAGGTTCACTATTAGTCAACAAAATTTCTGATAGTGATGTATTTAAAAAAGTCAGCAATATTGTAAGCACAGCCTCTTTAGTCAAAAACTTATACCAATCATTCAAAGCTAATATGCAATAGTGGTTTTTTCTGTTGCAATATCAAAAGGGGTGGGTCATTTGATTCATCCCTTTTTTAAATCAAAGAATAATTTCTTCACCTAATCCAAACAATTTTATCTCTCGTATGTTTATTATTTAGTTTCATAGTTTAAGATGGTTTCCTACTAGGTAAATAGTTTTTAGTCAAATTCAATGTTTACCGCCTTATGGCAAAGTAGGTTTTTTAAGCAGAAGGAGGGCAATGCCCTCCTTTACTTTTTATGCATAAAAAAGCCTACCGGTAAGGTAAGCTTTAAATGTTTATTGTGAACTCGACAGAACAAATGTCGAACATTTTTTCGGAAGATTTAGAAAAAATATCTGAACTGGCAAAGTATCTTAAAGCAGCTTAAAAATCAATACTTTATGTAAGGCGTGGGATTCTAAATCAATATTGGTAATTCCGATTGTTGAAATAATCGGTCATTTTTTCTTTATTCTACATTATCTGATCTTAACTTTGTTTATTCAGAAACAAAGAAATTGGGATCAGCTAATAAAAATACCGATAAGGGTAAAGAAACCCGCAGTAAGTTAGAGCAGGAAATTTACGATGCTTTGAACTCAGAACCGGAATTTAAAGAACCTCTCGATTCGGACTTATCTCCACTCAATGAACCGGTAGAAGAAATACCTCCTGTTAACAACGAGTATTATTTCGAGGAATTATGTAACTGGCTTTCTAACGGTTATCAACAGCTTTTCCATGAAATCCACACCAAAGAAGATTATGTTATACGTCATGCTTTCTTTCCACCGGAACAAACCATCAAATCAAAGAATACAGAGAAAAAGATAGAGAAGAAAGCATGGAAACCCATTTCAGAGACAGAATTGGAATTACAGCCCGAACGTGCCCAGGATCGCTTATTTGATAAGTCTCCGCAACATCATGTTTTTTTAATCACGTTGTTGGAAGCAGCCGTTATTGATACAGCAAACTTCATAAATGCTTACGCTGCCTGGACAAATAAAACCATTGAGCTGGAAGGTGATACTGGAAAACAGAAATGTATGGAATTGCTTATCCGGGACTTGGAAATCTACCTGGAACGTGAGGACGCACAATTACTCCCCGTATTGTACAGTAACATTGATTATGGATTGTCTTTATCGGCAGATTTGGAAAACCTGGATACCAATGCAGATGAAGATGTCCCAGTCTTTGAGTATGGTTTTTCAAAAGCAACTTCCGATGCTTTCACCAGTCAACTAATCACACTTCTAAAAGAAAAGTTAGCTGCTATCACCAATAAAGACCCTGTTCCTGTAACTACGTCCGAGGACGAATTTAATCTGACCGAAAAAGCCCTTATTCTTAGTTACCTGCAAGATGCGAATGAGTTTATTTCATCCGACCAGCAAGTGAGAATTAATGAGTTCGTTGCACTTTTATTGAGTATAAGTATAGAGAGTGTTAAAAGCGCCTTTCAGAAAGCACACCGAATAAAAACAGGTACACTTACCTCCCACGAAGCTAAAGCACGAGTAAATAACCTGAAAAAAATCCTTCCCGTTTTTCATCGGCTGGAGCTGCCTGAAATGGTGTCCAGAATAGAAAGTAGGATAAAGAAAGTACAAACTTTCATCAACTAAGAGGTTACCCCCAGCCCACACCTTAGATTAAGCTACGATAGTTTCGGTGCATAATTCATTAAACATTATGCACTATGAAAACAATCGTCATTAGCGTTGAAGAATTTCAGAAAATTCTTGACGAAAGGTTGGAGCTGGCACTCTCCAGGCTCAACCAGGAAGGAGAACACGGAGAAGAAACCTTAGTTACCCGAAAGGACATTGCCCGCTTATTTGGGGTCTCCCTTGTTACGGTAAATGCCTGGATGAAAAAAGGATTGCTTCCCTATCACCGTATCAACCGGAGAATCTATTTTAAGAAAAGTGAGGTGCTGGCCACACTGGAAAACGTCAGAAAATACCGAAGACAATGAAAGCACCACAGCAAAACTCAGGTAGGGTGCTCTATAACAAAGACTTTATCCATCAGCACCTTTTTCTGGAATCCAATACAGGATTCAGGAACCATTCAGTCATTAACCCCTTATCCATTCTCGAAGAAATCATAGACGGACTGGTGAGGAATTACCGGGAACTGGAAAGAAAAGAAGGCAAGTACATCGCCTACCGCTTAAAAAAGAACAGGAAGCTGATCAGTGATTTATATGAAGCACATGATTCTCTGGCTTTCTTAAAGTGGTATGATGTCTGGGTGATGGTAGAGGCGAACATGGATCACCTGTTGAAAAAGGATCCTTCCACAGCCGGGTTTATGTTCCGTATCAGAACCAAAATGACAGGTGAGAACTTTACCCAATTAATATGGGATTAGGGAAGATAATATGGATAAACAAAATCAACATACTGCTTTCCCGATAGAGGTATTTCCGCTTCCTATTCAGGAGTATATCATCAAAGCCAACCAAACGCTGAACCATCCGGTAGATTACCTGGCTTCCTCTATCCTTTTTGCTGCTGCAATGGGAATAGGTAATTCCGTTCGGTTAAGGGTAAAAAACGGCTGGAACGAAGTTGCCATTTTATACATTGCCATAGTCGGAAAACCCGGTATCAATAAAACACATTCCCTTGATTTTGGTATTAGACCATTGTTCCGAAAAGAACGTCAGTATCTTAAACAATACAAGCAGGAGTTAGCTGCTTACGTGGAACTGGATGAAAAGGAGCGTTTACAAACACCGGAACCCATTTTACAACAACTGCTTATTACAGACATTACCCCTGAAACCATCAGTCAACTGCATGAAAACAACCTTCGGGGCATTGGCTATTACCGGGACGAGCTGATTGCCTGGCTCAATGATTTTAACCGCTATCACAAAGGTTCGGATGAACAGTTCTGGCTCTCTGCTTTCAGTAACAAGTCCATCCGGGTAAACAGAGCCAATAAAAAGACAATTATGATAGAAAGCCCTTTCATTCCGGTTATCGGCAGTATTCAGCCAACTGTTTTGCCGGAACTGTTCGGAGATAAACGAACCAACAACGGGTTTACCGACCGGATTCTTTTTGTGTTTCCCGATCAGGTAGAAAAACCGCACTGGAAGGAAGATGAAATGCCACAGGATTTAATCGAGGAATATGAAAACATCATTCACCGCTTATTTGAGATCGAGCTTCGGCTGGATGAATACCAACACATTCAACCCTATGAAGTAGGTTTTTCTCCCGAAGCCAAAGCCTGTTTTGTGGAATGGTACAATCAAAACACCAATGAATACAACGATCCTGCTACGCCTGTTCACATGGCCGGGAGCATTGCCAAAAGCGATGTTATCTGTTGTCGCCTGATGCTCATTTTACAGACACTACAAGATGCTGCTGTGATGCAGCGTGTACAGCAAATTGAAACAGAAACGGTGATAAAGGCCATACGCCTAACCGAATATTTTAAAGGACAAGCGAAGAAAGTGAAACAGTATATCGAAGAAAACAAATTACGCTCATCCAATGAGGAGCGGTGGCATTATTTCCATAATCTGCCGCAGGAGTTTAATTGGAAAATCGCCTGTGAAACAGCCCATGCTATCAACCTTAATGTGAAAACAGCAGAAAAATACATGAAATATTTAGTGCAAAGAGGCTTTCTTTTTAAGCCCGGACATAATCAGTACCGGAAACATAAGCCGTAGGATTTATAGGATTCGTAGGATTTGAATGCTCATATCCCCTAAATCCTACATATCCTACACCCTTTTAAAAAGTAAAAACCAAATTCGGCTGGATGGACGGATATATATTCTTCCCCATTCATGTAAATACAATATAGATGAAGTTAGATTAAATATAATACAAGCTAAGTAAAGTTGCTTGTTTACAGGATTTTCGAGGGGTATTTTAGTGTATTGTCGAATTAAAAACGGATAATCATGGAAAAAGGAACCGATCCCCTTACCGGGGAAGTATTCATTAAGAAACGAAGCAACCAGGTGTTCGCCTCACGGGAAAACCAGATCCGGTACAACAACCGGAAAGCCGGTCATAAACGAAAAGTAAAATCAAGAGTTGACCGCAAGCTGGACAAGAACAGGGAGATCCTCAAATCGGTACTGGGCGATCAAAAGGAAGTGACCAAAAGCAAAGACTTCCTATTGGGAGCTGGATTTCATTTTGGCTGCCAGACGCATAGCATCCGTAAAGGGGACATCACCTGGCAATGCGTGTACGAATTTGCTTATGCCGGTGACAGTAGTAACTCCTATAAAATCATCAGACATGAATGAAAAGAAAAAGAAAGACGATCTGGAGGAACTTAAAAAGAAGTTCCCCATGAATGCCGCTGACGGTTTTTTCAAAAAACCTGCTGTGAAAGTGCTGATCGGTGCAGGTATCCTGTTGGGAGCACTTTATGTTTCCAAATATTTTCTAAATGCGGCTGCCGGTGCAATCCGGGCGTTTAAAAACGTAAAGGATGCCGTAAATGAATAAAACCAGAACGAAATAGGAATGAAATACGAAATCACATGCGGGTTTTGTGGGGGAAACTTTGAGAGCAGTAAATCCAATGCACAATACTGTTCGGACAACTGCCGGGTGAAGCATCACCAGTCGAAGAAGAAACAAGAGGAAGTGGCAGATCAGGAACTATCCACCCAAAAGGAAGAACATGGCATACAGCAACATCGCCTTGAACAACAACGAGCCGGGCTGATCCGGCATAATACAATCCTTGCAAAGAAATCAAAGAAAGCGCAGGAGAAAAAGCACTATTGTAGTGAAGCGATCCGGGAAATAAAACTGTGGATTGAATACACCGAGCTGGAAAGAAATGAACTTGAGGAGAAACAAAAACGGCTCCGGGAAAATCTGACATTAAAACGCAAGGAGGAGACACAGCTAAAAGCACAGGCTGATAAAAAAGGGACAGGATTAGATCGCCTGGCAATAATTGTTGAGATTAAAAAAATCGGAAAGGAAATTCTCCCTATCGAAGACGAGATAGAAGAACTATACCTGGATATCTCCGATCAAAAGCGGAAACTCATTCGCCTGAAAACCGATCTGGACAAGTGGAAACACCGGCTGGATACGCAGGAAAAGAACCTTGTTAAATACCGGGACAGCTGTCAAACCAACCTCCGGGAAATAGACGCCATTACTAACC